>Ga0079225_10000011_pt1 | contig 171882 bp, 175 predicted proteins | sample Poulit2012_FD_76344 | JGI IMG/M metagenome (GOLD analysis project Ga0079225, IMG submission 76344) | Agricultural soil microbial communities from Georgia to study Nitrogen management - Poultry litter 2012 | ecosystem: Environmental > Terrestrial > Soil > Agricultural land | place: USA... | reverse complement strand
TCCACTGGCATGGTCTCGAAGTGGATGGTGATGAAGATGGAGGGCCACATTCCGGAATCCAACCTAGAGAATCGTGGTCCCCCGAATTCAAAATAGAACAGCCGGCAGCCACTTTATGGTATCATCCTCATCCTGAACAGGAAACAGGAAAGCAGGTATATAAAGGTTTAGCAGGATTGTTTTTAATTGAGGATGAAGTTTCCGATCGTTTGGATATTCCGAAAGAATATGGAGTGGATGATGTACCATTAGTTCTGCAGGATAAAAGATTTGAGTCGGACGGAAGAATTGACTATGATCTGGGAATGCGTGATGTGATGAATGGTTTGCAAGGAAATACAATGCTTGTGAACGGTGCTGTTAATCCATTTTTAAAAGTTCCAAGGGGCATGGTGCGGCTACGTTTATTGAATGGATCCAATGCAAGTGTTTATGAATTGAATTTCAATAATAACCAATCATTTCATCAAATTGCTAGTGATGGTGGTTTTCTTGAAGAGCCAGAGGAAATGGACAAAATTATTCTAGGCCCCGCTGAAAGGGCAGAAATTCTCGTTGATTTTTCGGATTTGAAAAAGGGCGAAACGGTCCAATTAGAAAATAAAGGATCCGAATTTATGAAGTTTAAAGCAAAGGGCGGAGATCCGGAAGATTATACAATTCCAACCAAATTAACTACTGTTGATAAAATAGATCCCGATCAAGCGGTGAAAACGAGGAAATTTGCCTTTGAAGGAATGGGACCTAGGGTAAATATTAATGGAAAACAGTTCGATGCGGATCGGATTGATGAAGAGTTGAAAATGAATGACACGGAAATATGGGAAATTACCAACGAGAGTGGTATGGGAATGATGGGAGGTATGATGCACCCTTTTCATATGCATGGCGTACAATTCCAGGTTTTAGATCGTGATGGGGACCCACCACCCGCAAACGAAACAGGATGGAAAGATACTGTTCTCGTTAATCCAGATGAAAAAGTCAGGGTTATTGCTACCTTTAAGCACCCAGGTGAATTTATGTATCACTGCCACATTCTTGAACATGAGGATGCAGGTATGATGGGTCAGTTTGAAGTTGAAGAATGAAGAACGTTTCATTTTTTAAAAGGAATTCAAAGGGACATAAATATAAAAAGGAAAAACTAAAACATCTAAACTCGTAACAGAACTAACCTTCTGTTACGAGTTTTTAACTTTTTGGAGGAAAAATAGATCTAAGAGTGGTAAAATGAGAAGTGAAAACTCGTAACAGAATTTTTAGGGGTGAATTCAATGGAGAACGTGATTTCTTTTCCCAAGCAAAAAAGTCTTTTGGAAGAATATGAACAATTTCTCTCTAACAAATCAAATAAGACTGTCGATGCTTATCTACGTTCCATTTGGCAGTTTACTTCTTGGTTATCGGAACGGCCAGGAAGTGGAGGCTTATTTATGCCGGAACAGCTAACAACGACAGCCATGGAAATGTACCTTGAAGAATTAGAAGCCAATGAGTACAGCATTAATTATCGTAACCGCGTTAAATCAGCCGTATCCAGTTTTGCGCGTTGGTTGATAGAAAAAGGCTTACTACAACAAAACCCGACTCAGGGTGTGGAAATTCCCCCGCAGCCTCTCCTTGCGCCAAGGGAATTAAGTCAGGATCAGCGATATGTTCTTCGAACATTAGTTGAACAACGGGAAGAATCATTTCGTGGGAAGGCAATGTTTGCTCTTGGTTATTGGGCAGGATGTCGTGTAAGCGATGTTTCCTGGTTAATGAAAAATGATGTACATGTGGGGCCGAAAGTTGGTTGGCTTCGTGTGGGATTTAAAAATAATAAAGCAAGAGAGATCGATTTAAAAAATCAAGCGCGTCGCCCACTTTTTGATTTTTTAGAGAAAGGAAAAAGAAAAAAGAACAGTCATTACATTTTTACATCTGAGAGAGCTGTACGGTTAACAGAAGCAGGTATACACCATTGGTTCAGAGGTTTGAAAAAGAAAGCTACAATCGATCAGTGGAAGCTTATAAAAGACATAACCTTTCACGATCTTCGTCATGATTTTGCACATCGAGCTAGAGAGGCCGGTTGGACAATGGAGGAAATTGCATATTATCTCGGCCATATTACAAAAAAGGGGACTCCAGCCATTGAAACCACTGCGCGATATACCCAAGTAAGTAGAAAGCAAATAAAAGAAAAGCTAAATTTGATTAAAGGGTGAACTGATAAACTTTTAATTTCCAGTTATTGCGTAAATTGCATCTTTTGTAGTTACATCAATGGGGAAATAGAAACGGGGGTAAGTAAAATTAGCTATCGATTTACAAGAGAACAAAAATTAGAAGTTTTCAACAGATTAAATGCTACCTTTGAAAGATTTGAAGAACTGGGTTTAGAAAGAAGAGACGGGCAAGAAATGTTTGCATTCGATGTAGCAGAAGCAATACTTGATAATAAAAATTTAATTAAAGAGGCTGGCGTTGGTATTGGAAAATCATTTGGATATTTAATTCCATCATTAATTATAAATAAAGTATTAAATATACCCGTAGTTATTGCAACATCAACAATACAGCTTCAAAATCAATTATTAGGTGATGTTGAACAAGCAAGGAAAATTGTCGGTAACCTAATAGCTGAAACAGTTATAGGAAAAGGACAAGGCAATTACTCCTGTATGAAAAGGGCATTTAATATAGGAAAAACTAAAGAATTTCCAGAAGACTTGTTGGAGAAAATTCAAAACGGTACAGTGAATGAAAGAAGTGATATAAAAAACGGGATAAGTGATGATCTGTGGGATCAGGTTAAGGTTGATTCGTGCACTTACCAAAATTGTAAATTTCACCGTGATTGTGCTTTCTACAAGATGAGACAGGATATTAAGTCAGGGCTAAAGGACATTATTATTATAAATCAAGATTTATTAGTGGCACATTTGCTTAAGGTTAATGATTACAGAAATCCTATAATATATGAAAATTCCTTGGCAATAATAGTAGACGAAGCTCACAATTTGGAAGAGAAAACAAGGAATGCCCTTCAAAGGGAATGGTCATCAAAAAAAGTGAATTTTATGATTAATAACATAGATAAAGTTCTTCGGAGAAATCAGTTATATAAAAATGAATACCAAGCTAAAATTAAAGAATTTGAGAGATGCAGCAGTGAAATGTTTAATAATATATTCGAGGATGTAAAAAAGTCTATTCGGGAAAACGATGAGTTAAATAATGAAATGAGACATCCCGTAAACGTTTCAAAGAATAAATTAGACTCTCTTATAGAGATATTTGAGTTATTATATGATGGGGTACAGCTTACAGAATATGCTCATGAATCATTATTAGATAATACCATCGAACAAATGGAAGACTTTATGATTTTAATAACTGAACTTTGTAATCAAGAAAACTCTAAATTTCTTTTTTGGCTGACTCTTAAAAACAAAATAACGATATTTTTTGCTCCGAAGGAAATCAATAAAGAGCTCGAGGACATGTTATTCCTTTATGATACACCTGTGGTTGCTACTTCGGCAACACTAACACAGCCATCATTGGATGATCCGTACCATTATATAAAAAATAGCATCGGATTTAACGAAGAATATGGATTCAAAGGTGATATTGAATCATCTCCATTTCCATATAAAGAAAACGCACGATTGTTTATTGCAGATGATATCCCAAGTCCTACACAAAATAAAGAATCATATTTGGAAGGTGTATCTGAATACATAATTAAATTGTCTGAATTAACTAATGGTAGGTGTCTTGTGCTATTTACAAGTAAAGAAGATTTAAATAAGGTTAATGAACACCTTTATGAATATTCCAGTGAATTTGAAATAATACGGCAACACTCAGGATCATCCCAAGAGGGAGTGATCTCATCATTTACAAAAAGCAAAGGTATTCTTTTAGCAACAGGAACGTTCTGGGAGGGTATTGATATCAAGGGACAAGATCTGTCACAGGTTATTATCCCTAGATTGCCTTTTCCAGTTCCAGATCCAATAATTCAATATAAAACATCCTTATATGATGATAAAATGGAAGTTTTAATGCCAGAAATGATAATGAAATTGCGACAGGGGATTGGTAGGTTAATTAGAACAGATTCCGATAAAGGAATAGTAAGTATATTGGATACACGTGCCTATACAAACTATAAAGATCAAATATTAAACTCAATTCCATTAAATAATTTAGTTCCTTTTAATGAATTAAAGGACTTTGCACAAGCAAATGGTTTTGTCGATTCTTCATTACAAAAATTATAAAAGTATAAATTTGGAGTACGTTCAGCTTTTTCTGTATAAAATTTCGCTGAGCGTACACTTTTTCTTTTTATAAATCTTTAGCTTAAAACAAGAAAATTAAGTGTTAGCTAAAATACGCTGAACTTACCTGAAATGAACTTAACCATTTCCACCCCTCAGGAGATCCAACTCCTTCTCAAGAAGATATCCACGTTACACGCCGCCTCGTTGATGCTGGAAAAATGATCGGCATTACCATTTTAGATCATATTATTATTGGTGATCGGAAATTTGTATCTTTAAAAGAAAAAGGATATTTATAAACCTATCTATTTTTATTATTTTTAAGTATAATTAAATCGATGGTAAAATCAAAGCGCCATTATTTGAAAAATGGCGCTTATTCATTGAAAATAAACATATATTTCAATTTGTCATATTCCGTTGCAACGCATAAAATAAATGGCTATAGTAAAGTTGTAAACATCAAAAGAACTGCATTTAAGAAAGGGAGATTTCTTTGGGACGATTTAGTTTTTCACAAGATCTTGGTATAGATTTAGGGACAGCTAATACATTAGTTTTTATGAAAAATAAGGGTGTTGTATTAAGAGAACCTTCTGTTGTTGCAAAAAATATAGAAACGGGAGATATTGAAGCAGTAGGAAATACAGCACGGAATATGATTGGCCGAACACCAGGTAACATATCTGTTATTCGACCGATGAAAAATGGGGTTATTGCAGATTATGATACAACTGCTGTGATGATGAAGTATTATTTAAAAAAGGCGATGAGTAAACGTTCGTTTTTATCTAGTAAGCCAAATGTTATTATTTGTGTACCTTCAGGGATTACAATGGTTGAAGAGCGTGCAGTCATTGATGCGACAAAGCAAGCAGGTGCTAAAGAAGCCTTTCCGATTGCAGAACCTTTTGCAGCTGCCATTGGTGCCGGACTTCCAGTGTGGGAACCGACAGGAAGTATGATCGTAGACATTGGTGGTGGAACGACAGAGGTTGCAGTGATTTCCCTAGGGGGTATCGTTACGAGCCGTTCAATTCGAACAGCTGGTGATAGTATGGATGAAGCCATTACACAATATATTCGCAAACATTATAACTTGATGGTCGGTGAACGATCTGTTGAGTCTATTAAAATGGATATCGGTTCCGCTGGCGGAAATATTGATAATGAAGAAATGGACATACGTGGTCGAGATTTGCTAACTGGATTACCGAAAACAATTTCAATTTCAACCAATGAAATTATGACGTCTCTTCAAGAGGCTGTTGTTGATATTGTTGATGCTGTAAAAAGCACCCTTGAACAAACACCTCCAGAGTTAGCAGCTGATATTATGGATCGTGGCATTGTTTTATCAGGTGGTGGTGCATTGCTCAAAAATATCGATCAAGTCATTAGTGATGAAACAAAAATACCTGTATTTATTGCAGATCATCCATTAGATAGTGTAGCAATTGGAACGGGAAAATCATTAAATTATATGAAACATTTCAAAACAAATCCAAATGTATCATCTCATCCTACAATAGAGTAAGTAGGTGTTCATATGTCATTTTTTCGAAGAAAGCGTCTTTTTCTATTTTTAATCATAATCATTGTACTAGTTGTACTTATTGGTTTTTCTTTAAACGATCGAGAAAGATTAACAGCTCCTGAACGGTTCATTCAAGACTCAGTCGGTTGGGTACAACAATTGATTCATAAACCTGCTACTTTTACAATGAATTTCTTTACGAATATTAAAGATTTAAAAAATACGTACGATGAAAATAAAGTGTTAAGGAAAAAACTAGCAGAATATAAAAGTTTATTGTTTGATTTACAAGAGCTGAAAGAAGATAATGAACAATTAAGAAAAACATTGGATAAAACAGAGTCGATTAGGGATTTTAAGCCTATTCATGCAGATGTTATTTCTCGGTCATCAGAACAATGGTCTGAACAGTTGATTATAAATCAAGGCACTCAAGCAGGTGTCGAAGATAATATGGCTGTTATTACGGCTGATGGGATGATTGGCAAAATCCACTCAACAGCGAAATCTACGGCTACCGTTCAATTGTTAACAGGTTTTGATCAATTCAATCGGATTTCTGCTATGATTAGTCGTGAGGATGAGCAAGATATTTTTGGTGTGATCGAAGAATTTGATCAAGAAAATAATGCATTACTATTTAGAATTATCGAATCTGAAGATCCTGATATTAATAAAGGTGAACTTGTCGTATCTTCAGGCATGGGTGGTTTGTTTCCAGCAGGTTTAACGATTGGTGAAGTGAAAGATATTGTCCCAGATCAATACGGGTTAACGCAAACAGCTCTCGTTGAACCTACAGCAGAGATGTTTAAAATTAACCATGTCATCGTTGTCGATCGAACACTTGATGTATATGAGGAAGACGAAAATAGTGGAAGTGATGACGACCATGAGGAGGAAGGCTCATGAAACGCTTCTATATCCCGTTTTCTCTCTTTTTACTACTTGCATTTAAAGGCGTTGCTATTGACTTACTTCCAACAAAATTGTTGGAAAGTAAGTTAATCCTTATTCCTCATTGGGTGTTCGTCTTCTTAGTACTTATAGCTATTTTTTACGATGAAGAATCTACTCATGCATCAATTATTTATAGTGCTATATTCGGTTTGTTAATAGATATTGTTTATACGGATATTTTAGGCGTCTATATGTTTTCTTATGCTGTAGGCATTTACATCGTTTACGTTTTAAAAAAATTACTGCATACAAATTTTTTCGTTACGATTATCTTAACAATTGTTGGCATTTCTATATCAGAAATACTTATAAGTATCATTTATTCAGTGATCGGTATTACCTATTTAAACGTCGATGAATATGTCATGTACAGACTAATACCTACCATTCTATCTAATGTAATATTCGTAATTATTTTATATCCTTTGGCAAAGAGACATCTCATGCAATGGAGAGACTACGTAAAGTGATTTAATGTTGTTATAGGGGCAATGAAGTGAGGTGAACGATTGTTTATGCATGGCCACAAGCAAATTGTTACAATTAAAGGTACAAGGAACGGTTTAACATTGTGTCTTAATGATTTATGTTCATTTGATGAGATTTTAACTAAATTACAAGAAGAAATAACGTTAAACAAGTTCAATAAAAACACAAAAGCTGTATCAGTAACTGTTCAGCTCGGCAATCGATATTTAAATACCGAACAAAAAGAACAGCTTAGAGACCTCATTAGCAAAGAGAACAACTTAATGATTGAATCATTTGAATCAAATGTCATACAAAAAGAAGATGCTTTAAAGTGGAAAGAAAGTAGTGATATTAAAAGTGTTCATCAAATCGTTCGTTCTGGACAAGTATTAAATATTACCGGAGATCTTTTATTATTAGGTGATGTGAATCCTGGTGGAAAAGTTATAGCGACGGGAAATGTTTATATTATGTGCCATTTGCGAGGTATAGCACATGCTGGGTCCAATGGAGATCGTGAAGCTATTATTGCTGCATCATATATGAATCCTCATCAACTTAGAATTGCAGATTACATTAGTCGAGCGCCTGACTATGAATCACCGGGTATTTATATGGAGTGCGGTCACATTGATGAGGAATTGGATAAAATTGTCATCGATCGCTTGCAAGTTCTTTCTCATCAACGCAAAAGTTTGAGTGGATTTGAAAGGAGAATAGAAAATGGGTGAAGCTATCGTTATAACGTCCGGAAAAGGAGGCGTTGGAAAAACGACAACGACTGCTAATCTCGGCACAGCTTTAGCGTTAATGGATAAAAAAGTATGTTTAATTGATACTGATATTGGCCTAAGAAATTTAGATGTCGTTATGGGTCTAGAAAATCGGATTATTTTCGATTTAGTAGATATTATAAATGAGCGCTGTGAATTAAAACAAGCCTTAATCAAAGATAAACGGTTTGAATTTTTATCGCTCTTACCTGCTTCACAAACAAGCGATAAATCAGAGATGACTGAAGAAGGTATTAAAAAAATTGTTGAACAATTAAAACAAACGTATGATTATATAATTATTGATTGTCCTGCAGGCATTGAACAAGGGTTTCAAAGTGCAATTGCATCTGCTGATCAAGCAATCGTCGTAACAACGCCAGAGAAATCTAGTGTAAGAGATGCTGATCGAATTATTGGGATATTAGAAAATAGAGATATTGCTGAAGCACATCTCGTAATCAATCGTATAAGGAATCATATGATGAATGCAGGCGATATGCTAGACATTGATGAGATTGTGCAAATTTTATCAATTGATTTACTTGGGATCGTCATCGATGATGATAAAGTCATTAAAGCAGCAAATTCTGGTGAGCCAGTCGCCTTTCATCCGACGACGAAAGCTTCGCTCGCATATCGTAATATTGCTCGGCGAATTTTAGGAGAAACTGTTCCACTACAATCTTTAGAAGATGGAGAAGGTATGTTCCAAAAAGTTAAAAGATTTTTCGGCATTAAATGATTCACTTAAATAAATGAGATTAAATTTAAAGCTCATATTAAAATGGGTTATTTATCATAACTTGTCCTTCGTAAACATACATTGTATAAATGTTGATGAAGGAACGTGAAAATGATGAGCAAAGGTATTAATAAAGTACGAAAGTCGATTATGCGCCGAAATAAATTACGAAAGATTCGGTCAAAACAGGCTTCTGTAGAACAAGTACAATCTATTTTTCCGCAAGATGAGGAAAAACATGGTTATATGCCACATGTAGAAAATATTCATTTTGAATCGCAAACAAAAAATATATTTAGATCAAATGTGGCTATTAAAGGTTTATTAGCGGCTTTACTATTTTTTATAAGTACATTTTTACTTAAAACCAATACAGATATGTTAAGTCAACCAAAATCATGGTTAAGACAAGCTCTAACCGTCGAATTTCCTTTTGCACGCATGCACCATTGGTATGAGCAAACATTTGGAAGTCCGTTATCATTTAATCCGAGTGAAACAACGAAAACAGATGACCATTCGTTAGCCTTACCTGTTATGGGCAATGTCACTGAATCTTTTCAAGTGAATGGTTCAGGGATTAAAATCGCTCCGGAGGAAAAGGGGCCTGTATCTGCTTGGAACGAAGGTATTGTTATTTTTTCTGGAAACGATCGAGAGACGAAAAAGACAGTAACAATTCAACATGCAGATGATAGCAAAACGACATATGGATATTTAAGTAACATTGATGTCCATTTATATCAATACGTCTCACCTGGCCAACGTTTAGGAACGTTTCAACCGACAGAAGAAAATGAAACCGTTTATTTTTCCTTAGAAAAAAATAATGAGTTCCTTGATCCGGTACAGGTGATGCAAGTTGACGACCAGTCATAATTTTATTCCAACCATTCACATTCATCCCATTTTAATCATTTTTATGCTTATTTCATTTTTAACAGGGACATTTGTACAACTATTTACAATTTTATTAATTGTTTTGCTGCATGAGCTAGGCCATTTTATGGCTGCCAAACGATTTCATTGGCATGTTAACGATATTACGTTATGGGTTTTCGGTGGTGTCATGCAAACAGATGAACACGGGATAAAAAATATTTTTGAGGAAGCAATCGTAACCTTAGCCGGTCCTTTTCAACACGTATTGATTTATGCAGCTATTCAATTTCTTCTCTCAGTCAATATTATGCCAGCATCCTTTTTACAATTAGCTCTCGAATACAATACAATCATTTTTTGGTTTAATTTACTTCCAATTTGGCCATTAGATGGGGGGAAATTACTATTCTTATGTTTGTCAGCAATATTTCCATATCGCAAGGCATATCATTCAATTATTATTTTTTCCATCATCGGTAGTTTAAGCTTGCTTATCTTCCAGTTGTTTTTTTATTCATTTACCTTAAGCGCCTTTTTAATTATGATTTTTTTAGTTATGGAAAATAGAGACGAGTGGAAACAAAGATATTATGTTTTTATACGTTTCTTATTAAAGCGTTATCAAGCACAACATGTTGTAAGGAAACGCTCTTTAATTGTTGTGCCGCCACAGTTGTCATTAATGGATGTTTTTGCACGTTTCAAACGTGAAATAAAACACGATATTTATATTAACTTTCCATATGATCTCCCCTTAATTGTCGATGAAAATGTTTGTTTACAAATGTATTTTGGCGAAAAAAGGTTTCAACAATCAATTGGCGAACTTGTAAAAGATCATAGGTAAAAAGCATTAAGTCTATTTATAAAAGATGGATGCATTTTTATAAGGGACGTTAGATAAAGGGAGTTTTTCTAGATACTTGACTTTTATATGGTTACAATGTTAATATTTATCCGTTAATAGTGTAGCACCTATGCTACAACCGCTCAGATCAGGTTTAAATCTTATCAAGATACCTGTATGGCGAGTCTATAGTGAAATGGAGGTGCAAAAATTGTACGCAATCATAGAAACTGGTGGTAAACAATTAAAGGTAACAGAAGGACAAGAAATTTTTGTTGAAAAATTGAATGTAGAAACTGATGACGTCGTAACATTCGATCATGTCCTTTTTGTTGGTGGTGAAGACGTAAAGGTAGGTACACCATATGTTGATGGCGCATCCGTGACAGCCAAAGTTGATAAGCACGGACGAGGAAAGAAAATCACAGTTTTTAAATATAAGCCTAAGAAAAATTATAGTCGTAAGCAAGGTCATCGCCAGCCTTATACAAAACTAGTGATCGATAAAATCCACGCTTAAGGAAATTTTTATGATTACAGTAAAAGTATTTCGTGAAAATAACAAGATTACGGCCTTTGAATTGTCAGGTCATGCTAACAGCGGACCTTACGGATATGATCTTGTATGTGCAGGTGTATCGGCTGTTTCATTTGGTGCGGTAAATGCCATCTTAAAACTATGCGATATAGATCTTCATATTGAACAAGCTGAAGAAGGTGGTTATCTTTACGTAAAATTACCGCCGATAGATGATAAAAAACAACAAAATAATACTCAATTATTGTTAGAAGGTATGCTTGTGTCTTTACGAACAATTGAGCGTGATTACAGTGAGTTTATAAAAATACTAGTCCAATAGGAGGTGAAATTGATGCTTCGTTTAAATTTGCAATATTTCGCTCAGAAAAAAGGTGGCGGAAGTTCAAAAAACGGTCGTGATTCACATTCAAAACGTTTAGGTCAAAAGCGTGGAGACGGGCAAATCGTAACAGGTGGATCTATTTTATTCCGCCAACGTGGTACATCGATTTATCCTGGTGCAAATGTTGGCTGTGGTAAAGATCATACACTTTTTGCAAAAGTTGATGGAATCGTCAAGTATGAACGTCTCGGACGTCATCGTAGAAAAGTGAGCGTCTTACCGATTGCCGAGTAAGGCTGCGCGAGCAAGGGGCTGTCCTAAAAGTTTATAAAAGGTAGGGGATAATAGTGACGGTCTATCCTCTACTTTTTATTTACTTATAATGGACGCCCCTCTTTATATTTATATAGTTTGTATTCATTTATAATCATAATGGAGGATTTTTTAAATGAATGAAGCGGATGTTGTTAGGCTGCTTCAAGATTATCAACATGATATAAAAAATGAGTTACAAGTCATTTACGGTTATTTAAGTATGAGGAAGATTGATCAAGTTCAAACTAAACTCAACCAATGGATCAATCATTTTCATAAAGAACAAAGCCTTTTAATGCTCCAAGCCCCAAAATTTATTTTATGGGTCATTCGGTTTCATCATACATACGACCCTTTATATTTATCGTATCATATTCATACGAATAAAAACTTACAATCAATCGATGATGAGTTAGTAATGACGTGTAAACAATTAATGCATCATGTTCAACATATATGCTTGCAATCAACAAAAACTTATGAAATTACCCTTGAGATTCATGAGTTAACTGATTACAGCATTGAAATGAACATTTTACTTCCATCAGTTATGCGTCAATATAAAGCATTATTTAAGCGTATATTAAATGATATAAATCATATGTATCCAACCATTCAAGAATTAGATCACGGGCTTTTATGTCAATGTTTATATTATTTATAATGAGGATGAGATATTATGTTTATAGATCAAGTAAAAGTTAGCGTTAAAGCTGGTGATGGTGGTAATGGTGTCGTCGCTTTTCGCCGTGAAAAATTTGAACCGATGGGTGGGCCTGCTGGTGGCGATGGTGGAAGAGGAGGAGATGTCATTTTTGAAGTCGATGAAGGATTAAATACATTGATGGACTTTCGCTACCAACGCCATTTAAAAGCGGCAAACGGTGAAAACGGCATGAGTAAAGGTAAACACGGTAAGGACGCAGAACCACTTATCGTTTCAGTACCTCAAGGAACGACAGTTATCCACGAAGAAACAGGTGAGGTCATCGCTGATTTAGTTTCTCATCAACAACGTGCTTATATCGCTCGAGGTGGTCGCGGTGGTCGCGGTAATGTAAAATTTGCCACATCCAAAAATCCAGCACCACACTTGGCAGAAAATGGTGAGCCCGGTGATGACCTTCAAATCGTCTTAGAGTTAAAATTGTTAGCAGACGTTGGTCTTATAGGTTTTCCGAACGTTGGAAAATCAACATTGTTGTCTGTTGTGACTGCTGCAAAGCCAAAAATCGCCTCCTATCATTTTACGACACTATCCCCTAATTTAGGTGTTGTAGAAACAGCTGATCATCGTAGTTTTGTCATGGCAGATTTACCAGGGTTAATTGAAGGGGCTCATGAAGGTGTTGGCTTAGGTTATCAATTTTTACGTCATGTTGAACGAACACGTCTGCTCGTTCACGTTATCGATATGGCAGGAACAGAAGGTAGAGATCCGTATGATGATTTTCAAACAATTAATAATGAATTACGACAATATGATCAATCATTAATGGATAAGCCACAAATCGTTGTTGCTAATAAAATGGACATGCCAGATGCTCAAGATCATTTAAAGACATTTAAAGAAAAATTGTCTGAAGATGTGTCGATACTGCCGGTATCTGCCCTTACGAAAGAAGGTTTAAGTACACTGTTATATACGATTGCTGAAGAGTTAAATAAAATCCCAAAGCATATTACTGAACAACCATTACAACAAGAACAAATAACCTATCGCTATGAAAAAGAGAAGCCGTTTGTCATCTCGCGAGATTCAGATGGTTCATTTATTATTTCCGGTGATAAAATTGAAAAAATGTTTAAAATGACTGATTTTTCACGACATGAAGCTATTCAGCGATTTGCACGACAAATGCGGCAAATGGGTGTTGATGCAGCTTTAAGGAAGCGAGGGGCGACGGATGGTGATATCGTACGTATACTCGATTTTGAATTCGAATTTATCGATTCATAAAGATGTATATAAATGAGGGACTATGATGATTGATCAATCTAAAAAGTTTTATTTAGTTCGAAGTGACGTATTACCTGAAGCGATGAGAAAAACAATCCAAGTGAAAGAATTGCTTGAAGAAGGAAATGTAAAAACGATTTATGAAGCTGTACAAAAAGTAAATTTATCAAGAAGTGCTTATTATAAATATAAGGATACCGTTTTTCCGTTTAAAGCTTTAGTGCAAGAACAAATTATTACATTGTTTTTTTATTTAGAGGATCGAACAGGAACACTGTCAAAATTATTACAAATTGTAGCTGATGCAGGTTGTAATATATTAACCATTCATCAAACGATCCCGATTCAAGGCAAGGCGAATGTAACATTGTCATTAGACATATCACAAATGGATCAAGATATCGGCAAGCTTATCCATACATTAAAACAATTAGAATTCGTAGAACGTGTCGACATGCTTAGTTCTGCTACATAATCGAGGGGGAGAAGGACATATGAGACGAAAGACAGTCGGTTATTTAGGACCTAAAGGAACTTTTACGAAACTTGCTGTCGATACAGCTTTTAATGGAGAAGAATATGTGAGTTTTTCAACGATTCCTGAATGTATCGATGCCGTAGAAGCAGAGGAAATTGATATCGGCGTAGTTCCATTAGAAAATGCTATCGAAGGAACGGTACATATAACAATTGATTACTTAGTACATCGTGTAAGATTACCGATCGTTGCAGAAATTGTCGTTCCAATTCGCCAACATTTATTGACACACCCACAATTTACTGGCAAATTGAATAATATTAATGTATTATATTCCCATAGCCATGCGATCGCTCAATGCCATCAGTATATACATAATTATTTGCCCGAAGCAAAAATTCATTATACATCATCGACAGGAAGGGCGGCTGAAATCGTTAGCGAGGAAAAACAACCTATAGCAGCGATAGGCAATAGATTAGCTGCTCGTGAATATGGTTTAACGATTTTTCAAGAAAATATCCATGATTATTCCAATAACCATACACGTTTTGCTGTTTTGGCAAAAAATAATACATCTGTTCACATTAAACATCCGGAAAAACTTGGAAAAACAACCTTATTAGTGACACTTCCAAAAGATTATGCGGGCGCCCTTCATCAGGTACTTTCGGCATTTGCATGGCGAAAAATGAATTTATCGAAAATTGAATCAAGACCGATGAAAACCGGATTAGGAAATTACTTCTTTATAATTGATGTTGATCAATCTGTTGACGATGTGTTATTTCCTGGTGTACAAGCGGAACTAGAAGCTCTTGGATGTCAAGTGAAAATGCTAGGGTCTTATCCTGTCTATCATATTGACTTTATCCATGAATAATCGTTAGAAACATCTTTCCATACCTTGGAAAGGTGTTTTTTTATTTAAAAAACTTTCAACATTTTTCATATGGGTGCATATGTTGATATAAGAGGATTGCCTAGTTATCGAAAAGAGAGGAGTTTGGTTAAATTTGAAAATACACATCGTACAAAAGGGAGATACTTTGTGGGAGATCGCAAATACGTATGATGTTTCTTTTGAAGAATTAATACAGCTAAATTCTCATTTATCAAGTCCAGATATGATCATGCCAGGAATGAAGATAAAAATTCCAAGCTCAACAAAACACGTGAAACAAGAAAAAGATACAACAAAAAAAGAGACATCAATGTTTAAGGATCATTCTGCACAACCAATGCCGATGATGTCGGATGAGTTAAAGGGTTCAAAGGAAACGAAATATCATCAAATGAAAGAAAAAAAAGAGCAACCAGAAATAATGAAGATGCCGGAAATACCGGATTTGCCAGCGATGCCTTTACAAACATTACCTATGGGATATGAAACGAAAATGTATAATAAACCACATAAAACAAAAGATAAAGAAACTATGCCACCACCTGTTCAACATCAGCCGATGTATCATAGTCAGATGCCAGTTATGCCTGTATGTTGTCATGGTTTCCATCCTCATTATCCACCAATGCCTGTAAACCATTATAGTGCTCATCAACCATTTATGTCGATGATGCCAGCGATGCCTAAAGATAAACATTCTCAACTTCCTCCACAAGGGCATGCTTGGGGGATGATGCAACCAATGCCAATGTATAGTGGATTAAGTCACACAAATATGTATCCACAGCAACAGACGTTTTATCCAAAATCACAAATGAATTGGGATAATCAATTTGTTAATCCGTCATATTATTCAAAACAATCTCCTTATGAATCGTCAATGTATCAAACTTTCAAACGACCTGATGAAGAAAATACAGATGAATAAGTAACTGTTTTAGAGACGATTAACAAGACATGTAATCGTCTCTTTTTAATAAAAATATAAACATCGTATAAGATAAACCGTAAAGTTGCTTTTATTATTTACTTAATCGATGATAAAATAATGACTAAGTAGCATATATTTCGTGAGGAGAGATGATTGTGGAAGCAAATGTCAATCGTATCGTCCAATGGTTACAACAAGAAGTTAAACAATCTAATACGAAAGGTTTACTCGTTGGCATAAGCGGCGGTTTAGATTCAGCTGTTGTGGCATATTTAATAAAACGCGCCTTTCCTGATCATTCATTAGGTGTTATTATGCCTATTAAAAGCGATTCTAAAGACATACAGGATGCCGAAACTGTCGTTATAGAAAGTGGTATTCATTCTTTAACAGTTGATTTGACGAATGTACATAACAATCTTCATTCACAAATATATTCAGATATAATGGAAGATGAGCGTATGAAAGCAGTTAAAGAAAACCGTTTAGCTGACGCTAATTTACGTGCACGATTGCGTATGAGCACTTTATATACAGTCGCTACATATTACAATTATTTAGTCGTCGGAACAGACAATGCATCAGAGTGGTATACAGGTTATTTTACAAAATATGGTGATGGTGGAGTTGATCTTTTACCAATTGTTTCGTTTACGAAAGGTGAAGTACGTGAAATGGCTCATTATTTAGGCGTTCCTTCCCATATTGTTAATAAACAACCTAGTGCTGATTTATGGAAAGGCCAAACAGATGAGGAAGAAATGGGAACGACGTATGAAAAAATTGATGCATATTTAAAAGGTAAAAAAATTCCAGCCTCAGACGAAAAGATTATTGAACAAATGCATGAGCGAACGAAACATAAACGGGAGCCCATTAAACAGTTTAGACGATCTGATCGGTCTGTCTATTTTTAACAGTGTAAAATCACCTCTCTGTAACCAAACTATAGGTAAGGGAGGTTAGATGCTGTGAGATATATATCCATTATTATGTTATTATTAGTTATAGGTTGTACACCATCTGTTTTAGATAAGTCTGCTGAGCGTGACTCGGATACGAATACCGAACGAATCACTTACGAAAATCAAGAAGAACGTAATAAAGATTCAACAAGTTTTACCGGTTATGAAAAGAGTAAACGAAGATTAGAACAATTCAAAGATGACGATGACCACCCACTAACAGATCAGTATGTCAATGAGAAAACGAGAGAAATTTCCAATCATTTACAAAGTTTACAAGCTGTTAATTCCGCACAAGTTGCCGAAACAGATGATCGGATTGTAATCGGTGTTATACTAAATAATCATGCTGATCAACATATAGGGAATATGATTGAGTCTGAAGTAAGAAAATATGTTAACGACAAAGATGTAGTCGTTTATACTGATGACACGTATTGGTATAAACAGCGCAATTTAAAGGCAAAATCTAATGCTACACAGATTGGTGAAGACTTAGAAGAAATATTTGACAATTTTTTTAAGATTAATGATTAACATTAAAATTACGTTTATTGTGACAAAATGTTTATAGGGCTCTGCATCTTCATTTACGGATGACTTTTTGTTATAGTAAAAGAAGAAAAAAAGGAGAGGAGCAGAGCTTAAATGGCTGGACATTCTAAATGGAGTAATATTAAACGGAGAAAATATGCCCAAGATGCAAAACGTGGTAAAATATTTATGCGCCATGCTCGATATATTTACGTTGCTGCAAAGGAAGGCGGGGGCGATCCGGAAATGAATCCTTCCTTACGTTTAGCGATAGATAAGGCAAAAGCTGATAACATGCCGAATGATAATATTGAACGGGCGATTAAAAAAGCGACTGGCACACTCGAGGGATCTAATTTTGAAGAGGTTACTTATGAAGGCTATGGCCCGGGTGGTGTCGCGGTTATTGTCCATAGCTTAACAGATAACCGAAATCGTACAGCTGCAGAGGTAAGGCATGCTTTTAATAAAAATGATGGAAATTTAGGTGAAAGCGGTAGTGTGTCATTTATGTTTGATCGTAAGGGTTATATCGTTATCATAAATGAGGATGGAGTTATTGATGAGGATGAAGTAACTTTAGCAGCCATTGAAGCTGGTGCAGAGGACATTATTGTAGAAGAAGATGCTTATGAAATTTTAACGGCGCCAGAGGCTTTTCAAGATGTGAGAAAGCATTTGGAAGAACATTATACGTTAGAGGAAGCAGAGGTAACACTTATTCCGAAAAGTTACAGTAAAATTGATAAAGAAAATGAAGAAAAAATGTTGCAATTACTCGATATGTTAGAGGAAAATGAGGATGTCCAAGATGTTCATCATAATTTAGAGTTTTCTGAATAAAAACTTCTATTCTGCCTAGAATAGAAGTTTTCTTATTGTACAATGTATAAAGTGTTCATTTATGTTAATATAAGTAGAGGAAGATAAAAATGATCGCTTATGTTAGAGGTGTTTTAACGCATATTTACGATGATAATATTGTTGTTGATGTTCAAGGGATTGGCTATGAAATTGTATGTGCCAACCCGTTTGCCTTTCAAGACCTATTAAATCAGGAAGTGCTTATATATACATATCATTATGTTCGAGAAGATGTGCAAACATTATTCGGATTTAAAACAGAAGATGAAAAATACTTATTTATGAAGCTCATTTCTGTCTCAGGTATCGGCCCTAAGAGCGGGTTAGCTATTCAAGGAAATGTATCCGTTTCTGATTTTGTGGCAGCAATCGAACGTGAAGATGAAAAATATTTAATGAATTTTCCCGGGATCGGCAAAAAAACTGCCCGGCAAATTATATTAGATTTAAAAGGTCAGTTAACAGGCCTTGTGACAATAGCTCAAATGGCAAATGAAGAGCCCGCAATTGATCACGATAAACGAGAGCGACTAAATGAAACAAAAGAAGCGCTTAAGGCTTTAGGCTATTCAAGTCAAGAAATTAAAACAATTATGCCAAGTTTAGAGAGAGCCACGATTGAACGTACAGACGAGCTTGTAAGAAAAGCATTAACTTTGTTAATGAAAAATTAGTGAGGGGGAATACTAATGGATGAAAGAATTGTCACGGGGGAATTACAAACAGAAGATGAATCTGATGAACTTAGTCTTCGTCCCACGACACTTAAACAATATATCGGTCAACATAAAGTGAAGCAAAATTTAAGTATTTTCATTCAAGCAGCAAAAATGCGTCATGAACCCCTCGATCACGTTTTGTTGCATGGTCCCCCAGGTTTAGGTAAGACGACTTTAGCTGCTATTATTGCGAACGAGATGGATGTTCAATTTCGCTCAACATCTGGCCCAGCGATCGAAAGAGCTGGGGATTTAGCGGCTATTTTATCGTCACTTGAACCTGGTGATGTTTTATTTATTGATGAAATTCATCGCCTCCCCCACTCTGTTGAAGAAGTGCTATATCCAGCAATGGAAGATTTTTTTATCGATATCGTTATCGGGACAGGTTCAAGTGCTCGCTCTGTTCGCATTGATTTACCCCCGTTTACATTAGTTGGCGCAACAACCCGAGCTGGTCTGCTTTCCGCACCACTTCGCGATCGATTTGGTGTTTTAAGCCGGCTAAATTTTTACGATAATGGTGATTTATGTGCGATTATCGAGCGAACGGCTGATATTTTAGAAATGTCAATTACGAAAGATGCCGCGGTCGAAATTGCTAGACGATCGCGTGGCACACCACGAATTGCCAATCGTTTACTCAAAAGAATAAGAGACATATCACAAGTTAAAGGTGAAGAAACCATTCGACTAGAGACAACCGAATTAGCCTTAAATATGTTACAAGTCGATGACGCCGGTTTAGATCATATTGATCATCAATTAATGAAAAGTATGATTGAAGATTTCCGTGGCGGGCCTGTTGGTTTAGATACAATTGCAGCAACAATCGGAGAAGAGGCACGAACGATTGAAGATGTTTATGAGCCTTATTTATTACAAATAGGATTTATTCAACGAACACCTAGAGGGCGCATCGTCACGCAAAAAGCTTATCATCACTTCGGTATAAAGGGCGAGTGATCGATGATGAATATGGGAAAAATGTTCATATTCCTTGGTATCGTATTTTTACTCATTGGCGTTCTTTGGTCATTTATTGGAAAATTACCTGGAGATATTAGCGTTAAAAAAGGAAACTTTTCTTTTCATTTTCCCATAATGACGTCTATTGTCATTAGCATTATTCTATCATTATTAATGTATGTGTTTAGTAAATTACGTTAACATTTAGGAGATGTTATATGAAAACGAACGACTTTGATTTTCATTTACCTGAACAATTAATTGCACAAACACCATTAAAAAAGCGGGATTCTTCCCGTCTGTTAGTAGCATATCGAAAGGCTCAAATGATTAAGCATGATTATTTTTCTTCGATTGTAAATTATTTGAACAAAGGTGATTGTCTCGTTTTAAATGATACCCGTGTGATCCCTGGACGATTATATGGGAAAAAGGGCAAAACAGGTGCTAACATCGAATTGTTATTATTAACAGAAGTTAAAGATAGAAGCTGGGAAGTGTTAGTGAAACCAGCGCGTAAAATTAAGGAAGGCGATCAAATAACATTTGGCCAAGGTAAACTACTGGCAACATGTACAAAAGAAAAACATGAAGGCCGGCGCTTGCTTACCTTTCAATATGAAGGGAATTTTTATGATATTTTAGATGAGTTAGGCCACATGCCACTTCCACCTTATATTAAACAAACGCTTGCAGACGATGATCGGTATCAAACGATTTATGCGAGAGAAGAAGGGTCAGCAGCAGCTCCGACAGCAGGATTGCATTTTACAAATGATATTTTAAAGCAGTTAAAAAACAAAGGTGTATATATAACGTCGCTCACTTTGCATGTAGGGCTTGGAACATTTCGACCGGTGACAGTTGATCATATTAAAGATCACAAGATGCATGCAGAATATTACCGAATGAATGAAGAAACTGCTGAACTTTTAACACATGTTAAAAAAAATAATGGTAGAATTTTCGCTGTTGGGACAACATCAACGCGTGTACTAGAGACGATCATTCGGAAATATCATACATTTACGGCAACAACAGGATGGACGGATATATTTATATATCCCCCATATGAATTTAAAGCGATAGATGGTTTGATTACGAATTTTCATTTACCTCAGTCCACATTACTTATGCTCGTTAGTGCATTGTTGGGCAAGGAATTTACCTTTCAAGCTTATGAAGAAGCGATTGCAAAGAAATATCGCTTTTTTAGCTTTGGCGATGCCATGTTAATATTACCATAAGGAATGAGTGAATATGCCAATTACATATGAATTAATTAAAACGTGCCGACAAACTGGCGCCAGACTTGGAAAAGTTCATACACCACATGGTACATTTGATACACCCATGTTTATGCCCGTCGGTACGCTAGCAACTGTAAAAACGATGAGCCCAGAAGATTTAAAATCAATGAATGCGCAAATTATTTTAGCAAATACTTATCATTTATGGTTAAGACCAGGTGAAGATATTGTTAAAGAAGCTGGTGGTCTACATTCTTTGATGAACTGGGATCGACCAATTTTAACAGATTCTGGCGGTTTTCAAGTATTTAGTTTAAGCGACCGAAGAAAAATAACTGAAGAGGGTGTTCATTTTAGGAGTCATTTAAGCGGTGAAAAGTTATTTTTTTCACCTGAAAAAGCAATCGACATTCAAAATGCCTTAGGTCCAGATATTATGATGGTTTTAGATGAATGTCCACCATATCCGGCATCATATGAATATATGAAAACTTCTGTTGAAAGAACATCACGGTGGGCTGAACGTTGTATGAAGCAACATGCAAGGAAAAAAGATCAAGCGTTATTTGGTATTATACAAGGTGGCGAATATAAAGATTTACGTCAACAAAGTGCCCGTGACCTTATTTCTCTTGATTTTCCGGGTTACGCCATTGGTGGATTATCTGTTGGCGAGCCAAAGGAGGTGATGAATAACGTTTTAAGTTTCACAACACCGCTTATGCCTTCTAATAAGCCGCGTTATTTAATGGGAGTCGGCTCTCCGCGCTCATTGTTAGATGGCGCCATACGTGGCATCGATATGTTTGATTGTGTATTACCAACACGGATTGCAAGAAATGGTACATGCATGACTTCAACTGGGCGTCTTGTCGTAAGAAATGCGAAATATGCGCGAGATTTCCGACCGATCGATGAACAGTGTGACTGTTATACGTGTCAAAATTATACGCGTGCTTATATTCGACATTTAATCCGATGTAATGAAACATTTGGTTTTAGGCTTACGACTTACCATAATTTATATTTTCTGTTAAAATTAATGGAACAAGTCCGACAAGCAATTTATAACAATGAGCTCCGTGACTTTAAAGAAGCATTCTTTGAGCAATATGGGCTCAATAAACCGAATGCGAAAAGCTTTTAGGAAAGGAGGGAGTAATGGTGGAAGTACTCGTGTCTTTAGGACCGATTATTTTAATGTTTGTTATCTTTTATTTTATACTTATTCGTCCACAACAAAAGCGTCAGCGCCAAATAAGAGAAATGCAAGCAGCTCTACAAAAAGGCGATTCTGTTGTTACAATTGGTGGACTGCATGGAGATATACATTCATTAGATGAAGATACTGTCGTTATTGTCGCCGGGGACGGAACAAAACTTACATATGATCGAGCAGCGATTAGAGATGTAAAAAATGATTAAACATACATTATGGAGCAATTCCCCAGTACATGTGAGGATGTTGCTCCATAATTTTTTAATTATTTTTCGGCATGATTAAATTGACACCAACAATACCACCGACAAGGGCAGCTAAAATGTATGCTAAATGGTGCAACGATTGATTGAATGAAAATGTTTGCTTATACCCTAAATATTGCATACAAAAAGTAAAAATTGTAAAACCGATGCCAACTGTAGCGCCAATTACCCATCCTTTCGTTTGTCCTTTTAAACCAGCGATCAAGCCACCTATAAATAACGTAATTAAGCCAATGCATAAAGTTATCCAAGATAGCGTTGCTTCATTAAGCGACGTTAGTCGAAGAAATAAAGCTAAAATAACACTTGATAGAAGAATTAATCCGAAGACAACAATCCACCCATACATTAACGCAACAAATTGTTGCCTTTTCATAACGCTCCTCCCCTTTGATTGTCCACTATCGGCATACTTATCATCATTATATTCAAATGGCTGTTAAATAGAAGTATTTTTAAAGCCATTTTTGTAAAAGTGGAATTTGCTTTAATTCGTCTTTCGTAATAAATCGAAGCAAAATGATGCAAACAATATAAATAAATGTTAATAACATGAGTGTTAATAAAAACATCATTAAATGATCACTCGTTTTCATGAATATATTTTTAAGTGTTAAACCGATCTGCCATGTTAACCCAACGAGGAAAATCATTTTTACAATATCTTTTAGTGGAATCATAAATTGGATCATCTTCTTAAGCGATGCGAGATGTAAAATGGTTACTAAAACGACACTAAAAGACATAGCAATGGCTGTTCCCATGATTCCAAACGTCGGATTTGATGTTAGTAGTATAAGGATTATAAGTTTCGCTAAAGTTCCGATGAAACTATTCCACATAGCTGGTTTCGCTAAATCTAGGGCTTGTAAAGTAGCTTGTAAAGGTGATTGAATATACAATAACAAATAAAACGGGGACATTAATATAAGAAATTTACTCGCGCTCGCTGTATCATACATATATGTTAGGATCGATGTAGAAAATAGAGATAAAACGACCGTTGCAATAGCACCTGATGCAAAGGAAATACGAATAGCTTGATGAATGCGATAATGTATAAGTTTGATATTTTCTTTAGCCTCAGCTTCAGAAATCGATGGGACAAGCGCGATCGATAATGAGTTTGTAATAAACGTTGGTAAAAATAATAATGGAATCGCATATCCTGTTAATTCACCGTATTGTTTAGTGGCCATTGTTGTTGATAAACCAGCAAATGCTAAGCTTTGGGCAACTAATATCGGTTCAAGAAAAAGCGATATTGAATTGATCAGGCGACTGCCTGTACTAGGTAAAGCAATAGAAAACAATTCTTTTAATGTTTCTTTACTAGATTTAATATACGAGAAAAATCGATAACGAATTTTAATCGTTTTTTTTCGTTTAAACGTATAAATCATAAATAAAAGTGATGCTAGTTCACCAATAATAACGCTAATCATTGCACCGGCTGCAGCGAATTCAACACCGAAGGGAAGGGTGATTTTAATAAATATAGCGACACACGTAATACGAATGGCTTGCTCGATCATTAAAGCATAACTTTGCGGTTTCATATTTTGTTTTCCTTGAAAATACCCCTTTAAAACGGAAGAAATAGCAACGATAGGAACGATTGGGATAATCGCTAATAAAGGATATAACGTTCGATGATCTGTAAATAGCGTTGAAGCGATCATAGGTGCTAAAAAAGTCATACCAATCGTAAAAACAATGCTTAATAGAGAAGTAATCATAATTGATGTACTAAGTATGGATTTTACCTTTTGTTCATTACCTGTCGCAGTTGCTTCGGAGACACGTTTTGATATAGCAACGGGTAGTCCTAATTGTGTTAATGTGATGATGAGAAATAATGTTGGCAATGCCATCATGTAAAGGCCAACACCTTCCTCTCCCATTAACCGTGCAACGACTAATCGATTAATAAACCCTAAAAATCGGGTAAACATACCAGCTATAATTAATATTAATGTCCCTTGCAAAAACGTTTGTCTGGTCAAAGGAAAGACCTACCTTCTCAAAAAATAAAATTTCATATACAATATGATGTATATGCGATAAAGATGGTCAAGCATGACAAGAACATTTCAATCGTTCATCGATTGAAGGAGGAATTTATGTGGAAGATATGAAAACAGTAACCGAGTGGAAGCGTTATGTTGAACCTGCCTTAACGTGTAAAACGAATGAATTTTTACTTATGGGATATGCCAATGCTACAAATGAGGATATATGGAATTGTCTCGTTAAAAATGTGTGGCAAGGTAACCCACAAAAACGATTATATGAAGTTGTACAAGATATATTTCATTTGCATTCACATACATATATGAGTTATTTAACCGTCAATGTTTTGCAAGATGATGATTTATCTGCAACGATTGCTGCATTAACAGAAACAGAAGAATCTTCATAAGGTCTTTTCTGAAAATAAGGGAGGCAGTATGCAATGAAAAATAATAGAGGAAAAATCGTTGCCTTTTTTTTAATTGTTTTAATTTGTGCAAGTGTTATTGGACCGACTGTCACAAGCGTTGCTAAAAATATCAATCTTGGTCTTGACTTACAGGGTGGTTTTGAAATTTTATATGAAGTTAAACCCGTTGACGAAAATCAAGAAGTTAATCGAACTTTACTCGAGTCAACTGTACAAACGTTAAATGATCGTGTTGATCGTTTAGGAATTAGTGAAGCAAATATCGATATTGAGGGAGAAGATCGAATTCGCGTGCAACTAGCTGGCGTTGAAGATCAAACAGAAGCACGTAATATGTTAGCAACTTCAGCGAGGCTTTCCTTTCGCGACGTTAATGACGAAGAGTATTTAGACGGGTCGGATATAAAAGAGGGAAGTGCCAAGCAAGATTTTCATCCGCAATCGAATTCACCTATTGTCACACTTGAATTAAAAGATGCAGAAAAATTTGCCGATGTATCGGAAGAAATTATGGATATGGGATCACCTGATAATTTGCTCGTTATTTGGATGGACTATCAAGAAGGTGATTCTTATGAAGAAGAAAAGACGAAAGATGACCCTAAATTTATATCCGCCCCAAGTATTAATGAGCGATTGAATACAACAGATGTTATGATAACCGGCGACTTTACTGTTGATTCAGCTAAACGTTTAGCTGACATTATTAATGCTGGTTCACTGCCTGTACATATGGATGAACTTTACTCAACCTCTGTTGGTGCACAATTTGGCGAAAAGGCGTTAAAGCAAACAGTATTTGCAGGTGTTATAGGGGTTAGTTTGATCGCTTTATTTATGATCGCCTATTATCGTTTCCCAGGATTAATCGCCTCCATTAATCTAGTGATATATGTATATATTATTTTACTCGTCTTTGGTTTGTTAAATGGTGTTTTAACACTTCCAGGCATAGCCGCTTTAATTTTAGGGGTAGGTATGGCTGTTGATGCGAATGTAATTACTTTTGAGCGTATTAAAGAAGAATTAAAAGTTGGAAAATCAGTATTTGCCGCATTTAAGGCAGGTTCACGAAATTCTCTGCGAACGATTTTAGACGCAAATATTACGACACTTCTTGCAGCAGCTGTACTATTTATTTTTGGAACGAGTTCTGTCAAAGGATTTGCAACGATGTTAATCGTTAGTATTATCGTTAGCTTTTTAACCGCAGTTTATGGTACGCGTTTACTGTTAGGGCTTTGGGTGAAAAGCCGATTTTTAAACGGCCGTCCTGGATGGTTTGGCGTGAAAAAAGAAAACATTCGCGATATTGCTGATTCAACCTTTGTTGAGCCAACCTTTTTAAATCGACAGGTCAATGTTGTTCGTCACCAGAAAAAATACTTTATAACAACATCGGTTATCATTGTCCTTGGTATTTTATCATTTACCATCTTTAAATTGAATCCAGGTATCGACTTTACAAGCGGATCGCGCGTTGAAGTCTTAGCAGAAACGTCTATTTCGACAAGTGAGATTGAAGAAGATTTAGAGCAACTTGATTTAGAAGCAAAATCTATTGTCATCTCGGGTGAAGATAATGATACAGCTGTCTTAAGATATGACACTGTTTTATCAGAAGAGCAGATCAATGAAATGACTGAACATTTTATGCAAACCTATGATGTTGAACCAAGCATTAGCGTCGTTTCACCTATCGTTGGAGAAGAGCTCGTTAAAAACGCTATTTATGCTTTAGGCATTGCTGCCGTTGGTATGATTATTTATGTAACATTGCGATTTGAATTTTTCTTTAGTTTGACGTCGATTATTACATTATTGCATGATGTGTTTATAATGTTATTTATTTTCAGCCTCTTTCAGATTGAATTTGATGTAACAATTGTTGCGGCCATTTTAACGGTTGTTGGTTATTCTATTAACAATACAATTGTTATATTTGATCGCATACGTGAAAATATTCGATTTGAAAAACGTGTGAATTCTTATAAAAAGTTAGCTAAAATCGTCAATCGAAGTGTCGTTCAATCTTTTACACGAAGTATTAATACGACAGTGACAACGACAATTGCTGTCTTATCCTTTTTATTTTTAGGTGCTGAATCGATCAGTGGCTTTGCAATTGCCTTATTCATAGGGCTTATGGCAGGACTTTACTCCTCATTGTTTTTAGCATCACAACTTTGGCTCGTTTGGCGCGGTAGGTCTGTCAAGGAAAAACCATTAGATTTTACGAAGAGAAAACGTGTAGAGGGCCCACAAGTATAATGAGAAAAACCCTTGTTTGTCTTATAAACAAGGGTTTTTAAACTACTTTCTTATAATCAAAGGAGTGTTATGTTATGCGCGGACAAACGTATGCTATATTAACAATTGTTTTTATAATTATTGTTGCCATTTTTGCGGTGACGAATGTTGAGTCTGTCACTGTTAATTATTTATTTTACAAAGGCGAATCCCCGCTTATTTTAATTATTTTATTTTCGGTATTAATGGGAGGTATTATTACAGCAGCTGCTGGAAGTATTAAAATGTTTCGTCTAAAAAGGCAAAATAAAAAATTGTATAATGACCTTCAAGTGCTAAGAGACGTGTTAAAAAAACACCAACTGCTTGATGAAATAAATAATGAAGATATAGACAGCATCGATTAATATCCTCTCATTGCCCATACATGTTTGCTACTGTATAATGTATGTTGGACTTATTAGAGGTGAACATATGTTAGATAGTCAAGCAAACTGGATATTTTTAAATAATGAATACCATGTGTCTACTGAAACAGCTCATTTAGCAAATGTTTCAATGATTACTTTACACCTGTTAGCACAACGAGGAATTACGACGAAAGAAGAGATCGAGCGTTTTTTAGCACCGAATTTATCTGACTTACACCATCCTAAGCATTTGTTTGCTATTGAGCAAGCTGCTAAGCGAATTTTTCAGGCGATTCGACGGCAAGAAAAAATTTTAGTCTACGGTGATTATGATGCTGATGGTGTTTGTGCAACAGCATTATTGTTAAAAACACTTCGAGAACTCGGGGGAATTTGCGAATTTTATATTCCGAATCGTTTTACTGAAGGATATGGACTAAATGAGTCTGTTTTCCAAGAAGCTTCTCAACATGGATATCGGGTCATTATAACTGTTGATACAGGCATTGCTAATTTACATGAAGCAAATGTAGCGAAAGAATTAGGAATCGACTTAATTGTTACAGACCATCATGAGCCACAAGAAGAATGGCCTAATGCTTATGCGATTATTCATCCGAAATGTTCGCCAAATTATCCTTTTAAAGAATTGGCAGGTGTTGGTGTCGCTTTTAAGTTTGCGGAATATTTATTAGGGTATTTCCCCGAACATCTATTAGATCTCGTAGCACTTGGCACGATTGCAGATCTCGTCCCATTGCTAGATGAAAATCGCATATTAGCATACTATGGTTTAAAGGCATTAACGTATACACAAAACAAAGGCATTAAAGCATTAAAACGGAAGTGTCAAATAGATGGTTTCGTTACTGAAGACGATGTCGCTTTTTTAATGGCGCCACGAATCAATGCTGTTGGAAGGTTACAAAGTGCAACACTAGCTGTTGAACTGTTAATGGCTGAAAATGATGATGAAGCAGAAAATATTGCCCAATCTATTCACTCTTTAAATACAAAAAGACAAGAGATCGTTCGAGAGATATTTAAAGAGGCAACGTCAATGATCGAAAATGAAGATGACCAAAAGGTTATCGTCGTTGCTAAGGAAGGGTGGAATGAAGGTGTATTAGGTATTGTCGCTTCTAGACTTGTGAATCATTATCATAAACCAGCCATCGTCTTAACGATTAAACGTGATCGAAATGAAGCAAAAGGTTCAGCGAGAAGTATTCCGGCTTTTAATTTATTTGAAAATGGTATGAAAATAAAAGAACTTTTTACAAATTTTGGCGGTCACTCGCAAGCTGCAGGCATGACATTGCCACTTGAAAATCTGTCGATGATGAAACATAAATTTAATGAGCTGATTCATAAACAATTAAACGAAGAAGATTTTAAACAGAAGGTGATGATTAATCAGAAAGTTAATATAGCTGATTTAGATGAAAATCTCGTTCGTGAAATTTATCAACTCGCCCCCTTTGGTGTTGGCAATCCAAAACCAAAATTTTTATTAGAGGCGATTCCGCAAGAAATTAAACAAATTGGTCAAACGAAAAAACATTTAAAGTTACAATTTCAAGCGACAGATCAACGGATAGAAGGTATCGGCTTTAACATGGGGCACTTACACCCTTTCATGACACCAAATACGTCATTATCCATCGTTGGACCGCTTCAAATGAATGAATGGAATGGTTTTAAAACAGTACAAATGGTGATCGAAGATGTAAAAATTAAAGAACGACAATTGTTTGACCACCGGGGAAGAAAGAACGTAAATATTTCACAATATATGCATGCTTATGACAAACATTTAATCGTGTGTCATGAACCGATAGATTTAAGGTTAAAAGGTTTGCCGCCCGTTAAACAAATTGCTTACAATGATCCAATCCAACATTTAGAAAAAGTCGATCGGTTATTTATTCTTGATTTACCGCAGAAGTTAGAGCAATTAGAAAAAATTGTTTATATGACGAAACCAATGAGTATTCATGCTTGTTATAGTATTGATCAAAGTACATATTTAAGTGCTTTTCCCACAAGAGAAGATTTTAAGTGGTTATATGCACTTATTGCCAAATACCGTAAAATTAATTTAAGGAAATATTTAACAGCTATACAACGTGCGAAAAACTGGTCAAAAGATACGATTATTTTTATAATAAAGGTGTTTGTAGAGCTCGAGTTTATTTTTAAAGACGAAGAAATGATTTATTTTAATTCTAATCCGATCAAAAAAGATTTACAAGATTCCATTGTTTATCAACATCGTCAGCAACAAATAGAAATCGAAAAAAAATTATATTATTCAAATTATACGCAGCTTAAAAATTGGTTAATCAATTGTATAGGCTCCGATACTGCTAAGGAGGAAGTAAGTAATGGATTTTAAGCAATATATAAAAATTGTCGAAGATTGGCCAGAAGAAGGTGTACAATTTAAGGACATCACACCACTCATGGACAATGGAAAAGCTTTTAAAGCCGCAATTGATGAAATTGTTGACTTTGCTAGAAAAAAAGAAATAGATATTATCGTTGGACCTGAAGCTCGAGGATTTATTATCGGTTGTCCTGTTGCATATGTTTTAGAAACAGGTTTTGTACCTGTTAGAAAAGAAGGAAAACTTCCGCGAGAAGTCATCAAAGTCGACTACGGGTTTGAATATGGTGAAAATGTATTAACGATTCACAAAGATGCGGTAAAGCCAGGTCAGCGTGTATTAATTACGGATGACTTACTAGCAACAGGCGGTACGATTGAGGCGACGATAAAATTAGTTGAACAACTCGGCGGAGAAGTCGTTGGTTGTGCTTTTTTAATCGAACTTTCTTATTTAAAAGGGTTGGAAAAGCTTAAAGGTTATGACGTTTTAACACTCATGCGATATTAGATTTGATGGGAAAAGTCATTATAACCGACGTATAAGGGTCTGACGGAGTTGCATAAGTCGTCAGACCTCTTATTTATATACATATGAAAAAATTGTTTGAAAATATAATCTAAGCTGAACCATTTGTATTATTTGTAGAAAGTAAGTATATTACTTTACTTTTAATTAAAAATTTTCGATACTTGTATGATAATAACAATATTATAAATGACTCCATTATAAATACAAAAGGTGATTGTATGTCAAAAGATGACATTTTAACAATAGAAGATATTTTATATATGGCTAGGTCGTATTTAAATAAAGAAGATACTGAATTTATACGGCGAGCCTATGAATTTGCTAAACGTGCACATGCTAATCAATACCGAAAATCAGGTGAACCATATATTATCCATCCGACACAAGTTGCTGGTATACTCGTTGATCTTAAAATGGATCCTGCTACAATTGTCGGAGGTTTTTTGCATGATGTCGTTGAAGATACGGAAGAAACATTAGAGGTCATAGAAGAGACATTTAACTCAGAAGTTGCGATGCTTGTTGATGGCGTGACAAAACTCGGTAAGATCAAATATAAATCAAAAGAAGCTATACAAGCGGAAAATCATCGGAAAATGTTTGTCGCGATGGCTAAGGATATACGAGTCATTTTAATTAAATTAGCCGATCGTTTACACAATATGCGTACATTGAAACACTTACCACCAAACAAACAACGAAAAATTTCAAATGAAACATTAGAAATTTTTGCACCTCTCGCCCATCGGCTGGGTATATCAACAATTAAGTGGGAGTTGGAAGATACAGCTCTTCGCTATTTAAATCCGAAAAAATACTACAGTATCGTTGAACAGATGAAACAAAAGCGAAAAGAACGGGAATTATATATTGAAAAAGTAATGGACGAAGTTGAACGTGAATTAGAAGCAGTCAATATAAAGTCTGAAATTTCAGGCAGACCAAAGCATATTTACAGTATTTATCGAAAAATGATTAAACAAGACATTGAATTTAATGAAGTGTATGATTTACTAGCTGTTAGAATTATCGTTGATAGTATTAAGGACTGTTATGCAGTTTTAGGCATTATTCATACGTGTTGGAAACCTATGCCAGGAAGGTTTAAGGATTATATCGCTATGCCGAAGCCGAATTTATATCAATCACTTCATACGACAGTCATCGGTCCTCAGGGGGATCCACTTGAGGTCCAAATAAGAACAAAGGAAATGCATGAAATTGCTGAATATGGTATAGCTGCGCATTGGGCTTATAAAGAAGGTAAACAACTTAACGAAAGTAAAAATACATTTGAAGAAAAATTAACTTGGTTTAGAGAAATTCTTGAATGGCAAAATGAAACGACAGATGCTGAAGAATTCGTTGAGTCATTAAAGGTAGATTTCTTTTCTGATATGGTCTATGTATTTACACCTAAAGGGGACGTTATCGAATTGCCATCAGGTTCTATTCCGATTGATTTTGCTTATCGAATTCATACAGAAGTAGGTAACCAAACAGTCGGGGCGAAAGTAAATGGTAAAATGGAACCACTTGACTACCAATTACAAAACGGCGATATTGTTGAAGTGTTAACGTCTAAACATTCTTATGGCCCTTCAAGAGATTGGTTAGACATCACCCAAACATCGCAAGCTAAAAATAAAATAAAACAATTTTTCAAAAGACAACGTAAAGAGGAAAATATCGCCAAAGGTAGAGAGCTAGTTAGAAAAGAAATTTTAGATTTAAATATTGAGCCAAAAGATGTTCTGACAGAGGAAAATTTACAACGTGTCTATGAAAAGTTTAATTTTATGAATGAACATGATATGTATGCAGCTGTTGGTTACCAAGGTATTTCCGCATCTTTAATTGCCACAAGATTAACAGATAAGATCCGCCAAGAGCAAGAGATCGAAGAAACGATTGATGAGGCAATATCTGATGTTAAACCTAAAGAACGATTGGAGCAAACGAGAACTGATTTTGGCATAGAAGTAGAAGGCATCGACAATTTATTAATTCGTTTATCTAAATGTTGTAATCCCGTCCCTGGTGATGATATTGTAGGATATATCACAAAAGGTCGTGGTGTTTACGTTCATCGTGTCGACTGTATTAATGTCCAATCAACAGAGGCTAAAGATAGACTATTGAATGTTTCCTGGAAAAACCAACAATCACAAACAAAACAGTACCATTTAGATTTAGAGATTAATGGTTACGATCGTCGAGGACTGCTTAATGATGTTCTTCAAGCTGTGACAGGATTAAAAACAAACATCGCTCAAGTAAGTGGCCGAAGTGATCGCAATAACATCGCAACTATTCGCCTTACTGTCCTTATTTATAATACGCGACATTTACGGCAAGTCGTTGAACGTATTAAACAAATTAAAGATGTTTATGCTGTTAAACGAAAAATGCATTAATAATAAATTATTTAAAGGAAGATCGATATGAAAGTTGTTATTCAGCGTGTTAAAGATGCCCGTGTTCGTGTTAACAATGAAGTTATAGGTGAGATTAACCATGGTTTAGTCGCTTTAGTTGGTATCACTCATGATGATACAATTGAGGATGTTGAATATGTCGTTAATAAACTTGTACATTTACGTATTTTTGAAGATGAGCTTGGTAAAATGAACATTTCATTAAAGGATGTGCAAGGAAGTGTTTTATCTATTTCCCAATTTACATTGTATGCAGATACACGAAAAGGTAGACGACCGAGCTTTATACAAGCAGCTTCACCTGATTACGCATCAAAATTGTATAAAGTATTTAATGAGCAATTAGTTCAAGCAGGCATTCATGTTGAAACAGGAAAATTTGGTGAAATGATGGATGTTGAATTAACTAACAGTGGCCCTGTTACAATTATTATTGATAGTAATGACGCATAACTTATATATTTTGACAGCTTTCAATGTGTAAAGAAGGATGAAAATGGAAACAATAATTTAAACAACTATAAACGTTTATATAATAGGTGAGTGAAATAATAGAGTACTTTTGCAATTATTTTACAATTTTCTTTATACTTGACAATAAGCAATCAATTCCTTAATATTATAATCATTCAAAGATAAAGCGATATCCGATGAAGGAAAAAGTAATTAAAACCCAGTTGGACAGAGAGAAAATGTCTTGGCTGAAAACATTTTCCACAATATGGTTTAATGAAAGACATTCCTTAGGATCTATTTCGAAATAAATCAACTAAAGTAGAAATAGACGTAGACAGGCGTTAACTGTTGAAGGTGAATGCGAAATGCGCATTAACTAGGGTGGCAACGCGGACAAAACTTCCGTCCCTTATAGAGGGGATGGGAGTTTTTTTATATAGATTGATTGTGATCAATAAAAGGATTGGAGGTATACATATGAATATGAGAGCGCCAAGAGGTACCGTAGATATTTTACCAAATGAAGCTAATAAGTGGCAATTTGTTGAAAATAAACTAAGAGATTTATGCCGCCGTTTCGATTATGAGGAAATACGGACACCGATGTTTGAACATACAGAAGTATTTCAACGAGGTGTTGGTGATACGACAGATATTGTGCAAAAAGAGATGTATACGTTTAAAGACCGTGGTGGAAGAAGTTTAACATTGCGCCCTGAAGGAACAGCGCCGGTTGTTCGTGCATTTGTGGAAAATAAATTACATGGTGCATCTATTCAGCCAGTTAAACTGTATTATTTTGCTGAGATGTTTCGTTATGAACGACCACAAAAAGGAAGAATGCGTCAATTAAATCAGTTCGGTGTTGAAGTGTTAGGTAGTGCCGATCCCGCAGTTGATGCAGAAGTTATAAGCTTAGCAATGATGTGTTATCAAGAACTTGGATTAGCTTCATTAAAGCTCGTCATTAATAGTTTAGGGGATAAGGAGAGTCGAACAAATTATCGAGAAGCATTAATTAATTATTTTACACCATATCGTGAGGAACTTTGTGATGATTGTCAAGCGCGATTAACACAAAATCCACTGCGAATTTTAGATTGTAAACGTGATATGAAACATCCAGCTATGGAAAATGCGCCTTCAATTCTCGATTATTTAAATGAAGAGTCACGGGCTTATTTTGATGATGTTAAGAAATATTTAGATATGATGGAAATTCCCTACGTTGTTGATGCAAACTTAGTTCGTGGACTTGATTATTATAATCATACAGCTTTCGAAATTATGAGTGAAGCGGATGGTTTTGGGGCGATTACGACATTATGTGGCGGAGGTCGCTATAATGGACTTACTGAGGAGTTAGGTGGTCCGGATGTGCCAGGTATTGGTTTTGGCCTCGGGTTAGAGCGGTTACTTATGGCTTTAGAAGCGGAGAAGGTTTCTATACCAATTGATGAAACATTGGATTGTTTCGTCGTCGCCTTGGGAGAACGTGCAACAGAGGAAGCGGTAAAAATTGTTTACAACTTAAGGAAAAACGGTATTCAAGTTGATAAAGATTATCAAATGCGTAAAATGCGGGGGCAGTTCCGTATAGCGGATCGTTTAAATGCTAAATATGTTCTCGTTCTAGGAGATCATGAGTTACAAGAACAAGTTATTAATGTTCGGACAATGGCAACGGGTGATCAAATAGAAATACCTTTAGAAAATGTTATTGAGTATATGAAAGAACAGCTGTTAGGAGGAGGAAACCATGTCTAAACGTGTTTATGCAACATCATTAACGGAAGCTGATGTTGACAGAACTGTTTTACTAAAAGGATGGGTGCAAAAACGGCGTGATTTAGGGGGGCTTATTTTTATTGATTTAAGAGATAAATCGGGTGTTATACAAATCGTATTTAATCCTGATATATCAGAACAAGCCCTACAAATAGCTAATCAAGTTCGAAATGAATACGTTATAGCTGTTCAAGGCGAAATCGTCAAGCGCGCAGAAGAAACGACTAATCCTAAGATGAAAACAGGTACGATTGAAGTGATTGCTACACATATTGACATTTTAAATGAGGCGAAAAATCCACCCCTGTTAATCGATGATGACGTAGACGTATCAGAAGATTTGCGTCTTAAATATAGATATCTTGATTTGCGTCGACAATCATTACAAACGACATTTAAAATACGTCATGAGATTACACAAACGATTCGTCAATTTTTAAATGACGAAGGATTTTTGGAAATGGAAACACCGATCCTAACGAAAAGTACACCTGAAGGCGCACGCGACTATTTAGTACCGAGCCGTGTTCATTCAGGACAATTTTACGCATTGCCTCAATCACCACAACTATTTAAACAATTAATTATGATGAGCGGATTTGAAAAATATTATCAAATTGCCCGTTGTTTTCGGGATGAAGATTTACGGGCGGATCGTCAGCCTGAGTTTACGCAAATTGATATTGAAACGTCTTTTATGTCCATGGAAGATATCATGACAATGACGGAAAAAATGATGCAAATGGTTATGAAAGTCGTAAAAGGCATTGATATAAAGCTACCATTTCAACGTATCCGATATGACGAAGCGATGAGACGTTTCGGCTCAGATAAGCCTGATACACGTTTTGGCATGGAACTTATTGATGCTTCTGATCTTTTTACAGATTCCAATTTTAATGTCTTTAAGTCTGCCGTTCAATCAGGTGGAAAAGTATGTTTATTAAATGTAAAAAATGAAGCTGAAAACTTTTCCCGAAAACAAATTGATGAATTAACGGAATATGTAAAAGTGTATGGTGCAAAAGGTTTAGCATGGTTAAAAGTAGATGGCAATCAATTAACAGGTCCAATTGCTAAATTTTTATCGGATGAGGAGTCACATGCGCTCAAAGGACGGTCGGAGGCAGAAAGTGGCGATTTATTGTTATTTGTCGCTGATCAAAAACATATTGTATACGATAGTTTAGGAGCTCTTCGTTTAAAACTAGGTAAAGAGCTTCAGTTAATTGATGAATCTGCATTTCATTTCCTTTGGATCATCGATTGGCCACTGCTTGAATACGATGAGACACTTGGACGGTATGTTGCCGCGCATCATCCATTTACAATGCCTGATGAGAATGATCTTGACAAACTTGATGAAGATCCAGGAAATGTTCGCGCACAGGCGTATGATCTCGTTTTAAATGGTTTCGAATTAGGCGGCGGCTCAATGCGTATTTATCAACGGGAATTACAAGAAAAAATGTTTACTGTTCTCGGTTTAACGGAAGAAGAAGTAACTTCTCAATTTAACTTTTTATTAGAAGCTTTACAATATGGCACACCACCTCATGGCGGTATTGCTCTTGGTTTAGATCGAATCGTTATGCTTTTAGCAGATAAAACAAACTTACGTGATTGTATCTTATTTCCAAAAACGGCATCAGCAACAGATTTATTAACGAATGCACCGAATATCGTAAATAAAGACCAACTAGATGAGCTAAACATTCAATTTATTAAATAAAAGATACTTATCTATACAATTGTAAGAAATTGTTAATCTTACGTTATAAATTCGTTATACTTTAAGGATTGAAAACATATGATTCATGTGTTATGATAAATTCACAATCAAGATAGAACATGATCAATCCTGATGTGTACGTCTAACATCATCTCGTTTTGACCGAACACCTATATAATAGGGAGCTCGCATAGTTTCTATGTGGCGTGCGTGCCTTTATAAAGAAGGAAGCATAAAGCATAGAACAGAGCACCCACCTGCCAAGAGCGGGTTCAAAACATGGTAAGTAGACGGCACTATTGGGATTGATCTTTTTATTTACTAGCTTTTATATTTATTGTTCGGCAAAATAAAAACTCTTCTATCTAAGAAGAGTTTTTAATTCATTCGTTCTGCTAATTGTTCAAGATTACCATTCTTGTCCATTTTAAAAGCGGGCGCTTTGACAGTCTCTTCATCTTCAAAAACAGTCATTTTTCTCGCACGTTCCATAATTTGGATAAATGTTTGATAATCTTCTTGAATCGTATGTAATTGTTCTTCAGTTTTCTTTAATTTTTTCTTGAGTTCATCAACGTGTTCTTTAAGCTTTTCATTCTCTTTTTCAGTTTGTTCTAACATTTGTTTTGATTGATTTGAAGCATCATAATCGTGTTTTAATGTTGTTAAAAATTGGATCACTGTATCAATAGACATCGTTGATTCATCCACATTTAACGCTTGTTTTTTCGTAGCATTTGTTTGTTTAATTTTTTTGCTTTGTTTTTGCTTCTTATTTTTTGCCATTGCTCGTTTTCTCTCTTTTCGCTGGCGTTTTGCAAGATCCATTGCATTTTTATAACGTTTTCTCACTTCCGCATTCCAGCGAAATCCACAAGCGGCGGATGTTCGATTTAATTGATCACCGACTTCTTCAAATGCATTCAGTTGTGTACTTCCTTCTCGTACATGGCGTAAAACAGTTTCTGCTAAAAGAAGATCATCTTCATGTGACCATGCGTCTTGTCTTACTTTAGCCACAGTATCAACTCCTTTTTCAATAACGACGGTTATGTATGCATTCGTTGTTGTGTGACGATTAATGATAGATTTTATAAACGATAAATATGACACTTCATATGCCTAAATTAACGTAGACATGTCGTGTGCTATTTATTATGGGCAGTTGAAAAAGGAATTATACGTAAACTATGATGGATTATTTTTTTGCCGTTCGATTTTTTCATAGACCTGTTTCATAGCTTGTTCAAACTTTCCAGTTACTTTTGGTCTGTAATATTTTTTATGTTTCATATTTTCTGGAAGATATTGTTGATCAACCCAACCACTTTCATACGCGTGGGGATATTTATAGCCTACCCCTCGCCCTAATGTTTTAGCGCCTGCATAGTGTGCATCTTTTAAGTGATTCGGAATGTCACCACTTTTGCCATTTCGAATATCAGAAAGCGCTTGATCAAGTGCTTTATAAGCTGTATTTGATTTTGGTGATAAAGCAAGCTCGATGACAGAAACAGCTAGTGGAATACGCCCTTCTGGAAAACCTAGACGTTCGGCAGCTTCAACAGCAGCGATTGCTCGAGGGCCTGCTTGTGGATTGGCTAGGCCGATATCTTCATAAGCAATGACAATTAAACGTCTTGCAATGCTATCGAGATCACCAGCTTCTATCAGTCTACCTAAATAATGAAGGGATGCATGTACATCACTTCCACGGATTGACTTTTGAAAAGCTGATAGGACATCATAATGAGCATCGCCACCTTTATCGTGAGAAAAACTCTTCTTTTGCATACATTCCTCAGCAATATCTAATGTAATATTTATGACTCCTTCACTTTCCGGTGTTGAGGAAATCGCAAGTTCCAAGCCGTTTAATACAGCGCGCATATCACCATTAGCACTTTGGGCAAAATGAGTTAAAGCTTCTTCACTTATATGTACATTTTTTGTACCAAATCCATTGACTTCATCTGTAGCGCGCGTTCAATGGCTTCTTTCATATGGTTTGTTGATAATGGTTGAAGTTCAAATAAATGGCAGCGACTTCGAATAGCTGGATTGATGGCATGATAAGGATTGCTCGTTGTACAGCCAATCATTGTTATTAAATTACTTTCTAAATGTGGGAGTAAAAAGTCTTGTTTTGCTTTATCTAAGCGATGTACCTCATCAAGGATGAGAACGATGTGTCCAGTCATTTTCGCTTCTTCAACAACAATTTCCATATCCTTTTTCCGATCATTAACAGCATTTAAACATTTCGTCGGTAAATTTAAGCTTTTCGCTAACGCAAAAGCTAAAGATGTTTTACCTGTACCTGGTGGACCAAATAAAATCATCGAAGCTAAGCGTTCTGCTTGAACCATACGTTGTAAAATTTTCCCTTCACCAACGAGATGTTCTTGGCCAATCATTTGATTGATATGCACCGGGCGCATCCGTAATGCTAAAGGTTTTTGTCTCATGAATATCGTCCTTTTTTAAAAAATTTTTATATCGTATTCTTTAGGGTATTAGGCATAGCGAAAAAATGCAAGATGGGTGTTATTCATGCTATAATAACATGTATCATACATACAAATATACAAAAACTAAGATTGCATAAGTTTCATTTATTTGAGGTGTTACATTTGAAGGTGACAACAAAAGGGCGATATGGATTAACAATGATGATTGACCTTGCTAAACAATATGCAAATGGTCCTGTATCCATCAAAACAATCGCTAAAGATAACAATTTATCGATCAATTATTTAGAGCAACTTGCAGCATCTTTAAGAAATGCAGGTCTTATTAAAAGCATTCGCGGTGCTTATGGTGGGTATCGACTAACGAAGCATCCGAAGCAAATTACAGCAGGAGATATTATTCAAGCGTTAGAAGGCCCAATTATGTTTGTTGAGGGGATTGAAGATGATAAAACAGCACAACAAATGTTATGGCTGCAAGTAACAAAAGCTATTAAAGATGTTTTAGAGACGACGACATTAGCAGATCTTATGCAATATGATGTGAAGCAACAAAACCAATACATGTTTTATATATGAGTAGGAAGGAAAGGAATATCATGGAATCTATTTATTTAGACCATGCAGCAACAACACCATTACATCCAGATGTTTTAATGTCAATGTATCGTGCCCATCAGGATACTTTTGGAAATCCATCAAGTATTCATGCATTTGGAAGGAAGGCACGCCAACATTTAGATAAAGCTCGTCGAACGTTAGCTGCAAGCATTCATGCAAACGAAAAGGAAATAATTTTTACAAGCGGTGGTACAGAAGCAAACAATTTGGCTTTAATCGGAGTTGCATTAGCCAATAAACATCGTGGCAAACATATTATTACGTCTAAACAAGAGCATCATGCAACTTTACATGCTGCAGAATATTTAGAGTCTATTGGTTTTAATGTGACATATTTACCCGTTGATGAGAAAGGTTTAATTCATTTAGAGGAACTAAAAAATGCATTGACAGATGAGACGATTATTGTTTCTTTAATGGCCGTCAATAATGAAACAGGCGTCAAGCAACCGATTGAAGAAATTGGAGATATTCTACGAAACCATAAAGCTTATTTTCATACAGATGCGGTGGCAGCTTTTGGATTACTTGATTTTAATGTTGAAACGATGGGTATTGATCTTTTAACGATTTCCTCACATAAAATTAATGGGCCAAAAGGCGTTGGTTGTTTATATATTAAAGATGAAATCCCACTTCAGTCGCTTCACTTTGGTGGCGAACAAGAGCGAAAACGACGTCCTGGGACGGAAAATGTCGTCGGTGTGATCGGTTTTAAAAGAGCAGTTGAAATCACGTTAGAAGAAAAAAATACTCGACAAACAAAATATGAACAATATAAAAATAAATTTTTACAAGTTTTACAAAATGAAGATGTTGATTTTTCAATCAATGGCGACTTACAAATATCCGTTCCTACAATTGTCAATATAAGTTTTCCGCGGTTAAACGTTGAAACACTGCTGACAAATTTTGATTTAGAAGGTATTGCTGCTTCAAGTGGTAGTGCGTGTACGGCTGGGTCTGTGGAGCCATCTCACGTCCTTTTAGCAATGTATGGACATCAAGATGAGCGAACCAAAAATTCGGTTCGTTTTAGCTTTGGTAGTCATAATACATTAAAAAATATTGAGGAAGCGGCTCGTCGGATCGCTAAAATCATACATCGGTTAAAGACAACAACATAAAGGTGGTGATCATAATGAAGAAGAATAAAGACACTCGTGTCGTCGTTGGCATGAGTGGAGGTGTAGACTCGTCAGTCGCAGCGCTACTTTTAAAACAACAGGGATATGATGTCGTCGGTATTTTCATGAAAAATTGGGATGATACAGATGAGTTTGGCGTATGTACAGCAACGGAGGATTATGAAGACGTTATTCGCGTTTGTAATCAAATTGACATCCCTTATTATGCAGTAAACTTTGAAAAAGAATATTGGGATAAAGTATTTACGTATTTTCTGAATGAATATAAAGCTGGAAGAACGCCAAATCCAGATGTCATGTGTAACAAAGAAATTAAATTTAAAGCTTTTCTTAACCATGCTTTATCGCTCGGAGCAGATTACGTCGCAACAGGTCATTATGCAAGAGTTGTTTACGATCAAGGTCGCTACCGTATGTTTCGAGGTGTTGATCAAAATAAAGATCAAACGTATTTTTTAAATCAACTAACAGAAGATGTTTTAGCGAAGGTTATGTTTCCGTTAGGTGAACTTGAGAAAACAGAAGTAAGAGATATTGCTAAAGAATACCAATTAGCCACGGCAACAAAGAAAGATAGTACAGGTATTTGTTTTATCGGTGAGCGTAATTTTAAAGAGTTTCTTAATGAATATTTACCAGCTCAACCTGGCGACATGCGAACGATGACGAACGAATTAAAAGGCACTCATGACGGACTTATGTTTTATACGATCGGACAGCGCCATGGGCTTGGAATCGGTGGTGCTGGTGAACCATGGTTTGTCGTAGGTAAAAACGTTACTGATAATATTTTATATGTTGAACAAGGATTTAATAATGAGTATTTATATTCGGACGCTTTAATTGCTACAGATGTTAATTGGATTAATTCAGATATAGTGAGTGATCATTTCACTTGTACAGCGAAGTTTCGTTATCGGCAAAAAGATAGCCCTGTAAATGTTGAAATAATCGATGATAAACGTGTTCATGTTCGCTTTAATAATTTAGAACGTGCGATCACACCTGGTCAAGCTGTCGTATTTTATGATGGAGAAGTTTGTTTAGGTGGTGGCATTATCGATACGATTTTAAAGGATAACCAATCGCTCGATTATGTTGGATAATATAGCACATATGGGGGATGACACATGAAACGAAATGAAGAAGCTGTTCAATTGATCAAAGAAAAAAAATATGAAGAAGCCGCGAAAATTTTAAATGATATTATTGAAACATATCCACATGAAGCGATTGGTTACATTAATTTCGGTAATTTGTTATTTAAAACGAAGGATTATGCACGAGCAAAAGTATTTTTCAAACGCGCGATAGAGCTTGATGACCAAGCAGCTACCGCGTATTACAGCTTAGGGAATGTTTATTATGAAGAAGAGTTGTTGACAAAGGCGCAAACGTCTTATCAAAAAGCGATTGAATGTGGCCTTGTAGAAGGCGATGTTTATTTTATGCTTGGTTTAACGTTAATTAAGCAATCTTACACGAAATTAGCTCTTCCTTACTTACAACGCGCAACTGAGCTGGATTCAAAGGATGCTGAAAAATGGTTCCAATATGGTTTATCGCTTGCAAAAAATAATCACTTAAAAGAAGCGAAAAAGATATTTCACCATGTTTTAAAATTGAATGAAGCACATAGTGACGCCTATTACAATTTAGGTGTAATTGCTACTTACAACGAACAATTCGAAAAAGGTTTACACTATTTTGATCAAGCATTAAATATTCAGTCTGAGCACGCCTTAGCTGCAAATGGCAAAAAACGGGTAGAAAAACTGTTAGAAAAAAATCATAAGTGAGGGTTCTTGCATGGTACATGGTCATTCAATTGAAGAATCCACTACACAAGGGTATATCAAAGGGGAACTTTTATATACAATTTTTCAAAACGAAACGGAAAACTTCACCATTGCCAAAATAAAAATTATCGAAACAAATGAGGATTATGAAGAAAAGGAAATTGTCGGCAAAGGACATTTTTCAAATTTACAAAAAGGTGTGTCATATACTTTTTATGGGCATTTTGAACGTCATCCAAAGTTTGGCCTACAGTACCATGTGAATGCTTACCAAACGTATGTCCCGAAAACGAAAGACGGTCTTATCACTTATTTATCAAGTGATCTTTTTTATGGGATAGGGGAAAAAACGGCTGCACGGATCGTTGAGACGCTTGGTGAAAATGCGATTTCACAAATCATCGGCAATCCGAATGTTATTTTTAAAGTTCCAGGTCTATCGAAAAAGATTGGTGAACAACTCGTCAAAACGTTACAAGAAAACCAAGGTTTTGAACGTGTCGTCATTTATTTAACAAAATATGGAATCGGCTTAAAGATGGCACAAACGTTGTTTGAGACATACAAAGATGAAACAGTTGATATTATCAAAAAGGATCCATTTCGCTGTGTGTTTGACATTGAACAATTTGGTTTTAAAACAGCAGACCGAATTGCCCAGCAAAATGGTCTATCTTTAATGGATCCTAATAGAATCGGCGCTGGGTGTCTTTTTATATTAGAAGAAAGTATTCAAGAGGGTCATGTTTATTTACCGATAGACATTTGTATAAAAAGGGTTGTTACATTGCTAGCAACACCTTCTATTACAGAAAGGATCGTGGAAGACCGCCTGAAAGCATTAAATGCAGATAAGACAGTCATTATCGAAAAAGGTAATGTATATTTACCTTCACTTTATTATGCTGAAGATGGGTTTACAGCAAATTTAAAGCGTTTGTTATCCAAACCGATCGAAGAACAATTCCCCCTTGCTGACTTAATGAAAGTGATTGGGGATATCGAAGAAAAAGAAATATTAAGCTACGGTGAGGAGCAATTTAAGGCTATTAAAGAAGCACTACACGCTAAAGTAATGATTTTAACAGGTGGACCAGGGACGGGAAAGACGACTGTTATTAAAGGTATTCTTCAAGCTTACGCTACTATTTACAATATTACATATGACATTGATGCATATGATGATAAAGATGAATATCCATTTATATTAACAGCGCCGACTGGTCGAGCAGCTAAAAGACTATCAGAAGCGACTGATTTACCTGCTGTTACGATTCATCGTTTACTCGGATGGGACGGGAAAAATTATTTTGAGAAAAACGAGCACGAACCACTTTCTGGAAAGTTTCTCGTCGTTGATGAATTTTCCATGGTCGATATTTGGTTAGCGCACCATTTATTTAAAGCAATTCCGCAAGATATGCAAGTGCTCCTCGTTGGTGATGAAGACCAATTGCCTTCGGTTGGGCCTGGTCAAGTATTGGCCGATTTAATGAAAAGCAATTTGATCCCTTTTGTAAGTCTTAAAGATGTTTACCGACAAAAAGATGGCTCGAAAATTATTGAACTTGCACATAACATTAAAAATGATACGTTTCAAATACATCACTTACAAAGGGAGAAAGATTTCAGCTTTATTCCTTGTCGTGATGAGCAAATGATTGATGTCATCATTGCTATTATCAATAAGGCGATAGACAAAGGAATCGATATACAAGATATTCAAGTACTTGCACCAATGTATCGCTCACATGTTGGTATTACAGAAATTAATAAACGTCTGCAAATGATTATTAATCCCAAAACGAAGACAAAACGAGAGCGGCGGATTGATGATAAAACATATCGCGTTGGAGATAAAGTCATTCAGCTTGTTAACCAACCTGAAGATGGTATATATAACGGTGATATAGGGGAAATTGTTGCGATTTTTGAAGCAGAGGAAAATATTGATCGCACTGAACAAATCGTTATATCTTTCGATGGACAAGAAATCTCATATGATAAAGGACAATATAATCATTTTACGCATGCATATTGTATATCTATTCACAAATCTCAAGGAAGTGAATTTCCGATCGTTATTTTACCAGTCGTTAGGCCGTATCGACGAATGCTTAAAAAAAATCTACTATATACAGCGATCACAAGGAGTAAGCACTCGTTAATTATTTGTGGTGATCAAACAGCTTTTATGGATGGCATACAAACGGTCGATATACATGATCGGTTCACAACATTAACAGAAAGAATGAAAGATAAATTTGAAGTCATCAGCAAGAAATCGTCAGATAGCTTATCACCATACGATTTTATGTAAGATGCATGTATGATTCATTCATCTTAGGACACCATACTATACAAATGCTTCTCTTAAGGAGAATTGATGATCGTATGGTGATATTAAGTTTAGCTCAACATAAGAACCGTTCCTTAAGGTGTCTAAACTGAAGGAGCGATTAAGTTCTTATGTTGCAAAATAAAAAAGTACTTCGTTTAATTTACATATTAATGATAGGTATTGTCGCATGCTTATTTATTTTTTTACTTGTGAAATTATTCCCTTTTTATAAAGTGCTTATGTCATTTCTCTTACGATTGTCTGCCCCATTTTTCATAGCAGCTTTGATCGCTTATCTTCTTTACCCGATTATAGAAACATTACATAAGCATCATATACATAAAGGTTTAGCCATTTTACTCATTTATGTTTTGTTTTTTGGTGGTGTTTCTTACGTCATATACCGCGTATACCCGGCCGTAATTCATCAACTTAAAGATTTAAATGAACATTTACCTCAATTTATTCAAATGTATGAGGAGTTAATTTACGCATTGTATGAGTCAACATCGTTTTTACCAGAAGCTGTTCATGACCAATTTGACCAAATTATTACGCGCATTGAATCATCCTTGGAAAAGACATTAGGTAAATTGTTATCATGGTTAACGAAAATATTTGATCTACTCGTATTGATCACCGTTATACCTGTATTAGTATTTTATTTTTTAAAAGACTATGCAAAAATAAAAAGTTATTTTAAACAATTTATACCGGAAAAATATCACCATCACGTTCGGCTTTTAGCTCAAGCGATTGATAAAAATTTTGGTAATTATATTCGCGGGCAACTCATCGTAAGCTCCTTCGTTAGTTTAGCAACGTTTATTGCATTTCATTTCTTAAATGTTAAATATTCTTTATTACTGGCGATTATTATGGGGCTTACAAATATTATACCTTATTTCGGCCCGATCATTGGAGCTGTTCCAGCAGTAGCGATCGCGCTCACAACGTCGGTAAACCTCGTTATTTTTGTGTTAATCGCTATATTTGGTGTACAATTAATTGAAAGCAACCTATTGTCGCCCTATATTGTAGGAAAGAGCGTTAACATTCATCCGATCGCAATTATTTTTGCCCTTCTGTTTGGGGGTCAGTTAAGTGGTGTTCTCGGCATGATTTTAGCCGTTCCTTTACTCGTCATATTAAAAGTAGTGATGTCACATATCCTGATGATGAGGCGCAAATATTGACTTGTTTCATAAAATTACTTATAATACCGCGTAACAAATATAGATATAAAGCGTTGAAGGTTCCAAGTACATGGCGACCGGTTTACAGAGAAGGATTTTCCCAGGCTGAAAAAAATCCAAAATGCAGGGTCATGGAAAGCTAAACTGGAGTGCGACTAATCATCGACGGTTTCAAACCGTTAACATGAATGAAGTGATGGTTATTTAAACCATAAATAGGGTGGTACCGCGAATATCTCGTCCCTGCCATATGCAGTGGCGAGTTTTTTATTGAATATAAACGTATGATTGATAGGAGGCGACATTCGTATGAAACAATTGTCTGCTGCAGACATTCGACAAATGTTTTTAGACTTTTTTAAGGAAAAAAATCACCAAGTTGAACCTAGTGCATCGCTCGTGCCAAAGGACGATCCGAGTTTGTTATGGATTAATAGCGGTGTGGCGACTTTGAAAAAATATTTTGATGGAAGTGTCGTTCCGGACAATCCGAGAATTGTTAATGCACAAAAATCAATTCGCACAAATGATATCGAAAATGTCGGATATACAGCACGTCACCATACTTTTTTTGAAATGTTAGGTAACTTTTCCATTGGTGATTATTTTAAAAAAGAAGCGATTGAATGGGCGTGGGAATTTTTAACAAGTGAAAAATGGATCGGTTTTGATGAAAACTTGCTTTCAGTGACTGTCCATCCAGAAGATGATGAAGCTTATGATATTTGGCTTAATCATATTAAAGTTCCAGAACATCGAATCATTCGACTTGAGGAAAATTTTTGGGATATTGGGGAGGGGCCAAGTGGACCAAATACCGAGATTTTTTATGACAGGGGCCCTGAATTTGGAAATGACCCAAGAGATCCTGAATTATACCCGGGTGGAGAAAACGCACGTTACTTGGAAATTTGGAATTTAGTTTTCTCTCAATTTAATCACAATCCTGATCATACGTATACACCCCTTCCAAGTAAAAATATTGATACAGGCATGGGGCTTGAACGGATGGCATCTATTGTTCAACAGACACCGACGAATTACGAAACAGACTTATTTCTACCGATTATTAAAGAAACAGAAAAATACACGAATATATCTTATAACGATAGTAATGAAACAGATACAGCTTTTAAAGTGATTGCTGATCACATTCGAACAGTTACATTTGCCATTAGCGACCGGGCACTTCCTTCAAATGAAGGACGTGGATATGTGCTAAGACGTCTGATTAGAAGAGCCATTCGATTTGCTAAACTACTTGATATTGACAAACCATTTATGTACAATCTCGTACCCGTTGTGGGCGAAATTATGAAAGATTTTTACCCAAATATCGAAACGCAATCAGATATGATTATGAATGTTATAAAAGTTGAGGAAGAAAGGTTCCATGAAACATTACATGACGGATTAAATATACTGACAACGATTATAGCGCGTGAAAAAGATAAAGGAAGTAAAGTGTTTCCAGGTGAAGAAGTATTTAAACTTTATGATACATACGGTTTTCCAAAAGAGCTGACAGAAGAATATGTCAAGGAACATGGTTTCACGATTGATGAAGCTAGTTTTACGAAAGAAATGGAAAAACAGCGCCAACGTGCCCGTAAAGCGCGCGATGAAGTGAATTCTATGCAAGTTCAAGATGATTTATTAAGAAATCTTGATATAAAGAGTACATTTACTGGATATGATACATTAACGGGACAGACGACAATTGCAAAGATGATTCGTAATGGTCATTTTATCGATGATGCTCATGAAGGTGAAGAAATATTTTTCATTTTAGAATCAACACCTTTTTACGCTGAAAGTGGCGGTCAAATTGGTGACCGTGGTTATATATATACTGATACAGGGGAAGCTTATGTTGACGATGTTACAAAAGCACCACAAGGACAGCATTTGCATAAAGCAACGATAACATCAGGAACCTTAAGCATTGGTGAGCAAGTTAAAGTAGCGGTGGAAAAACATTTTCGAAGTGGTATCGTTAAAAATCATACAGCCACACATTTACTTCATCAAGCACTAAAAGATGTTTTAGGCGATCATGTTAATCAAGCTGGTTCTTTAGTTACCCCTGATCGATTACGATTTGATTTTACGCATTTTGAATCAGTTTCCAATGAAGAAATCGAACGCATCGAGCGTCTTGTTAATGAAAAAATTTGGGCATCTATAGACCTAACGATTGATCATAAATCATTAGATGAAGCAAAGGCAATGGGAGCTTTAGCATTATTTGATGAAAAATATAGTGATGTTGTCCGTGTCGTTGAAATAGGAGATTACAGTATTGAATTGTGCGGGGGCTGTCATGTAGAAAATACAGCGGAAATTGGGTTGTTTAAAATTGTCTCAGAGACGGGTGTTGGCGCAGGCACAAGACGGATCGAAGCGGTAACGAGCAAAGATGCTTACCAACTGTTAAACGAACGAATTATGATTTTAAAAGATGCAGCAAATTTATTAAAAACTAATGTAGAAGGTGTACCACAGCGCATTGAAGATATACAAAAGGAAATGAGATCATTAGCCAAGGAAAACGAATCATTAACTGCTAAACTATCTAATATTGAGGCTTCAAAAATGTTAGAGCAAATCGAGACAGTTGAGGGTGTGAATGTATTAACACAAAGGGTAAATATTAAAGATATGCATCAGCTTAGATTGATGGTTGATGATTTAAAAGAAAACATATCTTCAGGTGTTATTTTGTTAGCGACGGCAACTGATGGAAAAGTGTTATTAGCTTCAGGTGTAACAAACGACCTTACAAAACGAGGTATTCATGCTGGCCATTTAATTGATGAAGCGGCTAAACAATGTGGTGGTGGAGGAGGAGGTCGACCTGATATGGCCCAAGCCGGTGGAAAAGATCCGAAAAAAATTAATGACGCTTTAGAAAGTGCCAAACAATTTGTTAAAAGACATTTAAAACACAATTTGTAAAAACAAATATATATTAAATATAGTAAACGTGTTAAAATGTATGGTAAAGGTAAAACTTGGAATGAGGTGTCACAATGAGCTCTATTGATAAAACAATGAGGTTTAATTTTTCGGATGAACCGTATGATCATCGGACAAAAGAAATTCTTATGACTGTTCATGAAGCTCTAGAGGAGAAAGGGTATAATCCGATTAACCAAATCGTAGGCTACCTACTATCTGGCGATCCTGCATACATCCCGAGATATAGAGACGCCCGAAATCTCATTAGAAAAATTGAAAGAGATGAAGTTATTGAAGAATTAGTAACATACTATTTAGAACAGCAAAAAGGAAAAAATAAATGAAAATATTAGGTTTAGATGTAGGGTCTAAAACGATTGGTGTCGCTGTAAGTGATCCATTCGGATGGATGGCCCACGGTTTAACGACGATTCATTGGGATGAATCCGATATTCATTCAGCTGATTTACAACTACAAAAAATAATAACAACGCATGAAATAGGGAAGGCTGTTATTGGGCTACCAAAACATATGGATGGAACGATCGGCGAGCGAGGTGAGGCATCTAAGCAATATGCCCAGCACGTTGAGGATGTTCACGGGATTCCAACTGTCCTTTGGGATGAGCGTCTTTCAACTATGGCTGCTGAGCGAACATTGTTAGAAGCAGATCTCAGCAGAAAAAAGCGTGCAAAAGTAATCGATAAAGTGGCAGCTGTAATGATTTTACAAAATTATTTAGATATGAAAAGTAAAGGAGTGACATAATGGCGCTGGAGGCAAAAGAGCGAATAATAATTCCTGATGAAAACGGCGAGGAACATTTATTTGAAACGTTATTTACCTTTGACGTAGATGAGACGAGCTCTTCATACATTGCTGTTGTCCCAGTTGAACAATCCGAAGATGAAGAAATTGAAGTTTATGCATTCCGTTATGAAATAAACGATGATAGCGACAATGATATAGCGCTTTTTCCAATTGACTCTGATCAAGAATGGGATATGGTAGAAGAGATGTTGTATACATTAGCTGAAGAGGAGATGGAATAATATACACGCTTTATTTAAGTTGATGTCTACTTGACATCAACTTTTATATTTGATTTTATAATAGATTATATCGCTTTTTTTTAGTATAATATACTGGGAAAAAGGGGGATATTATATGTTTAAAGGCAAAGGAACAAACAATTTTCGTAAAAATTTGCTCGCCCGTAATACTGAAGCTAAAACCGTTCGAAAAGTTGTAACAATAATCGCCGTTGCTCTCATACTTATTTTCTTAATTGGTAGTGTTTCTGGATATATGTATATTAAATCTGCACTTAAGCCTGTTGACCCCCAAAGTGAAGAAGAAATAGAAGTGTCAATTCCAGTTGGATCGTCCACATCGACGATCGCTAAAATTTTAGAAGATCAAGATCTTATAAAAGATGCACGAATCTTTCGTTTTTATACAAAATTTAAAAATTACTCTAATTTTCAAGCCGGAGATTATACACTGTCTCCGTCTTATTCAATCGATGAAATTGTTGAAAGATTACAAGGCGGAAAAGTGATGGAAGAACCGGCCCATGTTATTACTATTCCAGAAGGGAAAACAATTGAAGAAATTGCGACGATTTATTCAAACCAATTATCTTTTACGAAAGAGGAGTTTTTAGATAAAGTTGAAGATGAAGATTATATAGAGGAGCTAATAGAAAAATATCCGGCCATTCTTTCAGATACGATTTTAGACTCTGAGATTAAAACACCGCTTGAAGGATATTTGTTTGCCGCAACATATAGTTTTTACGAAGATGAACCAAGTGTTGAAAAGGTTGTCGAAGATATGTTGGAAAAAACAAAAGAAGTTGTTGAAGCTTATAACGATGATATGGATGATCAAGATTTAACGATTCATGAATTATTAACAATGGCTTCATTAATTGAAAATGAAGCACGTTCTGAAGAAGAACGTAAAATGATTGCTGGAATTTTTTACAATCGTTTAGATGAAGGGATGACATTGCAAACAGATCCAACTGTTTTATATGCTCAAGGAGAACATAAAGAAGAAGTTTTATTAGACGATTTAGATATTGATTCACCGTATAACACGTATAAAATTGAATCACTTCCAATCGGGCCCATATCAAATTTTGCCAAAAATTCATTAGAAGCAGCTTTGCTTCCAGAAGACAGTGATTATATGTATTTTCTACACGATTTTGACGGAAATATTCATTATGCAAAAACACATGACGAACACGTACAGTTAAAGGAAGAATATCGGAGTGAAGATGAAAAAGAGTAGTTTTGAGGTCGACGAAATGGATATAAATTTTTCGCATTATTTAACGAATCTGATTCCAGAAAATAAAGCATGGATACAAACGCTAGAGGCGCAAGCAAATCGTGAAAACGTTCCGATTATGGATCAACTCAGTATAAAATTTTTATGTCAAATAGTAAGAATGATGCAACCATCACATATTTTAGAAATAGGGACAGGTATAGGTTATTCGGCATTAAGAATGCTAGATGCTTACCCGAAAACAACAATTGTATCTGTAGAACGTGATAAGAATCGCTTCTCTCAAGCGAAAGACATTATTAAAACGCATCAAAAACAAAACAATATAAAAGTGATTCACGGGGAAGCGCTTGAAGTTTTACAACAACTTAATGATGAAAATTATTCATTTGATTTTATCTTTATCGATGCTGCTAAAGCCCATTACAAAAGTTTTTTTCAACGAGCGGATAAGCTCTTAACGAATCAAGGGGTTATCGCTTCAGACAACGTATTGTTCCGTGGCTACGTCAAAGAGCCAGAACAAGCTCCTCGACGCCTTAAAAATATTGCTAAAAAAATGGCTCAATTTAATGAATGGTTAATGAATCATTCATCTTATACAACAAGCATTGTACCGATCGGAGATGGCATCGCAATTAGCTTTAAAAATTAACAATTGATTTTTGGAATGTTTTACAATTGAAGGAATAGATATAAATTAAATATTGAAATTTGATATAAAATCTGGCATAGTTTAAATAGCTAACTATTAGGAAATTTCACAAAAAATGAATATATTATGAGAATAGTATATGTCCGCTCACAGAAAAAGGAGTGTTTAGTCATGTCAGAAGATAAAAGTTACTATATGACACAAGAAGGTAAAGAGAAATTAGAAGAGGAACTACACCATTTAAAAACAGTACGTAGAAAAGAAGTTGTCGAACGAATAAAAATTGCGCGTGATTTTGGAGACTTATCCGAGAACTCGGAATATGATTCTGCGAAAGAAGAACAAGCATTCGTTGAAACACGCATTGCCCAAATCGAAAAAATGATTAGAAATGCAGTCATTATCGAAAATGACGAAGAAAATAAAGATATCGTTACATTAGGCAAATCAGTCACATTTAAAGAATTACCTGATGGTGATGTTGAGACATATACGATTGTCGGTAGTGCAGAAGCTGATCCCTTTGAGGGGAAAATTTCTAATGATTCACCTATGGCCAAAAGTCTCCTCGGGAAAGAAGTAGGGACAGAGGTATCCGTCACAACACCTGGTGGAGATATCGAAGTAAAGATTATAAGTGTTGAATAATAGATAAAACAAAAGCGGATCTTGTCCGCTTTTGTTTTATTATATACATCTTTATCACCGATGAAATATACAAACTGTAATGAAGTAGTTGTGAGAGGGGACGTGTACTTTGAGAGAACAAAATCAATTTTCACGTGTAGAAAAATATAAAAAACGCCGAAAGACAACGAGAAGAATTTCAATACTAGTCGTTGTTGGCAGTGTGCTTGCAGTTGTGCTTATATCGACCTTTATCTTCGGTGGAACAGAAAAAAATAAAGATAACGATACAACTGAAGAAATGACAGAAAACAATGATGATCATGAGAACTCAGCAAAAGAGCAAAGCGATGACGATGATGAAATAGATGAAACAGAAGATAAGAAGAGAAATGAAAGAGTTGAAACAAAACAAGTACAAGCTGAAGATGATAATGTTCTTGAAGCTTATGTCGGTGATTGGGATCCGATTGGGACTGAACAAGAGGAACCACATGAAGTTGTTTTTCAAGAAGACTCACAAGATTGGAAGGAAATGGAGGAAGCTATTCAAGTTGCAACAGAGCTTGAAGATATGATTACACATTGGATCGGAAATGGTGGCGAACAAAAAGTCATTGGAACAGTTTCATCATTAGATGAAGCCGATATTTATCGTGTATATTTAACTTGGGTAGAAAATGAAGGATGGAAACCCACGAAAGTCGAAAAACTAAAGGCATTAGACATTTAAGGATCAATTAAAGGAGGAGTCATCTTGAGAATTGGTATTATTGCTGCAATGGATGAAGAAATTGAATTCATTTTACAACATTTAATAAAACAAAAACGGGAAACGATTGCTGAATGTTTATTTATTAACGGTCAATTACATAGCCGAGAAGTCATTTTATTAAAATCAGGTATCGGAAAAGTGAATGCAGCCATGGCAACGACGATTTTACATGAGCGTTATAAGCCAGATGTTATTATTAATACAGGTTCAGCTGGCGGCTATTCGAGCAACTTAAATGTTGGCGATATTGTTATATCAAATGAAGTCGTCCACCATGATGTTGATGCAACAGGCTTTGGTTACACATATGGTCAAGTTCCTAAAATGCCAGAAACGTTTGTTGCCAGTAAGTCATTAATTGAAAAGACGTCTACTGTTATAAGGCAAATGGGTATTCAATATGACATAGGAATGATCGCGACTGGTGATTCATTTATGGATGATTCAAAACGTGTCTCTTTCGTTCGAAAACAATTTCCAAATGTTATTGCGGTTGAGATGGAAGCTGCTGCGATTGCCCAAGTTTGTTATCAATATGGAACGCCATTTGTAATTATTCGCGCTTTATCAGATATTGCTGGAAAAGAAGCTACTGTATCATTTGATTCATTTTTAAAACAGGCAGCTAAAAATGCTAGCGATATCGTTAGACAAATGGTTAAAGATATCTAATATTGTATATTGCTCCCCCTTTAAAACGATAGGGGAGCATGCTATTTTATATATTGTTTAACCACGTTCGCTGCGGTAATATTCCCGAAATATTTTCATTAATGCTCTTTTTTCAATACGGGAAACATAACTACGTGAAATATTAAGTCGTTTGGCGATTTCTCTTTGTGTTAATTCTTTTTGATTGTTTAAACCAAAGCGAAAAATTATAACTTCTTTTTCTCGTTGATCGAGAATAGAAAAATAATTTTTCATCTTTTCAATATCCATATTAAGTTGAATGTATTCGATAATATTTTCATTTTCTGCTTCTAACACATCGATGAGACTTATTTCATTTCCTTCTTTATCTTGACCGATCGGATCGTGAAGGGATACATCTTTATTCCCTTTTTTAAGGGCGCGTAAATGCATAAGAATTTCATTTTCAATGCATCTTGCAGCATATGTAGCAAGTTTTGTTCCTTTGCCCGCCTTATAACTTTCAACACCTTTGATGAGACCGATCGTCCCAATGGAAATTAAATCTTCCGTATCTTCGCCTGTATTATCAAACTTTTTAACAATATGTGCAACGAGTCGTAAGTTGTGCTCAATAAGTTTATTGCGCGCATAATCACTGCCGTTTTGCATATCTTTAATGTATTTTGCTTCTTTTTCCTGAGATAAGGGCTGAGGAAAAGCTTGATTTTTAACATACGAAATAAAAAATAATGTTTCTTTAATAATGAGTGCAAGGGCACTTAAAATGCTAGACAACTCCATACACCTCCTAAAAAAAAGAGCCACTAGGCAAATGCCTATATATCATGTGTATGTGTTGTTTATATGTTTTGTGCCTGTACAATTTATTCCATAAAAAAAGGGGGCGAAACTTCATTTCGCCTCCTTTTTAACTTTAAATCGTTAAGATGATAATACCAAAGTATATAAGCATAGCGATTAGCCCGACAGGTACAGCAAATCTTGCATATTGTAAGCTCGTAATTTTTAATTTCCCAGCAGCGATGATGTTAGGAATATTTCCAGGAATAAGCATTCCGCCACTTACTGTTAAACCTAATAAAATCGCTTTTATTGTCGGTTGACTCATTTGTGGGCTAATTTCTGCTGCAGCTAATGTTGCATTATCTAAAATGGCTGAAACACTGTTAATCCAATAAAGAATTAATGGGTGTAAGTCAAGTAAGTATTTTTCAATGAATGGCTGAAACCCAGCCCCGAGAAATGTTAAAGCCATAACGAACAGGTAAATTTTAAAACTGCGAATAATGATTTCTCCGTATGATTCTGTTTCGCTTTCTGTTGTTTCGTCATCTTCATTTTGCTTTTTATCTCGCGGTTTAACCATTAATGCAGAAAGAATGGCGAAAATAATAACACCTGGAATTATGTAAATTCCAACTAATTTAAATAAATAAGTAAAGCTTTCATCTAATTTGCTAACAACAATTGTTGATAATGGTTCACCTAATGGTGTGAGCACAGCTCCTAGTCCAATAGCATAACACGCTAAAATAACAAGTCGAATTTCCGACTTTCTATCCATTTTTAAGACAGCGACCACAGATACGAGAATAATGGCTGCTATAATTGCTGTAATTAAACTGGAAATTAAACCTAAAATTGCAACAAACGTAGCGATAAATAAGCGATACGGCATAGCGTTGCTAATCCATAACACACCTGTTTCAATAGGTTGCTGGAACCAACGGAATAATAATCCGGCAACAAGAACCGCTAATGTAATATTAATTGGACTAATTAGTGCTTCTTTAATAAGTGGCCAATCGAGTACTTGGCTGACGAGTACTGATAAGACACCCATGATAAATAAAAATACTTCAAGATTTCTTTCAACAAGCTTTGTAAACGGTAAAAAAAGTACGAGTATAAGTATAATAATTAATCCTATGATCATATATCTAACCTCACTTTACATATATTTTGTTAAAATATCTTTTGTAAATATGCCGAAATCGCTATCACACATTAAAAATAGACGTTTAAATAACAAACAAAAATGTCTGCCAGCAGAAGGGTATACGATTCACTTGGTGACAGACTCCCCCTAAAAAGTAATTCATATGTAATTTTATTCAAAAAATAGTATACCACATAAAAGGCAAAATAAACAACATATTTTTACGTTATACTTTGTAAAACGACAGCAACATATAAGATGGAATATTCAGATAATTTCCTCATAAAAATAACTTATTTTTTTATATGATATGGAGGCAATTCAAAACGGTTGTGCTTAGATCATCATTTATTTTTTAACATATGTGTTAATTTTCTGCGATGAATTTCTTCTTCAATAAGCGCAATAAAGTCAGGGCTTAATTTTAATTCATTCGCTTTATAATAAGACTCCAGCAATAATTCATTTGACAAATGTTCCATAAAGAGCCCTCCTTAGAGGCTTTAATTTTTGTATTATGTAAAGTTACTAATAATCTATCATGATTTATAGCGATGAACAAGGTGCAACTTATCTACATGTTGTTGTAGATAAGTTGTGTATAAACTTAAAAAATATAAAAGAAAGGTTATGATTTCTGATAAGTACTTGTGCATAAAGTTATCCACAACGCAAAATATGATACAAAATGTCGAACAATTTTTGCTGAATATACGCTATTTGATATCATAAAAGTGAAATGATAAACATAAATATTTACATTGTTGTAGAAAAGGTACGTGGAATTCATGTATAATGCATAAAAGTGAATCAATTTTTAAAGAGGTGCCACATTGTTAAACAAATTTTTACCGAATGATTATGTGAAATCAGTTTTCAATATTCAACCTTGTATGTTAAAAGAAAGAGGTATTGAAGGTGTTATTACTGACCTTGATAATACATTAGTTGCTTGGGATGAAGCGTTTGCGACGCCTGAAGTTATTCAGTGGTTTAAGTTGATGGAAGATCATGATATGAAAATGGCGATTTTATCTAATAATAAGTATGAGCGTGTTCAAGTATTTGCGGATCCATTAAATATTCCATTCGTCTGCAGTGCAAGAAAGCCATTGAAGAAGGCTTTTCACACAATTGCTACAGACATGGGATTACATCCGGCGAAAATAGCCGTTGTTGGCGATCAATTATTAACTGACGTCCTTGGTGGAAACTTAGCGGGATTTTATACGATTTTAGTTGTACCTATTGTTAAGACAGATGCAAAAATAACACGGTTTAACCGAATAATTGAACGAAGAATATTAAATTACTTTAAAAAGCGTGGACAAATAACTTGGGAGGAATAATGATGACAAATAATACATATTGCCAAGGATGCGGGGCTAGCATTCAAACGTCTAATGCATCAAAGCCTGGGTATGTTCCGACATCAGCGTTACATCGAGAAGATATTTTGTGCCGTCGATGCTTTCGGCTAAAACATTATAATGAAACAGAAGATGTTTCTATGACAGATGATGATTTTTTCGAAATGGTTAGTACAATTCGAAAAACGCGTAGTCTTATCGTTTATCTCGTAGATTTGTTTGATTTAAATGGAAGTCTTATTCACAATTTGCCTCGAATCATTGGAGATCAACGAATCATTATCGTAGGTAATAAAGTTGACTTGTTACCGAAATCGACGAATAAACGAAAGCTTATTCATTGGCTAAGAGCTTCAGCAAAAGAAGCGGGAATATTTGCTGAAGATGCTTTTTTAATTTCTTCAACGAGAGGGTACGGTTTAAACGAACTTTCAGCAGCCATTGAAGCACATCGGAAAAATGCTGATGTATATATAGTCGGTGTCACGAATGTTGGCAAATCAACATTTATTAACGAACTTATTAAACGTTCGACTGGACATAGTCACGTCATTACGACGAGCTATTTTCCAGGTACAACGTTAGGTTTTATAAAAATACCTTTAGATGATCATTCATATATGATTGATACACCGGGGATCGTGAATAAACATCAAATGTCCCATTATGTTTCTGCTAATGATTTAAAAAAGATTACACCGCAAAAAGAAATAAAACCTATAAATTATCAATTACATAGCGGGCAAACATTATTTTTTGGCGGTCTTGTGCGGCTTGATTATATAAAAGGTGACAAACAATCATTTGTTTGTTATTTTTCCCGCGATTTACCTATTCACCGAACGAAACTTGAAAATGCTGATTCATTGTATGAGAAACATCTAGGTAAAATGCTGTCACCACCAGATCAAGCAACACTTGAAAAATTGCCAACGCTTCAGCAAACGACACACCGTATTCAAGAGGCAAAAACAGATATAGTTTTTCCAGGTTTAGGATGGGTGACGATTACAGGCGGTGATGCTACAGTCATTGCCCATTGCCCAAAAGATGTATCGGTATCTGTCAGACAATCTTTTACATAGAAGGGGGAGGAATGGATGTATCAATTTGCACTCATTGGTTATCCCATTAAACATTCGTTATCACCTTGGATACACAGACAATTTTTACATAAAGGACATCTAAAAGGTGAATATCATTTAATGGAACTAGCTGAAGATCAAAGTTTACATAAACATTTAGAACGTTTGCAAGAGCAATCGATTCATGGGTTTAATGTGACAGTACCGTATAAACAAAAAATTATTCCTTATATTGATATGCTAGATGAAGAAGCTAAGGTCATCGGAGCCGTTAATACAGTTTTACGAGAAAATAATAAGTGGAAAGGTTTTAATACAGATGGTATTGGCTATGTACGCTCTTTAGAGCAGGCGTTTCCACAATTAGAAGCAGAAAGAGAAAAAGTAAACGTATTAATATTAGGAGCCGGCGGTGCAGCGCGCGGTATATATTATGCACTAATGAACGCCGGTTACCTTTATATTGACATAGCAAATCGTACGCCTTCACATGCTAAAGCGATCGCTTCATTACAAAAAACAGGTGTTAAAACAAGGATTAAAACATTGTCTGAGGTTGAAGCATCCCTTAGTAAATATAAAGTGATTATCCAAACGACATCTGTCGGCATGAAACCGGTGACTGATCAAACGATTATATCTTTATGCAACTTAACTCAAGAAAGTATCGTCAGTGATATTGTTTATCAGCCGATTGAAACGAAATTTTTAGCTGAAGCTAAAGCTAAAGGTGCATATGTTCATTACGGTCATACAATGCTTTTATATCAAGCACAATATGCGTTTGAAATTTGGACGAATAAACGTGTTCCCTTAGATGGAATGGCTGATGAGTTAAAACAAATATTGGAGGGAGAGTCTCATGTTAACTGGTAAACAAAAACGCTTTTTACGAAGTCAAGCTCATCATCAAAAGCCGATTTTTCAAGTGGGAAAATCAGGCATCAATGAAAATATGCTTCAACAAATCGCAGATGTTTTAGAGAAAAGGGAATTGATTAAGGTGAGTATTTTACAAAATTGTCTAGAAGATAAGCATACTATTGCTGAAAAATTAGCATCACATTTAAATGCAGAAGTTGTACAAATCATCGGTAACGTTATTGTTTTATATAAAGAATCACAAGAACATAAACGAATCGTTTTACCTCATTAATGTTAAAGGAGATTTGTATGAAACGTATAGGTATTTTAGGTGGGACGTTTGACCCGCCACATATTGGTCATTTATTCATTGCTGATGAAGTTCGCATTCGTCTTCGTTTGCAAGAAGTATGGTTTATTCCTTCATACCAACCGCCACATAAACGAGAAGCGAAAACATCAGTGAATGATCGCATACAAATGATTAGCCGCGCGATTAATGATCATTCAGCTTTTAAATTAAATACAATTGAGATAAATCGTTTAGAAAAGTCATATACATTTGATACAATGAAGGCGTTAACGGAAGACTTTCCACATAAGAAATTTTATTTTATCATTGGTGCAGACATGGTTGAATATTTACCACACTGGAGAAATATCGATGCATTAATGAAACTCGTAACTTTTGTCGGTGTCAAACGGCCTGGATATCAACTACAAACATCTTATCCTATCATCGAAATGGATATTCCATACTTAGATATTTCATCGACGTTGATTAGAAAACGTCTACGGAACAAACAGTCCGTTCGTTATTTAATGCCACAATCAGTTTACGCATACATTAAGGAGAAACAGTTGTATGAATATTAAAGAGGCAAAATTATATGTTAAAAATGAACTAACGCAAGAACGTTACAACCATACATTGCGGGTGGCTGATGTCGCGGTTGATTTAGCCGTGAAAAATCGTGTGAATGTTAAGCATGCTGAGCTTGCCGCTATTTTTCATGATGTTGCTAAATGTTGGGATAAGGAAAAGCTTAAGCATTGGTTCATGCAATCGACATTGCCGAACGATTTGTTAAATTATCACCATGAATTATGGCACGGTCCGGTTGGAGCTTTATTTGTCAAAGAAAAATTCGATATAACGAACACAGATATACTAAATGCTATTTATTATCATACGACCGGACGAGCGGGTATGAGCAAATTGGAACTCATTATATTTGTTGCGGATTATATTGAGCCGGGAAGGGATATTCCTGGTGTTGAAGACGTGCGAAAAAAGGCGTGGGAAAGTTTACAAGAGGCAGGATGGATGATTTTAAGCCGGACAATTAAACATTTAATAACAAAGAAAGCAACTATTCATCCAGAAACATTTTTTGCTTATAACGACTTCGCAAGACGTTTAAATAGGTTTTAAGGAGGTTTTTTGCTAAATGAGTCAATTAAAAATCGTCGAAGCAATTGCCGATGCTTGCGATGATAAGAATGCGGAAAATATCGTCGTTTTAAATATGGAGCACATTTCTTTAGTCGCTGATTATTTTTTAATTTGCCATGCAAATAATGAAAGACAAGTGCAAGCAATAGCGCGTGCAGTGAAGGAGACATTGGCAGAAAAAGAAATTATGATTGAACATATGGAAGGTTTTGGAGATGCCCGGTGGGTTGTCATTGACACTGGAAATATCGTTTGTCATCTTTTCCATAAAGATGAACGTTCCTATTATAATTTGGAGCGTCTTTGGGGCGATGCTTCTCGCGTTCCATTAAAAATTAGTCAGGAAGGTTAAAAGTATATGGTTTATACATCTTTAGCTTATGTTTATGATCGTTTAATGGAAGATGCACCTTATGATCAGTGGATCGATTTTACAAAATCAATTTTTTCCCAAAGTACACACCCGATCAACACGATCGCTGATTTAGGATGTGGAACAGGTGAAATAACGATGCGACTTGCAAACTTAGGTTACATTATGCATGGCATTGATGCTTCCCTTGATATGTTAACATGTGCTGAACAAAAGGCGCGTGAACAACAGCTTAAAATCAATTGGTTAAACCAAGATTTACGGCAATTAGAGGGGTTAGCATGTATAGATGCTGTCATTAGTTATTGTGATGTCATAAATTATATTATCTCTAAATCAAATATTGAAACTGTATTTAAAAAAGTTTATGAATGTTTACATCCAGAAGGCATTTTTATTTTCGATGTACATGCAATGGCTTATGTAAAAAACTATTTGTCTAATCAAACATACGCTTATGTCGCTGATGATATTTCTTACATTTGGTTTGCTCATGAAGGGCAATCAGAAGGTGAAGTCCATCATGATCTCACTTTTTTCACCTATTTTAAACGAGGTACATATGAACGCTTTGATGAATATCATCAGCAAAAAACATATCCACCGTCCATATATGAGCAACTTTTAAAAAATGCTGGTTTTCAAAGTATACATTTGTACTTTGATTTTTCCTTAGATAATAATGTTTCCTACCATGAAGCTTCAAGAGTTTTTTTCGTGGCCCGAAAGTAGAGAAGAGTTTTAAATTCTCTACTTTTTTAAAAAAGGATTTTCACGACTTTTGTCGAATGGTAATTGTACTAGCAATTTCTCTTCAACGTTTACAATCTTCATTTTTTCAACATTTTCAATTCATCTCTTATATAGTTTCCCAAATGATTATTTATAATTCATGTTAGCGGGAGGAATGTGTTTGTTTATAGAAAAACTTAAAAATAATTGGTTGCTTATTGTGCTTGCTTGTGTTGTTGTGATCTTTTTATTTATACATCATGTCTTAAATGATGATACAACGGAAATGATATCTCAAGCGCATGATGAAGATGAAATAAAACATGAAGCATCAAACGAAGATGACGTTTTTGTTGTTGATGTGAAAGGTGAAGTAGAGAAACCAGGAGTGTATGAAATTGATCGCGATTTACGTGTCGATGATGTGATTAAGTTAGCCGGTGGATTTACAAGTGAGGCAGATGAGTTTATGGTAAATTTAGCCGAAAAAATTCACGATGAAATGATCATTATTGTTCCATCACATAAGGAAGATGAAGAAAATCATAGCACGCAAGATGAGACCTCGAATATCCATATTAATTCGGCAACAAAAGAAGATATTGAAACACTTCCAGGGATTGGGCCTACAAAAGCGGAAGCTATTATCGACTACCGTGAAGAATTTGGTTATTTTCAAACACTTGAAGATCTTTTAAATGTTAGTGGAATCGGTGAGAAAACATTAGAGAATATTGAAGAATATATTCAAGTACCATAAAATGAAAAGACTCAAACAATGTGACAAAGGATGGTTATTTGTGGAACGAATTTCTTGGAATCAATACTTTATGGCACAAAGTCATTTATTAGCTTTAAGAAGTACTTGTAGACGATTAATGGTTGGCGCAACGATTGTACGTGATAAACGAATTATTGCCGGTGGTTATAATGGTAGTGTTTCTGGAAGCGTCCATTGTATCGATGAAGGTTGTTACATGATTGATGGGCATTGTGTGCGCACAGTCCATGCAGAAGCAAATGCTTTACTTCAATGTGCAAAATTTGGTGTCCCAACAGAAGGTGCAGACATATATGTGACACATTTTCCATGCTTACAATGTAGCAAACAATTAATACAAAGTGGCATTCAAACAGTTTATTATGCATCTGATTATAGAAATCATCCATATGCGATCCAATTGTTTAAAGAAGCAAATATTGAAACGAAAAAAGTGCCTTTAACACACGTTTCTGTTGATTTACATGCCCGTGAAAAAGAAGCGTATGTTAAAATGTTACTTCATAAATTAAAATCAACAGTGGATGAAGATGAATACTATCAATTAAAGCAAAAGGGTGAGCAATTGTTCAACACGTAAAAGGTGGTGGTATAAACAGTGAAAGGTTATTGGCATATCACATCGATATGTGTATGTGTCAGTATTATAACGATTTATACGAAACAATATTACCTTTTATTTATCTGTGTATTATGGTTATTTTATTTATACTACATGCGACGGTTAAGGAAGATACACCTCCTCATTTCCTTAACCTTTCTCATCTTTTTTATATTTTATATCCCTGAGCAAAGGGATTTTATCGAAACAGATAGTGATTTTCCAGAAGATATTACAGTAACTGGTGATATTAGCCGAGCGATTTCACGAACAGATGAAAAAATCGAATTTGCTTTAGATGATAAGCAGTCCCCACACACTTTTCTCATCGTTTACTTTCCTGAGCAAGATGAATCAATCTCATTTAACGATTACGCCCATTTAAAATACGGCGCAACATGCCATATACAAGGACAGATGAAGCGTCCGGATACAAGTCGTAATCCAGGACAATTTGATTTTCGGTCATACTTAGCTGAGCATGGGATCTATGATCAAGTGGTTGTAGATTCTTTGACTGATATATCATGTACTGGTTCGTCAATTGTAGGTGATATTTTTACGATGCGCCTTAAACTTTTGGAAAAAATTAAAGCTACATTTAATGATAAGACGAGCGCTTGGCTCGGTGCGTTAGTTTTAGGTGATCAATCGGCAATAGATGAACATATCATTGATATTTTTCAACATTGGGGATTGTCACACCTTTTGGCGATTTCTGGGTTACATGTTGGTATTGTTGTTTTGATGTTGTATTTTATTTGTATTCGCTTAAACGTTATGACGAAGGAAACAGGTGAATGGTTAATTATTTTTATCTTACCTTTGTACGCTATAATAGCCGGCGGTGAACCTTCCGTATGGCGAGCGAGCATAATGGTAGTGTTGTTTTTGATTGCAAGTAAAATCAAATTAAATTATGCTGCAACAGATATTATAAGTATTGTATTTTTATTGCTTATCATGATCAAGCCTGCGATCGTTTATCACATTGGATTTCAACTTTCATTTGCTGTGACGTTCGGTTTAATTTTATCGAGAGGATGGATCGCTCAGTCGCCATCAATGTTGTGGCAATTATTAAAAATAAGTTTCGTTTCACAAATGACTATTTTACCGCTACAAATTAGTTACTTCCACATTTTTCAGCCACTCTCAATATTGCTAAATTTAGTCGTTGTGCCATATTTTTCTTTCTTCGTTATTCCAGCTATGTTTATACTTTTAATATTAATGCCGGTTTCAACAAAATTAATAAATTTATGTGATCATTTATTTACGCTTGGACAAACGCTCTTTATTCGGACCTTACAATTAATTGATGAAACATTTTCTTATCCTTTAGTCATCAGTGATTTTCCGCTCATATTCACATTTCTATATTACATAATATTTATTATTTGTATGACATTTATGCATCAAAATCGGCTTGTTGAAGCTTTTAAATACGGATGTATTTTAACATTATTAATTATTTGTTTAACACTTCGACCGTATTTTTCACCTGTTGGAACTGTGACAATGTTAGATATCGATCAAGGAGATGCTTTTGTGATCGAGCTTCCTTACCGAAAAGGTGTGTTTTTAATCGACGCCGGGGCTACGGTTTCTTATGAAAATTTTGAACCGACAAATAAAGTGTATAAAAATATTATACGTCCTTATTTATATGCTCAAGGGATTAGTCATGTTGATGCGATTTTTATGAGCCATGAAGATATCGATCATAATGGCAGTGTTCCATATATCATTGAAGATATGAACGTCTCAAACATTTATATAAGCGACTATTATAATATAGCAAAACGTGAATACGAACGATTGAAAGAACATTCAGTAAATGTTAAGCGCCTCTCCTTTAATGAAAAGATAACAACATGTGGTCAAGCATTTCATGTTTTATCACCTAAAGAAAACCAAAGTGACGATAATGAAAATTCACTCGTTTTATTAACGAGTCTTGGAGGAAAGAAATGGTTATTTACTGGGGATATTGGAAAACAAACTGAAAGGAAGATTGTCAACTCATTTCCCGCATTACAAGCAGACGTTTTAAAAGTAGCCCATCACGGAAGCAAAACGTCTACAGGCCGATCATTTATTAAACATATTAATCCTAAATATGCGCTTATTTCGGCTGGTGTTAGCAATATGTATGGGCATCCCCATACTGAAGTTTTAAACACATTGCAAAATGAAGGTGTAACTACATTCCGAACAGATGAGGATGGCGCTGTTCAATATCATTTTAAAGAAAAAGAAGGAACGTTTTTTAAATTTTTACCATAGAATAGAAACAAAGTATTCTGACAAACCCTCCTTTTATAAGGTTTGAAAACGATCATTAAAATAGAGACTGCACATTTAAGATGCAGTCTCTGCCATTAGTTAATCAAGCTGATAATCGCGCCCAGGACGTAAATAATGATGAAAAAGAGAAATGAAAATGTAAAACCTTTTACAGAATCGACAACATCATTGTTCTTTGATTGAACATCTTGTTCAAATTGATTCATTATGTACCCCTCCTATATAGATCCAAGTATAAAATAAAATGAAAAAAAAAGCTACTTATGCAAAAGCTTATTTCGAAAAATTAATGTTATCCAGATATAGAAAGACTTAACAGCTATACTTTAAAGGTTGATGGCTACAATACATGAATGAGCCCCGTTTAACATTTAGTTTCCTAGGGCTAAATGTTAAACGTTTAATATAGATCCAGGAGGGAAAGGTTGTTTTCATTTCCCTCCGATGTTTTTCTTGCCTTCCAAACATTAACATCTTACGATAAGTTGTAGATGTTAATGGAGTGAATCATATGTCTTATGTTAATGTATTAAAACAAATAAATGAGCAGAAAATTTCACCTGTATATTTATTGTATGGCGAAGAGTCGTATTTCATACAACATTTTATAGAAGAGTTAAAGACTAAATTATTATCTCACAATGAAGAAAATTTATCCACTTATGATTTAGAAGAAATACCTGTAGAAGATGTGATTGCTGATGTTGAAACATATCCTTTTTTTGGCGAGAGAAAATTAATTATTGCTCATAATCCAGTCTTCTTGCAAACAAAGCGTATATCTCTACCTTTTAAACATAATGTCGATAGCCTAATGCGATATGTACAACATCCAATTGATTATTCAGTGCTCGTTATAGTCGCTCCTTATGAGCAGCTAGATCAACGAAAAAAAATTACAAAAACACTCAAACGGTTTGTGCAAGTTGTAGAATGTCAGTCGATTAAAGATTATGAACTGGAAAGTTGGATCAAACATTTAGCGTCGTCCTTAAATGTCACAATTGCCCCTGAAGCCGTTGACGTATTTGGTGCCAATCTTACAACGAATCTTAAGCTCCTGCAAAATGAGCTGATAAAATGTGCCCAATACGTCGGTAAAGGTGGGGTGATTACGAAAAGAGTTGCGGAAGATTTACTTTCACATACGCCGACGAGTTCATCTATACAACTCGTTGATGCAGTGATTGAAAAAAATTTACATAAAGCTATCGCTATTTATAAACATTTAATAAAATTAAATGAAGAACCAATTTCTTTAATTGCTTTATTAGCTTTTCAATGCCGTATGATATTACAAGTGAAACTTCTTAAGCAAAAGGGTTATAATGAATCACAAATACGGAAAAAAATTAATGCACATCCTTATGTTATAAAACTAGCTCATAAACGGGAAAGAAAGTTCTCAGTCGATTCATTAAAACGAATGATCGATGCTTTAACAATTACTGACTCACAGATTAAGCGCGGTCTCATGGAGAAACATTTAGCTTTTGAGCTTTTGTTATTTGATCTTATGAAGGCATAGCTAAAAAACGGAGATGCTTGGACATCTCCGTTTTTTATGCACTTAATTGTTTAATTTTTTGTGCAAGGCGTGTTTTATGTCTATTGCCGTTATTTTTATGAATAGCTCCTTTTTGAATCGTTTTATCGATCACGCGTGAAGCTTCTTTGAATGCTTCTTTGGCATTGTCTACATCATTTGCCTCGATATATGATTCAACACGTTTAATGCAAGTGCGCATTTTTGACCTATATGATTTATAGCGTGCGCGTGTTTTCTCATTCGTTCGAATCCGTTTCTTTGCTGATTTTAAATTTGCCATCGTAACACCTCCTTAGGAAAACGAATCGTCCTCTTATGTGAACAAATGATATTCTATCAAACCGAACTTATCTTGACAACATATTAAAGATAATGTACATGATTTTATCTTCATTGTAAAAGATATATCAAAGAAGATTATATGTGAAAGGAAGTTTAAATATGAAGCATCCTCAAGTGCGCACTGATTTAGCGATTGAAGCAAAAAATATGTATGTTAAGAGAGAGGCGAGTGAAGATATACCTGGTGTTAAGGTTTATGACCGAACAGAAGATCAAATTAAAATTTCCTATATAGATATCGATCAAAAAGGAGCTGAACTCGTCGAAAAAAAACCCGGGTCTTATATTACCATTTATGCAGATGGTGTTAAAAAACAAGATACAACAAAACAGTTTTCCGCCGCTAAAATATTAGCGAAAGAATTAAGACAATTATTACGAAAAAACAATGTCGGAAAAAATAGCACAGCTTTAGTCGTTGGGCTAGGCAATTGGCACGTAACTCCCGATGCGCTTGGACCTATGACAGCAGAACATATTTTAGTGACGCGTCATCTCTTTCAATTAAATCATGAAACGGTTGCTAAAGGTTATCGTCCGGTAGCTGCTGTTACTCCTGGCGTGATGGGTGTCACGGGTATTGAAACGAGCGATATTATTTTTGGTATCGCGGAAAAATTAAAACCAGATTTTGTTATTGCTGTTGACGCTTTAGCGTCACGTTCAATTGAACGTGTGAATGAAACAATACAACTGTCTGATACAGGTATTCATCCCGGATCAGGTGTCGGTAATAAACGAAAAGAATTGAGTGAAGAAACAATCAATATCCCTGTGTTTGCTATCGGTGTTCCAACTGTCGTAGATGCAGTGACGATTACAAGTGATACAATCGATTTTTTATTAAAACATTTTGGCAGAGAATGGAAGGAAAAAGATAAACCGTCAAAAGCATTAACACCAAGCGGTATGATGTTTGGCACAAAAAAATATAAAGATTCCGATTTACCCGATCAAAAAAAGCGACAAACATTTTTAGGAATGGTAGGAACGTTATCTGATGAGGAAAAGCGATCACTCATAACTGAAGTGCTTACACCGATTGGACATAATTTAATCGTCACACCAAAAGAAGTTGATGGATTTATGGAAGATATGGCAAGCGTCGTTGCGAGAGGAATTAACGCAGCACTTCATGAAAAGGTAAGCGTGCAAAATGCGGCTAGTTATACTCGATGATCGATCATTTTTACTCTATTAATAAATAAACATTTCATATTTTTGTTCTATCTTCTCAAAAGACGTCATAGATTTTAAACAACAAGTCATTTATTTGGGAAGGTGGAACAATGTTTCATTTTAAAAATAATTATCGAAAGACATTCAAACCTTTTTATAAAAATAGTAGTATATACATCATAAGTTTCATCATCATTTTTGTATTTATAGGCTTTTTGACAACGATTAAACCAGCATATCGTTTGTCATCGCGTGCGATTAGCAAGTGGACGAGCGATATCGATAGTTCAACATTTTTATATTTGTTACAAACGGAAAATCGTGTATTTAAACATGCTTATCCAGAAGATGATTCCTTCCCGAGATTAACAAATATTTTTTTTCAAATTGCAACAAATATTGAACTTGATGATCCATTAAGTTTTTTACAACAAGAAATGCCAGGATTCTCCAATTATAGTCAGCGAATTATCGTCGCCGGCGAAGGAACAAATTATTCAAATTTGCCGATTGAATCATCCCCCCCTTTAGAAGAAGTTTTAAAAGACCGTGAAGCAGTTTTTGATGATGATGACAAAGAGAAGAAAGAAAATAAACAATTAGAACAAAGTACAGGAGATAAAGATGTTGTCTTTATTTATAACACACATAATAGAGAGTCTTTTTTACCTCATTTGCCAGATGAGACTGATCCAGATTCGGCCTTTCATGATGAAGTCAACATAACGAAGGTGAGCGAAAAATTAGCAAGTTCTTTAAAGGATAATGGCATTGGAACTACGATCGATGAAACGGATATCATGAATATATTGCAAGAAAAGGATTGGACGTATGGAAAGTCATATGATGCTTCACGGTCTGTCGTTGAAGAGACTGTCGCTTCAGATGATGATATCCAATATATTATCGATTTACATCGCGACAGTTTACCAGATGATAAAACAACTAAAAAGATTGATGGGAAGCGTTATGGCAAAATATTGTTTGTCGTCGGTGCAAATTATGAGTCATATGAAGAAAATCTTTCGTTAGCTACTGAGCTTCATTACTTAATTGAAGATAAATATCCAGGCTTAAGTCGTGGTGTCTTGACTAAAGAAGGAGCAGGGACAAATGGTGTATTTAATCAAGATTTATTAAACAATTCGTTATTAATTGAAATGGGTGGCTACGACAATTCTTTAGAAGAACTTTATCGAAGTGCAGAAGTTTTAGCAGAAGTATTTAGTGAATTTTATTGGGATGCCGAGAAAGTTGACGCCCAGCAGGGAGAGGATTGATTTATGGGGCGATTAATGGTTTATTTTTTATTGTTAGTTATTATTTTCTTAGCAGGTATGCTTATTGGGATAGACCAAGAGAGAAATGCACCTAAAGATAAAGACGATCGGCTACAAATAGCAAGTGTACAATCCGAAAAAATTTCTTCGGCAAATGAAAAGAAAAACAAGGAAGAACTTTCAGATGCTCAGCAATCGGATTATGTGGAGGATATGGAGGAAAATCTCCATTTTACACAAAAAGTTGCATCATTTTTAGAAAAAGGTGTCAAAATATTTTATGAATTGATCGTGAATTTATTGTATGAAATATCCAGGTTATTTATATAAAAATCAATCAAAGGGGAAATAGATGTTACTCCTAACTAATTTTATCGTACATTTGATTGAAACCACAATCATCTGTTGCTATAATCAATTTAGTTGTACAATATGATTTTATGTGTATTGTGTGTTATGTACGGTGATCAGTCGATTAGGAGTGAACAAAGCTACATGGTTAAACATAGGGACAATGTACGTAATTTTTCAATTATAGCACATATAGATCATGGAAAGTCAACATTAGCTGATCGTATATTAGAAAATACAAAAGCTCTGGAAGAGCGCGAAATGAAAGAGCAATTTCTTGACGGTATGGATCTAGAACGCGAACGAGGCATTACAATTAAATTGAACGCTGTTCAACTTGAATATAAAAGTCAAAATGGCAACGACTATCTTTTTCATCTGATTGATACACCAGGCCACGTAGATTTTACGTATGAAGTTTCACGAAGTCTTGCAGCTTGTGAAGGGGCTATTTTAGTTGTCGATGCTGCACAAGGAATTGAGGCACAAACATTAGCTAACGTTTATTTAGCATTAGATAATGATTTGGAAATTATTCCGGTTATTAATAAGATCGATTTGCCAAATGCAGACGTAGAGCATGTGACACAGGAGTTAGTTGATGTTATCGGAGTTAACCCCGAAGATATCATTCACGCATCCGCTAAAGAAAATATCGGAATCACTGATATTCTTGAACGTGTTGTAGAAGATATTCCACCGCCGGCCGGAGAAGATGATGAGCGGCTACAAGCATTAATTTTTGATTCTTTATACGATTCTTATCGTGGCGTTATTGCTTATATTTGTATAAAAGAAGGATCTGTTGCGGTAGGTGATACCATTCAAATGATGGCAACGGGAAATGAATATGAAGTTCAAGAGATTGGTGTCTTTGCCCCAAATCCTACACCAAAAGATCAATTAACAGTTGGAGATGTCGGTTATTTAACAGCAGCAATCAAAAATGTAAGCGAGACTCGTGTGGGGGATACGATTACACATGCTGATAAGCCAGCACACAAACCACTTCCCGGCTATCGTCGATTAAATCCAATGGTCTTTTGCGGATTATATCCTGTTGATTCTGACAATTATAACAGCTTACGTGAAGCATTGGAGCGACTAGAGTTAAATGACTCAGCTTTACATTATGAACCGGAAACATCCCAAGCGCTTGGTTTTGGCTTTCGGACAGGTTTTTTAGGTTTACTTCATATGGAAATTGTTCAAGAACGTATAGAGCGGGAGTTTAATATTGAACTTATTACAACTGCTCCAAGCGTTATTTATGAAGTTGAACAAACAGATGGAAAAACGATTAACATTGATAATCCATCTATGATGCCACCTCATGAACAAATTGAGCGTATTAGTGAGCCGTTTGTTAAAGCGCAAATTATGGTTCCTCAAGATTATGTTGGCGCAGTTATGGAACTTTGCCAAAGTAAACGAGGACAATTCAACGATATGCAGTATATTGATGATATTCGTGTGAATGTCGTTTATGAATTACCATTATCAGAGATTGTCTATGATTTTTTCGATCAATTAAAATCACATACTAAGGGATATGCATCATTAGATTACGATTTTATTGGTAACCGAGAATCCCGTCTCGTCAAGATGGATATTTTGCTTAACCGTGAACCTATAGATGCGCTTTCTGTTATCGTTCACCGTGATTTTGCTTATGAACGTGGCAAACAAATTGTAGAAAAACTAAAAGATTTAATGCCTAAACAACAGTTTGAAGTACCAGTTCAAGCAGCTATAGGGAATAAGATCATTGCACGTTCAACGATTAAAGCTGTTAGAAAAGATGTTACGGCCAAACTTTATGGCGGAGATGTAACGAGAAAGAGAAAATTGTTAGAGAAACAAAAAGAAGGGAAAAAACGAATGAAAATGGTTGGGGCTGTCGAAATCCCACAAGAAGCTTTTATGGCTGTTTTACAATTAGATCATGATTAGAGGGAAAAACTTTGACTCCAATTTTGCAGTCAAAGTTTTTTCTTTATTTTGGTATTAAATATAAAGGATTTGCACTCATTGACAAAAAAAATAAGATTTGCTAACTTAATGATAGTATTAGCACTCATGTGATTGGAGTGCTAAGAGGGGTGGTCAACATGCTTACAGAAAGACAATTGCTGATTTTTCAAGCCATCATCGATGAATTTGTAAAATCGGCACATCCGGTAGGTTCCCGTGCTATTTCCAAAAAAGAAAATATTTCTGTAAGTGCAGCTACAATTCGAAATGTGATGGCTGACTTAGAAGAGATGGGTTTTTTAAAAAAAACACACTCCTCATCAGGAAGAATTCCTTCTGAAAAGGGATATCGCTATTATGTTGATCACTTAGTTTCACCGCTGACAATCGATAGCAGTCACGTGAATGTGATTAAACATTTAATTAGAGATGGTTTTGTCGAGTTAGAACAAATTATTCAGATGTCGGCAGAAGTATTATCAGATTTGACGAATTATACGACAATTATTTTAGGACCGGAAGTAGCTGAAACGAGGTTAAAACAAATACAAATCGTTAAGTTATCTCTACAAACGGCGGTTGCTATTTTAGTTACAAATACAGGTTATGTCGAACATCGATCGTTTACAATACCACCGACAATTAAGGCCTCAGATATAGAAAAAGTCGTCAACATATTAAATGAAAGGCTTTACGACGTTCCGATCATTCAATTACAAGAAATGATTAATGATGAATTGTTAGAGCTCATGAAAACAAATGTTCGAGCTTTTGATCAAACATTGCAGTATTTAAATGAAGTATTTTTTAGCGAACAAACAGTTAAACTATATGTAGGTGGTAAAGCGAATATGCTTATGCAACCAGAGTTTAGAGATGTAGAAAAAATTCAATCATTTTATGCAATGATGGAAAAAAAAGAAGAAATTGCAAAGCTATTAAAAAGTGAAAATGATCATTTGAAAGTGACCATTGGCCAAGAGAATGAGATCGATGCGATTAAAGATTTTACACTCATTACCGCACCTTATAATTTAGAGGAAAACCAGGTGGGCACAATTGCACTCCTCGGTCCAACACGTATGGAATATCGAAAGGTCATTACACTTTTAAAAGCTTTATCAAATGAAATGACAGAAGTCCTTTATATGTGGTATAAACATAATGAATAAACGATTGAGCATACATACAAGCAAAAAATATACATTAAAATGTAAATTTATTTTATTTTGTAAGTATTCGTGTTATAGTCTATCCTGGTAAGCGTTTAGGAGGTGCCGATCTTGGAAGAAGAAAATGTTAAAGAGACAACCCCTGAACCTCAAGCATCATCTTCCGAAGAATCCCAGGAAGATACTGAGCAAGATGTTCAACATGATGAACAGGAAGAAACAGCTGAAGATGCTAATGAGGTAGATGGAGAGTCAATGGAAGCCTTGAAATCAGAAATCGAACAGTTGAAAGCAGAAAAAAATGACATCTACGATCGCATGTTACGTGTTCAAGCAGAATATGAAAATTTTAAAAAGCGAACGCAAAAAGAACGGGCTGCGGAGCGAAAATATAAGGCGCAAGACTTAGCCAATGAGTTGCTTCCTGTTATCGATAATTTCGAGCGTGCTTTGCAAGTGGAAGTGACGGAAGAGACGAAAAGTATTATTGAAGGTATTTCAATGGTTTATAATCAGTTCAAGGAAGCATTAGCGTCTCAAGGTGTAAAAGAAATTGAGGCAGAAGGTAAACCATTTGATCCGAATCTACATCATGCCGTCATGCAAGCAGAAATAGAAGAAGAAGATTCGAATATTGTTGTTGAAGTATTACAAAAAGGATATATACTTAACGATCGTGTCATACGACCTGCTATGGTTAAAGTAAATAAATAACAAAGGTGTAGTGAAGGAGGACGTTGAAGATGAGCAAAATTATAGGTATTGACCTAGGAACAACAAATTCATGTGTCGCAGTTATAGAGGGTGGAGAACCTGCGATCATTCAAAATCCCGAAGGTAATCGGACAACACCAAGTGTTGTTTCATTTAAAGATGGTGAGCGTCAAGTTGGTGAAGTCGCTAAACGTCAGGCCATCACAAACCCAAATACGGTACAATCTGTTAAGCGTTATATGGGCTCAGACCATAAAATTGATATTGAAGATAAGAAGTATACACCGCAAGAAATTTCTGCAATTATTCTACAACATCTTAAATCATATGCTGAAGATTATGTAGGGGAAGAAGTGAAAAAAGCAGTTATTACTGTCCCTGCTTATTTTAACGATTCTCAGCGTCAAGCGACAAAAGATGCTGGTGAAATTGCTGGACTAGAAGTTGAACGCATTATTAATGAGCCAACAGCAGCCGCACTTGCATATGGCATTGATAAAGATGAAGAAGATCAAACTGTTCTCGTATTCGATCTAGGCGGGGGAACATTCGACGTCTCCATATTAGACATCGGAGAAGGAACTTTCGAAGTTATTTCAACAGCTGGAGATAATGAGCTTGGCGGAGATGATTTTGACCAAGTCATTATTGATCATATGGTCGAAGAATTTAAGAAAGAAAATGGCATTGATTTGTCACAAGATAAAATGGCAACTCAACGTTTAAAAGAAGCTGCTGAAAAAGCGAAAAAAGATCTATCAGGTGTATCTCAAACACAAATTTCCTTACCATTTATTACGGCTGGAGACGCTGGTCCGCTACATTTAGAAATGACTATAACGCGGGCTAAATTTGAAGAATTATCTCATCATCTTGTAGAAAAAACGATGGGCCCGACACGTCAAGCATTGTCAGATGCGGATATGACGGCCAATGATATTGATAAAGTTATTTTAGTTGGTGGCTCAACACGAATCCCAGCTGTTCAAGAAGCTATTGAACGTGAAATTGGTAAAGCACCTTCAAAAGGTGTTAATCCTGATGAAGTTGTCGCTTCAGGTGCATCCATTCAAGGTGGCGTGCTTCAAGGAGATGTTAAAGACGTTTTACTACTTGACGTTACACCATTATCATTAGGAATCGAAACGATGGGTGGCGTATTTACAAAATTAATTGAAAGAAACACAACAATCCCTACAAGCCACTCACAAGTATTCTCAACAGCAGCAGATAACCAAACGGCTGTAGATATTCACGTTTTACAGGGCGAACGCGAAATGGCAGCTGATAATAAAACATTAGGACGTTTCCAACTATCAGATATTCCACCAGCTCCACGTGGTGTGCCACAAATTGAAGTAACATTTGATATTGATGCGAACGGTATTGTAAATGTTCGGGCAAAAGACCTTGGCACAAACAAGGAGCAATCAATAACTATTAAATCATCTTCTGGATTATCAGAAGAAGAAATCGAGCGTATGGTTAAAGAAGCTGAAGAAAACGCTGAAGAAGATAAAAAGCGTCGTGAAGAAGCTGATTTACGCAACGAAGCAGATCAACTTATTTTCACAACAGATAAAACGATTGAAGATTTAAAAGATAAAGTGTCAGAAGAGGAAAAGACAAAGGCTAATGAAGCTAAGGATGCTTTAAAGAAAGCTTTAGAATCTGATGACCTTGATGACATTAGAGAGAAAAAAGAAAAACTTGAAGAGCAAGTTCAACAATTATCTGTTAAATTATACGAACAAATGCAGCAAGAAACAGAAGCAAACCAAGGCCAAGAAAAACAAAGTGATGATGTCGTCGATGCAGATTATGAAGAAGTTGACGATGACGAAGATAAAGAAAAATAATAATTTATTAAAAGTCAAAGTCAGGATTTTCTTGGCTTTGACTTTTTTCATCAACATGGCTTAATGTTTATTTGCCATTGGCGAGGTAAAGATGATAATATGATACGTATGCAATTAGACTGTCGGGAGAGTGATACAAGTGAGTAAGCGTGATTATTACGAAGTGCTCGGTGTTGATAGAAATGCTTCTAAACAAGATATAAGAAGAGCTTATCGAAAGTTAGCACGTAAATATCACCCTGATGTCAATAAAGAAGAAGGTGCTCAAGAAAAGTTTATTGAAATAAAAGAAGCGTATGAAGTATTAAGCGATGATGAAAAGCGTGCGAGATATGATCAATTTGGTCATGCCGGTGCGGAAGGTCAAGGCTTTTCTGGATTTGATGCTTCCGATTTCGGGGGCTTTGGTGACATTTTTGATATGTTCTTTGGTGGCGGTGGAAGATCCCGGGATCCAAATGCCCCTAGACAAGGTGCCGATTTACAATATACGATGACTTTAGAATTTGAAGAGGCTATTTTTGGAAAAGAGACGGAAATTTCCATTCCAAAAGAGGAAACTTGTGATACATGTCGTGGGTCTGGTGCTAAACCGGGAACGAACATTAATACTTGTTCACATTGTCGCGGAACCGGCCAATTAAATCTGGAACAAAATACACCGTTTGGACGTGTTGTTAACCGCCGCGTTTGTCATCATTGTCAAGGTAGTGGAAAAGTTATACCTGATAAATGTAATACGTGTGGCGGCTCAGGTCGTGTGAAAAAGCATAGCCGTATTCAAATATCTATTCCTGCAGGGATTGATAACGGTCAGCAAATTCGTGTATCCGGAAAAGGTGAACCAGGTATAAACGGAGGACCAGCTGGTGATTTATATGTCGTCGTTCAAATAAAACCACATGATTTCTTTAAACGTGAAGGTGATCATATTTATTGCGATTTACCGTTAACCTTTGCACAAGTTGCTTTAGGTGATGAGGTTGAAGTTCCAACGGTACATGGAAAAGTCATGCTAAAAATTCCGGCTGGTACACAAACAGGAAAAATATTTCGCTTGCGTGGAAAAGGTGTGCCAAATGTTCGTGGTCGAGGTCACGGTGACCAACACGTTCAAGTTAAAGTTGTAACACCGACAAAATTAACGAAACGACAAAAAGAACTGTTAAGAGAGTTCCACGAACTTGGAGGTTATGACCCGGCCGAAGAAGATGATTCGTTTTTCGGTCGATTCAAAAAGGCATTTAAAGGCGAGTAAATGATTAAAGAAATGAGTGGATGACTTGAAGTGGATTGAATGTCGCATTCATACAAGTTATGAAGCACAAGAAGCTATAGCTAATATATTACATGAATTAGGTGTAAGTGGTATCGTCATTGAAGATTCAGACAAAGGTGAAAAAACGCTACTTGAAGGCATATATATAAAAGCGTATTTGCCGAAAGACCATTTATTAGAAGAAAAAATCCTTCATATTGAAAAAGCCATTGAAAATATTCACCAATCCGGTATTAATACCGGTAGCTGTGAGATGACGTTTACGGAAATTGCTAACGAAGATTGGGCAACTTCTTGGCAAAAATATTACCAACCGATTAATATTTCTCCTAATATGAAAATTGTTCCAACTTGGGAAGATGTTAAAAAGGAACATGAAGAGCAAGTAGTTATTGAATTAGATCCTGGCTTAGCCTTTGGCACAGGGTCTCACGCAACGACAGCTTTATGTTTACGTGCACTAGAATCCAATGTTAAAAAGGGCGATACTATCATTGATGTTGGATGTGGATCGGGCATCTTAAGTATCGCTTCTATTTTGCTTGGTGCTGCCCATGTATTAGCGATAGATGAAGATGAAGTTGCCATTAAAAGTACCCAACAAAATGCAGTTTTAAATGATGTGAGTCAATGGCTTACAACTAAGCAGTCGAATTTGCTATCGAAACAAACATATAAAGTTGATTTAATTGTTTCTAATATACTAGCAGAAGTGATCGTATCTTTTGCTCATGATGCATGGACTTATTTGCTTGATGGTGGTTTATTTATTACGTCTGGCATTATTGAGAGGAAAAGTGAACAAGTTATTGACACATTAAAAGATGTAGGATTTAAAATTGTTCATATAGACCGTGAAGATGGATGGGTATGCATTATTGCTCAAAAGTAAACTTTAAAGAGGTGATATAGGCTATGATGAGGCCTACTGTTGCATTTCATACGTTAGGTTGCAAAGTGAATCATTATGAAACAGAAGGCATATGGCAAATGTTTATGAGACATGGTTATGAACGTGTCGATTTCGAGCGGCGTGCGGACGTTTATGTCATTAATACGTGTACAGTAACAAATACAGGCGACCGAAAAAGTAGACAAATAATCCGAAGGGCTGTAAGACAAAATCCCGATGCTGTCATTTGTGTCACAGGTTGTTATGCACAAACATCTCCTGGAGAAGTTATGGAAATTCCTGGTGTAGACGTCATTGTCGGCACACAGGAACGCAAACATATGATTCAATATATTGAAGAACATAAAAAAACGCGTCAACCTATCAATGGTGTGAAAAATATCATGAAAAATCGCGTTTTCGAAGAAATGGATGTCCCTACTTTTACGGATCGTACAAGAGCGTCGCTTAAAATACAAGAAGGTTGTAACAACTTTTGTACATTTTGTATAATTCCTTGGTCACGTGGCCTACTTAGATCTAGAAAACCGGAAAATGTTATTAAACAAGCTCAACAGCTCGTTGATGCGGGTTACAAGGAAATCGTCTTAACTGGCATTCATACGGCAGGTTACGGTGAAGATATGAGCGATTACAATTTTGCGATGTTATTAGCTGATTTAGAAGAAAAAGTAGACGGTTTAAAGCGAATTCGTATTTCTTCAATTGAAGCGAGCCAGGTTACTGATGATGTCATTAACGTTCTTGATCAATCGAAAAAAATTGTTCGTCATTTACACATGCCTCTGCAATCAGGTTCGAATTCAGTATTAAAACGCATGCGACGTAAATATACAGCCGAATACTATAAAGAAAAGATTAATTACGTTCGTAATGCTTTACCGGGATTAGCGATCACAACTGATATTATTGTTGGATTCCCTGGAGAAACCGAGGAAGAATTTATGGAAACATACAATTTCGTAAAAGATTTAGGTTATGCTGAATTACACGTTTTCCCATATTCCATGCGTACAGGGACACCGGCTGCTCGCATGAAAGATCAAGTCGATAAAGATGTCAAACAAGCCCGTGTGCAAAAAATGATCGATTTATCAAATGAATTAGCGAAACAATACGCAAAAGCTTATGAAAATGAAGTGTTAGAAGTCATCCCTGAGGAAGTAATGGAAGATGAAAATTATCCGAACCATCTCGTCGGATATACAGACAATTATTTAAAAGTTCATTTTGCTGGATCACCGGATTTAATCGGTGAAATTGTCCGGGTTAAAATTACAGAAACTGGCTATCCACTGAATGAAGGAACTTTTGTTCGTGTGATGGATGATGCAACACATGCAATCGAAATGATGTCTTAATCCCGAGTACCTCGGGATTTTTTTATGTTTATTCAGGATAAAAAAGGGTGAAAGTGATGAGAAATATTGCTAAATATATTGATCATACATTGTTAAAAGCTGATACGACCCGACAAATGATTGATCAACATATTGAGGAAGCGAAGCAATATCCTTTTGCTTCTATTTGTGTGTCTCCATATTGGGTAAATTATTGCCATAACGCTTTAAAAGATTTTGAAGTTAATATCTGCACTGTTATTGGTTTTCCATTAGGTGCACAAACAACGAATGTAAAAGTTTTCGAAGCGAAACAGGCCGTAAAAGATGGCGCGACAGAAATCGATATGGTCTTAAACATTGGTATGTTGAAGTCAAAAGAAGATAAAATTGTTGAAAATGATATCAAGCAAGTTGTAAATGCTACGAAAGGTAAAGCACTTGTGAAAGTAATTATTGAAACGTGTTTATTAAATGATGAGGAAAAAACCCGAGCATGTCACATCGCAAGTCAGGCAGGCGCCCATTTTGTCAAAACATCTACAGGTTTTTCGACAGACGGGGCTCATGTGGTTGATATTAAACTTATGAAAAGAGTCGTTGGAAGAAAACTTGGTGTGAAAGCGTCCGGGGGTATTCGTACATTAGATGATGCGTTAGCGATGATTAATGCAGGGGCAACGAGAATTGGCGCAAGTAACAGTATGCGTATTGTGAATGAACAGTAAATATGTTTGACCTATGATTGTACGTATATTATAATTTATGAGACATATACATTTTATATGTTCATCTTTTGTTTCAAACGCCGGAGGGAGGGAAATAAGCATGTCAAATACTACCCGCATTCGTAAAAACGAATCGCTTGATGATGCCTTGCGTAGATTTAAGCGTAACGTATCAAAAAGCGGTACATTGTCAGAATATCGTAAACGTGAATATTATGTTAAGCCTAGTGTACGGCGTAAGAAAAAATCCGAAGCGGCAAGAGCTCGTAAAAGACGCCGTTAACGATCAATAATACTCCCTTCCGAGGCGAGCTAGATATTAAAATGTTTGTAGATCGTCATTGAATTTAAGTAAGGTTCTTGTCATTATATGACATGAACCTTTTTTATGTTTATAGCAAATATTATAAGTTTTGCTTATGTAACAAAGCATTGAATCATTTTTTCTATTTTCTAGTTGTTTTACTATTGATGTCATTTTAAAAGGTGAAGGGGGTGAATGGTGATTGCTTAATAAAAGATTAAACCTTTACGTACTATTTGTATGTATGTTATCGTTACTTCTATTTACAAGTTTTATACAATCGGTGAGTGCTGATGATAAGGGGGAGGATCAATTAGTTTATATCATCCCTATTGAAAAAGAAGTAGAAAGAGGCCTTGAAGCTTTTTTAACGAGAGCAATAAAAGAAGCGAAGGAAGAAGGGGCAGAACATATCATTTTTGAAATTAATACCCCAGGTGGTCGTGTAGATTCGGCAGAAGAGATCGGATCAATGCTACAAAATTTGGATATGTCTACAACTGCCTTTATTACGAATCAGGCGTTATCAGCAGGGTCATATATAGCCTTAAATACAGATATGATTTATATGACACCACATGCTACAATGGGATCTAGCGGTGTCATTACACAAGATGGGGACGCAGCCGATAAAAAGGCGCAATCAGCTTGGATTAAAGCGATGACAGCCGCAGCTGAGTCCAAAGATAGAGACCCGTTATACGCTGAAGCGATGGCGGATCCTAATATAGATTTACCGGAATACGGCGCACCAAAAGGTGAATTTCTTACGTTAAATCCAAAAGAAGCTTTAGAAGTTGAATACGCTCAAGGTATCATGCATAATCGAGTTGAACTTTTAGATGAATTAAAATTAAGTCGAGCAACTACTGTAGAAGTTGAAACGACATTTGCCGAAGAGGTTGCTCGTTTCATTACGAATCCAATTGTTATTCCTATTTTATTATCTGTTGCAAGCATTGGTTTAGTTGTTGAATTGTATTCCCCAGGATTTGGCGTAGCTGGAACGATGGGCTTAATTGCACTCATTTTATTTTTCTATGGTCATATTATTGCAGGTTTGGCGGGCATGGAAGCTATCGTGATGCTCGTTCTAGGTGTCGTGTTGATTGCGCTTGATTTTTTCGTCTCCGGTGGTATTCTTGGATTTTTAGGCATTGGTTCAATACTTGGGTCTTTATTTTTATCAGGTTATGATCTAGGCCATATGTCTTTAAGTATTTTAGTTGCGCTTGTCTTAGCGATCATCGTTGCAGTCGTACTTTATCGCTATATCGGTTTAGAGAAAGGACTTTTCCGTCATATCGTTTTACGCGACCGAACGGCGTCAGAATTAGGTTACGTCTCTTCAGTGAGTCGTACTGAACTAGTTGGGCAAGCTGGAATAACCGTAACCCCCCTACGGCCATCAGGAACTGCTCTTATTAACGATGAGCGTATCGATGTTGTGTCAGAAGGGGGATTCATCGAAGAAAAGAAACGTATTAAAGTCACTTACGTTGAAGGCATGCGTATTGTTGTGCGAGAAATAAAAAGGGAAAATGATGAGGAGGATTATTGATGAGTGAGTTAGAAATTTTACCAATTATTGTTATTGCGCTTATTTTAATTGCAATTGTTGTTTTATTCACACTCGTTCCGGTTATGCTTTGGATTAGCGCCTTAGCTGCCGGTGTAAGAATTGGATTGTTAACATTAGTAGGTATGCGTCTAAGACGAGTTATTCCATCTCGTGTGATCAAGCCGCTCATTAAAGCGTATAAAGCAGGTTTAAATGTTTCAACGAATCAACTTGAAAGCCATTACTTAGCCGGTGGAAATGTCGATCGTGTTGTCAATGCATTAATTGCAGCACATCGAGCGAATATCGAACTTTCCTTCGAACGTTGTGCAGCGATTGATTTAGCGGGGCGAAATGTTTTAGAAGCGGTACAAATGAGTGTTAATCCGAAAGTGATTGAAACGCCATTTATTGCTGGGATCGCCATGGACGGTATTGAAGTAAAGGCAATGGCAAGAGTAACCGTACGTGCAAATATCGACCGCCTAGTTGGTGGTGCGAGTGAAGAGACGGTTATTGCCCGTGTAGGTGAAGGTGTTGTTAGTACAATTGGTAGTTCAGAAACACATAAACAAGTGTTAGAAAATCCGGATTCTATTTCTCATACAGTGTTAGAAAAAGGATTAGATGCAGGAACAGCTTTTGAAATCTTATCGATTGATATTGCAGATGTAGACGTCGGCAAGAACATCGGTGCAAACCTTCAATCAGATCAAGCAGAGGCAGATAAACGAATTGCACAAGCGAAAGCAGAAGAGCGGCGGGCAATGGCAGTTGCGCAAGAGCAAGAAATGACCGCACGTGTGGAAGAAATGCGAGCACAAGTTGTCGAAGCAGAAGCAGAAGTACCCCAAGCACTTGCAGAAGCATTACGCTCTGGAAATTTAGGTGTCATGGACTATATGAATTACAAAAATATAAATGCTGACACAGATATGCGTGAAACAATCGGTCGTTTAACAAATGGAGACGATGAGCAAGAGGAGAAAGAAGAATAAATTTATAAGTAAAAAGGAGGGTTTTACACGAATGGAAGAGATATTTGAGCTGTTATTTAAAAATCCCTTTCTTTTGTTACTCATCATCGGTTATTTAACGACCGTATTTCGTGGTAAATCAGATGAACAAAAAGAAAGAGAAAAACAGCCGAAACGAACGCCTCCAAAACAAACGACTGAATCGTCACCAAAAAATCCCGAAACTGACACCGTTGAGATGTCATCGATCGAAGCACAACGAAAAGAACAACTAGAACGATTGCAGACGCAATTAGAGACGAAAATGCCGAGTCAAGATTTAAATCTTAATGATTATTCAACATTAGGGACAACAATTTCAGATGGTGAAAGTAAGCAACCAGTTAAGCAAAAGATGAATAAAAACAAGATTCAACAAAGACTAAATCAGCGAGGATTAGTTGAAAGTGTAATCATGGCTGAAGTGTTAGGATCACCGCGGGCAAAAAAACGTCACCATCGACAAATGTATTAATCCATATAAATCCTACTAGCAACCATTAGGGATGCTAGTAGGATTTTTTAATTGTTTAAAAACTCGTTTTAAAAATAAAGTTCTTAACTTTTCTTTCATATCATAAATATGAAGTAAGAAGGGGGGCATATTCATCGATGAGCAAATGGTCGTGGTTTCTTCACCAATTAAAGCTCCCTTCTGATGTCGTACTAGAGCTACCACGAATTACTGTGATCGGTCATATACACGTTTATATTGAAAATCATCAAGGTTTAATGACTTTTTCATCTTCTGAACTAAAGTTAAAGACGAAACAAGGATTTATTTACATAAAGGGTTCCTCTTTTGTATTAAAAATGATGTTACCAGAGGAGATATTGTTAGAGGGGGTAATTGAAGATATAAAAATTATTGATCAAACATAAGGAGGAAACGATGAAATATATTCAAGGTACTTTTTTAACAGGGTATGTTACAGTGGTAGTTGAAGGTGAAAAACCGGAAGTATTTTTTCAAGTATGTATGAATCAAGGGATTACAGTTTGGAATGTAGAGAAAATTGATACTTTTCATTGCCGAGGAAATATACGACTCCCAGATATTTCTTTCATTCAACAAATAAAAGATGACATGCCTTATAATGTAACTGTCGAGCAAAAAAAAGGTCTTCCTTTTATTTTTAAACAGTTGTTACGACGAAAAGAAATAATCGTTGCATTAATAGCTAGTTTTGTTCTTATCTTATGTTTATCAAATATAATTTGGGATGTAAAAGTAACAGGCGTTTCTACAGAAATTGAAGAAAAAATAAATAAAGCATTAAAAAGATACGATATACGGCCGGGAAAATGGACTTTTTCTGTAGATCCGCCAAGTGTTATTCAACAAAATTTAGTCAATGACATACCTGAGTTATTATGGATTGGTGTTCAGAAAAAAGGGACAACTTATATATTCGAAGGTGTTGAAAAAGTAATTGTTGAAGAAGAAAAAAAATCAGGCCCAAGACATTTAGTTGCAGCTAAAAACGGTGTTATTGAAAATATTTACGTATCTAAAGGACGGCCGAAAGTTCATGTCAATGACTATGTAGAAGAAGGAGATATTTTAGTATCTGGCGACTTAACAGAAACAGATGATAAGGATGAGGAAAAAGACCGTGACGATCAAAAGAAAAACATAGTTGCTGCTGAAGGAAAAGTCATGGCACGGACATGGTATAAAATGAATGTCACGATACCTTTTAAAGCAAGTTATGAGTTATTAACTGGGCGCAGAGAGAAGACGTATGATGCGAAATTAGGTAATATACAATTTCCGATTTGGGGATTTTCTAAACCAAATTATAAAGATATGGATATAGAACAAGAAGAACATTCGCTTTACTTTTTTAAATGGAAATTACCATTTAAAATTGTCGAGTCGACATTTTTTGAAAAGCAATACAATCAAGTTAAGCGAACGAAAGAAGAAGCGATAGAAGATGGCATTAAACAAGCGAAAGATGAATTAAAACTACATCTTGGTCCAAAGACAAAATTTATATCAGAAAAAATTTTGCATCAAACTATCGATAATGGTAAAGTTAAACTAAACTTATTTATGGTCGTAGCTGAAGATATCACTCGTACACAATCAATAAGTCAAGGAGATTGATTATGACAGAAAATCTACAAGCGATTGATTTACAATTAACTGACTCAAACGAGGCTTTAGCTTTATTTGGCAATCGTGATAAACATTTAAAGTTAATCGAAGAAAAATTAAATGTCTCGATTGTTACTAGAGGTGAAAATGTTTACGTATCGGGTTCAAATCAAGCAATCGCTTACACCCAGGAAATATTATTAGCACTCTTATCAGTTGTTAAACAAGGTATTTCTATTACTGAACGAGATGTCGTATATGCTGTTGGACTAGCTAAAACGGGCAACATGAACCAATTTGAAACGTTATTTGAAGATGAAATTACTAAAAATAGGAATGGCAAGGCAATTCGGGTGAAAACATTAGGGCAAAAAAATTATATTGCTGCCATTAAAACTCATGATCTCGTTTTTAGCATCGGTCCAGCAGGTACTGGTAAGACGTTTTTAGCTGTTGTCATGGCTGTTGATGCTTTAAGGAATGGACTTGTGAAACGAATTGTGTTAACACGCCCGGCTGTTGAGTCAGGAGAAAGTTTGGGATTTTTGCCTGGCGATTTAAAAGAAAAAGTCGATCCATATTTGCGTCCTTTATATGACTCTTTGCATGATGTTCTTGGTCCTGAACATACAGTACGTTTACATGAAAGAGAAGTTATTGAAATTGCTCCTTTAGCTTATATGCGTGGTCGAACGTTAGATGATGCATTTATTATTTTAGATGAGGCACAAAATACAACACCTGAGCAAATGAAAATGTTTTTAACCCGCTTAGGTTTTGGCTCTAAAATGGTGATAACAGGTGATATTACCCAAATCGATTTGCCAAATGGCGTTACATCCGGTTTAAAAGTAGCCGAACACTTACTTACAAATATTCAAGGCATTTCGTTTGTTCATTTGAATGAAACTGATGTTGTAAGACATCCGCTTGTTCAACGTATAATCGAAGCATATGATAAACAAGCAGAAGAATAAAGTCCTTTAAACATAACGTGTTTTAATCATACACGTTTTGTTTATATGAGGTGAAATCATTGAAAAATAAATTCGTACATATTTTAAAGGTAATTTTTCACGTAAAAAATCGCTGGATGGCAATTGTTATACCAGTCATTTTACTCGGGCTTTTCTTTTTTATCATGACGATGAATAATGTTTTTACAGAAACATATGATATAGAAAAATTTAATCGAGCGAAGCAGACGATTCGCTCACCGATCACCATTGAAAATGAACAAGAAACTGAGCGGAAAATGCGGGAAACTGTTCAATCAGTAGAGGATCGCTTTAGTATTTCTCAAGAAATTACAAAAGAACGTCTTGAATATATAGATGAAATCTTTGATGCGATTGTTAAATTAGAAGAAGAGATTGAGCAAACAGGTGAAGATGAAGAGATGACAGAAGCGGATCGATTAAAACATTTAAAGGAAATTTTATCATCCGATATTACTGACAATATAGATGATTATATACTTATGGAATTGATGCAAATTGAATCAAATGATCGTGAAGAAGGGCGAAAAGCACTTATAAATACAGTTAACGATGTATTAGATGATGGAGTGAGAACAGAAAATAAAGAAAGTGCTATCGAAGAGGTTAAGCAGCATATAAAATATACGGAACTAAGCGAATCATTAAAAAAAACCTTAGCAGATTTAGGTGAATTTGCTATCGTGGAAAATTCGTTTTTTGATGCTGAAAAAACGATGGAAGCACGTAAAGAAGCAGCAAGTAACGTTGAGCCAGTTGTTATTCGAGCGGGGGAAATTATCGTTAGAGAAGGACAAACGATTACAAATGAAATTTATGAAGAGTTGGAGCTTGCAGGGTTGCTAAGTAAAAAGCGTAATCTTTATCCGCTCATCGGACTGGCCCTACTCATTTTACTTAGTATAGGTGTCATCGCTTATGAAATGAATTTGTTAGCTGAAAAAAATCAGCTAGATGGACGAAAAGTTATTACTGTTTTACTTATTAGTGTAATGATCGTTTCACTTATGAAAATTATTAGTTTTTATACCGATCAAACGAATGAATTATTTTATATCGTTCCTATCGCTACTGGTGTTTTACTCGTCAAACAACTCATTGATGAACGATTATCACTCATTTTAGCGATGTTATATGCGATCATTGGTAGTATCATGTTCAACGGGCAAATTCCCGGTTCCCTAAATGTTGAAGCAGGTATATACTTTTTCTTTTCACAAATTGCTGCTGTGATCTTTTTAGCGAATGTCAAAGATCGTTTAGCTATTGTAAAGGCTGGCGCCGGAATGGCTGGTGTGAATATTTTGATTGCTATGTCATTCATATTTCTATCTTTTGAAAAATATACCTTGGTGGACGCTTTTTTTCAATCAAGCTACGCTTTTGCGTCCGCTTTGTTAGCAGCTATTTTAACACTTGGATTATTACCTTTCTTTGAAACAGGATTAGGTATTTTATCAGATATAAAGTTATTATCTTTATCAAGCCCAAATCATCCTTTGTTACGGAAACTTTTAGTTGAAGCACCTGGTACGTATCACCATTCAATCATGGTTGCTAATTTAAGTGAAACAGCGTGCGAAGCTATCGGTGCGAACGGTCTTTTAGCTCGTGTTGGTGCATATTACCATGATATGGGAAAAACCGTTCAACCACACTATTTTATTGAAAACCAATTAGCGACAAAAAATCCACACGATTTGCTTGATCCAAGAGAAAGTGCAAACATTATTATCAGCCATCCATACGATGGGGCAGAAATGTTGAAAAAACATCGACTTCCAAAAGAAATTATTAACATCGCTAAACAACATCACGGTACAACTTTGTTAAAATACTTTTACTATAAGGCACAAGAATTAACGGGAGAAGTAAAAGAGCAAGATTTTCGCTATCCTGGCCCAAAGCCACAAACGAAAGAAGCCGCGATTATTTGTATATGTGATGCAGTCGAAGCAGCTGTAAGGTCGTTACAGGAGCCGACAGAAGAAAAAATTAAAGAGATCGTTTCTTCGATCATGAGTGATCGTATGATGGATGGGCAATTGGATGAGTGTCCATTAACATTAAAAGAATTAAATACGATTCAATTAACAATTTGCAGGACACTTCAAGGAATCTTTCATTCACGCATTCAATACCCTATGGAGGAGGCGAAGTAAATGCACATTGATGTAAACGATGAAACAGATACATTATCATCTGATAAGATTCATTTATTGCAAAGATTGCTAACATTTGCAGCAGAACAAGAAGATGTTCCACAAGATGCTGAAGTGTCACTTAACTTTGTTAATCGTGAAAGAATTAAGCAACTTAATGCTACATTTCGCTATAAAAATGAGGTAACTGATGTTATCTCCTTTGCCATGCAAGAGCATTCAGATGAAGAAATAGCGATCCAAGAAAACCCACACCTTCCGTATGTGTTGGGGGATATTATTATTTCTGTTGAACAAGCACAAGAACAAGCACAACGCTATAATCATTCTTTTGAACGTGAGATAGGATTTTTAACAGTTCATGGATTTCTTCATCTGCTCGGTTATAGCCATGAAACTAAAATAGATGAAGATATTATGTTCCGACGACAAGAAGTTATTTTAAGTGAGTTTGGTCTTGAAAGATAAAAAGAGACTAATCGGTTTTAAATTTGCATGGCGAGGACTGGTTGAAGTATTTAAGGAAGAACGTAATTTCAAAGTTCATGTTACAATAACTTTACTCGTGATTATTACAGGATTTTGCGTTAAATTGAGTACGTTAGAATGGACAATCATTTTTCTTGTGATTAGTCACGTATTAGTTGCCGAAGTTTTTAATAGTGTCATTGAACGTGTTATTGATTATATAAAACCAGATATACATCCTTTAGCGAGAAGTATTAAAGATATTGCAGCAGGGAGTGTACTCATTGCAACAATGTTTGCTATCGTTATTGGAGCGATTATTCTTTTACCAAAAATATATCTCTTTTTTAATTAAATTGTCATCATAAAATTTTTAAATCGTACGTTTGCTCTCTAACGTATTGAAATCATACATATTATAAAACGGTAGTAAAAAAATCAACGTTGTGGAGGAAGAATATGGAACATACATTTAAATCAGGATTTATTGCCATTATCGGGAGACCTAATGTCGGAAAATCAACGTTTATCAATCATGTGATCGGTGAAAAGGTTGCCATTATTAGTGATAAGCCACAAACAACCCGGCATAAAATACAAGCTGTATACAATGAAGAAGAGACCCAAATGATATTTCTTGACACACCTGGGATTCATAAGCCGCGACATCAACTTGGTGAATTTATGGTTCAAACGACGAAAGAGACATTAAACGAAGTAGATGCGATTTTATTTATGGTTAACGCCGAACAAGGATATGGAAAAGGGGATCAATATATTTTAGATTTGCTTGCGGAAGTCAGCCGTCCCGTCTATTTAGCCATTAATAAAATTGATTGCATTCATCCAGATGAATTACTACCACTCATTGCAACGTACGACGAAAAGGGTCAGTTTTCAGAAATCGTTCCAATTTCTGCTTTAAAAGGTGAAAATGTTGATCGTCTCATACATTTACTTAAACGCGAGCTCCCGCTCGGTCCTAAATATTACCCAGATGATTATGTAACTGATCATTCGGAACACTTTATGATAAGCGAACTTATTAGAGAAAAAGTTTTACAATTCACGCAAGAAGAAATTCCCCACTCAGTTACAGTCGATATCGAAAGTATTGAAAATAAATCTGAACATATGTCTGTTATTTATGCAACAATTGTAGCTGAACGGGATTCACAAAAAGGGATTATTATCGGTAAAAGAGGGCAAATGTTAAAACAAATCGGTCAATGCGCACGAAAGGATATTGAATCTTTGCTTGGCATGAAGGTTCATTTAGAGCTATGGGTAAAAGTGAGAAAAAATTGGCGCAATAATCAACACCAACTTCATCAGTTAGGTTATCGTCTTGATGATTATTAAACATGGTAAATTTTAATACTCATGTTTTTACCGTTCGTGGTCATTATAATCATAAGAAGTTCTAATGAAAGGTGGGGTTTCTTGTGATCGACTTAACTTGGAAAATTTTTAGTCAAACAGGGAACATTGAAACCTATTTACTCATGAAAGAACTGGAAAATGATTATATGAACAAACAAAAGACATCTCATAAGAATATGACACATGAAGTCGCATATAAAGAAAGGTGACGATATGTGCTTGAAAGAGTTAAAGGAATCATTATTAAAACACAAGCTTATGGTGAAACACATAAAATTATAACGATATTTAGTCAAAAGCTTGGGAAATTTTCCGCAATTGCTCGTGGAGCAAATAAACCGAAAAGTAAAATGGCTGCCGTTACGCAGCCATATATATATGCTGATTTTTTAGTGTATGTTCGTTCGGGTTTAAGTACTATTCAACAAGGAGAAATAATTCATTCATTCCGTGCCATTCGCGAAGACATTATTAAAGCCTCTTACGCCGCATATATTATGGAATTAACGAATAAGCTTATGGAACAAAAATCACCACATCTTTTCCTCTTCAATCAACTGTTTGAAACGATGAAACGGATTGAAACATCTGAAGAAATAGAGATTCCTGTAATGATGTATGAGCTGAAATTGTATCAATATAGTGGATTTGCACCTATTGTTGATCGATGTGTGTTCTGTGGTCGCCGTGATTCCTTATGTTCATTTTCTATTCGTGAAGGTGGGCTGCTTTGCGATGAATGTGTAAAACATGATCAACAGGCGATTTCACTACCTAAAAATATTGTGAAATTATTACATATATTTTTAAAGATAAAATTACAAAGGATTAGAAATATTTCCATTCAGCAAAGCAATAAAAACTTATTGCGACAAATACTGAATGAATATTACGATACTTATGGAGGATATTTTATCAAATCTAGAAATGTTTTAAGGCAACTAGATCTCTTGCAATAAATATATTTTATTGTCATAATATCAATAGCAAAACTACTATATGATTCCTGCAAAGAAAAGGACGAGTATTTACGGACCTTTATTCATAGCGAGTCCAGAATGGTGGAAGCTGGATAATAAAGACGTAAAGAATGGCATCCTTGGAGCGGGAGTTTTATGAAGTGGCTTCGAGTATCTCGGAGCAAATAGGGTGGAACCGCGGGATATAAACCCGCCCCTATGTCTTTTTTGAGACATAGGGGCGGGTTTTAATCAATTTTGGAGGTAGACGTACAATGAATATTCAAGAAATGATTTTAGCCTTACAATCGTTTTGGTCGAAGCAAAATTGTATCTTAGTTCAAGCATACGATGTTGAAAAAGGAGCGGGAACAATGTCGCCGATGACATTGTTAAGGAGTTTAGGACCTGAACCTTGGAATGTAGCATATGTTGAACCATCAAGACGACCAGATGACGGAAGGTACGGTGAAAATCCGAATAGATTGTATCAACATCATCAATTCCAAGTGATTATGAAGCCTTCTCCTGATCATATTCAAGAACTTTATTTAAATTCGTTAAAGGTACTTAATATTGATCCATTAGAACATGATATTCGTTTTGTTGAAGATAATTGGGAAAATCCGACCTTAGGGGCTTTGGGATTAGGTTGGGAAGTGTGGCTCGATGGTATGGAAATCACACAATTTACATATTTTCAGCAAGTTGGGGGACTCGAAGCAGATCCTGTTTCTGTTGAGCTAACGTATGGCATTGAACGTCTCGCTTCATTTATTCAAGATAAAGATAATGTCTTTGATTTAAAATGGACAGACGGTGTAACTGTTAGAGATATATTTTTACAACCTGAGTACGAGCATTCGAAATATGCTTTTGAAGCATCGGATACAGATACATTGTTTCAACTGTTTACTTTATATGAAAAAGAAGCAGAAGCAACGATGAATAAAGGACTTATTTTTCCAGCATATGATTATGTATTAAAATGTTCCCATACATTTAATCTGTTAGATGCAAAAGGTGTTATATCGGTGACAGAACGAACAGGTTATATAACAAGAATTCGCAATTTAGCAAGAGAAATTGCCAAAGCTTATATTGCTGAAAGAGAAAGATTAGGATTTCCAATGTTAAAGCAGGAGGAAAAGTAATGGGTAATCATGTGTTATTTGAAATTGGTGTAGAAGAATTACCAGCACGTTTTATTGATGAGGCAGAAAATCAACTGTTTGCTAAAACTAAAGATTGGTTGGAAAAAAGTCGCATCGACTATGGTGAGATCATAACGTATTCAACACCGAGACGTCTAGCGGTGGTCATTAAATCGATTGCTAAGGAGCAAACGACGATAAAAGAGGAGGTTAGAGGTCCATCAGTAAATATCGCCAAGGACGAAAATGGTGAATGGACAAAAGCAGCCATCGGTTTTACAAAGGGTCAGGGAAAAACAGTTGACGACATTTATTTTAAAAATGTTGGTGAAACGCCGTATGTTTTTGTGACAAAAGAAATAAAGGGTCGGCCAACAAAAGACATTTTACCTTCATTTAAAAACATCGTAACATCAATACAATTTCCTCAAAGTATGCGTTGGGGAAGCGAATCAATAGCCTATGCACGACCGATTCGCTGGCTTGTAGCTTTATATAATCAGGATATTATTCCATTTAAAATCGCTAATGTTGAAACGTCTAATATAACATATGGACATCGTTTTTTAGGCGATCATATAACGATCAATGACCCAAGAGAATATGAACAAACACTAGCAGAACAATACGTGATTGTCGATAAGGAAAAGCGTGAGCAACACATTTTAAAAGGTGTTCAAAAGATAGAAGATGAGCAAAATGTTTATACAATGATTGATAAGCAGTTACTCCGTGAAGTATGTCATTTAGTAGAGTATCCAACAGTATTTTTAGGAACATTCGATCAATCATTTTTATCATTGCCACAAGAAGTTCTTATCACATCAATGAAGGAGCATCAGCGATATTTTCCGGTAACAGATAAAAATGGAAAACTTCTGTCATATTTTATCGGTGTAAGAAATGGTAATTCCGATCATATCGAAACAGTTATTAGAGGAAATGAAAGAGTATTATATGCCCGCTTAGCGGATGCTGAATTTTTCTATGAAGAAGATCAAAAACTTACGATCGATGATTATTTGAAAAAATTAGAACGAGTCGTCTTTCACGAGAAATTAGGCACCATTCACGAAAAAGTTAATCGTGTATGGAGACTTACAAAATATTTAACAAAAGCTCTACAATGTGATGATGAGACAACGAAACACGCTTTAAGAGCAGCAACTATTTGCAAGTTTGATTTATCATCACAAATGGTTAATGAGTTTCCAGAACTACAAGGTATTATGGGAGAAAAATATGCACGTAATTTCAACGAGCATGAAGAAGTTGCTAAAGCTGTTTATGAACATTACTTACCGAAATATGCAAATGATACACTGCCGACATCTATGATCGGTGCGCTTATAGGTTTAGCGGATAAAATAGATACAATCGTTGGTTGTATTTCAGTTGGAATTATGCCTACAGGTTCTCGTGATCCTTATGGGCTTAGACGTCAAACGATCGCAATTCTTAAAACGTTATTGGATATGAGATTAAACTTACCGCTTGAGTCATTGATAGATGCTTCATTTGACATATATGTCGATAATGGAATTATTGAAAATGTCTCGGATGATCTAAAGCATGATATTTTCACCTTTTTCAAAGGACGAGCAATTTATTTATTAGGCGAAGACGATATTGAGCAAGATATTATCGATGCTGTTTTATATGAAGAGATTGGTTCATTTGCATATGCAGTAGATAAAGCAAAACTTTTAGCCAAAAGACGTCACGATGAAAATTACAAATCAACTCAAGAAGCATTGACGCGGATTTTAAATATGGCCAAATCAATCGGTCAAGCATATTGTCATATTGATTCAACACTTTTTAAAACATCATCTGAACGTCAATTATATGAACAATATTTAACGATAACCGAACAAATTCAAGAGGCAAGCGATGCAAAAGATGCTGAAAAAATGCTTCGAGCTATTGAACGTTTAGCAACGCCTATTCATACGTTTTTTGAATATAATATGGTTATGGATTCTGATGAGACGATTAAAAATAATCGTTTAGCTCTCGTTCATCATGTAGCCGAAGCTATTTTTAAGTTTGCCGACCTTACACGTATCCAATGGAAGCAACATTTTTAAAGCATCTGTATAACGTTATTTTATTTTCTTTATGGATTAGTCTATAATACTGATATAATAGTATGTCATATTGTATGGTAGGCGGTGAAAAAGTGGAGCTATCAGAGCGACAAGAGAAAATTATTCAAATTGTTAAAGATAATGGACCAATTACTGGTGAGAAAATAGCTGCACATCTTCATTTAACACGTGCAACATTGCGTCCGGATTTAGCTATTTTAACGATGGCAGGATTTTTAGATGCCAGACCACGTGTTGGTTATTTCTATACAGGAAAAACAGGTTCTGAACTTTTAGCAGAAAAAATAAAAAAGTATAAAGTTGAACATGTTTATTCGGTTCCAGTTGTCGTGAAAGGGAGTGCCTCAGTTTATGACGCAATTTCAATGATGTTTTTAGAAGATGTCGGCACCTTATTTGTTGTTGATGAGAACGCCTGTTTAACAGGCGTTCTTTCAAGAAAAGATTTACTAAGGGCAAGCATAGGTAAACGTGATTTAAATACGATACCTGTTCACATTATTATGACAAGAATGCCAAATATTGCTGTCTCACATCAAGATGATTTATTAATTGATGCGGCTAAACAATTAATTGATAAACAAATCGACGGTTTACCTGTCGTTCAAGAAACAGAACATGGGTTAGAAGTGATCGGTCGGATAACAAAAACAACTATAACTCGCGTATTCGTTGAACTGGTTACAGCTAAGCAAATTTAATGAGAGGAGCTCACTCATGGGTGTTAAAACGGTATATGTGTTATCTGATTCAGTAGGCGAAACTGCTGAATTAGTAATTAAAGCTGGGCTTAGCCAATTTAATAGTGGTAATTATCACATTCATCGCATTCCTTATGTCATGGATCAGCAAACAATTGATGAAGCTTTACAAATCGCTAAGGAAAGAGAAGGAATGATCGGTTTTACGTTGGTAGATCCATCGCTAAGAAAGTATTTAAACGAACGCGCTTTTGAATTGAATATTGAGGCAATTGACATTATGGGGCCAATGATGACAATTATGGAACGAGTGTTTCAAAAACCACCACGTCTTCAACCAGGTTTAGTTCATAAACTTGATGAGGATTATTTTAAACGAGTTGAAGCTATTGAGTTTGCTGTAAAGTATGACGATGGTAGAGATTCAAGAGGGATTACCCGAGCTGATATTATATTGATCGGTGTTTCTCGAACGTCAAAAACACCTTTATCCCAATATTTAGCACTTAAACGTTTTAAAGTTGCCAATATACCTATTGTTCCCGAGGTCGATCCGCCAAAAGAATTATTTCAAATTGATCCGAAAAAATGTATCGGATTAAGCATTCAGCCGGAAAAATTATACGATATTAGAAAAGAGAGACTCAAAGCTCTAGGGCTTGGGGATCAGGCGATGTATGCCAATATTGAAAGAATTCACCAAGAGATCGATTATTTCAATAAAATAGTTAAAAACATTAATTGCCATGTCATCGATGTTTCCAATAAAGCTGTAGAAGAAACAGCAAATATCATATTACAAATGATTCGAAACAACTATATCACCTAGAAATAATGCATATTTCTAGCATTCTCTTAAGAAATACTTTATAATAAATATTTGTGTAAAGAAAGATTATGACGTTACATATAATGTGTAGTAACTCAACAAGTCATTCGTTCAATGGATCGGTTGCTAAGGTTTCGTCTGTTAATAGGTGAGCAAAAGTTTAGAAGGATTCCTTTTAATCATGTAGAATAATAGATTCGAAGAAAGTAATTCAAACGATGTCACGTACGTCTTGTTATGAGCTGCCTATTCTTTACATGAATGACATAAATAAAAGTGCCATCCTTCTGCCTCGCATCATTTTAAAGAAGGACATTTTTTTCGCCTTATTAAAAAATATGTCGAAGTATGAAGGATTTCAGCAACTATGTATCGAATAGTATTAGCACGCATAAAATGGTGGTGCATATATGCAAAAGCGTATACCAGATGAAATTGTTGATCGCGTTCGGCAAGCAAATGATATCGTTGATGTTATTGGAGAATTTGTTCAACTGCATAGACAAGGTAGAAATTTTTTCGGACTTTGTCCATTTCACGATGAAAAAACACCTTCATTTTCTGTAACACCTGATAAACAAATTTTTTATTGCTTTGGTTGTAAAAAAGGTGGAAATGTTATTACATTTTTAATGGAGCTTGAAAATTATTCATTTTACGAAGCATTAAATTTTTTAGCGGAAAGAAGCGGTGTTGAGCTACCGTTTATACGAAATCAAGAACGTTCTACCTTTTCCGAAACGAATAAAAATATTTTATCTGCTTATGAATGGTTAACGAAACTTTATCACCATTTGCTAAAATATACAAAAGATGGAAAAGATGGATATCAGTACTTAAGAACAAGAGGAATGAGTGAAGAAAGTATAGATATTTTCCGAATAGGTTATGCGCCGGACATCCGTTCTTTTACAGCTGACTTTTTGTATAAAAAAGGTTTTCATCAACAAGAACTTATAAAAGCAGGCATATTAACGTCACAAAAAGATGACCCTTTTCGGGGGAGGGTTATTTTCCCCATTCGAAACCATTTTGGAAAAACAATTGCATTTGGTGGGCGAGCGATTGCAGACATCCAGCCGAAGTATATAAATAGCTCAGAAAATGAGCTTTTCCAAAAAAATAAAGTTTTATACAATTTCGATATAGCACGTAAACATATTCGTAAAATGAACGAAGTTGTATTAGTTGAAGGACAAATGGATGTCGTTTCAGTTTATCAAGCAGGTATAAAACATGTTGTCGCAACGTTAGGAACTTCACTTACACCATATCAAGCTAAACTTCTTAGACGATATGTTGATACAGTAGTTATTTGTTACGATGTTGATGAAGCGGGTCTTAAAGCTACTTACCAAGCGGCTAAGCAGTTGCAAGAAGTTGGTTGCCGCGTGAAAATAGCCCTTTTAAAAGACGGTTATGACCCTGATGGTTATATTAAAGCTTTTGGTGCACGTGCTTTTTCCGATGTTGTTCAAAACAGTGAAACCTTTATGAGCTTTTATATGCAATATTTAAAAAAGAATTACAACATGACGATCGAAAGTGATCGCATTCAATATATTGAACGAATTATACAACAGCTCGCCAAAGTGGATAGTTACATTGAGCGAGAATATTACCTACGCCATTTAAGTGCTGAATACAACATATCCCTTGCTACTTTAATGAAAGAAGTTGATAAACAACGTCGAAATATGGAATACCAAAAGGATAAGAGAGGCAAGAATAGATATACTAGTACGAAACAGCTTAACGATCAGCAGGAGAAATTATTACCTGCCTTTCATAATGCTGAAAGGTATCTTATTGCACATATGTTACAACATATATCAGTAGCAGATAAAATTAAAAATGAATTAGGAGCTCAATTCAATATCGACGATCATAAAATTATTGTGACATATTTGTATGCTTTTTATGAAGAAGGTAATCAACCTGATGTTAGTTCGTTTGTCGAACGACTATCAGATGAACGAATTAAACAGCTTGTACTCGAAATCGCTATGCTCCCTATTTCAGATCATATTAGTGAACAAGAAATAAACGATTATATCCATACCATTCGTTCACAGAATGAGGCAGCTAACATTCAAATGTATTTGCAACAACAAAAAAAAGCTGAACAACAGCAAAATCCTGTGAAAGCAGCTGAAATTGCGATGCAAATCATTGAGATAAAAAAACAGTTGAAAAAGTAATAAATGGTTTCTGTAGCTTTGAAAGGAGGGGCCTTATGGATAAAAATAAACAATCAGAGAAATTAGAAAATGAACTAACACTTGAGGAATCTAAAGATCAGTTAATTGAAAAAGGTAAAAAAGACGGTGCACTTACATTTGAAGAAATTGCTGAACGTCTATCAAGTTTTGATATGGAGCCCGAGCAGATGGACGAGTTCTATGAACAACTAGAAGAGCAAGGCATTGAAATTATCGATGAGACAGATGATGAAGATGTTGCAGATGATATTGATGAAGATTTAAGTGTTCCCTTAGGTGTGAAAATAAATGACCCTGTTCGAATGTATTTAAAGGAAATTGGCCGTGTTGATTTATTAACGGCTGAAGAAGAAGTGGAACTTGCTAAACGGATCTTAGATGGCGATGAAATGGCAGCACGGAGTCTTGCGGAAGCTAATTTACGTTTAGTCGTCAGTATTGCTAAACGTTATGTCGGACGGGGGATGTTGTTTCTAGACCTTATTCAAGAAGGCAATATGGGTTTAATAAAAGCAGTTGAGAAATTTGATCATACAAAAGGATTTAAATTTAGCACATATGCAACTTGGTGGATTCGTCAAGCTATTACCCGTGCGATTGCAGATCAGGCTCGCACGATACGTATCCCTGTGCATATGGTTGAGACAATCAACAAACTGATTCGCGTTCAAAGACAGTTATTACAAGACTTAGGCCGTGATCCAACCCCTGAAGAAATTGGTAAAGAAATGGATTTGTCTCCTGATAAAGTAAGAGAAATTTTAAAAATTGCTCAGGAACCTGTATCGCTAGAAACACCAATTGGAGAAGAAGATGACTCACACTTGGGTGATTTTATTGAAGATCAAGAAGCTGTTTCGCCATCAGATCATGCATCTTATGAACTTTTAAAAGAACAATTAGAAGATGTATTAGATACATTAACAGACCGGGAGGAAAATGTTTTACGTCTGCGCTTTGGTTTAGATGATGGCCGTACACGGACGTTAGAAGAGGTTGGAAAAGTATTTGGTGTCACTCGTGAAAGAATTCGCCAAATTGAAGCTAAAGCACTGCGTAAATTAAGACATCCAAGTCGCAGTAAACAGTTAAAAGATTTTTTAGATGATTAAATGTGGGTAAGTCTTCTTTTCCACATGTTTTATGAATGAGGCGATTATAGGTGGAGTGAGGCGTTATGCCTAATGAGCGATCGAAAATTATTATTAGGGAAATTCATTACTGGAAGGAGCATAATCTTCTACCAGAAGTATATTGTGATTTTTTACTGGCACTTTATACTCAAGGAGAAAGGAAAGTACAAAAAATATCTCCTTTGTTAATATTTAATACAATCCTTTTATTACCATTAATTCCAATATCTTTAGTTGTTATATATCATACGGAAATTCACCCGATTTTGCAAATCGGGATCTTGACTCTTTTTTTAACTTTTTCAATATGGAGTTATAAAAATTTTAAAAATCAACAATATTTTTTCTCATATTTAGCCCTTGTTATAGTATTAATATTAATTTTATTATTAAGTTTATGTTTGGCTAAATTAGCCACTATTCCAGCTTTGTTTTTTCCATTCATCATTTTGATGAATTTTATCAGTTGGTTGATTATTGGCTATAAACGTAAGCATAAATTACTGAAAATTAAAGGTATATTAGCGTTAATTTTTACATCTTTTTACATCATCTTATAAAAATGGATATCAAATTTCTTTAAACGAAAAACATTTTCAAGTAAGATATATGTAGTCTTTATCCAATAAAAGTTCAAGACTACATACATAAGGAGGAACTGGAATGTTTAGAAACCCTGTCATCCCATATGCAATTATTGCGATTATCGGGGTTGTTGCCGTTATAATTATTTCCTACGTTGGCGTCAATCAACGTGAAGCGATTGAAAATCCAGAAGATGTTCAAGAAAGCGAAACTATCGAAGATCCAGAAGAAATTTACAAGAACGAATGTGCAAGCTGTCATGGTGATGATTTATCAGGGGACTCTGCGCCAGAACTGCAAGAGGTAGGCGAGAGACTATCTGAAGATGAAATTGAAACAATTATTAATGAAGGTACAGACGGCGGCATGCCTGGAGGATTAGTAGATGCTGAAGAAGCGCAACAATTAGCTGAATGGCTTTCTGAACAACAATAATTTTAAAAAGCTTTCTGGTTTCAGAAAGCTTTCTTTATATTGGAGAGATTCAATGAATGAAAACAATCAATTTATCCAAACGATTAAAAACAGTTGCATCGTACTTACCCAAAGACGTTTGTTTTGCTGACATAGGTACTGACCATGCTTATTTGCCTTGTTATATTTGTTTAAATGATCCTAAGGCGCGAGCGGTTGCAGGAGAAGTTAATAAGGGACCTTTTAATAGTGCTCTTAAAACAGTTTACAAACATCAGTTACAACATGTAATTGATGTGCGATTAGGAGACGGTTTGCATGTATTAACAAATAATGATGAAGTGAGCCATGTCGTTATTGCTGGTATGGGCGGGGCACTTATGAGGCAAATATTAGATGAAGGTAAAAGTCAATTAGCGACTGTTAAAAGGATCATCGCTCAACCACATACAGATGAAAGCGATGTAAGGTATTGGTTTATGAATCATCATTACTCAATTGTATCGGAAACAATGGTTGAAGAAAATGGTCGTATTTATGAAATCATAGTGGCCGACTATAAGAAAGAAAATTTGCCTAATGAGCAACTAACGGAAAAAGAATTATTGTTCGGTCCTTTATTAATGAAAAACAAATCAAAATTATTTTATAAAAAGTGGTTAAGAGAGAAACGTAAGCTCATAAATATTTTGACACAAATGAAGCAAGCAAACGTTGAACCTAAGCAAGTCAAACGGTTGTCTTTAAAGTTACGATGGATAAAGGAGGTTTTAGGTGATGAGTGATCTAAAACATGCAGATATTTTTAATTGGATAGAAACTTGGGCGCCACTTACGTTAGCTTATGACTGGGATAATGTCGGTTTGCAAATCGGTTCAAAAACAAATAATGTAAAAAAAATTTTAGTGACATTAGACGTTTCTGAAGCCGTCGTTGATGAAGCGATTGAAAAACAGGTAAATTTAATTATATCTCATCATCCTTTATTATTTAAACCGTTAACACAAGTAGATGTAAATAAACCTAAAGGACGAATTGTTCAAAAGTTGCTTCAACATGATATTACGGTTTATTCAGCACATACAAATTTAGATATCGCTAACGGTGGCATCAATGATATGTTATGCGATATGTTAAATGTATGTGAAACAAAACCCCTTATTGAACGTATGCATGAGTCATTGTATAAATTAATTGTTTTTGTTCCGCAATCCCATGCTGAAAAGGTGAGAGATGCCCTTAGTGAAGGCGGAGCCGGTCATATCGGTAACTATAGTCACTGTACCTTTCAAGCAGAAGGTCAAGGCACATTTAAACCACTAGAGGGGACTGATCCATTTATTGGAACGAAGGGTAATTTAGAATTCGTTGATGAAATTAAAATAGAATCAATTGTCCCAGAACAAAATCTTTCTTCTACAATTCATGCAATGATTAAAGCCCATCCATATGAGGAAGTTGCTTATGACATTTATCCTTTAGAAAATAAAGGCACAACATATGGTCTAGGAAGAGTAGGAAAGCTCGCGGAAAAAGTAAATCTTGAAACGTTCTGTCAAACAGTTAAGGAAACATTTAATATGCCATATGTACGTGTCACAGGTGATTTATCTAAAAACGTACAAAAAGTTGCCATTGTTGGCGGAAGCGGAGAAAAATATTTAACAGAAGCGAAACGAAAAGGTGCTGATGTGTATATTACAGGAGACATGACTTTTCATCAGGCACAAGTTGCCGAGGAGATCGGCCTTTCTGTCATTGATGCTGGACATTATATCGAGTATATAATGAAGGAACATTTAGCAGAAAAACTAGAGTCAGCATTTAAAAATGACCAAATAGATGTTTTAGCGTCTTTGGTTAATACGGATCCTTTTCAATTTAAATAAAAAGTTAGACAATAACATATTCGTGAGTGGGGTGGAAATTTGTTACAATTAGGATCACACGTATCAATGAAGGGAAAAAAAATGCTTCTAGGTGCCAGCGAAGAAGCGGCATCTTACGGCGCAAATACATTTATGATTTATACAGGTGCCCCGCAAAATACGCGTAGGCGTCCGATTGAGGAACTTAACATTAAAAAAGGAAAAGCCCATATGGATGAACATCAAATATCTAATATTGTTGTTCATGCCCCATATATTATAAATATTGCCAACTCTAAAAAGGCGGAAACCTTTGAGTTAGGCGTTAGATTTTTAAGAAGTGAAATCGATCGAACAGCTGCTATCGGTGCAAAACAAATCGTTTTACATCCCGGTGCTCATGTAGGCGCGGGTGTTGACCAAGGCATTAAAAAAATTATCGAAGGCCTTAATGAAGTATTGGTAAAAGATGAATATGTCCAAATTGCACTTGAAACGATGGCTGGAAAAGGGACGGAAATCGGCCGTTCGTTTGACGAATTAGCGAAAATTATCGACGGTGTGACACATAACGAAAAATTGTCAGTTTGTTTAGATACATGCCACATTCACGATGCTGGATATCATGTGGCTGACGATTTTGATGGCATACTCAATGAATTTGATAAAATTATTGGTCTTGATCGTCTTAAGGTCATTCACATTAATGATAGTAAAAATGAGCGTGGTTCACATAAAGATCGGCATGAAAATATTGGATTCGGCTATATCGGTTTTCAGGCATTGCATGATATTGTACACCATCCACAATTACAAGATTTACCAAAAATATTGGAAACACCATATGTTGGAGAAAGTAAAAATCACAAAAAACCGCCGTATAAATATGAAATTGCTATGATCAAAAACGGAATATTTGATGAGTCGTTAAAAGAAAAAATTATGGCAGATGAGTAAATGTATGGATAACGCGCGTTTGCGTTATCCTTTATTCATGAAATAAATGCTCAACATTGTACGTTTTAATTAGTTTAAGGAACAGTTGTTGTGCACGTTTGGCAGTTTGCGTATTCGTGATTTGTGCAAGTTCGCGAAACATTTCTACACGTCCATCAGCACTAAAAGGTTCTAAGTGATGATTTTGTAAATAAGAAATAATATTTAGTGCCTCTTTCTCTGTCAAATGAAAATTATATTTTCGACTATATGTTTGCAATTCATCTAACGATAAACTTTTTATTTTCTGAATCATTAACTCCTTTATGAATTGTGACATCATTATACTCCTTTGCTAAAAATATTCGTAATGTATCTTATACATCACTTGTTTGAATTGTTCCATGAATTAACATCACTATATTTTTATATCGTCCACAAACTATGTGTGAATCACAATCCATATGTAAAGGAGATAAGTTCATGAATAAAAACAACAAAACGTATGATTCATCTCGTCATAGTTATGGAAAAGTGAATGAACAAACACGTTTTCACGATGATTCAGTGTTTGAACAAATAAATGCCAATGACCAGCAAAATTTCACGAATGATGCATATACTAACGCCAATGAAAACTTCCCAACAACATCACATTTTCGCGATGAAGAAGTAAGTTCGGAAATAACAGCAGATGATCATCAACAACCAACAGAACCTGAAAAAGATGTTCAAATAAATCATGTGATCGGTTGGATCGCATTTATTTTATCAATTGCTTCATACTTCTTTATACCCATCATTTTAGGCGGGGCAGGCATTATTTTAGGGTTTTTAGCGCGAAATCGTGGGTCTTTAATATTAGGTAATACAGCAATTGTTGCTGGTATTGTATCCATTATCATTCGATTATTCGTTATTCCATTTGTTATTCCTGTTTGAGGCTGTGTGCAGCCTCTTTTTTTTTACGTTTTAACAGATGGTACGCAATGATACAATATGTTCTAATAGTCATATAAAGGAAAATAATAGGATGTATCTTCTTCTAGTCGATAAGGATTTGTATTTGGATTAAGTGTGTGAAAATCAGCAATTACTTGATCGACATTTAAATGCTCCATGTGTTGGTTAATATCTTCAATAATAGTTAATGCTGTATCACCTGTTGTAACGTTTACCTTAACGGCTGAAAAATCGTTTGAAGATGCTTCCATTGTTTGTTGTAAGTGACTTGAATCAACAGTTTCTTTTGATAAATCATGATAAATACTAGCACAAAGCAATATAATAAGACTGAAAATACTTATTCGTTTGATCAATGACTAAAACACTCCTTATGTAAACATATTATTGTTGATTATAATGAGGGGACGGATTTTTTTATGGATATTTTATCAGCCGATTGGTTTGCCTTTTTTCTTACTGGCTTAGGCACTTTATTGTTAATTGGGGAAATACTTGTTCATATGCGCGGTTTGTTTGCTTTAATGGGTATTGGCTTTATGACTGTTTATTTCGGTGTTTATTTACAATCTGAATCACTTACATTTATGCTTATTATTTATTTTTTAGGATTATTACTCATTGTTATAGATGGAAAATTATTGAGTGACGGCACGCTGGCAGCACTTGGTGGCGTTTGTATGTTACTTGCTGTCGCACTAGCGGCTCCTAATATATATGCTGGCATGTATGCCATCATCGGTGTGCTCATAGGAGGAAGTATTTCCTTTTTGTTACTAAAATATTTCAAAAAACGAAACATGTGGTCTAAACTTCCATTAAAAGATCGTTTAACGAAAGAGGCAGGTTATAGCACGATTAATACGACGTATGAAACATTAGTTGGAAAAGAGGGCATGACATTGACGGATTTACGGCCTGTTGGTATTATTCGAGTGAATGATCAAGATTACAGTGCTGTATCTAATGCAGAATGGATTCCGAAACAAAGTAAAATAAAAATTATCGCTGTTGATGGGACGAAAATTTTAGTTGAGAAAATAGGACAATAGCCTAATATAAGGAAAAAATTCTTTATGGATTGTAAATTAAATGTAAAATTTTATCGAAATTGCTTTACAAACAATATTTTTTTCCTAATAATGAATAAGGGTACATGAGATTGAAAACACATACGAGGGGATGGAATAATCTTTGGGGATAGATTTACAAACAATCCTATTTGAATTTTTCGGTGGATTAGGGATCTTTCTCTTAGGCATTAAATATATGGGAGATGGATTACAAAAATCTGCTGGGGATCGGTTAAGGAATATTCTCGATGCGTTTACAAGCAATCCCTTTCTAGGTGTTTTAGCAGGTATTATTGTAACCATTCTTATTCAAAGTAGCTCCGGAACAACAGTGTTAACAGTTGGATTAGTGAATGCTGGGTTTATGACATTAAAGCAAGCGATAGGCGTCATCATGGGCGCTAATATTGGAACGACTGTGACAGCTTTTATCATTGGCTTCAATATTGGTGAATATTCGCTTCCGATTATAGCGATCGGGTGTTTTTTATTGTTCTTCTTCAAAAATCAAAAGGTAAATGCGGCTGGACAAGCTATCTTTGGTTTCGGGGCATTATTTTTTGGATTAAGACTTATGAGTACAGGTATGGCACCTTTACAGTCACTGGATACTTTTCATGAACTGACCATTAATATGAGTGAAGATCCAATTTTAGGTGTCATCATTGGTACAGTCTTTACATTTGTCGTTCAAAGTTCAAGCGCAACGATTGGAATTTTACAAGGTTTGTTTGCTGAGGGTGCGGTTGACCTTCAAGCTGCGCTTCCAGTTTTATTTGGCGACAACTTAGGAACGACAATTACAGCAATTATTGCATCATTAGGGACATCTGTAGCGGCTAAGAGGGCGGCGTTGACACATGTTATTTTCAACATAATCGGCGCCACGGTATTTCTATTTTTCCTAACGCCATTTATGTCATATGTCGCATTTTTACAAACACAATTTCAGTTAAATCCAGAAATGACTATAGCTTTCGCCCACGGAAGTTTTAATATTATGAATACAATGATTCAATTCCCATTTATTGCAACATTAGCTTGGGTTGTTACGAAAATTGTTCCTGGGCAAGATACGATTATCGAATATCGTCCGATACATTTAGATCCAATTTTTATTCAGCAATCGCCAACATTGGCATTAGCTCAAGCTAAATCAGAAGTCGTACGAATGGGTGAATATGCTTATAGAGGGCTTGAAGAAGCAAATCTCTATTTAACAACGAAACAGCAAAAACATGCTGAAATGTCGGTACAAATTGAAGGAGCCTTGAACAATCTTGACCGAGAAATTACGAATTATTTAGTCAATATATCAAGTGGGACAATGTCTGAATATGAAAGTGCCAAGCATACAGCATTAATGGACTCTGTACGTGACATAGAACGTATAGGCGATCATTTTGAAAATGTTGTCGAACTTATCGAATATAAAATATCCAATAAAGTAAATTTAACTGAACAAGCGCGCGAAGATTTAAATAATATGTTCGATTTAGTCATATTAATTGTAAAACAAGCCGTTAGTACACTTGAGAATATGGACCGCGAGGAAGCACTTGCGGTTATACAAAAGGAAAGTCGCATTGATGATATGGAGCGTACATTTCGTAAGAAGCATATTATACGAATGAACGAGGGATTGTGCAATCCTTCTGCAGGTATTATTTTTGTTGATATTATTAGTAATCTTGAACGGATTGGTGACCATGCCATGAATATCGCTGAAGAAGTACTCGGAGAATGGATGTAGGGATAGCATTGCAAATAGCCATAAAATATGTTATATTATGTGTTGGCTTAAGCAAAATCTATCAAGTATCTATTTTTAAAACATAAAATCTTTTAATAAGTTATTGACATTTCCTAGCAAGCATGATAAATTTATTTCTGTCACTGTTCATGCAAGAAATATTCCACAGTAGCTCAGCGGTAGAGCAATCGGCTGTTAACCGATTAGTCGCAGGTTCGAATCCTGCCTGTGGAGTTTTACGGCGGTGTAGCTCAGCTGGCGAGAGCGTTCGGTTCATACCCGAAAGGGCGGGGGTTCGACTCCCTCTACCGCTACCATTTAACTTAACGCCTGGACCCTTAGCTCAGCTGGTCAGAGCGATCGGCTCATAACCGATTGGTCGCAGGTTCGAATCCTGCAGGGTCCACCACCATTTATTGGAGGAATACCCAAGTCTGGCTGAAGGGATCGGCCTTGAAAGCCGAAAGGGGCTTCAAAGCCCGCGGGGGTTCGAATCCCTCTTCCTCCTTCATACATATGTTCGCTAAATGTTAAGGCTCGGTAGCTCAGTCGGTAGAGCAAAGGACTGAAAATCCTTGTGTCGGCGGTTCGATTCCGTTCCGAGCCACTTCATTCAAACAAGCAGCGTAAAATGCTTGTTTTTTTATTTTGATTATAAAGGATTATTTGAAAAAAATACCATATTTACCATAAAAATAGTGCTTATATGTTGCATGGAAAGACAAGCTTTGTTAGTCTAAATAGTAGAGGGTAGATGTTAAGTTTTTTGAAGATAGTTAATTAAAGGAGGATGTTAATCAATGGCAAAATTTGAATTACCTGATTTACCTTATGCATACGATGCTTTAGAACCTTCAATTGACAAAGAAACAATGAATATACATCATACGAAGCATCATAATACGTACGTAAATAATTTAAATGCTGCACTTGAAGGCCATGAAGACCTTCAAAATAAATCTTTAGAGGATTTAATTAGCGATTTAGATGCACTACCTGAGGATATTCGCACAGCCGTACGCAATAATGGTGGAGGCCATGCAAATCATAGCCTATTTTGGAAAGTTATGTCACCAAATGGCGGTGGAAATCCTTCTGGTGAATTAGCAGATAAAATCGATGAAACATTTGGTAGCTTTGATCAGTTTAAAGAAACATTTGAAAAAGCTGCAACGGGACGTTTCGGATCTGGTTGGGCTTGGCTCGTTTTAGATAATGGCGAGCTTAAAGTAACAAGCACACCAAATCAAGATTCACCACTTATGGAAGGACAAACACCTCTTCTAGGAATTGATGTTTGGGAGCATGCTTATTACTTAAAATATCAAAATAGACGTCCTGACTACGTAAAAGCATTCTGGAACGTTGTCAATTGGGACGAAGTTGAAAAGAATTATAACGAAGCGAAATAATTCGCTGCGTCTATATAAAATACTTAACACGGAGAAAGCATTCTCCGTGTTTTTTATTTTGCTTTGCATATCTAAAGCGCTAACCGTTTAAAATAAAACATATATAAAGGAGCGTCAGATATGCAAAAGGCCATTCAATATATCACTGGAAAAATCGATATCAATCGCGATTTAATTTTATTATTGGTGATCGGTGGACTTTATTCATTAGGGATATTTCTTTCGAATACATTTGTTAACGTTTATTTATGGAAACAGTCTAATGATTACATGACGATAGCCGTATACAATTTAGCGATTTATTTATTTCAACCGATAGCTTTTGTGATAGCGGGCAAATGTGCTAAAAAAGTTGACCGAATTATCGTTTTAAGACTTGGTGTTATATTTTTATCATTATTTTTCTTAAGCGTGTTAATGATTGGTGAAAAATCATCAACTTATAACTTTATGCTTGGAAGTTTATTAGGGATTGGATATGGATTTTATTGGTTAGCATACAATGTATTGACATTTGAAATTACTGAACCAGAAACACGGGATTTTTTCAATGGTGTTTTCGGTGTTCTACAATCGTTTGGAGGCATGATTGGTCCATTATTTGCAGGTATTATCATTGCTAAAATGACAGCAAACATAGGTTATACAACGATATTTACGATATCTTTTATATTGTTTATTTGTGCAGTTGGATGCAGCTTTTTCTTAAATCGCAGACAAGCAGAAGGAAATTTTTACTTTAAAAAAATTTTACGCGAAAGAAAACATAATAAAAATTGGAAGTTTATTTTGTATGCCCATATAGCTCAAGGATTAAGAGAAGGAATCTTTTTATTTGTCATTACGATTTGGGTATTCTTAATTACAAGAAGTGAATTTTCCCTTGGGATCTTTAATGTTTTGTTATATTCATTCTCGTTTATTTTTTACTTAATGGCAACAAAATTTATTAAACCAAAGATGCGTAAACAAGCTATACTATTAGGTGCATTTATGTTGTATGCCTCCATATATATTATTTTGTTAAATTTAACTTATTTTAGTGTTCTTATATACGCTGTTGTCATTGGAATAGCTTATCCGATTATCAATGTTCCTTATGTTTCGATGACTTATGATGTCATTGGAAAAGCGAGAGAGGCAAAAAATCTCCGTGTAGAATACATCGTCGTAAGAGAGGTATTTGTCAATATAGGACGTGTTGTTTCGATTGTTACGTTTCTTTTCTCTATTTCTTTTTTTATTGCTGAAGATGTTATTCCCATCCTGCTTCTAATATTTGGCGCTGGTCACTTAGTGATTTATTTATTTGTTCGTAACATCCATTTAAGCATCCCCCATAAAAATGTGCTCGTTAAAGATCAATTAGCTGATGAAAAAAATCGTTAAATATTTGGTGAAGTGATGTTATAATATAAATGTAAGTACAAGTTAATAATGGGGGAATATCGTTGTGAAAAAGAGAAAAACAAAAGCACAGCTTCCCTTTCGTATAAATATATTATTTTTAATCGTTTTTTTGTTATTTTCCGTGCTTATTTTACAGTTAGGTGTTGTGCAAATATTAGATGGTGCTTCATATCAAGAAGAAGTTGAACGAACGATTCAAGATACGATAGAAACACCAACACCTCGGGGCATTATATATGATCGAAATGAGCAACCTGTTGTTGATAATGAACCACTATATTCGATCACTTACACACCTCCAAAAGGTGTTCAACTAGAAGATAAGTATGAAGTCGCTAAAGTACTAGTTAAATATATGTCAGTGGATGAAGAAGATATCGAGAAAATAACACTTAAAAACAAAAAGGAATATTGGTACATTAAAAGTGAAGCTAATCAAAAAAAAGCCCTTAGTCGTTTAACGAAAGAGGAAAAAGAGGAACTAGATGATGTTGAACAATACAGAGAAATGTTAGATCGTATTGATGAAGATGAGATTGGAGAATTAACGGAAGAGGAATTGAAAATTATTGCGGTGATGAGGGAGTTAGATAAAGCTTATGAATTAACACCGCAAATTGTAAAAAATAAAGATGTCTCTTCTGAAGAATATGCACGTATTGCCGAACATTTAGATTTATTACCAGGCGTCAATGCTACGACGGATTGGAACCGTAAGTATCCTTATAAAGATACAATATCAAGTTTTCTTGGATCGATAACGTCTCAGGAACAAGGAATTCCGAAAGAAGAGGAAGACTACTTTTTATCAAGAGGATACAGTAGAAATGACCGTATTGGAAAAAGTGGTTTAGAAGAGCAATACGAAGAAATTTTGCACGGACAAAAAGAAAAGATTGAATATACAACGAGCAAAGATGGCAAAGTGCTTGATTCAAAAATCATTTCAGAAGGTAAACGTGGTAAAGATTTAGTCTTAACGATCGATATGGAATTTCAACAAAAAGTTGATGACATCGTTCGGGAAGAGTTAAAAGCAGCAACTAAAAAGTCGGAAAATCGGTATTTAGAAGATGCATTAGCTGTCGTTATGGATCCGAAAACTGGTGAATTATTAGCCGTTTCAGGCCAACATTATGACCGTGATGAAGACAAATTTGAAGATGCCGCTTTTAAGACTGTTTATGATACACATCGTCCAGGATCATCTATTAAAGGAGCGACCGTATTAGCTGGACTTGAATCAGGCGTCATTGAGGCTGGAGAAGTCATCGATGATAAGCCAATTCAAATTAAGGGATCAAATCCAAAAGGTTCATGGAGAAGACTCGGTCGTGTGAATGATATTGATGCCCTAGAACATTCATCAAACGTTTATATGTATCATATTGCGATGAGAATGGGGGGAGAATTTAATTATCGCGAAGGAAAAAAAATTAAATTTGACCGTGAAGGATTCCAAAAGATGCGTAATTATTACCATCAATTTGGACTTGGGGTCAAAACAGGTATTGATCTCCCTTATGAAGCAACAGGGTATGTAGGCGATGTAAGTACGGCAAATGCGGGTAACTTACAAGACCTTGCTATTGGTCAATTTGACACGTATACGACGATGCAATTAGCTCAATATGTTGCAACGATTGCGAATGACGGTTATCGTGTACGCCCACACTTTGTGAAAGAAATTCGCGAGCCTACGCCAGATGATGAACTTGGCCCTGTTATCAAGCGATTTGATACGGAAATATTAAATAAAGTTGAGATGGATCAAGAGAAGATTGAACGGGTACAAGAAGGATTTCGACGTGTCTTTCAAGGAAGTGGAACAGGATCTAGTTATTGGAAGGATAAGGATTATGATCCAGCCGGTAAAACAGGAACAGCGGAAAATGAATTGTATATAGAGAAAGACGGTAAACCAGTTAGAGTTGACACCGAAAACTTAGCACTTGTAGGCTATGCACCTTTTGATGATCCAGAAATTGCTTTTGCAGTACTCGTTCCAAACTTAGGTAAATCTAAAGGACAAAGTATTAACCATAATATTGGTACAAAAATAATGGATACGTATTTTGAGTTAAAAGAAGAGAGAATTGAAGAATAAAAAAAGCTGGAACTTATTGTTTAAGTTCCGGCTTTTTCATTATTTATCCGTCAATTCTTCAGCAATTTCTTTCCGGCTCATATCGCTGGAAAGTTTATATTTACCAATTTGAATATATGGGCTATAATCTTTATCTTCTAAATATTGGTTGAATTTCATCGCGTCGTCGATAATACCATTTTCTTCTAAACGCTCACTGATTGTTGAAGGTAATGTGTTTTCATCAATTTCTATGGTGTATGTCTTTTTCTTATCTTTCTTTTTCTTCTTCTTCTTATCTTTGCCGTCTTTTTTATCTTTGGATGTATCCTTTTGTTCGTCGTTTTTCTCCTCGTCTTCTGTTTTTTCAGCATTATTATCTTTTTCATTTAACGTAAAAGATATGTATTCATCTTCAGTAATGATGCGATATCCTTCATCTTCTAAAGAAGCTATCATTTCGTCTACTGTATGTGCAGTTGATTGATTAGGTTTAAAAATATAATAACTTATAAGCATCAAAACACTTGCGGTTAAGAGGCCGATTGCAAAAAAACGTATAGGTAGTTTCATATACATCCCCTTACTTATGATTTTTTAATATCGTTTGTATATCATGATTGCTTAAATTTGTTTGTTGGGCAATATCGACAACTGAGTAGCCTTGATCGTGTAATTGATGAACCTTTTGAATGACGTAAGGTTCGTTTTCATAATTGCTCGTCATATTATGATTCGAGAGATCTTCAGTGAGCAGTTCTTCTTCTAAAATTTTAATTTTTTTCCTCATTTGGTATGTTTCTTGCATTGTTGAAATTGAAAACTGCTCGAATTGCTGTTCAAGATCAGCAAATTTATCATGCATAAAAAAGGATACAATCAATAAAACGACGGCAACGATAATCAATGTCACAATGATATAAAACATTTTTTAACCTCCATTTTTATAGTTCCTCATTATTTATAACATAAAAAGAAATAAAGATAAATCGTGTATGTAAAGCATCTTGTAAGAAATGAAAAGATTTGCTATGATTAATAGGCCAAGCGTATTATTTTAATTAGTAAATACATTAGTTTGGAGGGTAGACAATGCGTGAACAAATTACTTTAGCATGTACAGAAACAGGAGATCGTAATTATATCACAACTAAAAATAAGCAAAAAAATCCTGAACGTTTAGAGTTAATGAAATATAGTCCACGCCTTAGAAAACATACGTTGCACCGTGAAACGAAATAAGACACGAACTGAGAACTCTTATCAATTGAAATGTTGATAAGAGTTTTATCTTTTAATTCAAATTTTACTAATTACTATCATACCATATTTTTAGCCTATCAGCGTTATTGAATTTTATTTTTAATCTTTTTGTAAAAAAGAGGTGAAGTCATATGGATAAACACATCCTGCGACAAAAAATGATTGAAAAATTAGAACAGTTGCAACGAGTAGAAAGGGAAGAGATAGAACAGCAGTTAGTCAAACATTTATTAGCATCAAAATTATGGAAAAACGCACGAACAATCGGTGTTACACTTTCCCAAGGGATTGAATGGTCGACTGAACCAATTATTGAAAGCGCTTGGAAAGAAGGTAAAAAGGTTTGTGTTCCTAAATGTTATCCAAAGGATAAAGCGCTTAAGTTTTATCAATTAACTTCTTATAATGAACTTGAAGTCGTTTATTACCGCTTACAAGAGCCAGATCCAGAGCGCACAACATATATACATAAAAATGATATCGACTTACTTATCGTTCCTGGCTTATTATACAACAAAGAAGGTTATCGGATAGGTTTTGGCGGTGGATATTATGATCGCTTTTTAGTCGATTTTCCTCACATGACAGTATCGTTAGCAAGTCAATACCAAGTGATGGAAAAAATGCCTGTAGAAATGCATGATATAAGTGTTGATTATGTCATTACAGAAAAAGGCTTTATGAAATGAATAAACTATGCGTGGGGAAAACATCCTATGCATATCGCACAAGGATGAAAGGGTGTTTAAATGTGAAAATAATTATCTTTATAACGTCCGTTTCATTTCTTTATATGTGGCGTTATCGAATAGTTGATATGTTTTTTTCTATTCGCTTTTTAAGACGATTTGCCATTAAAATTGCTATGCAAATACCAGTCGTTAAGAAAAGCTTTCTCTCGACAACATAATATAATATTCAAAAAGAAGTTGTTTGAACGGCAACTTCTTTTAGTATTTTTAAAGGCAAAATACATTTATTTTGCTATGATGTATTTTAGGGAGGAAAACTCATGTTTATTCAAGAACAATATACGATGTATAAATTAGCACATACATTAATGACAAAAGCGCAATACACACTCGTTCATATTGATCCACAAAAAGAAGAAATTTGGTTAGAAAAATATGAAAAAAGAATATCGAAAGTCATTCGTTTAGCACATAAAGGGTATGATTGGAAAAATCATTTAAAACAAGATATTATGCACGTTTTTCAAAAAGTGCATACAATGCGACGCTATTTCATCGGTAAGACTGTTCAATTATATAACGTTTACATATCATCACATGCGCCTGTTGATGATTGGGAAGACTTAAAAAGACCTTTACGATTTAATAAAAAAAATACTTTAAGTATGCAACTTTATTATTTAGATCAAGACAACTTTTTCAATGAGCTTGTCCGATTTAGACGTTCGATTGGTTTAAATACGGCTTTTGAGTATAACATACCTTCTGAATGGGAAGCTGAACGGTTTGTAAACACATATAAACAACGGCTCGTTCAATTAGAGCAAGATAAACGAAAAGCTATTAAAGGCGTATTTTCATTTGGAAAACCCCGATTAACATATGCATTTATTTTGCTTAACGTATTCATATTTATTTTTCTTGAAGCAAGTGGCAGTAGTATGGACATTAATCATCTCATACAATTTGGAGCGAAATACAACCCGGCTATTTTGGAGGGTGAATGGTGGCGCATTGTAAGTTCTATGTTTCTTCATATCGGATTTTTTCATTTATTGATGAATATGATTGCTTTATTTTATTTAGGAGCCGCTGTAGAGCGAATTTATGGTACATTTCGTTTTAGTATCATATATTTTTTAGCTGGAATCGGTGGAGGCCTTGCAAGCTTTGCTTTTACAGTAAATGTTTCAGCAGGTGCTTCTGGGGCGATTTTTGGTCTATTTGGCGCATTATTATTTTTTGGGCTTATTTATAAAAAGTTATTTTTGCAAACGATGGGGAAAAATTTATTATTTTTAGTTGCTTTTAATGTCATATTTGGTTTTATTGTGCCGCAAATTGATAACGGCGCCCATTTAGGGGGGTTAATAGCTGGTTTTATCGCTTCAGCCATTGTTTATCTACCCAAAAGAAAAAATGCTCTAATTCAAATTGGTTCTTTAATCCTTTTTATTTTTTTAACAATGAGTATTGTTAGCTTTGGTATTGATGTACAAGCAAACAGTTCTATTTATAAACTTTATGAAATAGAAGAATTATTAAAACATGAACAATATAAAGATGTCGTAGAAAAAACAACGAACATTTTAGAAAATGATGAATTTGAGCATTTAGCAGCTGAGTTATTTTTTCATCGTGGATACGCATATATAAAGTTAGGTAACAATGATTTAGCAATGTCTGATTTTGAATCATGCATTCAGCTAACAGATGATATTCCTCAAGCTTACTACAATTTAGCTTTACTTTATACTGATACAGGACAAATCAAGCAGGCGAAGGAAGCAATTACGAAAGCAGTTGAACTTAAACCGGATGAGGAAGATTTTAAAAACGTTTATAACCAATTAATGGAAAGGTAAGAGGTAAATGCAGAAGTTTAAATCTTCTGCTTTAACTTTTGTTTTTTCCCGTTAAGTTCAAAAAGAACGAGCAGATGTGTTTTGTCTTTACGAAGTAATACAATCGGTATATAATGTGCTTTATGATCTTCTTCCATTTGTGTGATCGGAAGTAAGTAATTTTTATAAAGACCTTCCCAAAGTTGGCCGATAATTTTTTGCGATTCATTCATTGTAAAAGAAGGTAACGGCTGTTCATTGTATGCATATAATTTTGTTATTGGAATCAAGTAATAATCATTTTGTTGTATATCATAATAATTGAATAATTCTTCCCAATGTGCTGTGACACGTTCGTTTGTTAAATGATCGAGCTTTTCTTTCCATTGTTGCATTTTATCGTTTTTCGGTTGTTTAAACGTTATAAACTCATCGTCATGAGCGACAATATATCGTTCATCTGAACTCATCGTTTGAATACTTTTTATATCTTTCTTTCCTTCATGAATTTCGCCGTGATGGAAAGATATTGTTTGGTAGTGTTGGTGATCATTTTGTGTAAACGTTTTTTGAGTTTCAATATTTTTTGTGTTTTCTTCCCACTTGCTTAATGCCCCTTTAAATTTGCCATTTTCATATAATAGTGAAATATCTTGTCTTAAATAAAGAGGCTTTTCCGTCTCCGATTGAATGTGCCAATTTATAGTCATTTCATCTTCTTTCTTCGTTTGCAATATATCTAACGTCGTTTCGGCATTTTGGAAAGATGTCGTTTCATCAATAGGGAAATAATTGATAGTTGTCTTTACTTCTTTTTGAATGATATAATAAGCTGTGATTCCTAAAATTAACATAAAAATGAGAATATAAATATATTTATACATACAGTCACCCGTGCCTTTCGCTTGTCTCATTAAACTGTATGTATAAGAAAGAAAAAATATGATGATTCTTCTAATATCCCATTTTATGATATGAATAATGGTGAATATAAATGAAAGCTATGATTGATGTTCAGCAACTTCTAAAAAAATTTGGTATTATTATTTATACGGGTGATCGCTTAAGCGATCTAGAATTAATGGAAATAGAGATAGATGAATTGTATCAATACTCATTAATAAGTCCTAATGAATATAAATTAGCAAAATTAGTGTTGAAAAAAGAAATGAGAGCAATGCATAAATAAACGTTAAATATATATCGTTTGAAGAATGATTCAACAACAGTAGTTCTTGCCATGTTAATTGTCGTATAACGATTTATAAAAGAAGAACGAGTCATTTTGATATGAAAATAAGTATAAACATTTACGAGAGATTCATGGAAGGTATTGCTGATGATTGTTAAACCTAGATATGATTATATGATGATTTATTACGTTTTATAAATATTAAAGGATAACTTAATATAAGTTTAAACATTAAAAAAGCTAACTAAACGTTAGCTTTTTAGTTTAACATGTTGATGAAATTTCACAAAAGAGTGTTGCAATGGAAAAGAAACCGAAGACTAAAGCAGAAAGTACTGAAAACACGATTGCAAGTACATTTTTATATTTGAGTTGACGAATGACAGATACGACAGATAATAAAGCAACGATTAACAAAATAATTGCTAATACCACGTTATTGTCCTCCTTATTTTTTCAAATTCATTGATATTATAATTACATTTGTATTATTATGTATCTACCCAGCTTCTTTATATTTTATAGTATAATCCAATATTTGTCGAGATATTACAACACGATAATTATAAACAAATGAGTAATATACATATGTATGGAGGGATATTTAAATCATGGAAGTCGAAATAATGCCACTTGGGATGCTACAGACGAATTGCTATCTTGTTTATAAAGGAAAGGAAGCTTTGATCATTGACCCGGGTGATGAGGCAGAAAAGGTCATTAACTTTCTTACACAAAATGAATTAACACCACAGGCAATCTTGTTGACACATGCTCATTTTGATCATATTGGTGCCGTCGATGACTTACGTCGTCATTATAATATAGACGTATACTTACATGAAGCAGAAGCAAAGTGGCTAGAAGACCCGAGTTTCAGTGGATCTGCTTCTGTTCCAAGGACATTGCCACAGACAAACAAACCTGATCATTTTTTAGAACCTGGCGAATTAACTATAGGTAACTTTTCATTTAACGTAAAACATACCCCCGGACATTCCCCTGGAAGTTCTAGCTTTATTTTTCATCAAGAACAAAAAGTTTTTAGTGGTGATGTTTTGTTCAAACAAGGCGTGGGTCGAACAGATTTGCGTGGAGGCGATACAGAAGAGTTGCTTCAAAGTATACGTGGTTCATTATACGCGCTTGATGAGGCATATACTGTTTATCCTGGACATGGTGAAACGTTTACGATCGGATATGCTAAACAATCACATCCGTATGTACCAGAAATTTAATTTAAAAAAACCCTGCACTCATGTATATGTACGCAGGGTTTTTTCATTTAATTGCCAAAGCCAGGAACGAGAATAAATTCTGAATACCATGTAAACCCAATGAAAAATACTACTAAGTAAGCCGCAAATAAATACATATACATACGTTCTGAAAGTTTTAAATAACTAACTGTTAGGAAAAAGGCTGTTTGAACGAGAAATAACAACGCTGTATTGTACATATCTCCGACATAAAACATAACGGTAAAAATCCCCGTCCAAAAAGCTAACACACGAAACATTCGGTCCATGCCATTTTCCCTCCTTCTCATGACTTTGTACTGTTATTATAAACGAGAAAAGGTTGCTTGTAAATGAATTCCTAAACAACCGAGAGCTTAGCGACATATTTACAACTTGAACAGCCATCAAACATATTTTCTAATTCGATAAGTTCGATATCATCAAATAATTCATCAAACATTCCTTTAATAAACGATGTATGCATTTGACAAATCATTGTTCGATTTTCGGCTGTAACTTCTTTAAACGGACAGTTTTTAATTTGAAATCTAATACTTTTTGTCTCATCATCATATATGAAATCGGGATACATGCCGAGCATCGTACTTGCCTCTTCTAATAAATCAATTTTTTGCTCGACTGTTAAGTCGCTCGGTGATGTTTTGTGAAGGGATCGATCTATAATTTGTTTGCCATACTTACTTCCTGTTTTATACAATGCCTTTTTTCCAACATCACCAAGCTCAGCTAATGTTTCAATGGCTATCGAAGAGAGTAGTTTATAGTCGCGATGGGGAAAGTTTAGTTCAATAACATTGTCTGAAAGTTGATATAACTTGCTCGGTCTTCCGCCTCTTCCTGTTTTTTCGTAATAAGAAGTAACGACATCAATTTCCTCTAATTTAGATAAATGGAGTCTTGCGACGTTAGGATGGATATCAAATTTTTCGGCTATATTCAGGACAGTAACTGGTGTTTCTTGGTTTTGGAGCAGATATTGGTATATATGAAATCGCGTAGGATCGCTAAAGACGTTCGTTATTTTTAATGTTTGTTCCATTATTAACACCTCATTAGTATACTTGTTACTATTATTATAATAAATATATGTCCATCTATGGGTGTATTAATGAAATTGTTAAAAACTGTCCACATTTACGTCATAAGCTGATATATCCATCACATGTTTCACTTGTAGTGAGGCGTCATTGTCAGTTTCTATCGTCAGTCTAAGTAGTAATGCATCTTCTTTATCTAAAGGTTTTACTAAAATGTCTACTGTGCCATCGGGAAATGTATATGTGACCTTCTCTGTATGAATATCTTCTGTAACTAATTCTTCCTTAAACATCGTTATACCTATTTGTATGAGCGATTCAATTTTCTGTTGTTCAATATGTTGATGAGTCATTAACATTTCTTTTTTATATATGTGAATGCTGGCAGATAAAACGATAAAAATGATCATGATTAAAAACAGTACATATGACAAAATAAAGCCTAAACTATTCGTAAAAGATAATTGTTTTTTCATATATTTCACCTTGAATCGATGTCACTTTTGTATAAACGCCATACGATTTAGGTTTAAATGTAAGTTCTTTAACATCTCTTAAATAAATTTCATGTCCTTTGCCATCGATTTGTCGCCTTATGACGCTCCCATATTTTTCAATCATTGCTGTTTCTTTAGATGGTAAATCGAGAAAAAGTTTATTATGTTCAACTTTATAATCTACAGCAGCTAATAAATCGTTTCGCAAAAAGTAGAAAAAATGTTGAATGGAAAATGTGTCGTCATTTGTAGAATAAGATATTGAACTTAAAAGCGATGTAAGTAGGGGCATCGTTATGCTAATGATTAAGATGATTAAAAGTGTTGATAACAGAGTAAATCCTCTCTCACGAAGGTTTATAGCCATGTAAACAAATTTTTTCCGTTCGTTCTTGAACATTTTTCCATGTGACACATCCTTTGATGAGTTTATTTTTTTGTGAGAAATTAAATTGCACACGTTTTGTTTGAATAGTTTCTTCATATGTTACGGGAGGTGTTTGATCATTATCCTCCCGTATAATCGATTGTAAGTGTTCTTGAAGGACTAAGGAGATTTTAAGTCTGTCATGAAGTATTTCTCGTTCATAAGATAAAAGGGTTGTCATGGGGATGACAGTTGTAGTGACTACCACAACAATACTAAAAGCGATTAATACTTCAATAAGTGTAAAACCTTTATTGTTGCACAATGTAACATCTTCCTTTGCCTGGTGGAAATATAATTTGATATGTCGATGTACGCGTTGTAATCGAAATTGTGCCGGATTCTCGGATCGTTCCATTTTTAGTAAATGAAATATCTTTAATGTTTCTCATATTTATATCCCAATCAGGCGGAATCTCTTGCACGGATAGAACTTCATTGTCCCGACCTTTTAAAATTTCGTATTGATTTTTTTTAATGTTTATACGAACAGGATTTTTGTAGGAGGAAATGGCAAGACTTTGTGTATATAATACATCGTTCTTAAATGTCTGAAAAAATTGTTTCTCTTGGATATGATTGATATGTTTAAAGAAGAGGGGGACGGTTAGTAAAAGCAATAATGACCAAATGCTTAGAACGACGAGGCATTCAAGAAGTGTGAAACCAGTACGTTTTTTCATTTTATTCATCAATGTATACGCGACCATTTTTGTATTGTAATTTTTGTTGGTCTGAACAAGACCGTTGATTGTCTGTAATGTATTCTTTATTTTGTAATTCCATAAGATCTTCCGGATAACGGTCATAGTCAAGATAAAAAGTATCGACTTGTGCTTGAACGACTGCAACTAATGCCTCACATCCTTTTTCATTCACTTCTTCACTTTTACCACTTAAATTCGGAACAATCAAAATAATTAAAACAGATATAATCATTAACACGATTAACATTTCAATTAACGTAAATCCTCGTTCATTTTTAAACATATGAGACACTCCTTTTAAATTTTTAATCATTATAAACATGGATGCATAAGTGTTATGAATTATTTAATCAGTAGAAGGATTTAAAATATGAGAAAATTTGTTTCTATACAAAAGTATTTGTAAGAGGATAAGCGAAAGAAAAAAGGGTAGATAGCAAGGTGAGATATATAAGGAAGAACGTTCTAAGATAAAGAAATAGTTTTAAAAATTCCACCTCCTATGTCAAAGTACATTCGACATGTTTCGAAAAACTCCTTCTTTATTATTAAAATTTTTTTAAAAAATTGCATCCGTATAAAAGTTTCAGGGAAATTCGTAATGTTTTAAAATTACTGTTGACAAATGCATATAATATCTATATAATAGCGAATAAATTCAGAAAAATTAAATCTCTTATCAAGAGTGGTGGAGGGACTAGGCCCTGTGAAGCCCGGCAACCGAAAAACGAGGTAATACTTGTTTTTAAAGGTGCTAAATCCTACAGATCTATTGATGCGATCTGAAAGATAAGAGGAGGTTTCATCAAACGGTGCATCCCTCTTCTTATGAAGAGGGTTTTTTATTTCCTCTTTTCTTTTCTCCAAAGGATTTCACATGCCGGATACTACTTATTAAAAGCCTTTTGTCCCCGGATCCATTCATACAAAAATAATGCCATTCACTCTTGTCTAATCATTAGAGATCTTTATAGGAGGAGAATTTATGTTAAAGCCATTTGCACAAGAATTAGAAACTATTTTGTTACATGGTGGGCAGGAGGTAGATGATGAAACTGGTTCGCGGGCTGTGCCAATTTATCAAACAACTTCCTATGTCTTTAAAAACACAAAACATGCTCAAGATTTATTTGGTTTAGAAAAATCGGGAAATATTTATACACGAATAAGCAATCCGACAGTAAGTACATTTGAAAAGCGTATGGCGCTTTTAGAAGATGGTGTCGCAGCTGTTGCAACATCTTCAGGGATGGCGGCGATTACGCTTACGATTTTAACGATTGCAGAAATGGGCGATGAAATCATTGTCGATCGTAATTTATACGGGGGTACTTACAACCTCTTTGCAAATACATTGCCTAAATACGGCATTCAAACGATATTTGTTGATGGGTCTAACTCATCTGAAATTAAGCAAGCAATTACAGATCGAACAAAAGCTATTTTTGCTGAGATGATTACAAATCCAAGTTTAAATATTTTTGATGTAGAGGCAGTAGGCGATATTTCTCATCATCATGGTATTCCATTAATTATTGATAATACGTTTGCGCCGTATATAGCAAAACCGCTTGCTTGGGGAGCTGATATTGTTATTCATTCCGCAACGAAATGGATAGGCGGACACGGTACAACAATTGGCGGTGTAGTTGTTGATGGGGGGCGTTTTAATTGGGCAAACGGACGGTTTCCATCTTTTACAGAGCCTGATGAAACATATCAAAATTTACGTTATATCGATGTCGGTCTAGAGGCTTTTGCAACGAAACTTCGTTCACAGTTACTTCGTGATATAGGTGCCTCTCTTAGTCCGAATAATGCATTTTTATTGTTACAAGGATTAGAAACGCTTCATTTACGAATGGAAAGACATCAAAAAAACGCTAAACATATCGCAACATATTTACAATCTCATCCAGCTGTAGAATGGGTTAATTTTCCCGGGCTTTCATCACATAGCTCTTTTGCACTGGCCAAAAAATATTTAAAAAATGGATGCAATTCAATAATTACATTTGGCGTTAAAGGTGGTCGAGGTGTCGGAAGAAAAGTTATTGATCATGTCAAATTGTGGTCACACGTAGCTAATGTAGGCGATGCAAAGTCACTTATTATTCATCCAGCATCGACGACACATCAACAATTAACTAAGCAGGCATTAGAAAAAAATGGCGTAAGTGAATCTTTAATACGATTATCGGTTGGCCTAGAATGTGTTAATGATTTAATTAAGGATTTGGATCAAGCGATTAAAAAATCTATAAAAGTGAATATTGCCAAACACGATAGCGTGAGTCAAGATACTTATCATTGGTTATTGAAGTCGCCATTTGAACGAAGCAACGAAAAAATACGTAAGAAAGTCATTGCAGTATACGATGATGAACATGCACCTTCTTATTTTTATGAAGATGTAAAAAATTTAGCGACATTAGGTTACAAAATATTGTTTATAAAGCGTTCTATTGCACATGCTAATGTTTCTTATATAGACGGTCTGCTCGCTTATCAGTCAAATATGCCTGAATCTTTTATAGAGGAGTTGATCGAGCAACGTATTAAATTTGTATGGATTGAAAATGCAGCTAAGAAAAGTTCCTTTGTCAAACGAATAAAAAAATCTAATGTATCAGTTTTTATCAATAAGCGACTTTTTAAAGAAATTGATGATATAAGAAGAAATGATCGTCATATTTAAAAACAAAAATACATAGGAAAGGGGAGAAATGTGTTATTGATTACTGATCGAAGTAGAGAGAAAGGTAACCTTAGAATCGTTGACGATATTCATATAGGTTCGTTTCAATTGGAATCCGGCGTCATTTTAAAAGATGTCACTTTACGTTATGAACTGATCGGTCGAGCAACTGCCCCTGTTATACTCGTATGTCATGCATTAACAGGTGATCATCAGTCAGTCGGCACAGAGGAGAGCCCGGGTTGGTGGCGCGGTTTAATCGGTCCTGGTGGATACATTGATACGGAAAAATATCGCATCCTTACGTTTAATGTCCTCGGGGGATGTAATGGATCTACTGGACCTTTATCGATCAATCCGGAAACAAACCAATTATATCAAGCAACATTTCCTTTCATGACAATTAGGGATATGGTGCATGCACAGTTTCAAGCATTACAAAAAATGAATATTAATGATTTAGAAGCGGTTATTGGTGGATCTTTAGGTGGCATGCAAGCGATGGAGTGGGGGTTACTTTATCCCGATATGATCGACAAAATTATGATCCTAGCTGCGACGCCTTTTTTATCGGATTACGGGATAGCCTTTAATTATATTGCAGAATCAATTATTAAAAACGACTTGCAATGGAACAATGGTTTTTATCAAAAAAATACTTATTTAAAAGGTTTAGAAATAGCTAGAATGGTCGGTATGGTAACTTATCGTAGCCATCGTTTATTTATGACTCGATTTCAGCGACAAAAAGAATTAACAAATACTTTTTCTGTTAATACCTATTTAAGGTATAAAGGGGAAACATTAGCAAAAAGATTTGATGCAAATAGTTATGTGCGCTTGCTTCAAGCGATGAATCATCATGATATCGGTAGAAACAGAGGACATTGGAAAAAGGCTTGCAAAAATTTTAAGTCATCAGTCTTAGTTGTCAGTTATGATAAAGATCTTATTTATGACCCACTATTAGTAAAGAAATTCTCTGAAAATATTCCTTATTCTATATATAAACATGTCAAGACTGATTATGGGCATGATGGATTTTTAACTGAATTTGATAAATGGGCCCCATTTATATCTGAATTTTTAGCATATCAAACAATCCATCGTTAAGTTCATTAAATTTAAAAAATTTAAAATAGAAAGAGGGATACGTATGGAAACATTACGTGTAGCACTAATCGGATTTGGTACAGTTGGCAAAGGAATATATCGTACCATTCAAACACATCAAGATAAACTTAATCAAATTCTCGGAAAACGTGTTGAAATTTCAGTCATTCTTGTCAAAAATAAACATCGCCATGTTCATTTACATAAAGATGTTCCAATAGAAACAAATATTGAGACAATCACCGATAATGACAAGATAGATGTTGTTTTTGAAGCCATTGTAGGTATTGAACCAGCCTTCACGTATTTAAAACAATGTATTGAAGCTGGAAAACATATTATAACAGCTAATAAAGAAATGTTTGCTCATTTCGGAGGTGATTTGTTAACCTTAGCCAAACATTTCGGTGTACAAGTAGGTTATGAAGCAACTGTAGCTGGTGGCATTCCGATAATACAAACAATTAAACAACTTTTATCAGTAAATCGAATTCATCGGGTAGAAGCTATATTGAATGGAACGACAAATTACATTTTGACTACAATGAGAAAAGAAGGAAAGCTTTTTTCAGAGGCTTTACGTTATGCTCAAACATTAGGTTATGCTGAAGCGGATCCTACGAACGATATAGAGGGATTTGATGCGTTATATAAGTTAATGATCTTAAGCCAACTAATATTTAATGATCAACCTGATTGGAAGGATGTTGTGCGCTTAGGTATACAAGATATAACTGAACATGATATTAAAAAGGCCAGCTGTGAAGGAAAAAGGATTCGACATATAGCAACAGTTGCAATCGAAAGCGGTCATATAACAGCAAGTGTTAAACCAATATTCATTTCAGAGGCACATCCATTTTTTTCTGTTGAAGGCGTAGATAATGCGGTTCGTTTAGAGACAAATCTTGTAGGATCATTAACATTTATAGGACCAGGGGCTGGCGCTTTACCGACAGCGAGTGCAATGATGGAAGATTTATGTATGATATAAAAAAAGATCTCATATAATCTCTTAGCCTCTTCATAACATCTTATCGTTGCGTTGATGAATGGAGGGGCTATTTTATTCGAATGAATCGCTTATTGGGATAAAAGTATATGAAAAATAAGGGAATTTATGAATAGCATCTTTTATGTTAATCGTTAATCACATATATTAAATTTTACAAAATAAACGTTGTTAGATTACAAGTAAAAGTATCATGCGTTTGAAAATGTAATGTATAAGAAAGCGTTATAATGACTGTGCGAATTAAAGTTTATTCGGATTATGTATGTCCATTTTGCTTTCTTATCGAAAAGCCGCTAAAGGAAGCAATAGACAGAAAAATGTAAAAATTGAGTGGGTACTGTTAGAGCCGCATTCATATTCGAATGAAACAAGAATTATTTACAGCGGATATTGAAGCAAACTGTCTATCTGACGGTCAAACAAATGGGCATTAGCATTGTCCTTCCAAGTGTTTCACCCCAACCTAATACTCATTTAGCTTTTGAAGGCTATCAATATGCCAAAGAAAAAGGAAAATCACATGAATATCATCACCGTACGATGTGTGCGTTTTTCCAAGAGAGTCTAAACATCGGTGATATAGATGTGTTAGCGAAACTAACTAGTGAAATTGGTTAGGATGAGAAAGATTATCGGGATGTACGCGCCCATAAAAAATAGTAAGGAAGCGCGTTAAGATGCATTAAAACACGCTTATAAGGAAGCAAAAATTGCCACTATTTCTACTTTTGTAATCGGAGGGCGAAAACTTCAGGTATACATGCATAAGAGGCATTAGTAAAGATCCTCGATGAGGAGATGAATACACATACTATAGATTTCCGCAAAGAATGATTTGAACCGACAATCTTTTAAAATTTGCATAGGTTTCATTTGAAATAGGTAATATCTTCATTAACATGAGTTTAAAAACTTGTTGATTGTTTTTAATCTGAGCGATAAGATATTGGAAAATCCTGTATTCATATAAGGTAGTAAATAACATCTTTAATATTGATTAGCCCTCTTCATCCTCGTCCTCCAAAGGAATATAATTAAATATTTCCCCGGATTTAGTCAGTTTAGTGAGCTTATCAAGCCAATGATAATATTTTTTGGCCAATTCGAGTTTTTTATAATTTGTTAAAGCTCTTTCTCGTAATGTTTCATTTGCTTCTTCATTTTCAATGACTTCATTAAGTTTTGTTTGGGCATTTTTTATGCTTGTTAAAAACATATTTACTTCGCGTTCCCATTTCATTCCAAAGAAGGAAGAAAAATAATTGAAGAAATTTTGTTCGGCAATAAATTTATCTTTTCTTGAGCCTTTTTGCCACACCTTTTGAACGATATTAATATCCTGAAGCCTTCTAACAGATGTGCTCATACTCGGTTTGCTCATACCGAGTTCTTCTTTCATTTCATCTAACGTCATTGGCTTCTGTTTAAAGTACATCATTCCATATAGACGGCCTACTGAAGGGGTAACACCGTAAAGGTCCATCGTTTCGGAAATTGTATTGATCATCATTCTTTCAGCTTCCACTATTTTTTCTTTATCTTTTTCATAATCAAAATCATTTTGTTCAGTTTCCATTGTAGCACCTCTTTCAGGAGAAAATGAGAATATTTTTATCTTCATTATTAAATTTATTAATAATTAATTGAATGCTCTTTCATTCTATAATTCATATGATTATTAGTCAACTAAACTTACAATTGCCCCTTTATAATTTATTTTAAACGATTTGATTATTAATTAGTGAGTTATTTGCTTTTTAATTTGTATCAAGAGACGTTCTCGTTTGAAGAGAAGCGTCTCTTGTTGTCGTTTTATTCCATCCATGTTTCAATGATATCTTCGTTCTCTTCTATCCATTTTCGTGCACCTTTCATGGGATCGTTTTCGTCCTCATTAACATATAGCATTAAATCACTCAGTTGATCATCAGTTAATATCCAATTTTCCATCCATTGATAAACTTCTTCATAGTCTGAGTCAAAGTCTTTGCGTGTTGCCAAATAAATTTTTTCAGTGTCTCCATAAGTATTTTTAGGATCATCTAAAAACTTTAAATCTACATCGGCAAATATATAATGAGGTTTCCATAATGGAGCAACAATGGGTTCTTTCTTCTCTATTGCATCTTTTATAGCCGAGATCATGACTGCTTCGCTACTTTCTACTAAATTGTAGTCAAGATGGTATTCATCGATGACATCACTCGTTACCTCCATGGTACCTGCACCAGGTTCAAATCCTGTAATTTCACTATCAAACATATCTTTGTTTTCATTTAAATCCTCAATGCTATCTATGCTATCTATATATTCTGGAACGACTAATCCAACTCTTCCATTGTCATACCAAGGCTCCTCTGCAAAGTTAACGTCATCTTTATATTCTTCATAATAACTTCGATCTTGCACTGGAAGCCAAACCTCTGGCGCAACATCTATATCCCCTTCGGCTAAAGCAACCATTTGTGGTCCCATCTCGATAAGTGTTAATTCTACATCATATCCTTCATCTTCTAAGATAGCTTTCCACATATTTGTTACTGCTATATTTTCTGGCCAGTTAATTTGTCCAATTACAATTTCATCCTTATTGCCATTAGATTGATCACGAGCATTGCTTTCGCCATGACTTCCACCACTTGAACTACAGCTCGTTAATATAAAAAGTAAAATAACTAATAAAAAGAATTGTCCTTTTCTTTGAAAATACATTAAAAACATACACCTCTTTAATTTTATTTAGTAAATTAAAATTTTTCCTATCAAACGACTCATTGATGAGTATAATTTTTTATTTAAATTTACTCACCCTTTCTAGATATATTTAATAAAATTAATACATTTAAAATTAATTTAATAACCTTTTACATAATAGGGTAACGAAAGATATTGTTTTGTCAAATCTTGGTATGAATAACAGATCAACAAAATACCGTTTGGTCAATGATTGCTGTGATTACACTTTTTAGTTTGACAGAAATATATGGGTCTTGCTAAAATTTACATATTAAATATATTAAATTTATATTTAACAAAATAAACATATAATAATGATTTTAGTGAGGTGATTTTTTGAATTTACAAAAAATGTATATAAACGGAAAATGGGTCGAAGCTCAATCAAAGAAAGTGCGCGATATCATAAATCCTTATAATCAGGAAGTAATAGCATCTGCTACTGAAGGAGATGAAGAGGATACACGAGAAGCTATACGAGCAGCAAGGAAAGCGTTTGATGAAGGTATCTGGCCTACATTAGCCGCTCATAAACGCGGTGAGCTAGTTTATCAAATTGGCACATTGATTCGTCGGGACTTGCAAGAACTGGCAGAGCTGGAAACGTTAGACACAGGAAAAACATTCCAAGAGAGCCTTGATGATATGTCAAATATTTCTGATGTCTTTATTTATTTCGGCGGGTTAGCGGATAAAAATGAAGGGGATATGATACAATCGCCAATCCCTCATTCTGAAAGTAAAATTGTTCGTGAGCCAGTTGGTGTTTGTGGGCAAATTACGCCATGGAATTATCCTTTACTTCAAGCTGCATGGAAGATTGCGCCAGCTTTAGCAGCAGGTAATACAATGATTATAAAACCGAGTGAAATTACACCTTTAACAACTGTTAAAATTTTCGAACTCATTGAGGAGGTTGGAATCCCGAGTGGTGTGGCGAATTTAGTACTAGGTCCAGGAGAAACTTCAGGTGCGGAATTATCAAGTAATGATCATGTGGATTTAATTTCATTTACGGGCGGTATTGAGACGGGGAAAAAGGTTATGAAAGCAGCAAGTCACAATGTAAAAAAAGTTACACTTGAACTTGGTGGAAAGAATCCAAACATAGTGTTTGCTGATGCTGATTTTGAAACAGCCGTTGACCAGGCGTTAAATGCAGTATTTTTTCATGCGGGCCAAGTGTGCTCGGCCGGAGCAAGACTCTTAGTTGAAGATAAAATTCATGATCAATTTATTGAAGCTCTCGTTGAGCGGGCAGAACGGATTAAATTAGGTAATGGTTTTGACAAAAGCACACAAATGGGACCACTCATTTCCGAAGAACATAGGGCAAAAGTTGAACAATATGTGGAAATAGGCAAAAAAGAAGGTGCCACGTTAGCTACAGGTGGCAGACGCCCTAATGATTCAAGATTACAAAACGGCTTTTTTTATTCGCCAACGATTTTTACTAACTGTACGAAAAACATGCGTATTGTACAAGAAGAAATATTTGGACCTGTATTAACAGTGGAAACTTTCCGATCTAAAGATGAAGCAATATATTTAGCAAATGATACAATTTATGGTTTAGCTGGTGCTGTTTGGACAAAAGACTTGGAAAAGGCTGAATATGTTGCTATGCATTTGCGGCTTGGAACAGTATGGATCAATGATTTTCACCCATATTTTGCACAAGCGCCTTGGGGTGGTTATAAGCAATCAGGTATTGGCCGTGAATTGGGGCGATTAGGTTTAGACGAATATACTGAAGTTAAACATATTTATCGTAATAAAAATCCTAAGCCAATTCATTGGTTTAAGTAACTTTTCGAAGTATAAATGAATTTTTAATTATTATTTAATAAATATATAAAATTTATTTTGATGTAAACCGGCTAGGTCATATTTACATTTCATAAAATAGTAATATTTTTGATAGATTACTGCTGGTTTACATCTATTTTAAGATATGATTTGTTAAATGATACGGCTCGTGAGGAGATGCGTGTATGAAAAGTGCTTTATATTTGGCAATTGCTATTATTACTGAAGTTATTGGTACAACTGCTCTTAAGGCAAGTGATGGTTTCAGTCGAATAACACCTTTTTTGATTGTTATTATAAGTTATACACTTTCTTTTTATTTATTAAGTTTATCTTTAAGAAGTATTCCACTTGGTATTGGCTATGCCATCTGGGCAGGAGTAGGAACTGCCTTGACAATGATCGTTAGTATCATTATTTGGAAAGAAGAAATGTCTGTCATAGATATTTCTGGTATTTTATGCATTGTTTTCGGTGTGATACTTTTAAATTTTGATCAATTAAGTATGAGTCATGAATAAAAATTGAACAGAGAAGATAAATGATGTATATGAAGAATTCATGTGAGCTACCGAAATAATTATTTTATATTTTTAACACGAATGTTTAAATTAATCTTTTTTACTCAGCCATTTAGCCATATCTTTCCTTTATCGCTCTTTTATTATTTTGAATAATCTAAATAGTCTCACTTACACGTTGTGTCTTTATTATATTGAGATTTAAGACATTTCATTACTTATTAAAGTTTTTTCTACGGTTTACAAGTTCAACAATCAGTGCTATATTAAATGTGTTAAATTTATTAAAAAAAAATTAAATATATTTAATGAAATGAAATGGAGGATAAACATTCAATCAATGACATATAAGTTTTTTTAATCAGTTATATTGCATGATAATTGATTCAACTTAGCTAAATGGAAATAAAGTATGTAGTAGACAATATTATTTATAGTTAATCTTTAAAAGGAGGTTTTTGAATGAGTCAAACATATGATTATGTCATCATTGGTGGGGGTAGTGCGGGTTCAATACTTGGTAACCGCCTTAGTGCTGATAAATCGAGCACTGTTCTCGTTTTAGAAGCTGGTCGAAGTGATTACTTTTGGGATTTATTTATTCAAATGCCAGCAGCTCTTATGTTTCCGGCAGGCAATCGATTTTATGATTGGATTTATTACACTGATCCTGAACCTTATATGAATGGGCGTCGGATTGCTCATGCTAGGGGAAAAGTTCTTGGAGGATCAAGTTCTATTAACGGTATGATTTATCAACGGGGTAATCCAATGGACTATGAGCGATGGGGGGCAGATCCTGGTATGGAAACGTGGGATTATGCTCATTGCCTGCCATATTTTAAAAAATTAGAAACAACTTTTGGAGCAGATGCTTCTGATGAATATCGTGGACATCATGGGCCTATTAAGTTAAGACGTGGACCTGCAAAAAACCCTTTATTTCAAGCATTTTTTGATGCAGCTGAAGAAGCTGGTTATTCAAGAACGCCAGATGTCAATGGTTTTAGACAAGAAGGATTTGGTCCTTTTGATAGTCACATACATAATGGTAGGCGAGTATCTGCATCACGTGCATATTTAAGACCTGTTATGCATCGAAAAAATCTTACAGTAAAAACACGTGCTTTTGTTACACATATTAATTTTGATGGCACTAAAGCGACAGGGGTAACGTATCAAAAAAATGGAAAAACTTATCACGTATCAGCAGGTGAAGTTATCCTTTCTGGAGGTGCTTTCAACACACCACAATTACTTCAGTTATCAGGTGTAGGAGATGCTGATTATTTAAAAACGCTCGGAATTGAACCGGTTGTCGATTTGCCAGGGGTAGGGGAAAATCTTCAGGATCATCTAGAAGTTTATATACAGCATGCTTGCTTAAAGCCTGTTTCCAAACAACCTAGTTTAAACAAGTTAAAGATGCCTTGGATCGGTTTACAATGGCTACTCGGACGTACTGGACCAGCAGCATCAAACCATTTCGAGGGTGGTGGGTTTGTCCGCTCAAATGAAGATGTAAAATATCCGAATTTGATGTTTCATTTTCTCCCATTAGCGGTGCGTTATGACGGGCAAAAAGCAGACACAAAACATGGTTTCCAAGTACATGTAGGACCAATGTACTCAGATGCGAGAGGAAGCGTGAAAATTCGGTCTCGGGATCCTTTTCAACATCCAAGCATCATTTTCAACTATCTTTCAACTGAGAAGGATCGACGGGAATGGGTTGAAGCGATACGCATCTCACGGCATATTTTATCACAACCATCATTAGAACCATATAATGCCGGTGAAATTTCACCTGGCCCTTCTGTAGAAACAGATGAGGAAATTTTAGAATGGGTGGCAAATGATGCCGAAACAGCGCTCCATCCATCTAGCACGGCAAAAATGGGATCTGCTTCTGATCCGATGGCTGTAGTAGACCCGCTTACAATGAAGGTTCATGGTTTGGATAACGTGCGAGTAGTTGATGCATCTGCTATGCCTTATACAACAAACGGTAATATTCACGCACCGGTACTAATGTTAGCCGAGAAGGCTGCGGATATCATTCTCGGCAAGAAACCACTAGAACCTCTATACCTAGATTATTATCGTCATAGTGATCATGTAAAAAATGGAGACACTGTTGCAAACTAGGTAGTCCTTAAAATATAAACGATAAATACGTTTTTATAAATAAATTAGAAGCAATGGGTCATATATCTGTCTAGGAATATCAAAATCTTATGAGAGGGCAGATTATATGACCCATTACGTATTTTACTTGAAAAAAAGGATTTAATTAAAAACATCGATAAGGTATTAAATATCAAAAAGGCTTTTATTAACGTATTGAAATTATTTAAGATGCTGTGATTAAAGTATTTTTGGGTGAAATATCTTATTAGAAGTATGAAAGCACATTTAAATATTCTAATTACTTTGATTGGATTCAATGAATTTATGTGATTATATGTTTATATATTAAGTTTGGATTTAACATGTAATTTAAACCATTATTAACTAATAATTACATGAGCTTGCAGATTTAATTGGTATAACAACTACAATAGAAATGATAAAAAATAGGTAAGAAATTTCTATTTTTTTAATAAATCGTGTATGATCATTTTTACATATTGATTTACACAATTTATAATAAGAGAGAAAACGCATTCAATTCAATGTCACTATTTTATTACATTATTCATCTAAAACAGTAGTTGGTGTCAAATGTATTATTAACAAGTTATTTAAAACAGCTTTAAAATGCAGTAAGACACTACAGTCTATAAGGAGGAACTCATATGTTAAGTATTATCGGGTCTATTACAATTCTAGTCATTGTTATATTACTTCTTAGTGGTCGATTAACGCCTATTATTCCTCTAGTACTTGTACCAATCGTTAGTGCATTGATCGCTGGATTTAATGTCTCTGAGATCGGTGAGTTTTTTGAAGAAGGTATTGGATCAGTCATTAGCGTTGTTGTCATGTTTATTTTTGCTATACTTTATTTTGGAATTATGCAAGATGTCGGATTATTTGATCCGTTAATTAATAAAATGATAGCGATTTCTAAAGGTAATATTATTATAATTAGCATTGCAAGCGTTGTCATTGCTGCAGTTGCTCAATTAGATGGTTCAGGCGCTTCAACATTTTTAATTACTATTCCTGCGCTTTTGCCACTTTACAAACGCCTCAATATGAATCCATATTTATTGCTTTTGCTTGTAGGCGGTAGTGCTAGTGTGATGAATATGCTACCGTGGGCTGGACCGATTGGAAGATCTGCAACTGTTTTAGATATGGATGTTACCGAATTGTGGATACCACTTATCCCAATTCAAATTATTGGTATGATATTAATGATAGGTCTTGCTGTTTTATTAGGATTACGAGAAATGCATAAAATTAAGAAAAAAATGGGACATATATATGCAAGTGTTACTGTTGAAGAAATGCTCAACACGCAAACAAATAACCAACAACAGGAAAAACAGTACTCAAACTCTAAAATTTTTTGGTTTAATATTTTTTTAACAATAAGTATTATTGCTGTTCTTGTAAGTGGACTATTGCCAGCTGGACTTGTTTTCATGATAGGTTTAAGCATTGCTTTGCCAATTAATTATACATCAATTAATGATCAAACTGAGCGTCTCAGGGCGCATGCGCCTAATGCTTTAACGATGGGATCTATTATTCTTGCTGCTGGTACATTTCTCGGCATATTATCGGAAAGTGGAATGCTAGATTCAATAGCAACGGATGTTGTAACAATTATTCCAAATATAGTTGGTCCATATATACATTTAATTCTCGGGTTTTTTGGTATCCCATTTGAACTACTTCTCAGTACAGATGCTTATTATTTTGCCTTGCTCCCGGTGGCAGAGAAAATTGGCTCAGGATTTGGAATTGAGTCTTTATCTATGACATACGCAATGATTATTGGAAACATTGTTGGAACTTTTATTAGCCCTTTTTCTCCTGCCCTTTGGTTAGCTTTAGGGCTTGCAGGTGCAGAAATGGGAAAACATATACGCTATTCAATTTTTTGGCTCTGGATCATTAGTCTCATTTTACTCGTTATGGCCGTATTTTTAGGGATTATACACATCTAGAAATCTTTTAAAATATTTAAAGGTTTAACTAATGCGCGTCTAAAACAATACGATATTTTTATAAATTATTTAAAAACTAGAACCAGCATATAGGTTATGCTGGTTCTAAAAAGTCACTAAAGTATGCTTTATATTTTTGCTGTGAAAGATTCAGTATACTTAAATTCAAATCGTTTGAATTAATTGAAACATCGGCCACATTAACGTGATATAAATAAAAATGATAAAGCTTGCGATGATGGCAAAAATAATTGGTTGGATCATTGTAATCATTTTTTGCATTTGAAACTTAATATCTTCGGTTAGTAATTCCGTATATGTCGTTAAGTCTTTTTCTAAAGCACTCATTTGCGTATGTTGTTGAAGTATATAAGTAAGTTGTGGTTCGATAAGTGGAAGCTGTTTAATTGTATGTGATAAATGATATCCTTTTGTCAGTTGCATTGTCATTAACGAAGCGTAATAAGCGATAATTGGAAGTTTTTGTTGTTTGGCAATCGTTTGTAAAATATTTTTGATCGGCATTCCAGTTTTTAATAACGCACTAAAGTGTACAGCGAGTTGATAGGACGTTTGTAGGGTCATAAATGTTCGGTAAATAGGGATTGATTGGTATATTTTTATCCGCTTATGCACAGGTAAAGCATGTTTTTTCACACGCCAAATTAAAATGAGAAAAAATATGAGTAAAAAGAGGATAAAAAATGACGTTATAAATATATTGATGATTTTTACACTAATAATAATTGTTGAAGAAGCTTCTGGATTTGTCTCATATAACTTAATGAAAGAAGGAAGAACAAATTGTCTAAGTACGAATAACAGAAGAAAAAATATAACGAAGAGAATGATCGGATAACGGATGGTTTGTTTGAATTTATGGATAGATGTTAGGCGATTTTCAAGCATAATGATGCATTTTTTCAGGCTATGTTGTAGTTGTCCATGTGTTCGAACGAAATATAAATAAGATGTAATGTTTTGATGAAAGTAAACGTTTGCTAGCGCCTCATCGAGTGCATAGCCATTTTTTAATAAGGTTTTAATGTGTTTAGCGGGTCGTTTCATTTGCTGATCCCACATGATGACCTTTAAAGCTTCAATTAAAGGGTATCCATTTGTTAGTAACCGGTAAAGTCGTTTTAAAAAGCGCAATTGAAGCTGTTCGGACATTCGTTTTCGCTTAGCGATTAAAAAGAACTTTTTTAGATATGAAACCATATGCATACGCCTTCTTTCTTAAGTGATCAAATGTTTGTTTTTGTTTGAAAGGAATTTTTTTACCACTTAAAATGTGTTGAATGCTCGTTTCATTTAAAATTTCTAAAATAGCAGCTCGTCTTTTCACTACACGGTTAATTTTAATTGGAAGTAATTCAAGTGCTGCAATCGCAACTAATGATTGTTTTAAGTCTATTCGACTCAATCCCATATCTAATAGGCGATCAATCGTTCCTACTGCATCTTTTGCATGCAATGTACTGAAAATGAGATGTCCAGTTAATGCAGCATCAAAGGCAAAATGAGCTGTTTTTTTATCTCTAATTTCACCAATCATCATGACATCTGGATCATGTCTTAAAGCAGCCTTCAATCCAGTATGATACGTTACACCTGCTTGTTCGTTAATTTGAACTTGTAATAAGTTATGAATATTTTTTTCAACAGGATCTTCTAATGTAATGGCTTGGTACGGGTATTTTTCCAGCATCGCCTGTAATAAGGCATATAATGTTGTAGATTTGCCACTTCCTGTTGGCCCCGTAATCAAAATAATTCCTGCGCGATAATTCATCCATCGTTTAATGTCTTTAAGTTGATTAGGAAATAGAAAAAGTTGTTCAAGTGATAAGTGATTCCATTGGGGAAGAATGCGAATGGCTAAACTTTCCATTGATTGAAGCGGAAGTGTGGATAGTCGAAGGGCGTAAGTCATCGATGATGTTTGATGAGAAATCATGCCATTTTGAGGCTTTCTTATTTCTCCAATATCCATTCCTGATGTAAACTTATAGTATGTTAGCAAAAGTTGATAGGTTGAAATGGGGATCGTTTTTATATGTTTTCTTTGACCATGGATGCGAAAATAAATGTTTGCTTTATGTGTTTGCGGAAAGAAATGGATATCTGAAGCATTTACTTTTAAAGCAGAGGTGAGAAGTTTTTCAGATATTTCTGTTGCAGTCTCCAAACATATCAACCTCCTTCGTTAAATTGTGCTCGTTGTCATTATTCGACACCATTTCATAAAATCCTTTTTTTGCTGAAAAAACTTTAAAAATAAATTTGGAGGTAGTAAAAGGTGAAAACAATTTTTTTAATCGGATTTATGGGAAGTGGAAAAAGTACTGTTGGTAAGTCCTTAAGCGAGACGTATCATTTATCATTTATCGACACTGATGCATATATTGAGGAAGCTTATGATCAAAAAATATCAGAAATATTTAAAGTATACGGTGAAAATGTTTTTCGTACATATGAACAAGAAGCGATTGAACGTGCTGTCACTTACGATGTCGTTTCTACTGGCGGAGGTATTGTAGAGAGAGAAACTAATATAAAGACGATGAAAAACAATGGGAAAATTGTTTTTTTACAAACTTCTTTTACTCATATTGAAGAGCGATTAAAGCAAGATGTAAATCGCCCACTTTGGCATTTAAATGACCGAACAGCGCAAATATCTCTGTATGAAAGAAGAAATCGTTTATACATGCAATATGCTGATGTGATCATTCATACGGATGATAAAAGTGTTGAAGAAATCGTTCAAGAAATCGGGAATAATTTTTCCTTAAGTGGTCGATGATAAATAAAAAAGCTATGGAGTGTTTATGAATGAATCAATATATAAAATACATGTCTCAGCAATTAACCCGGTATCTTGATGAGACGCCAGAAGAAAAAATAAAACGGAAATTAGAAAAACAAAAAGAAAAAGAGCGTAAGATAAATCACTCTCAAGCATCATATGTCAATGAGTGGTTAGGGATCGTTCCCTTTTCTCTTAAAATATTTTTCAAAAGATAGCAGGCGATATACCTGCTATCTTTTTATGCTTGATGATTAAAATCTTTCGTTAAATAAACGATCCCACCATTAATTACCTCATAAATAATTTGTGGCTGATAACGTTCCTTGATCTCATGAATTTCTTTACGCTTTTGTTTAGTTTCATTTTTTGCTTGATAAAAGTGTTCAACCATTTGTATGTCTTCGTCCATAATTTTTAAGGACTCTTCTGCCCATGAATGATTTTGATTTTGAATGTAATGATCGATTACTTTCTCTATACGTTTATATCCACTTTTTAGTTTGATGATCGGTGACATTAAATAACAGTAGTCGGAGATTGTTTTACTTAATGTTAAATCGCTTAATACATTCATCATGTCAACTTTCATCACGCCATTAATTAGGTTAAGACCGACGGAAAATATTTCATCCTTCGTTTGTCTACCTTTATAAGTAACCTTAATGTTTATAAGCAACCATGGATATAACGCTTGTTGAATAGTTGTTTCTACGTTTTGATACAATTTAATGTATTTTTCCTTACGGCGCAAATGGTTAATGATTTGTTGAAGGCGCGGGCTTCCGAAATGAATCCATTCACCTTCTTTATGCTTCAGTTTGGGATTTATAATTAATGATAACGTCATCGGCTCACCTTGTTGACCGATGCTTTTCATATAATGCCAGTAAAAGGGGCGATTCATAAGTTCTCTATCTAACGCTTCTGTTAGTTGTACTGATAGCAAACCGTCTTCATTATGGAGAATTTTACAACCATGAACTTTAAAATATGTTGTTAAAAAGTGTTTTAAATATGTTAGTTTTTCCATTGCTCATCATTCACCGCCATTTTGTGTGTATGTTGGATGACAGATGATAAATTTTCCAATTTTATTTTTGCTTCCCCGTATGAAACTGACTCTGTAAAAATGTTTTCTATTTCGCGTTCTAAGTCTGTAATATTTAATTCCGTTAATATTTCATCAAGATGTCCGATGATGCGTTCAAATAAGTTAATTTTTTCATACAATAATGTCATGACATGAGCTTCAATGGTATGTTTGATTGCGAAATTATATACATGAACATCCGCATATTGGCCAAATCGATGAATTCTTCCTATACGTTGTTCAAGCCGCATTGGATTCCACGGAAGATCATAATTAATTAAATGCTTACAAAATTGTAAGTTAATCCCTTCACCGCCTGCTTCAGTAGCGATGAGTACTTGAGCATGGTTTTTGAATAGTTGTTTCATCCAATCTTTTTTGCCTCGATTAAATCCACCACGATATGGGACTGAAGTTATACCGTGTTGCCATAAATACCATTCAAGATAAAGTTGTGTTGCGCGGTATTCAGTAAAGATAATAACTTTTTCATTCCCAATATCTTGAATTAATTCCACGACTTTTTTCGCTTTAACGTGATGAGGTAATTGTTCAATTGATGTAGTTATATCATAAATTTGCTCATTAAGGTGTTCGTAATTTTTTACAAGTTTTTTTAGTGATAAATAACATGCTTCACGTGATGAACAAAGTTCGCGTAGCAACGTAATTTTCGAAAAAGACGGAAGAGATGTAGACATTTGCTCCAATGATTGATAAACATCAGCTTCCTCTTTCGTAAAATCAAGCCAGATTGTGTTAATTTTTCGTTCGACATCGTTTAAATTTGTTTGTTTTCGTGTGTTTCGGATCATGACCTTTTGAATAAGATGTTTTAAATAGGCATCTTGTTTTAATTTTGTTGTATTTTTACCATATTGTTGTATGAAAGTATCATAATCTCCTAATAAGCCCGGTTTTAAAATGGATACTAAATTAAAAATTTCCATTAAACGATTTTGAATAGGTGTTGCTGTTAGTAGTAAGCAATATTTCTTTTTTAAGGAGCGGACAAATGAATAATTAATCGTTTTATGGTTTTTTAATTTATGTGCTTCATCAACTAAAACGAAATCATAATCAATGTTTGTAATCACACTTTGATGTTCCTGGCGTTTGGCAGTATCTATCGATGAAACAATAATATTATATTGCTTCCAGTCCATATTTTTTCGATAGCCAACTGCGGGTATAAAAAACTTTTCATTTAGCTCTAATACCCACTGATTGACTAACGACGCAGGGACTAAAATAAGTGCTTTAGTGATCATGCCACGAATCATATATTCTTTAAGAATGAGTCCAGCTTCGATTGTTTTACCTAATCCTACTTCATCAGCTAAAATCGCACGTCCATTCATTTCTTCAATCGCACGTTTGGCCGTTTCGATTTGATGTGGTAAAAATTTGACGTGTGGTATATATTCTAGGACGCGTAACCCACTAAACTTAGGAGATATTGTCATTAATTCAGCTTGATATCTCATTTGAAATAAATGCCATTTGGAAAAAGGTCCTTCTGTTTTTAAAGATTTTTCCAATTCGTTGATAAATGTAGTGTCTTTTTTTATATGAATATAATCCATTTGCTTCTTCCTTTAAAGATATAAGATTTTTAGCACCATACTATATTTTCTTAAATTTCACTTATATGATATAATATGTTTGGCACTTTCTCTGATATATAGTATAACCAACCATCGACATTTTCATAAAGGCGGATGAATACAAGGGGAGAGCTTACTTTAAGGAAGCTTTGACTTTTCTTAAAGTAACACCGAAGGAGCAAGCGAGTTTCGCGAATCTCTCAGGTAAAAAGACTCTTGTGTGACGCGACTCTGGAGAGTGTTTACATATTGTAGACCACCTAAGAAGCAAGCGTATTGTTTAGACAATGTGCGCAACTTTCTGGTTGAAGGACAGAGATTTCCTGTGTATGCATCAGTGAAATCTCTATTTTTATGTATAATTTCGTCATTAAAGGAGTTGATGTTATGCGTGAATTGAAGCGTACACCGATTTATCCAGAGTATGAAAAATTAGGTGCACGTACCATTGATTTTGGTGGATGGGACATGCCTGTTCAATTTAAGGGGATTAAGCATGAACACCATGTCACAAGAACGAAAGCAGGATTATTTGATGTCTCTCATATGGGAGAGATTGCTGTAACTGGCCCGAGGAGTTTAGATTTTTTGCAAACGGTTGTAACGAATGACGTATCGAAACTAACGCCAAATAAGGCACAGTATACGTGCATGTGTAATGAACGTGGTGGAACAATTGATGATTTTCTCATGTATATGATGGAAGATGATTATTATTTACTCGTAGTTAATGCAGCAAATACCGAAAAAGATTTTGCATGGCTAAATAAACATAATACGTTTGGTGATGACGTGAAAATCAGCGATGTATCCAAACATTATGTGTTACTCGCTCTTCAAGGTCCTAAATCTGAAGAAATTTTACAAGCGCTTACAAATACGACATTACGTGATATTCCATTATTTAGCTTTAAGTATCCTGTTCAATTTAATGATGTAGAGGCGGAGGCATTAGTTTCAAGAACGGGATATACAGGCGAAGATGGATTCGAAATTTATATTGATACTTCTTATGGTCGTGATTTGTGGAATATAATTTTAGATGCTGGAGAATCATTTGGCGTTGAGCCGGCCGGCTTAGGTGCAAGAGATACACTCCGTTTTGAAGCAGGTCTACCTTTATATGGCCAAGAATTAGATGAAAGCATTTCACCGATTGAAGCAGGACTATCATTTGCAGTGAAAGTGAATAAAGGTGTTGACTTCATTGGGAAAGAAAAATTACAAGAACAAATCGAAAATGGTCCACCAAGAAAAATAGTAGGCTTAGAAATGGTAGATAAAGGTATTCCAAGAAACGGATACAAGGTTTTCATAGGAGATGAGGAAGTTGGACACATAACATCAGGTACACATGCACCGACATTAAAAAAGAATATAGGAAATGCGCTTCTTAAGGCTAATATCGCAAATATTTCTCAAGAAGTATTTGTTCAAGTTAGAAAAAGATTGTTAAAGGCTGTTATCGTTAAAACACCTTTTTATAAAAAATAATTGGGAGGAATTTTTCATGGGGTTTCGTTATTTGCCAATGACTGAAGAAGATAAAAAAGAGATGTTAGATGTAATTGGCATTGACTCAACTGATGAATTGTTTTCTGATATTCCAGATGATATTCGACTAAAACGCGAACTTCGTCTCAAGAAAACAACGAATGAATATGAACTTAAAACAGAGCTTACAAATCTTGCCAATAAAAATATAAGTTTAAAACAATATCCCTCTTTTTTAGGTGCTGGTGTATATGATCATTTTATTCCTTCTGTCGTTGATCATGTTATTTCAAGATCCGAATTTTATACAGCATATACACCATATCAACCGGAAGTTTCTCAAGGTGAATTACAAGCTATATTTGAGTTTCAAACGATGATTTGCGAATTGACAGGGATGGAAGTTGCTAATTCATCTATGTATGATGGAGCGAATTCTATTGCTGAGGCGGTTAACTTAAGTGCAAATCATACGCGAAAGAATAAAATCATCGTTTCAAAAGCAATTCATCCAGAGTATAGGGAAGTTATTCATGTATACGGCAAAGGGTTAGGTCTTGAAATTGTAGAAATTGATCATGAGCAAGGTATAACGAATTTAGAACAATTAGAAAAAGAATTAGATGAAAATACCGCAAGCGTCGTTATGCAATATCCAAACTTTTTTGGACTCATTGAACCATTAGAGAAAGTAAATCAACTCATTGAAAAAGAAAAGCGAACGATGTTTATCGTCTCAAGCAATCCGCTTTCTTTAGGATATTTAACACCACCTGGGGAATTTGGAGCAGATATTGTCGTAGGTGATACACAAGTTTTTGGTATTCCAGCTCAATTTGGTGGGCCGCATTGCGGATATTTTGCAACAACGAAAAAGCTCATGCGTAAAACGCCAGGAAGACTCGTCGGGCAAACGACGGACGAAGAGGGTGAGAGAGGATTTGTTTTAACATTACAAGCAAGAGAGCAACACATTCGTCGAGATAAAGCAACATCAAACATTTGTTCCAATCAAGCGTTAAATGCTTTAGCGAGCTCAGTTGCTATGACATATTTCGGTAAACATGGGATTTCTGAGCTAGCGATGCTTAACATGCAAAAGGCGCGTTATGCCAAGGCAAAACTTCAAGAAGCAGGCATTGAGATCGCTTACCAAGGGCCTATATTTAATGAATTTGTTGTGAGATTAAATCAGCCAGTATCTTCAATTAATGATCAGTTGCTTAAAAAAGGTGTCATCGGCGGTTATGATTTAGGCTTTGCTTATCCTGAGTTAGAAAATCATATGTTAGTTGCTGTTACGGAAATTCGAACGAAAGAAGAGATTGATACGTTTGTAAAGGAATTGGGGGATATTAATGACTAAAAAAAATTTTCCGCTTATTTTTGAGAGAAGTAAGGAAAATAGAAAAAGTTACAGTTTACCTGATTTGGATGTACCTGAGGTTAATTTAGAAAACGAGTTGGATGAAGCGTATATTCGAAAAACATCACCTGAACTTCCAGAAGTAAGCGAACTTGAAATAATGCGTCATTATACAGGGCTTTCAGATCGTAATTATGGGATTGATTCAGGCTTTTATCCACTCGGTTCATGCACGATGAAATACAACCCGAAAATCAATGAGGATGTCGCTAGACTAGAAGGTTTTAGCCATATTCATCCGTATCAGGATGAAAAAACTGTTCAAGGTGCGATGGAGATGATGTTTGATTTACAAACATCACTAGAAGAATTAACAGGCATGGATAAATTTTGTTTGCAACCAGCTGCTGGAGCCCAGGGAGAATGGACGGCACTTATGATGATTCGTGCTTTTCATGAGTCAAATGGCGATTATCAACGAACAAAAGTAATCGTTCCTGACTCTGCACATGGTACGAATCCGGCATCGGTAACTGTTGCAGGCTTAGAACCGGTGACTGTTCAATCAGATGACAGAGGCTTAGTCGATATCGAGCATTTAAAAAGTGTTGTCGGTGATGATACGGCCGCTTTAATGTTAACAAATCCAAATACATTAGGTTTATTTGAAACAGATATTGTTGAAATGGCTAAAATTGTTCATGATGCTGGTGGAAGATTATATTATGATGGGGCGAACATAAATGCAATCATGGGTTATGCCCGTCCTGGTGATATGGGATTCGATGCTGTTCATTTAAATCTTCATAAAACGTTTACTGGTCCTCATGGTGGGGGCGGTCCAGGCTCTGGCCCGATCGGTGTTACTAAAGAATTAGAACCATTTTTACCAAAGCCGCTTTTAATCAAGCGAGATAATGGTTATCATTTCGATTATGAGCGACCAGATTCAATCGGTATGGTTAAGCCATATTATGGGAATTTTGGGATTTATTTACGAGCTTATACGTATATTCGTTCAATGGGTTCTGAAGGATTAAAAAAGGTTAGCGAATATGCCGTTTTAAACGCTAATTACGTCATGCGCAAACTTGAAGGGGTATATGAACTTCCGTATAAACAACATTGTAAGCATGAATTCGTACTTTCAGGAAATAAGCAAAAGAAATTAGGCGTACGAACCCTTGATATAGCCAAACGTTTACTTGATTTTAATTATCATCCACCAACGATTTATTTCCCATTGAATGTGCCAGAAGCACTTATGGTTGAGCCAACGGAAACTGAAGCAAAAGAAACATTAGATGGGTTTATCGATGCGATGCTTAAGATTGCCAAAGAAGCTGAAGATGAGCCAGAAGTCGTTCAAGAAGCGCCGCATCATACAATCGTTAAACGAATGGATGAAACAACAGCAGCAAGAAAACCAATTTTAAGATATATAAAAAAATAAGCAAAAGATAAAAACGCTTGAATAAAAATATTTTTATTCAAGCGTTTTTATGCACATTTAACATGTAACATGACATAAAAAATGATTGATTATGGCATCAATGTTCATACTAATTATATATCCAAACTTGTTATTTAATTTTGCCAGTCCACTTCCTAAAACCACCTTTTAACATGCTAACATCTTTGTAACCATTTTTACGTAGGATATTAGCTGCACGAACAGACCGGGCACTACCTTGACAGTAAAGATAAACTGGTTTATCTTTACGCAATTGAACGAGACTATGTTTAAGTTGTGTCATTGGAATGTTTCTAGCACCGAGAATATGACCTCTTTCAAATTCCTGGGGTTCTCTTACATCAATTAATTGAGCTTTCCGATATCCTTGACGAAATTGCTCCTGTGTTAAGATATTTAAAAAAGCACGTTGCCTAAAATGGCGAAATATACCGATCCCGATGAGAATGACTAGGGCAATGATTAAATATGTCATAAAAAGTCCCCCGTATTTACTTAAGTTTTCAACACTATTATAAAAGCTAAAATTTTTTATTTCAAAGAACAATTATTATTTTTGTTTAGTTTTTGGTATAGTGAGCTAAGGTTACATCATAAATGGCTAAACGATGTTTAATCGTAAAAAGCGATGTGATAAAGATCAATCTTTTTTATGTAAAATGAATAGCTGTTATAGTTGACAATCACCGCTGATATTGTTTATAGTACAATATATAGTGTTTTTCATACAAAATAACACAATATATTGTTCGGTAAGTTTTTATACATACAACAAAGATTATAAACAGATTTTAGTTAAATTTCAAAGGAGCGAATTTTTCATGTCGATGATTGCTGATACAAAGCAAAAAATTGATATTCAGACGTTAAACGAAGACATTAAACACTTTCCCCAAGTTCATCCGATTACACAAGATATGTCAATCACTCATAGCGGTGTTTCGCGTTTAGTAATGCTTGATCGTTATGCTTTTAAAGATACAGAAAAAATAACATTAAAAGAAGGAGACTTCGTCGTTTTAACCGTAAAAGCTGATCCGAAATTCCCTGCACGTGGTACCGGATTTATTACATCCATCGATTGGGATAAAAATGAAGCTAAAATCAAAGTTGAATCTGAATTTTTATCAGTTTTAGATGGTGATGAAGCAGAGCACGGTATTATCAAAAGAAGTCTTGATGCAATTGACAAACCATTAGAGATATTTTATGAACAAATTGCTAAAAGAAATGCAACTGGATTGTCGGCTGTCGAAAATACGCCAGAGAAACGAAAAGAATGGTTTCATAAATTTTATCAAGAACTTTCACAATTAAATTTTATTCCGGCTGGACGTGTCCTTTATGGCGCTGGGGCTGAAACAGATGTAACGTACTTTAATTGTTATGTGATGCCTTATATAAAAGATTCGCGTGAAGGAATTTCTGATCATCGTAAACAAGTTATGGAAATTATGAGTCGTGGCGGTGGTGTTGGCACGAATGGATCAACATTAAGGCCACGAAACACTTTAGCCCGTGGTGTCAATGGAAAATCTTCAGGTTCAGTATCTTGGCTTGATGATATTGCAAAATTAACACATCTCGTTGAGCAAGGCGGAAGCAGACGTGGGGCGCAAATGATTATGCTAGTCGATTCACATCCAGACATCATTGAATTTATTATATCTAAAATGCAAAATCCTAGAATTTTACGATATCTCATTGAAAATGCTGAAGATGAAGAAATTAGAAAACGAGCAAAAGAAAAATTAAAATTTACACCTTTAACTGAAGTGGAAAAAGATTTATATCAAGGCATTGTTAACTATAAACGGATGCCAGGATTCGGAGGCTTTACAAAAGCGGCTATTCGAGAGGCTGAAGAAAAGTTACGTGAAGGTGGCACGTATTCAGTACACAACCCAGAATTTTTAACAGGTGCTAATATATCAGTTTGTTTAACAAATGATTTCATGAAGGCTGTAGAAAACGACGAAATGTATGAGCTTCGTTTTCCAGACGTTGAAAATTATACTGAAGAGGAAATGAAAGCTTATAATGAAAAGTGGCATCACGTTGGCGATGTGCGCATTTGGGAGCAGATGGGATATGGTGTGCGTGTTTATCGTAAAATTCGAGCAAGAGAATTGTGGCGTTTAATTAACATCTGTGCGACATATTCAGCAGAACCTGGTATTTTCTTTATTGATAATGCAAATGATAAGACGAATGCTAAAGCGTATGGACAACAAGTCGTTGCAACAAATCCATGTGGTGAGCAACCGCTAGCTCCATATTCGGTTTGTAATTTAGCAGCTGTTAATTTAGCAGAAATGGCTAACAAAGAACGTAAAACAGTAGACTTTGAAAAATTGAAAAAAAGTGTTGAAATTGGTGTTCGTATGCAAGATAATGTCATTGATGCTACGCCATATTTCCTTGAAGCAAATAAAAAACAAGCGCTTGGAGAACGGCGCATTGGCCTTGGTGTTATGGGTTTACATGATCTTCTCATTTATTGCGAAAGTGAATATGGATCTGATGAAGGCAATCAATTAGTTGATAAAATATTTGAAACGATTGCAACGACAGCTTATCGCACCTCTATTCAATTGGCGAAAGAAAAAGGAAGTTTTCCATTTTTAGTAGGAAATACAGATGAAGAAACGATGAAATTGCGAAAAGCGTTTATCAACACTGGTTATATGAAGCAGATGCCTGAAGATATTAGAGAAGGTATTTTAACACATGGTATTCGAAATTCTCATTTATTAACTGTAGCTCCAACTGGTTCAACAGGAACAATGGTCGGGGTTTCAACAGGACTTGAGCCATATTTTTCATTCATATACTACAGAAGTGGTCGCTTAGGAAAATTCATCGAAGTTAAAGCAAGTATTGTCGAGGAATACTTAAAAGATCATCCAGAACAAGATCCAAACAATTTACCGCATTGGTTTGTAACAGCGATGGATCTTTCCCCTGATGCGCATGCAGATACACAGTGTGTTATTCAGCGTTGGGTAGATAGTTCAATTTCTAAAACCGTCAATGCACCGAGAGGCTATACAGTAGAGCAAGTGGAAAAAATTTATCGTCGCTTGTATAAGGGAGGCGCTAAAGGTGGTACAGTTTATGTTGATGGAAGTCGTGATTCGCAAGTATTAACATTAAAAGCAGAAGAAGATGAAACAGCTGTTCATGAAGAAAATGACCCACAAGATCATTCCGAACAACCCGTCATTTTAATGGATACCATACAAGCGCTAGAAAAAACGAATGTAACCATTGGCTCAGAAGTCGGTGATCGTTGTCCCGTTTGCCGAGAAGGACATGTTGCTGAAATCGGTGGTTGTAACACATGCACAAGCTGTGGCGCTCAATTGAAATGTGGTGTGTAGTCACCATAAGATAAGGACTAACCATTTATCTGGTTAGTCCTTTTTTACCTAATAACTTGTGTAAGATACTAACATCCTGTATCATCTTATTAAGTACCATATTCAGAATAAAGATTATTCTAGGAAATGGGGAGATTATGTGCCTACACCTACAATGGAAGATTATATAGAGCAAATATATAATTTAATCGCTATGAAAGGATATGCTCGTGTATCAGATATTGCCGAAGCGTTAGATGTTCATCCGTCGTCAGTAACAAAAATGGTGCAAAAACTTGATAAAGATAATTATTTAATATATGAGAGGTACCGTGGGTTAGTGCTCACAGAAAAAGGACATAAAATCGGTGAACGGCTCGTTTTTCGCCATGATTTATTAGAGGAGTTCCTGGAAATTATAGGTGTTGATGAAGATAAAATTTACAACGATGTTGAAGGGATCGAACATCATTTAAGCTGGAATGCGATCGACCGCATCGGTGATTTAGTCAATTATTTTAAAGCTGATGAGAAACGGATTAATGATTTAAGAGATATGCAATTAGATGACGAAGAAAAAATTAATAACTAAAAATTAACCATACAAATATTCGATTTGTATGGTTTTTTTGTTCTATTTTTAAACAAATCGCTTATGTTAATAGTAAGACTTTATTTGTTAGCGCGTAAGGGGGGGATGTTAGTGGAAATTGATGCTGTATTTTCCGGGGGAGGAGTAAAAGGATTTGCATTTATAGGGGCATTGCAAAGTATTAACGAACATGGATTAACGTTAGCACGTATCGCCGGAACTTCCGCTGGGGCAATTGTTGCTTCATTGATTGCTTCTGATTTTCATGTGGATGAAATTGAACGAATGATCGATCATCTTGATTTAAAAAAGTTTTTAGATCCACCTAAAATTACAACAATTTTTCCACCTATTAAATGGTTTACGTTATTTTTTCAAATGGGCATTTATAAAGGAAACAAATTTGAACAATGGTTGTATGAACAATTAGCAAGGAAAAATATTTACACGTTTAATGATTTCAAACATCATCGATTAAAAATAATTATTAGCGATTTAACATTAGGTAGACTTGTCGTTATGCCAGATGATTTAGAAAGACTTTATGGGATTGATTCAAAATCTTTTCCAGTGGCAACAGCAGTTAGAATTAGCGCCGGGTTTCCCTATTTTTTTATGCCCAAAAGGTTACGGGGAAAAAATAAAAGAAAAAGTATCGTCGTAGATGGTGGCCTTCTTAGTAATTTTCCGTTATGGGTGTTTGAGGATGAAAATGGACAGAAAAAAAGGCCGTTGTTAGGTGTGACATTAAGTGATTCTGTTGAAAATGCTAAACAACATAAAATTAATCATGCGCTTGATATGTTTCAAGCATTATTTTCAACGATGAAGCAAGCGCATGATGCGAGGTATATTTCAACATCAAAACAAAATAATGTGATATTTATACCAGTTGAAAATATTCAAGCTGTAGATTTAAGCATTGGCAAGCAGACGAAAGAACGTTTAATTAGATTGGGGCGGGAAAAAGCAGATCATTTTTTACAATATTGGCCTTCATAAAAAAACCGAACATACTTAAAATGTAGCTCGGTTTTTTCTTTTTGCATTTTTGTGGCCATCAATTACACGAAGATGAGATGCGCGTCGTCTACGATGTCTTGGTCGTTTTGCTTGTTTTTTCGCTTTTGTGTGATGTTTATACTTTAATTTCGATTGTTTAACAGCCCGCCTATATTTCTTCATATCACTCGTTTGCGACTTGTTTCGAAAGAAGATGAACCGAATGATGAAAAATAAAATGGCGCTAAAGCCTATGATGTACACTAACGATTTAAAAAATTCTCCTGTATTGGTAAATAGTTGCGACATAAGACCGATTAAAGCCAAGCCGAATATAATATAGAGCCATGTGGAATATCTCGCCATGGATTATTCTCCTTTCTTAGGCATATAAAATAAGTTGTTCTTATGACTAATTATTCCCTACCTGCGTTAAAATATTCTATATTTCCTTTTATTTTACAAGAAAAAATATATAATCACTAGGCTAACGGTATCTATGATACTTTTAAAGTATTTGGTAACAATAAAAGTGGAGGTGTATTCATACAGATGAAATCACAAATATTATTAAGAGCTTTGTTAACGGGATTTATCGGCGGTTTATTTTGGTGTAGTATAAGCATTGGATTATATTATTTTAATTTCCTTGAAGTTTCCCCTAAAACCTATGTACTTCGTTCATGGTTACAATCGGGCTGGACAGATACATGGGTTGGAGATATTGTTTCAATTTTATTTGTGAGTATCTTATCAATGGTTGTCGCGCTCATTTATTATAGTTTATTAAAAAAAGTAAATTCTATCTGGATAGGTGTTCTCTTTGGTACCGTGCTTTGGGTTTTTGCTGCATTTGTTTTACATCCGTTGTTTTCCAATGTTCAATCATTGTTTGATTTCAGTATCGATACGATCATTTCGACACTTTGCTTATTTGTTCTTTACGGGACATTTATTGGCTATTCGATTTCATTTGATTACTATGATATGGTTATAAAAGCAGACAAAGCATCAGATCCATAACTAACGGTATCTAAATGTAGTTATGTATGATAAACTAAAAATTGTCTAGACAATTAGATGATTGAAGGATGAGCGTAAGGTGAAGCGATTATTGTTATTAAATGGGCCGAACCTTAATATGTTAGGCCAACGTGAGAAAGATATATATGGCCAGTTTACTTTAAAAGATATAGAAAATGACTTAAAACAATTACTACACCCATATGGTTATCAACTTGATAGTTATCAATCCAATCATGAAGGTGAACTCATAGATCACCTACAAAAGGCTGATGGTTTATATAAAGGTATTATTTTTAATCCGGCTGCTTATACACATACAAGCATTGCTTTATACGATGCTATTAAAGCAATACAGACACCTGTCATTGAAGTACATATCTCAAATATTCATCGCCGTGAAGCATATCGTCAAACATCAATGATCGCAGGTGCATGTTACGGACAAATTGTAGGAATGGGGATAAAGAGCTATCGTTTAGCAGCCCTTGCGTTTTTAGAGTAAATATGCCATTTTAAAATGGAATAGTTATTTTTCCTTAATATCATGAAAAGGAATGATTCGTTATATGGGGAAGCTTAAACAATTAAGGGAAAAGTTAGTAGCAAAATCATTAGATGCAATGCTCATTACGAGTTCTATTAATCGAAGATATGTAACGAACTTTACAGGAACAGCAGGAATTGTCGTTATTAGTCATAATGATCAATTTTTATTAACAGATTTTCGTTATGTTGAACAGGCAGAAGCGCAAGCAAAAGAGTTCACCATTATAGAGCATCCTGGACCCATCGAATTAACATTGAAAAATTTATTGCAACAACTTCAGGCAAAACGAATCGGTTTTGAAGCAAATGATATAACATATGCACAGTATGCACGTTTTAAAGAACTTTTCGATGGAAAACTAATACCGGTGAAAGGTCTTATTGAAGATCTTCGCATGATCAAATCGACAGATGAATTAAATATATTGAAGAAGGCAGCTCATATAGCTGACCAAGCTTTTGAACATATTCAGTCATATATAAAACCAGGCGTAAAAGAAATCGATATTGCAAATGAACTTGAATTTTTTATGCGACAAAAAGGAGCAACTTCATCTAGCTTTGATATCATTGTTGCTTCAGGACATCGTTCAGCACTTCCGCATGGTGTCGCATCAAATAAAGAAATTCAAAGTGGTGAACTCGTTACGATGGATTATGGCGCACTATACAAGGGGTATTGTTCCGATATCACGCGTACTGTTGCGGTCGGACCTATAAGTGATGAGTTAAAAAATATTTATAACATCGTCTTAGAAGCACAAAAACGTGGTGTAGAAGAAATAAAGCCACAAATGACAGGAAAAGAAGCAGATGCTATAACACGAGATTATATTACAGAAAAAGGATATGGCGACTATTTTGGACATTCAACAGGCCATGGCCTAGGTATGGCAGTTCATGAGGAGCCACGATTGTCACACCAAAGTGATGTTGTGTTAAAGCCTGGCATGGTAGTCACAGTTGAACCAGGCATATATGTTCCTAATCTCGGAGGATGTCGGATAGAAGATGATGTTTTCATAACATCGACAGGTAATGAACGGCTGACATTTTCAACAAAAGAACTTATCTATTTATAATTTAAACTTTTGAGCGAATGGCACTAAGGGGGATTTAAATTGATTTCAGTAAATGATTTTAAAACAGGATTAACGGTTCAAGTAGATGATGACATTTGGCAAGTTATTGAATTCCAGCACGTAAAAACAGGGCGTGGTTCGGCATTTGTTCGATCAAAACTCCGTAATTTACGAAATGGAAATATTCAAGAAAAAACATTTCGGGCAGGAGAACGAATCAAACGTGCTCATATTGAGCAAAAAACGATGCAATATTTATATGCTTCTGGGGATACACACGTTTTCATGGATACAAATACGTACGAACAATTTGAATTACAAACGAGCCAAATTGAAAATGAACTTAAATTTATGAAAGAAAATATGGAAGTTTCGATCGTTATGTTTGAAGGCGAAATACTCGGTATTAATTTACCTAACAACGTTGAGTTAGAGGTTACTGAAACAGAACCAGGCATTAAGGGAGACACTGTAAGCGGTGGTTCCAAGCCAGCTACATTAGAGACGGGTTATACGGTGCAAGTCCCACTTTTTATCAATGAAGGCGATGTATTAGTGATTAGTACATCTGATGGAAAGTATGTTTCAAGAGTATAGTACTTATAACATTAAGGACAGTCACGGTTATGTGGCTGTCTTTTTTTATTGTCAATAAGGGTCATATTTTATAAGTACACACATATATTTACTAGAAAGATTGAGCATTAAAAGCGAGGATGCAGTATGGAGGATGCAGTATGAAGGAAATTTTACGGCTTTTCCCTGAGATGTTTAGACGATCTATACAAAAAAATATTGCCAAACGCTGGTCTTCGTTGCAAGAAATACGTTTTCGTCTGCAACAGCCGATTGAACTCGTTTTTGATCAACATGTGGAATGGATGAAACATTTAAAACCAAATCAACAAGATGCTCAGTTTATACTTAATCAATTAAGCAATTTTTCCTTATATCGCATGGAAGATGAATTGCGAGAAGGTTATATCACAATTGAAGGTGGCCATCGTGTAGGGCTTGCTGGAAAGGTAAATACACGTGGTGGACAAGTTAAAGCTATTAAAGATGTAACATTTTTAAACATTCGTATTGCTAAAGAATCGATAGGTATTGCACAATCTATTCTTCCGTATATTTATGATAAGGATTATTGTAATACGTTGCTCATTGGTGCACCCCAGACAGGTAAAACAACACTCATTCGAGATATGGCACGAATTGTTGCCACCGGTGAAAAGATGATTCGTCCAAAAAAAGTCGGGGTGATCGATGAAAGATCGGAAATTGCTGCATCAATAAACGGTGTACCGCAACACCAATTAGGATATCGAACAGACGTTATGGATGCTTGTCCAAAAGCTGAGGGAATGATGATGATGATCCGTTCTATGTCACCTGAAGTACTCGTTGTCGATGAAATCGGAAGTTATGACGATGTACAGGCATTGCTTGAAGCGATCAATGCCGGTGTAACTATTTTTTGCACCATTCATGGACGATCGCTAGAGGAGTTGAAAAATAGACCGACATTACAAGCTATTTTTCAACAACGAGCATTTGATCGATTTGTTATATTGCATGCTTATCCACAACCAGGGGCTGTTCAAGCAATTTACAATGCTCGGGAAAAAAATATTTTTTTACAAGCAAGGAGATTATCAAATGAAATGGCTTGGAGCACTTCTTATCATAAGTACAACAACATGGATCGGCTTTGAATGGAGCTTTAAACTAACAAATCGACCTAAACATATTCGTCAATTAAAAAATGCCTTACAAATGTTGGAAGCCGAAATATTGTATAGCCAATTACCTTTACATGAAGCGTTTTTCGTTATAACAAAGCAAATTCCTTATCCGACGAAGATATTTTTTAAATATTTAAGCGAACACATGTCTAAGCAAACAGTTGAATTATTGTCCTTATGGGACAAGGCAATTAATCAGTTAAGAAGACATGCATCCCTTGGCAAAGCGGAATATGAGATTATTGAACAATTCGGCCAAACACTTGGTCAGCATGATTTTCAACAACAACAAAAACATATTCATTTAACAATATCCCATTTAGATCGTGAAATGGAAAATGCACGGGACGATGCTTATAAATATGCTAAAACGTTTAGAAGCTTAGGGTTTTTATGCGGATTATTTGTCGTGATACTGCTTATTTAAGAGAAAGGGGTATGGCTATGCTTACCATCGATGCATCGATTTTATTTCAGATTGCTGGCATTGGTATCATTGTCGCCTTAATTCATACTATTTTAAAGCAAATGGGAAAAGAGGAAATTGCACAATTCGCTACATTAGTTGGATTTATCATTGTTTTAGTGATTGTTATTAATCGGCTGTCGGAGTTATTTCAACAAATACGTTCAGTGTTCCTTTTTCAGGGGTAGTTGATCATGGATATTACCCAAATTGTAATCATTGGTATTATTACAAGTATTCTTTATCTAACATTAAAAGATTTAAACGCATCTTTTGCGTTCTTTTTAATTATTGTGACAAGCATTATGATATTTTTCATTGTGATCCAGCATATAGGAACGATTATTGAGCTCATTACGTCCTTAGGTGAAAGAGCCCATGTTGATCGTTTGTATATGGAAACAATTTTGAAAATTATCGGTATCGCATATATTACTGAGATAGGTTCTAATATTACCAAAGATGCTGGTCTTGGATCTGTCGCAGCAAAAATCGAGCTCGCAGGCAAAATATTTATTTTAATTTTAGCTATACCTATTATTACATCTGTTATTGAAGCTATATTAAATTTTCTGCCGTTCACTTAACTTTAGAAAGGGGCATCGACCGTGGATGAAATATTGTAAAATGCATTTAGTGATCTTACTTATTCCTTTTTTTGTCATGGTCGGTTTGTCCAGTGTTCATGCAGAACCAGATGTAGATGATACAACGATAAGCGATAATATGATCGATCGCTTGGAATTAGATGATGTGAAACAATATTGGGATATGATCGCCAATGAATACGGCGGGTATTTGCCAGAATTAGAAAAGACGAACTTAGTAAATTTTTTAAAAGAAAATGATTCCTTATCTTTAAAACAAACAGTTATCGGTCTTTTAAAATTTTTATTGCATGAATTACTATTAAACGGCAAATTGTTAGGTTTATTACTATTGTTAACGTTGTTTTCTGCTATGTTGCAAGCGATGCATACTGCTTTTGAAAATAGCTCTATTAGTCAAATCGCTTATTTTGTCGTCTATATTGTTTTGTTATATATTGCTTTAAATAGTTTTTCGCTCGCTTTCACTTATACGAAAGATGCCATTGATACGATGAGCAGTTTCATGATCGCTCTTATACCTCTTATTCTCGGGCTCTTGGCAACATTCGGACAAGCATTAACGATATCGTTTTTTCATCCGATGATTATTTTGCTAATCCATTTAAGCGGTATTCTCGTATCAACAATTATATTACCATTATTACTTTTAGCTGCTTTATTGTTAATTGTTAGCTCTTTAAGTGATTATTATAAGGTTACACATTTAGCGAGTTTATTTCGGACGATAAGTTTAGGGATGTTAGGGGCATTTTTAACGATATTTTTAGGTGTTATGTCTGTGCAAGGAACTGTAAGTGCTGTTCAAGATGGAATTGCAATGAAAACGGCTAAATTTATAACAGGAAATTTTATCCCTGTTATCGGACGAACATTTACAGACGCTGCTGATACGGTATTAAGCGCATCGCTACTTTTAAAAAATGCTGTTGGTATCGTAGGTGTTATTATCATCGTTTTTATAGCTTTATTTCCTGCGCTTAAGCTATTTGTTATCGCTTTTATTTATAAACTGGCTGCAGCTATTGTACAACCGCTTGGTGATGGTCCAGTTATTACGAGTTTAAATACGATCAGTAAATATATGGGATATATGTTAGCGTGCTTACTTACAGTTACATTAATGTTTTTTCTATCAATTGTCATTATTGTTGTCGCTGGCCATGTAACGTTGCTTATACGATAGGTGATTTTAATGGAATTACTAATGGAATGGGTTCAGCAAATTATTATGATTGTTTTAGTCGCATCGATTATTGATTTATTAATGCCGTCAACAACGATGAAAAAATATATTAGGCTCGTTGTTGGCTTAATTTTCATTATGATTTTTTTAAAGCCAATTTTTAACCTATTTCAAATCGATATAGAACATGATATAGAAGAGTCTATGGCAGACATTTTTGTTGAAAAGGAGGCTGATTCCTCAGAAAAAAACATTAAAATGCAAAAAAGAGAAATACAAGCCCATCACGATGCATATATTTTAGAACAAATGACATCTCAGTTAAAAGACATAGCAAAAGGGCCTTTAGAAAAATATGATGTAGACATAACCGACATACAGTATGAATTTTCAACGGACGAGGAGATTCAGTATGACAATTTAGAAGAACTAATCGTTTACGTGAGCCCATTAGATCATGATAAAGGAGATGCAAATACGATTGAGGAGGTTAAGATCGATACAGATCATTCAGATGAAACGGACGATGAAGAGTTTGAGTATATTAAACAAGAACTTAAGGACGTATGGGAACTAAAAGATAAACAATTGACCATTAAGTGGGAAGGAGGGGCGTCTTGAAGGACAAACTATTCAGTTTTTTTCGATCGGATGATGAAAATAACCATAACAAAAAGCCGACAAAAAAAATGCGGTATTTAATCGTTATTGCACTCATCGGTTTGTTGTTACTCATTATTAGCAATGTGTTTTCTACAAATGAAGAAGAAGAGCAAAATATGGCTTTACCATCAGATGAACAAACTGATCAATCAATAGCTAAAGAAGAAGAAGTAAGTTCTGATGTTTCCGAGTTAGAAGAGAGTTATAAAAAAGACTTAGAACAAATGCTTAATAAAATAAAAGGTGTCTCTGATGCGGAAGTGATGGTAAATCTTGATTCAACAGAGATAAACGTTTACGAAAAAAATTTAATTAAAGGTGTTCAAACAACTGATGAAACAGATACAAATGGCGGTACTCGGAAAGTCGAAGATGAAACAGAAGAAACAGATGCTGTACTGATTAGACAAGGCGACCAGGAAGTTCCCTTATTAGTTGAAACGAAAAAACCAGAAGTTAGAGGTGTGTTCATTGTCGCAGAAGGTGTTGATCATGCAACTGTAGAGAAATGGGTTATTGAAGCAGTTGCAAGAGTATTAGAAGCCCCAACGCATAAGATTTCAGTAATGCCAAAGAATTAAGGAGGAATGAAGTATGTTAAAGAAGCAAACGGTTTGGTTGTTGACGATGTTAAGCCTCATGATTGTTCTTAGTATTTATTATATGAGCTCATCTAACCAAGAGGATATTGCTTATATTGATACAGGTGATGATCAAACAGAGGAAGCAACAACAAAAACAGATGAGCAAGCAGAGGAAGAAGCAGATGTTGAAATGGGAGATATTGAATCTTATGATGATGATGAATTGTTTACAACTATACGGATGGAATTACAAAATGAACGGAGTATGAAAAAAGATATGTTAAAAGATATCGTCGCTTCAAATTCAGCATCGACCGAAGAAAAAAATGAGGCACTCAATGACATTGATGCGATCGATCAATTATCTTCAAAAGAGTCGATCATACAGGATTCTATTCTCGCTTCCACTGATCGCTATGAAGATGTACTCGTTCGCTACAATGAAGATCAAGATAATGATGAAAAAAAGGTTCATGTACATGTAAAAGTTGATGAACTATCAACAGAGGAGGTTGTCAATATCATGCAAATGGTAAAAGATGAATTCGGTGATATAAAAGTTGATGTCAATTATCAACCCGTGAGCAATGAATAACTTATTTGTTTGATCCGGTGCATATTTGCACTGGATTTTTAATATTTAAAAACATTCGCATTGCTTGGATAACATTGCTATAATGGATAGGTAGAGTGCTATGATGTATATTTCATGATTTGAACTGTTATAATGTTGATGTTCAACGTACTTTTATCGTAAAATATCACTCAACAGTATAAAAGATTTTACTTACATAGAGCTGGAGGTATAAAGATGTTAAAAGTACAAGAAATTCGCGAAATTATTAAATTAATTGATGAATCATCTATTAACGAATTTACGTATGAGACAAACGAATCAACAGTTATTATAAAAAAGCCTGAAGATTTCAATTCGCAAGCAAAACAAGAAAATATCGTTGAAACAAATTCTGTCCCGTCTAAAGAGGATACACAAGTTATCGATGAACAACCTACTGATGTGGCAAAGGAAAAAGAGATACAGAAAGAAATTGAACCTGCCACACAAGAACCAAATTATGACCATGAAATCGTTTCCCCGATGGTCGGTACTTTTTATGAAGCACCATCCCCAGAAAGTGATCCTTATGTTAAAGTAGGAGATGAGATTAGAGAAGATACAGTCGTTTGTATCGTAGAAGCGATGAAATTATTCAATGAAATTGAAGCAGAAGTATCTGGTAAAATTACCGAAGTTTTAGTTAATGACGGTGAACTCGTTGAATATGGACAACCATTATTTCGAGTTAAGACGACGTAAGGGGACGAGAATGTATGATTGAAAAATTGTTAATAGCAAATCGTGGTGAAATCGCTGTTCGCATTATTCGGGCTTGTAAAGAGTTAGATATTGAAACGGTTGCAGTTTACTCTGAAGCCGATGCTGACGCTTTGCACGTACAGTTAGCGGATGAAGCTTATTGCATCGGACCAGCGCCGAGCAAAGATAGCTATTTAAATATTACACAAATCATGAGTGTAGCAACTTTGACAGGTGTTGATGCCATTCATCCAGGGTATGGATTTTTAGCTGAAAATGTTGATTTTGCAGAAATTTGTGAAGCATGTAACATCAAATTTATCGGACCAAAATCTGAAGCTATACAGAAAATGGGCATAAAGGATGTTGCCAGACAAACGATGAAACAAGCGAATGTACCTGTTGTACCTGGCTCGGAAGGAGTCATTCAGGATGAAGACGAAGCCCTTCATGTAGCTGAAGAAATCGGTTATCCGATTGTCATTAAGGCAACAGCAGGTGGCGGTGGTAGAGGTATTCGTTACGCAAGAAATGCACAAGAGCTTATTCAAGGAATTCGCATTACACAAAAGGAAGCAGAGACAGCTTTTGGGAACCCGGGTGTATATTTAGAACAACTTATAGAAGATTTTCGTCATGTTGAAATACAAATTTTGGCAGATGAATATGGTAATATTATTCATTTAGGTGAAAGAGATTGTACCATTCAACGCCGGTTGCAAAAATTGATTGAAGAAACACCATCACCAGCTATTACATCAGAGATTAGAGAGAAGATGGGTGAGGCAGCTATTCGTGCTGCAGAGGCTGTCGGTTATGTAGGCGCTGGTACTGTAGAATTTATTTTTGACCGGCAAACGAATAATTTTTATTTTATGGAGATGAATACACGCATTCAAGTTGAGCATCCAGTGACAGAAATGGTAACAGGTATAGATCTTGTGAAGGAACAAATTAAAATTGCTAACCATCATAAACTATCGGTCACACAAGATGATGTTACATTAAATGGCTGGGCGATTGAATGTCGTATTAATGCAGAAAATCCTCTCCAAAATTTTATGCCATCGCCAGGAACGATTGATTTATATTTGCCTCCAGGTGGTTTAGGGGTTCGCATTGATTCGTCGGTTTACTCAGGAGATACAATCTCACCTCATTATGATTCAATGGTCGCAAAAGTTATTACATATGGTGATACGAGAAAAGAAGCAATTAAACGGATGAGACGCGCATTAGATGAATTTGTGATAGAAGGCATTCATACGACTGTTTCGTTTCATCGAGCGCTTATGGATCATGATGTCTTTATAGATGGGGATTTTAATACAAAGTTTTTAGAAAAGCATTCGGTATTAGAAAATGAACAAAGGAGTGCTGATCTTGAGTGAGAATTCTTTATTAAATGTAAGCAATGAAACGAGTTTAGGAAAAGTAGAAATCGCGCCGGAGGTTATTGAAGTCATCACAGGCATTGCTGCATCAGAAGTTTCTGGTGTTTCATCAATGCGGGGAAATTTTGCAACAGGCGTTGTAGAACGTTTCGGGAAAAAAACGCATAGTAAAGGTGTTAAGGTTGAACTGACTGATCGCGGAATATTAATCGATTTATATGTCGTTTTAAATTTTGGTCAATCAATACCTCAAGTTGCCCAAGACATACAAACGAATATTCGAGAAACATTAAAAAATATGACAGCTTTAGATGTAGAAGAGATTAACGTTCACGTAGTTGGCATTGAAATGGAGAAAAAAACGAAAATGGACGATGAATCATATTCGTAAATCTTTCATGTTTATAACAACTAAAATTAGCAAAAGGAGTAAAATCATGAATCGTCGAACGGCTCGCGAAAAAGCTATGCAAATTTTATTTCAACTCGATATGAATGAACAGCATATAACAGAATCGCTGGAACATTTTATAGATGATCAACCGAAAAATCCTTATTTAACAACGCTTGTTGAGGGCGTATCTAAGCATATTGCACATATTGATCAAACGATCCATAATAACCTTGAGCACTGGTCATTAGATCGTGTTGCAACTGTGGAAAAAACATTACTTCGCATTGCAACTTTTGAGATAAAATATTTAGATGACATACCAGAACACGTGTCGATTAATGAAGCTGTTGAACTAGCTAAAAAGTATGGGGAAGAAAAATCAGGTTCATTTGTAAATGGTGTCCTGTCAAAATTAATATAAAAGGAAGATGATAGGATGTCTGCTGAAGTTATTAATGGGAAAGAATTGGCTCAAGATTTGCGAGATAAAATGAAAGTTGAGGTGGAGGCATTACAGGCAAAAGGCGTTCATCCGCATTTAACGGTTGTTTTAGTCGGCGATGATCCAGCATCGAAGTCTTACGTTTCCGGAAAGGAGAAAGCATCATCTGAAATCGGCATCTCTTCGGAAATTATTCACCTACCTAAGGAAACATCAGAGGAAGAGTTGCTCGATGTGATTGATGATTTAAATAACAATAGTAACGTTCATGGTATTTTAGTACAACTACCTTTGCCCCATCATATAAAAGAACAATCTGTGATCGAAGCGATCGATCCTAAAAAAGATGTCGATGGATTTCACCCAGTAAATATAGGGCGTATGATGACGAATCAGGAAACATTTTTACCATGTACGCCGTATGGAATTTTAACAATGCTCAAGTCATGTCATATTGATTTAGAAGGAAAACATGCTGTGATTATTGGGAGAAGTAATATCGTTGGAAAACCAGTTGGCCAAATGTTGTTGAACGAAAATGCGACGGTGACTTATTGTCATTCACGGACGAAATATTTAAAGACATATACAACAAAGGCAGATATTCTTATCGTAGCGATCGGCCAACCACATGTCATAAAAGAAGACGATATTAAAGAAGGCGCAATCGTTATTGATGTTGGCATTAATCGGCTTGAAGATGGAACGTTGACAGGGGACGTTGATTTTTCACGTGTTAAGCAGAAGGCAAGCTATATTACGCCTGTTCCGCATGGTGTTGGTCCGATGACAATTACTATGTTACTTCAAAATACAATTCAAACAGCAAAAGGATTGACGGCGAGTGAAGGATAAATATTTAACAGTTACTGCTTTAACGAAATATATCAAGCGAAAAATTGATACAGACCCTCATCTACGAAATGTATTACTAAAGGGTGAAATTTCTAATTTTAAGCACCATAGTCGGGGACATATGTATTTAACGATTAAAGATAAACAGACGAGAATTCAAGCAGTTATGTTTGCAGGAAATAATCGACATTTAAAGTTTACTCCGGAAAATGGTATGAACGTTTTAATTCAAGGTGAAGTAAGTGTATTTGAACCGTTTGGACAATATCAATTATATATTCATCGTATGGAGCCAGATGGCATTGGCGCATTATACTTAGCCTATGAACAATTAAAAGAAAAGCTAGCTAAACGGGGTTATTTTTCAGAGGATCATAAACGAAACATTCCTTTATTTCCAAAACATATCGGTGTCATTACATCACCAACAGGGGCAGCTGTACGCGATATTATAACGACGGTTAATAGGAGGTTTCCGATTGTAAAGTTAACCGTCATTCCAGCGTCTGTCCAGGGGGAAAAAGCGGCGAGCTCAATTAAACGAGCTATAAAGCGGGCTAATGAATTAGGTTTATTTGACGTTTTAATTGTCGGACGTGGTGGAGGCTCCATAGAAGAATTGTGGCCATTCAATGAAGAAATAGTTGCAGAAGCCATTTACCAATCAAATATACCGATAATTTCTGCTGTTGGCCATGAAACAGATGTAACTATAAGCGATTATGTTGCTGATTTAAGAGCTCCAACCCCAACAGGAGCTGCCGAGCTAGTCGTTCCATCTTATCATGAATTAAAAAGCAATATCATACAAAAGAGACGGTTATTAGTATATAAGATGCGGCAAATTATAAAAAATTACATGAACATATTAAAACGTCTTAACCAATCTTATGCTTTTCGTTATCCTGAGCAACTTATGAAACAAAAAGAACAACAATTAGATAATTACTCAGACAGACTAAACAGATTATTAAAACAAACGATTACAAGTCAATATGAAAAACTTAAACATGTACAAACGCGATTCGTAAAGGCTCATCCGCAAAGAGCGATAGACCATGGATTTACTCAGCTAAAGCAACTAAATAAACAACAGAAATATTACATAAAGACGATTATTGAAACAAAAAAACGCAAGTTGCAAACACTTATAGAAAAATTAACTTTGTTAAATCCTTTAGAAGTTATGCAACGTGGATTTGCTATTCCTTATACAGAAGAAGGAGATATTATTACATCGGGAAAGCAAGTGGATAAAGGTGACCATATGTCTGTAAAAGTGACAGATAGTCTGATCAATTGTAAAGTTCTTCATGTAAAGGAGACTCACGATGACAGAAAAAGAAAAACTTAGTTTTGAAGAGGCGATGTCACAGCTAGAAGAGATCGTTGAGCAATTAGAAAAAGGTGATGTTCCTTTAGAAAAAGCGATATCTTATTATCAAGAAGGTATGAAACTATCCAAATTATGTCATGATAAATTAACAAATGTACAAGAAAAAATGACTCAAATTTTAAATGAGCAAGATGAGTTAGAGCCGTTTCATATCCAGGAGGACGACTAAAGGTGAAATTAGCAAATTACATATCCAACCATCAACAAATGATTAATAAGCGAATTGAACATCAGATGAATCAATTAAACAAAGCATCGCGGTTGCAAAAGTCAATGCTTTATTCCTTTCATGCAGGTGGCAAGAGGCTAAGACCAATTCTTTTACTTGCGAGTTATGAAGCATATCAAGATAATGTTGAAAAAGCGATGGTAGTAGCTACTGCTTTAGAAATGATTCACACGTATTCGCTGATTCACGATGATTTACCAGCTATGGACGATGATGATCTACGCCGTGGTCAGCCGACAAATCATAAAGTTTTTGATGAAGCAACAGCTATTTTAGCAGGTGATGCGCTTTTAACATACAGCTTTGAATGTATTAGCAATGACCCGCTTTTATCTTATGAAGAAAAGATAAAACTCATTCAATGGCTTTCGAAAGCTAGCGGTCCAAAAGGAATGGTTGCTGGTCAAATGTTAGATTTACAGGCAGAAAAAAAAGTTGTTACACTAAAGGAACTTGAAGATATTCACATATTAAAAACAGGGCAACTTATCCAATTTGCAATTGTCGCCGGAGCATTTCTAGGCGATGCGCCTGATAAGGATCTTACATATTTAAAAGAATATTCATATTATCTTGGACTTATATTTCAAATTCAAGATGACATACTAGATATTACAGGTGATGAAGATAAAATGGGCAAACCGACGGGTAGTGATGAAGATAATAAGAAAAGTACATATCCACAAATTTTAGGTTTAGAAGGTGCACTAAAACAAAAAAATGAATACGTTCATAAAGCTAAAAGTGCTTTAAGTAAAACAAAAGCAAGTGAATCCTACTTACATGCACTAACGGAATATTTAACTGAAAGAGATCATTAAGTTATAGATGAGATATTTAAAATATGTTATAATCTATTAGACGGGATGGTGCAGTATTCTAGTCAGTCCACTGTTTCTGAAGGCGGGCCTAAAAATCCGCTAAAGGGCATATCGATGAAGTTCCTTGTGTTGGCTTGAAGCGCCCAGCTTTGGGTCAATGCTGGGAGTTAAGGTTTTTGGGCGATCCACAAAGGCATGTGGGCGTTGACCCAATTACCGTGGAGGCCCATCTCTGTAATATTAATATATTACGGAATGGGGTATGAACCTACAGAATAAAACATCTGTAGCGTAGCCTGCCTTGCGTGGAGCTGCGGGGATTAGAACGTTTATTATCATATGAACAAGCTGGCCATTTGTTCATATGATGTTGCTTCTATGAAACCAGCTCTGCAAAAGAGGCTAAGAAACAGTTACAGACTGGTGAGGAAATCTCCTAGACTGTTCATCATGACATTTATAAGGGATTATAGTGCGGACTAAGTGGTAATCCAGTCTAGCTAATGGCGACATAGCTAAGATAAATTTAAAGGGGAACCGCCTCTATGGTGACATGAGGTATTTATCTGGGAAAACCTACTGGACCTAAGCCGCAGTCTTTACCTTATAAATGACCATCCCGAAACTTACATAACTGATGAGGTACGTTATGAAACCTAAACTCAACCATTCGCTAAAATTTAGTTTAACGATTGCCGTTATCACATTTGTGTTAGCGGCTATTTTTTCAGTTATTTCATCATCGATATTAAACCATGTGACATGGTTAGTTGGACTAATCGTTGTTTTAATAATAGTAATCATTGGTATCTTTTTTGATATGTTAGGGATTGCTTCAGCAGCTGCAGATGAAGCACCTTTTCACGCAATGGCTGCAGAAAAGGTTAAAGGCGCTAAAGAAGCAATAGCGATTATTAAAAACGCCGATAAATTTTCTAGCTTTTGTAATGATGTCATTGGAGATATATCTGGAATCGTTAGTGGGACAGCTACAGCAGCTGTTTTGGTACAAATTACACAAATCCTTGGACAATCAGAAGGATCGTCAATTGGATTAGCTTTATCCGTTATTTTTACAAGCTTAGTTGCTGCCCTTACGGTAGGAGGAAAAGCGATAGGTAAACATTTTGCAATTCACTCATCAACGAATATTATTATTTTTACCGGAAGAGTGATAGCATTTGTTGAGGATAAATTTAAAGTTCGTCTGCTCTCAAAATTGCTTAAAAAATAGATGAATTACTATGGATAAAGGATTTTTTTATGAGCAAAAAACGTTTAGATGTACTACTTGTTGAAAGGAATTTAACTGAATCAAGAGAAAAAGCTAAACGATTAATTATGGCGGGGCTCGTCTATTCAGAAAATCATCGTCTAGATAAACCAGGGATGAGCGTTGATCCTAATATTTCGCTTACTATTAAAGGTAATGATTGCCCTTATGTGAGCCGAGGCGGTTTAAAATTAGAAAAAGCTTTACGTGAATTTAATGTTTCTATGGAGAAAAAAGTGTTATTAGATGTAGGCGCTTCAACAGGTGGGTTTACAGATTGTGCCCTCCGGCATGGCGCTCATTTAAGTTATGCTATCGATGTTGGTTATAATCAACTTCATTGGAAATTAAGAAATGATAACCGTGTCGTCGTTATGGAGCGAACGAATTTCCGCTATGTGACACCAGAAATGCTATTAAAGGATAAACCAAATATTGCTACCATCGATGTTTCATTTATTTCACTTCAATTGATCTTACCTGTTTTAAAAAATTTATTAGTTCCAAATAGTGATGTCATCGCACTCATTAAACCACAGTTTGAAGCCGGTAAAAATGATGTAAGCAAAGGCGGAATTGTTAAAGAGCCAAAAATCCAACAACAAGTGATTGAAAAAGTTATTTCATTTGCAAAAGATGAACAATATCAACCATTAAACTTAACATATTCTCCGATTACAGGTGGAAAAGGAAACATTGAATATTTAGTCCACTTCGGTTGGAAGAAAGACATAAACGCCTATCAATATTTAGATATTAAACAAGTTATTAACGATGCACATAGGACGCTTTCCTAGTTTAAAATAACACTGTGGAGGTAACTAATGAGTAAAATCCAGCGCCATATTAAAATCCGTGAATTAATTACTAAATATGATATATCTACACAAGATGAACTTGTAGAACGATTGAAAGATTTAGGCTTTAATGTCACACAAGCGACAGTCTCAAGGGATATAAAGGAGCTACATCTCGTAAAAGTTCCAGCGGCAGATCGTAGCTACATTTATAGCTTACCTGCCGATCAAAGATTCAATCCTTTGGAAAAACTAAAAAGACTCATTATGGATGCATTTGTAAGTATTGATCATACAAGTCATTTTATCGTTTTAAAAACATTGCCAGGAAACGCTCATGCTGTTGGAGTATTAATTGATCATTTAGAATGGGAGGAAATTATGGGCACAATTTGTGGGGATGACACGTGTCTTATCATTTGCAAAACGCCAAAGAAAACAGAAGTTGTAAAAGAACAGTTTCTAAATATGCTTTAAGGGTGATTTATAAACGTGTTAACAGAATTGTCGATACGTGATTTTGCGATTATAGAGGAAGTGTCATTAACATTTACAGAGCGTTTAACTGTACTAACAGGAGAAACAGGTGCTGGTAAGTCAATTATTATTGATGCGTTAAAATTGTTAGCTGGAGGACGTGGTTCTGTTGATTATGTGAGACATGGTGCGAAAAAAGCTGAAATAGAGGGCTTATTTATTATTGAATCAACAGACCATCTCGTTTATGACGTAAGTGCTCAATACGGTATAGAAATTGACGATCACATGCTCGTCTTACAGCGAACAATTACGAATCGAGGAAAAAGTATTTGCCGAGTGAATGGAAAATTAGTGACACTTGCCATTTTACGTGAATTTGGCAAAACCCTTATAGATATTCATAGTCAACATGAAGTACAGTCACTTATGGATCCTACAAATCATATCGAATGGCTCGATTTATATGATGAACAACCAATTAAACGTGTTAAAGAGGAATATCATTATTTATATGAGAAGTATATTGCTTTAAAAAATAAATATGAAGAATTGAGTTCGAATGAACAACAGCTTGCCCATCGGTTAGATTTATTGCAATTTCAAAAACAAGAATTAGAAGATGCAGCATTGCAACCGAATGAGGACGAACAGTTAGAAGAGGAACGACATCATTTAGCGAACTTTGAAAAGATATATTTAGGTGTTCAAGAGGCTTACAATGCGCTTTACGGCGAACAGCGCGGGCTTGACTGGTTAAATAAGGCCCAATTAGCTTTACAAAATATCCACTCGTTTGATGAATCGATTAAAAAAAAGGCTGAAGCGCTAACACATTCATATTTTATGATTGAGGATTTGACATTTGAATTGCGTCAATTTAGTGAAAACCTTTATTATGACAAAGACCGATTAAATGAAATTGAGGCTCGTTTAGATGAGATCAATCGACTAAAGAAAAAATACGGGCCGACAGTCAATGATATTTTAGAATATATGGCTCATATTGAAGAGGAAATTGAGCAAATTACAAATAGAGATTCTCATTTACAATCTATACAACAGCAAATGAAAGAAACAGCGTATGATGCATATTTAGAAGCAAAAGAACTTCATCATTTACGGAAACAAGCAGCTAAAAAATTAACAAATGAAATTGAAAAAGAGCTTGAGGGATTGTATTTGGAACATGCAACATTTTCAGTCGATTTCCAGTCAATTCCGCAAGTTGATTCACCAGAAGAGATCGATGATATAACATTACAAACAAATGGTCTTGATCGTATACAATTTGAAATTTCAACAAATCTTGGTGAACCTTTAAAAGCCTTGCATAAAGTTGCTTCAGGTGGAGAATTATCCCGGATGATGTTAGCCATAAAAAAAATATTTGCTAAACATCAAGGTGTCACAAGTGTCATTTTCGATGAAGTTGATACAGGTGTTAGTGGGCGAGTGGCGCAAGCGATGGGCGAAAAAATTGTCCACATTTCCAATCACTCTCAAGTCTTATGTATTACACACTTGCCACAAGTAGCTGCCATGGCTGATACGCATTTATATATATGTAAACAAGAAAAGGATCAGCGAACATTTACGTCTGTAAGAGAATTATCAACAGACGAACGGATCAATGAACTTAGCCGAATGATGACAGGTCCAAAGTTAACAACAACAGCTAAAGAACATAGTAAAGAGTTGTTAAATTTTGCTATTTCCTATAAAGAAAAAAATGTCGGGTAATAACTAAAAGAAGCCAAGGGCTTCTTTTTTATTTTGAACAGTTCAATTTATTTTATGTCTCATGTCAAGAGGTAATGTTACACATTTTTTCTTATGATTACCCAGTTTAAAATGAATTGCAAAAGGTCACATTAGAACTACAGATAAAATGGTGTGGGTGAGGAACGAGGAGAGTGAATTGGGTGAAAGATACAATTAAAAGTATACGCATGTGGGTAGGCGTCTTACTCCTTATATGTTTGTTATCTGTTCCTTTTTTACCCCCATTGCAAAAATACTTTTCCATTCCTAATGAAATTATAACGATGGATCATCATATTGCACTTCCGAGTTTAGGAAAATCTGTTCAAATATCTTCTCCAGAAAATATGCAAGCGATTGATACAACAGAATTTTATGCCCCATCCGGACAACATGAATTAATGTATGATGCATCAGGATTGCCGATAAAAAAGGTAGATGTTTCGATATTAGATGATCTTAAAGTTGTACCAGGTGGTCAGTCAATTGGAGTACAACTTCATACACGAGGTGTTCTCGTTGTTGGACACCATGTTGTATCAGATCAAGATAAAGAAAAATCTCCTGGAGAAGATGCCGACATAAAGGTCGGTGATGTCATTTTAGAAATAAATGGGAAGTCTGTTAAAAAGATGAAAGATGTAAAGCCACATGTAGAGAAAGCTGGTGAAGATGATAAACCACTTGATGTAACGATAAAGCGTGGAGAAGAAACCATTGAACGAAAGTTACATCCAATTTATGATCAAAAGGACGATAAATACCAAATTGGCTTGTATATAAGAGATTCAGCCGCAGGTATTGGTACGATGTCTTTTTATGAACCAAACAGTAAAAAATATGGTGCTCTTGGTCATGTTATTTCCGATATGGATACGAAAAAACCAATTGATATTCATAATGGAACTATTGTTCGTTCATCTGTAACATCAATTGCGAAAGGTAATAATGGAGATCCGGGAGAAAAACAGGCTAAATTTTCCATTAAGGAAGATAAAATTGGAAGTATTACGAAAAATAGTCCGTTTGGTATTTTCGGTAAATTAGATGAACCGATTAAAAATAATAAGTATGATGAACCGATGCCAATCGCATTATCACATGAAGTTAAAGAAGGACCGGCGAAAATTTTAACTGTTGTTGAAGGTGAAAAAGTGGAAGAATTTGATGTTGAAATTGTAAGCAGCGTGCCACAAAAGTTTCCGGCAACAAAAGGGATGGTCGTTAAAATTAATGATTCGAAGTTATTGGAAAAAACAGGTGGTATCGTCCAAGGAATGAGCGGTAGTCCGATTATCCAAGATGACAAAGTAATTGGCGCGATTACCCACGTTTTTGTTAATGATCCGACCTCAGGATATGGTGTGCATATTGAGTGGATGTTACAAGAAGCAGGCGTTCCGATTTATGAAAAACAAGACCAAGCGAGTTAAATAAAGACTTGTAATGGCTTACTTCCATTACAAGTCTTTATTTATTTATAAAAGGATTATTTTTATTTATGTCGAATATGATAAATGAGCAAGCAATCATACATATGGGGAGGAAATTGTTAGTGAATAAAATTTCAGTTTGTTTAGTCGATGATAATCGTGATCTTGTGCAAATGATGGAAGAGTATTTCGCTGAGCAACCTGATATTGAGGTAATCGGAGTTGCTTACAATGGTCGGGAAAGTTTGGATATGTTAAATGAACTATCACCAGATGTATTAGTTTTAGACATTATTATGCCACATATCGATGGGTTAGCCGTTTTAACGACACTTCGTGAAATGAAACGAGATCATCAACCAAATATTATTATGTTGACAGCCTTTGGTCAGGAAGAAGTGATGAAAAAAGCTGTTGAACTAGGGGCATCATATTTTATTTTAAAACCTTTTGAATTTGATAATTTAGCTGAACAAATACGTCAAGTACAAGGTATACGCTCATCAGTTCAACAAGTGCAACGTACGACGAATGTAAAAATGAAAAGAGATCTTGAGGAAGATATTACGAATATTATACATGATATCGGTGTTCCGGCTCATATTAAAGGATATTTGTATTTACGAGAAGCAATAACGATGGTTTATCATGATATTGAGTTATTAGGCTCAATCACAAAAGTACTTTATCCGGATATTGCCAAAAAATACAATACAACAGCTTCTAGGGTTGAGCGTGCCATTCGTCATGCGATAGAAGTTGCCTGGAGCCGAGGAGATATTGAATCGATATCCAGTTTGTTTGGCCATACGATAAATGTTGCCAAAGCAAAGCCTACAAACAGTGAGTTTATCGCGATGATCGCTGATCGATTAAGACTCGAACATCGTGTAAGTTAACGTTGAAATAATGGCAGTTATAAGTAGTCTATCAAAATTATACCATAATAAACATTAGATGGATCTAAGTCAATATTTTGGACACATACAAGTTAAGTTTTTTGCATTTTTATTTTATAAATATCTGAAAGGCTTGACCCGGAGCCTCTGTGGGCATGAGTTCCCTTGGCCAGAAGGTCAGCTAGTTGTAAAATATCACGCTGGCACGCCAAAAAGGCTATCATGCCC
>Ga0079225_10000010_pt1 | contig 173245 bp, 155 predicted proteins | sample Poulit2012_FD_76344 | JGI IMG/M metagenome (GOLD analysis project Ga0079225, IMG submission 76344) | Agricultural soil microbial communities from Georgia to study Nitrogen management - Poultry litter 2012 | ecosystem: Environmental > Terrestrial > Soil > Agricultural land | place: USA... | reverse complement strand
ATATGCTTGAAAATCTTCTACCGCACTGGCAGTAATAGCTCCATAGACGGGTGTCGGATCTGACCAGCTCGCAAAACCTAAACGGACTAAATCCTCTTTTAATGCTTTAACGTGGTCTCCTTTGTCACCGTCTTGGTATTTACCTTTCTTTTCCGTTTCTTTAACCTCTATTTTGTCTTTTGTTATTTTTTCCTTATCCGAATTAGATTGGCCTATTGTTTCATCTTTATTCTCTTTCGGTTTATCGATCTGTTCAGTTTCACTTTCCTCTTCCTCATCTAGCTCTTCTATGTCTTCATTCATATCCTCTGATCCGTCATGTTTAAAATTTTCTTCTTCTCCCAGAGCATATGTAAGTGGTTGCGGGAATATAAGTAATAAAATAGTAATGATCGTAAAGGCTTCTATGATTCTTTTATTTCTCATTAATTTCCCCCTCCTTTCAAGAGTTTCTTAAAATCTTTGCTATATTATATCGGACTATTCAGTTACTGGTCCATATTTCTTGGATGGGGTCAGAGGGAAAGTTTTCAACACCTAATTTGGTTAAATTTCTCTTAAGTTCAACAACATGCTCACCACTGTTGCCATTACTATATTTTGAATTACGGACTTCCTTAATCTTATTTAACGTCACTTTATTAGCTATGCCATTTACAGTCAAACCATAATATGCCTGAAAATCTTCTACCGCACTGGCAGTAATAGCTCCATAGACGGGTGTCGGATCTGACCAGCTTGCAAAACCTAAACGGACTAAATCCTCTTTTAATGCTATACGTGGTCACCTTTATCACCGTCTTGATATTTGACTTTCCTTTCTGTTGCTTTAACCTCTATTTTGTCTTTTGTTATTTTTCCCTTATCCAAGTTAGACTGGTTTATTATTTCATCTTTATTCTCTTTTCGTTCATCGATTTGCTCAGTTTCACTTTTCTCTTTCTCATCTAGCTCTTCTACGTCTTCATTCATTTCCTCTGGTTCGTCCCGATTAAAATTTTATTATTCCCAAGCATATGTAAGTGGTTGCGAGAATATAAATAGTAAAGCAGTAATAATCATAAAATTTTATGTATACCTTTACTTTTTACATTTTCACCTCCTCCTTGCAACTACTATTATCGGTTTAATTTTTTCATTCTTTAATATTTTTAAGTATTTATAACTTCTGGTTAGCTTAAAAACGCATAAATGGATAACAAACTTTATTCCAATAAATGAAACGAACAAGGACTCTTTAACTCCTAAGGAAGTAGCTAAAATAAAAAAAGAAAACCTTAAGCTTAAAGAATAGTTCGAGATCCTAAAAAAGGCTCTTGAGCAATTCTCCAAAAAATAAATGACTTTATAAGAAAATTATCCTATTCAAACAATGTGTGATATACTAAGTATACAAAGAAGTACCTATTATCAGTCGCTATATCAAACGACTTCTAATCGAGAACAAGAGAATAACAGGCTTATCGAAAAAATTATAGAGATCTATAAAGATAGTAATAAACGCTACGAAGCGCCTAAAATTCACCGTTGTTTGCTAAAGCAAGAATATCAGATTAGTATTAAACGTGTTCGGCGTTTAATGAAACAGGCTGGTATAACCGTAAGAGAATACATAGCTCGATCAACTTATAAAATCCCGCAGGAAGCTGAAAAACAACTTATTAAATAGTGTAGCATAAGCACAGTATAATATTATATACGGCCTTACTTGCAGTAGTGGACATGATAGCCACATTCGGTTTGCTAATAGGTTTTTTTAAATGAGCTAACTTCCTGACTTAAGAATCATTCCCGCAGTGGCTTCAAGTCAAGCCTAAAGAATAGATAAATTGTACCAGTTCAAGGCACAGTAAAGCTTAACCTATATGTGTCGAAAATATTGACGTAGTTCCATTAGAAAATGAGATCACTTAGAATTTTTTAAAATTAGTTTAAAAAATTTTCTACTAGTAATTCTAGCTTACAGATTTTACTTCCATATCTTTTTAGTTGTTCATTAAGTTTTTTATTTTTATTTCACAGTTTTTTAGCCTTATTTTTTTCTACTCTTTTTACGTCTTTGTGATCGTGTAATGTCTCTAGAATATATTTTACTTAATTTCTGGCTAACATATTTTAAAACTTATTCTGTTAGTTCTCCAAATAAAGACTTTTGTGTGGTAAGTTGATAAAAATATGTAGCTCCTGCAAAATTTGCCTCTATGAAAACAGTCTTGCCATTAACATCGATAGTAATGTTCCAAGGGATGTCACTATATTTGTCTGTACATCCCTATTTTTTTAACTTGCTGAGTAAAGTTCTAAAAAATTTCGTATATCTCCATGAACGACTTTGTAAAATTTTATCATATGATCGTTTAATTTGATCTCTCTCATGTTCAATCATTGTCATTTGATTATTTAATTCCTGATTAGCTTTTACATATCTCTCTATTTTTTGCTTAGATTTTCGTAATTGCTTCTTTAATTTAGAATTATTCTCTTTAGTAGTATTTTTTTCCTTTGTTAATTTTCTATTCTTTTGTATTAGTTTTTTATACTTACTTTGTACATTTTTTATTTCTCTTTTTAATTTTTTATTCGCTTCCTCTAAAGATTGTTTTTGAATTTCGAAGCCGATTTTTACAGGCTTATACCAGTCTGAAATTGTCACATCATCAATGACCGCATTCTTAGGTCCTGTCAAACATATGTTTTTGAAATGATTAACATCATACTCATCAGAGCCTACTATAACTATTTCAACTTTTTCATCCGCAATTTTTTTTACATACCCATGAAATCCTTTTTCAAGCGCCTTAAACCGGACCCAACTCCTATAATTGACTTCTGATTCGTTTTTAATAGAAACTATGAATTTTTTACCAACTAATTTTGTCCTAGGTGAAGGTGGAGACACTTCTATATGATTTGTAATATGATTTCTAATCGGTGCTAAGGCAGCATTAAAATCGAAATATAATAATGAACGCTCTTTTTCTTTAGTTTCTGGAAAATAATAATCCACTATTGGCTTTACAACGTCACGCGCTTTCCCCTTAACCGGAAACATATGCAATCCAATCATCGGTTTTGTGTTTATCTCAATAATCGAACCTGTTTTTTTCTTTTCATCAACAATCATATCTAAACCACAAACACCTAAATTTGGAATAGCTCGAACTGCTTTTAGTGCTATCTCCTTTAACTCATCAGTCAACTGATCTGTAACATCAATGGGGTCTCCCCCCATCGATACGTTACTTTTTTTTCTTAACAATATTCTCTCGCCGTCTTTTGGTACGCTATCTAAATTATAATTTAAAGCATGTATAGAATCTAAAACCTCGTTATCTAATTTTATCGTTTTGCTTGCAATATTAGGATTGTTTTTTCGGCTTTTATTTTTTATGTTTATCAGTTCTTTAATGGAATGTTCCCCATCTCCTACAACATTTGCTGGCATACGATTAACTGCACCAACTATTTCTTCATTTACCATGAGAATACGATATTCAATTCCTGGAATATACTGTTCCACTATGACGTCACCATAACCAAGATCATATTTAACATGGAATAGAGCATTTTTTAAGGCATCTTCATTTTGTATATTCGCTACGACACCTTTCCCTGCATTTTCCGATCTTGGTTTGATAACGAGTGGATAACCTAATGATTGAGCATACTTTAAAATATCTTCATTCTTTGCATTTGCTCGAAACATCTTGCCTTTTGGAACTGGGATCCCAGCATTTTCAAGATATTTTTTCGTTTCATCTTTGTTCTCACATATTCTAAAAGCTTCATCCGATAACTTATCTCCCATAGAAGATTCAAAATAATGCTCTTTCCCTTTATAACTAAGAATATATCTAATAAGCATTTTATTTTCGGGGTTTTTTAGCCAAAAGAATTTAACACTAATACCTCTTCTCCATGCTTCTAATGCAATAAGATACATGCTCAATCTATTCCCATAACCGCTTGGTGGAACAGCATTCTCTAAATGTGGTAACCATGAAAGATCTTTAGAGGTCATATAAACATCCTCCGATGTTTTAAAAATTTTCGAGCGATCTGTCAACATTTTAGCAAATCCTATATTTTACCCCGTTAACGTTTGTTATGTTTAAATGATCTAATGAATTGTTTTATATTATATAAAATGAATCTAATTGGAAATGTCATACGCCATGCCCTACTACTTCTAATGTTATTATAATTTTTTCGTAAAATATCACGCTCTCGCTCGATTTGATCTTTTTCCTGAATTAGTTCTTGAATTTCTTTTCGGGACAAATTGTAATCTCGTTTCGTTTCAAATCCAATTAATAAAGGCTCATTCCACTCTTCTTCATCAACATGAGATACTTTTTCACCTTCGGGTCCAGCGAAACAAATATTCTTAAAATTATCGACTATCTTTTGATCTGTTCCGGCAACAACGATAACGACATCATTATTTTCCAATAAATCTGTAAAGCCATGTAAATAATTTTTATGTGCTTGTCTTCTTATCCATCTTCTGAATCTAGGGCGGTGATAATCTCCCGAAACGACTAGTTTTTTTCCATATAATTTTCCCTCTGGTGGTGGTAATACTTCCACGTAACTTGCGGACCTTCTTACAATTGGTTCTATAACACTATCAAAGTCAAAATAGAGCAATGATCTATTTTTATGAGCAGTTTCTGGAAAGTAATAGTCTATAATTTTTTTAGCAAAATCTCTTGGTTGTCCTTGGATAGGAAAAAGATGTCCACCAAGTCCGGGTCTTGCGTTTACTTCCAAAATTACACCTGTATTGTTTTCTTTATCTACAATCATATCTACACCATAATGAGCTAAACCAGGAATAGCTTTACCAGCATTTATAGCTATTTGTTTCAATTCTGGTGTTAATTGTTCAGTTACGTCAATAGCTTCTCCACCTGTTGAGAGATTACTTTTCTCTCTTAAATAGACAAATTCTCCTTGATCAAGAACAGTATCTAAAGTGTATCCAACTCGCGCTAATAAATCTTCAATTTCTTTATCGATTTTAATGAGTCTGCTTGTTAGATGTGGATTCATTTTTCTTATATTATTTTTACGTTCGATCAATTGTCTAATCGTATGTTTTCCGTCACCCACTACGTTAGCTGGTCTTCTATTCATCGCACCTAATACTTGATTTTCGATAACATATATTCTAAATTCTTCACCAGGGTAATACTTCTCAACAATAATATTGGGAAACTCCAACTCTTCTCTGACATGAAAGACTATTTCTTTGAAGCTTTTCATGTCTTGAATATTAGCAAAGACGCCACGCCCAGCGTTACCATCAGTTGGCTTAACAACTAAGGGAAAACCTAATTCTTTCGCATATGCAATAATTTCTTTAACACTAGCATCTTCCTCAAACATTTTTCCTACCGGAACAGGAACATTTTCTTTGGCAAGATATTGTTTAGTTAAGTCTTTATCATCACATATTTTAAATGCCTTATCAGAAACCTTATCCCCCATAGATAAAGAGAAATGATGAACCCTATGTTTATTTTCTAAAGAGTACCTTACTTTTAATTTATTACCATCCTCAAAGACAGAGTAAAATTTTAATTTTAAACCTCTTCGCCATCCCTCTAAAGCAACGGTATACGTACTGATTCGTTTGCCTTGTCCTGCTGGTGGAACGGCATCTTTAAGATGTGGAAGCCATCTATATTCAACATTTTCATTTGTATCATTATTATTATGAGCTTTATTAGTCGTAAATTCCCATGTCGCCTTTTTAGGCTTAGTAGCTTGCATCCGTAAGACCTCCATTATTAATTTAAACTTACTAAGCTTTAAGACCATTTATATTATATCATTTATTAATAAAGTAATATATACCCAAAAACGCACTGATCGTAAGTGTAATATGTGAGACCTAATAAAAGTTAAGCATTTATAGACTCATTTTTATAAAAAAATCTATTAAATAGCTCTTTATCAATCAAACCTATTGTAAAGCTTTCGCATATAAAATCAACTTCTATCAGCACAAGGAAAAAGGTTCATTTATTTTGTCTATCAAACATAAAAGCATCTGTAATAGCTTGTTTATTTTTTAATCAAATCCTTTATCTTTCTGATCGGCGCTGTTAGACGCCATGCTCTACTTTGCTTCATTTGCTCAATTCTTTTATTTAAGCGATTTGTCTCAATTTCAAGTGTTCTTTCATTTTTACGCAATTGCCTATTTGCATTCTCTAATTCATTTAAACTTAATTGTTTAAAGCCATCGATTAATTCGAAACCTCTTCTAATCGGTTCGTCCCAATTTTTTTCCACAATATCACGTATTTGGAAACTTCTACGTTTATCATGTAAAAATGTTTTAAAGCTTTCAATCTCATCTACACTTTCGTGCCCTAAGACGATTTCCACTGTCTCTTGCTCTGTTTTTTTCATATATCCATTGAAATTATGTTGAGTGATACGTTTTTTAAATCTTTCATAATACCCTAAAAGGTCTAAATCCCCACTGATTAAAAACTTTTTTGTATGCAATCTATCTTTTGGATGATTTTTTATCGTAAGTTCGGATAAATATTTATCTTCGGTAGCATCAAAAACTGTTTGTAAATCAAAGTATAAATTCGAATGAGCTACACTTGTTCCTTTAGTTTCAGGAAAATAGTAGTCAATAATGGCTTTTGGTATATCTCTGGCTTTTCCCTCTACAGGGAATAAGTGTGAGCCAATGCCAGGCCTTGTATTTAGTTCAAGAATAATACCTGATTGACCATTTATGATCATATCAACACCGCAATGTGTAAGACCCGGAATTGCTTTTGTAGCATTAATAGCAATTTGCTTTTGTTCGGATGTTAATTGGTCGGTAACATCTATCGGGTCACCCCCAGTTGAAACGTTACTAACCTTTCGAAGATAAAGCCGTTCACCTTTCTTTAAAACACTTTCTAAAGTATACCCAGCATCGGCAATCATTTTTCTCACTTCTGCATCAGGTCGAATAGGCCGATAATGGAGGTGTGGTATTTGTTTTCTAAACTCATTTTTTTGTTCGATTAAATTTATAATTGTTGATTTCCCATCGCCAACAATATTTGCTGGCCGCCTATTAGTCGCTGCTAAGACTTTATCGCCTAACACATATATTCTAACTTCATCACCATCTACATGTTGCTGAACGATAATATGCCTATACTTGAGTTGATTTCTTACACGGTTAATAGCACTTTTTAACTCCTGCTTACTTTTGATATTTACTATAACTCCTTGACCTGAATTTCCATCCGTCGGTTTTACAACAAGTGGAAAAGGGAGGTTTTCAGCGTACTTTAAAATATCGTCGATAGAAGTGCTGTCATTAAAGGTTTTCCCTTGCGGTACAGGAACATTTGCTTTTTGTAAATATTTATTTGTCAAAGCCTTATCATGACAAATTTTAAATGCTTCTATTGTATTTTTATCACCACTTGACTCATTAAAGTAATGAATTCGACGTTCATTTCGCAAGGAATAAAAAAGTTGCTTATTGTTTAGATAATCTCTATTCATATGAAATGTTAAAGTTAAACCTCTTCTCCACCCTTCAAGAGCTATTGTATAAAGACTTATTCTATTTCTTCGAGCTTCAGGTGGTATTGACCTTTGTAAATGGGGTAACCATTCATCTCTATAAAAAGACACTTTAAGGCCTCCTATTGACCATGTCATTCGTATAATTTACTAGTTATTTGAGTATCTTCTTAAATATACCAGATACTTTTCGAATCGGATAAGTTATTTTCCAGCTTGTACTATTTAACATTTGCTGGTACGAGCTCCTTAATTTAGCACGTTCAAATTTAAGGTTTGCAATTCTTTTTTGCTTTTCTTTAATTTCATGGCGTATATTTCTTTCAGCACCTTCAATTTCAAAACCTACTTTAACGGGGGTAGTGTTACTTTCCTCTTTAATAGTCGTCAATCGTTCATTTGCCTCTAATACATCCGTTTTATATTCATCTAAACAAGTCAAAGGTCCGGCTAAAGTTATTGATAAGCAGTTTTTATCAATTAACTTAATCGCACCTATTAAATCTCGCTTGAAGGCTTCTTTTTTTAATGTTTGATGAAAGGTTAATTCATCAACATCTCCATAGGCGAAGAATTTCTTACTTTGAAAGTCATTTATTGGTAAAGATATCATTTGAGTAACAGTTGCTGCGTTGTCCATTAAAGGTCTTAGAGCTGCACTAAAATCAAAATAAGCATTATCCTTTCTTTCATAACCTTTTGTCTCAGGGAAATAGTAATCGATAATTAGGCTTGGCACATCCCGTGATTGTCCTTTTAAAGGGAATAAGATCCCACCAATTTGGGCAGTTGGATTCAGTTCAATTACATATCCATCATTTTTATTTTCTCGATCAACAATAATGTCTACAGCCCCATGTGGAAAATTTGGAATAGCTTTAAGTGCATTTATAGCTGTTATTTTAATATCAGCAGATAAATCATCTAGAACATCAATAGGATCTCCTCCTATTGAGACATTTGCTTTATCATTTAAATATATGACTTCTCCTTGTTTTGGTATTGATTGAAGTGTATACCCATAACGTTTCAGATAGTCAATGGTTTCCTGGTTTAATAAAATCGGGCAGCTAATGAGTCTTGGATTTAAACGTCTTTTTTTATTTTTCTTTTCAATTAAAGTGTAAATTGAGTTTACGCCGTCACCTATAACATTTGGAGGTACTCTTAATATCGCACCTGCTACTTTATCTCCGACAACATAAATTCGATAATCAAGCCCCGAAATGTGTTTTTCAACGATGACTTTATTCTCATTTAAGCTATTTTGCACATAATCTAAAGCACGATATACTTCCGCTTCACTTCTTATATCTGAAAAAACACCCCGCCCAAAGCTACCATCAACCGGTTTAATAACGACTGGATAGCCGAGCCTTGATATATATTGAAGTATTTCGTCTGCTTCACTTGTTATGGTAAATTGCCTTCCTTCAGGCACAGGGACGCCTGAGCTCTTTAACATTTTTTTGGTTACTTCTTTGTCCATTCCTTGCTCAACAGCAGTAGTTGAAACTTTATCTCCACGCGTTCTAAAAAAATAATGGGATTTCTCGTTTGTATGCAAAGAAAAAAGTTGGCCAGGAGTATTAACAGACCACTTTTTTATATGCTTAAATGGTTCCGAATCTTTATGATGCCACTTAAGTACTAAACCCCTGCGCCAACCTTCTAAAGCAATCACATAAGCATCTAAATAATTTCCTTCAATGCCTGAAATGACATTTAGAGGTAAATGTGATAACCAATGATTATTAAATTTGATTTCCAAATTTAACACCTACATTCCGTTTCAATTAATTATACTGTAACTGCTTGGAATCCTTTAATAACGCTCGATATTCACTAAATTGTTTCCCGTTTAACAAATCATTTATTAGCCTTCCTTGGGCATCTAAAAAGTAGTCACCTAACCATTTGTCAGTTTGTTCATCAAACTCGTCATAATAACCAGGTTTAGGTGTAAACTCCCCGAAAACTAAACCTTGATCTCCTCTTAAAAAGTCTATTCGAATGAAAGGAGCGGGAATCTTTCCACTTATATTTTCGACCATTTGTATTTCTTCTTCAGTTGCTCCGCTTCCTTTAAATAAATTTTCATCATACTTTCCCGTTGAAATCCGTTTTCCTTCTGGCGTCCACCAACATTGTCGTAATTCCGGATAGCGTATAATTTCTAAAATAATGCCTACTTTCCCATAAAAACAATAAAATTTCACATCACGAGCCTGCGTCTTTGCATGTTTATTTTCATAAATTAATTCTTCTACCATCCACCGGTCTTGACTAACAGCATCTGATAGCAAATCTTGCTGCATATTTTGCTTTAATGTATCCCAGTCTGTTATTTGCCTTGCATCTTTTACATCAAATATTTCGTTCACCCTATGCACTAAATATACACCACGAGACCCTGCTCCATCTACAGGTTTAATGACAGTACCTTCTCGTTTAGGAATAGTATTTATCGTATAAAATTGTTCATCAATATGAGGAACCTTAACACCTAATTTCTCTACGAATTTATAAGCTATACTTTTATCATCTAAATACCATTCAGGTAATGTATTATTTAACTGTTTTTGACGCATTCGCATATTTAAACTAGCACGAAATGAGGAGGCTTCATGTAATGGAATTGGTTTTTCAGTCAAGCCCGCTCGGATTATAAATTCAGGAATTTCCTCTATAGCTAAACCAGACAATACTTTTGAATACATTAAATTTTTATAAGTATCGTCTTGACGCATATACAGTTTAGCTGCATGTGTAAGTGCTTCGCGATAATTAGATTGCAGATGATTCTTCGTATCTATGAAAGTATCTAAATGAGATATAAGCTCACTACGGGATCTCATATCTTTAACATATTCGTTAATTTGATGATGGTTTAAATTTAAATCTTTTAATCTTAATTCATGTAATTTCTCTCTAGTTTGATAGAGTTCATCCTCAGCATGAGATAATCTTAATTTTAACTGCTCTATATACTGTTTTTGACGAATACTTCTATTACTATTAAATAAACGACGGAAGAATTTTTTAATCCTACGAAAATACTTAGATAGTTTCCAAGTTTTACTTTGTTTAATATGATTTATATTTTTATTATTTTCCTGTATTTGCCGATTTAAATAAGCTATTTTCTCTTCTTTATACAATATTTCTTCATTTAATGAATCGGTTTCCGCTTGTTGATGGACATTTTCTTGGGCTTGACTTTTGATTTTCTCTTCCATTGTCTTCACCTCCTTTATCTAAATAAGCCAATCTTTAAGTCGCATAACATATTTCTCTTCATTTATTTCATGTTCATTTAGCCAATCTTCAAAAGCGAGTTTAACGCCTTTCATCTCGCCTTTATAGTCATTGATATTTTTTCTTATTTGTTGATTTAATGGATACCAGCGACCCCGCATACCGAAATAACCATTCATATGATGTAAACATTTGCGAAATTGATAGTTTTGTACTCTTCTGCCATTATACGATATTTCCGGTGTTTCATCTATGATGATTAATGATGTTAATGGTTTAACTTGAGGCATATGCTGTTGCCAATCATTTAAGATTTTTGGACTTCGTATAATTAACACTTTACAAGAAGCCTTTTCACCATTTACAAGTACTTGAACATCATGGCCATTAATCATTTGGCGGATGTTTTTATTAAACGTTCGTTTTTTATTGAGATTATAATGTCCCATTTGAATTAATCCAGTCGTTAAACCTAGCTGTTGATTTTTTTGAATTTCATTAATGATTAACGTAGTCATATAGTCCTGTAAATGATAGTAGTCTGCTGCCATAATAACATCGAAATAACGTTTTTTATTTTTTCGTTGAGGTAACATTAATTCTGGTACAGGAAACAAACGTTCTTTTTGTGCGATTGGAAAGTGTAAATTTCTAGCATTTTTATGATAATGTGAAAAACTTTCTATATACTCTCTGCGCGCGTCCATTAAATAAATATACGCTTCAAATGGCGAAGTTCTATTCCAAGAGGGTAATGTTTCTCTTTGAAAGGATAATGGCCCAGTCGGCAAATCTACAATTGCTTCATTTCCAAAAGCATTTTTTAAACGGCTTTTAAACTCATCATCAGCCCCAAATCTTACACAATCCCAAAATCCAATTTTATCTACGACCGGTTGTCGTCTAAACATGAGGGACAAGGTATTTGTAAATGTATATTTTCCAGAAGTCTTGTGCCGGTAACATTGGAGGTCCTTTGACAATTGAACCTGTTCTGAAGTGTTCGCTAATAATTGTGGGTTTTCTAACAAATGTTTAGCTTGTATTTCTAATTTTTGAGCATGTGCCCAATCATCTACATCCTGTACTATAACAAGTTCACCGGTTGCTTCTTGTAGAGCAAGATTTCGAGCAACATATAAACCGCTGTTTTGTTCAGTTGATAAAACTTTTATTCGTGAATCCTTTGTGGCATATGTTTTTATAACATTTAATGTTTGGTCTGTACTACAATCATCAACGATTAAAAGCTCTATATTTTTCCATGTTTGCGAAAGAATAGATCTAATGGCTACTTCAATCTTATGTTTTGCATTATAAGCAGACAAAATAACCGATATTTTTGGTCCGTGGCTAACTACTTCAAGTGTTTGCTTCATGAATAATTCGCCATTGCAATATTTATCATAACTGGAACTAAATTTAATCGGTTCTAGTTGATATTTATTTAAAGTTTTATTGATCCAATAAGCTTTAGTATCTATATCTGGTGTGATGTTTGCTAAAGCTAAATAAAGGTCTGGGTGATCTTCCTTTTGTAATCTTTCATGAATGACTTGCATCGCTTTTGACGACTTATCTATTCTTTTAAAGCACTCTGCTTCCACTATCGCTATTTGTCTTAATTGATCCTCTATTTTCTCCCCTTTTTTTGCTTGATGCAAATATGGTAGAGCACGGGTAGCTCCGTCAGTTGTACATTTATTTGCATACCACAGAGCAATTTCCCATGCTGCCATTCTTTTTAAATAGCGATTGCTTGTTTCATTATATATATTCTTTAGATCCGTCAGAGCCCTTTTTATAAATCCTTCCGTGTAAAGCAAATGTTTGTACTTTTTTATTTCGTTTATCGCTTTTTCTCTTTTGTATGTCCGACTATATATTTGTTTTCGACCTTGTTGACTTAAAACAAGACTGCTTATGTGACGAACATTTTGTTTAATTTTTTTAGGATTGAGTATGTTAAGGATTTTACTGTTTTTTATTTGATTGAATTCTACTTGCAACTCTGCCAATTTTTCTCGAGAACTTTTCTCCGTACTCAGTAGGCGATTGTATTCTTCATCTAATTGCTCTCGTTTACGCTTTAATTGTGTAAGCTTTTTCTCATCTTTATTTGTAAATCTTTTATTATCATACTTCATGATTAAACCACCCAGTTTATATGTCGAGATTGGTTATAAAAAGATGTAATCATACTTTTCATCCACACTCTATATTATCTATAATAAATTATTTTTCTCCAAACTTTTTCACCAATAACTGATATTTAGTATTTTAAAAATCACCTTTTAACCGTGAGATATGTTTTGAATAACCAAAGTGTTTCTCGACGAAGTTAATAGCGGTTTTTACTTGTTGTTCATATTGTTCATCATCATTCATCAACTCTTCAATCGTTGTTCTTACTTCATGTGGCTCTGCATAAATAGCCGCTTCACCGAAGAGTGATTTAAAATGTGGAGGGATAATAACCGGAACACCTACAGCCATCGCTTCAAATATAACTCTTCCAAAAGCTTCTACCCAATTTGGTGCATTATAGTAAACGAACAAGTCAAGTTTGGATAAAAATTCTTTAGGTGATTCATCCCCGAATTCAATGACATGCCAATTAGTCGGAATATTTCCTAACAATTTTTTCGGCCATTCTGCCCCACCTAAAATGTGAACATTGATATCATTTGAATTCGGATAAACTTTTAATAGTTCTTCCTTCGTCTGTGGCCATTTCACATATTGATCCCTGGAGTGACGGCCAATGGTAATTTTTTTATTATTTGGCCGTTCTTTACGTTGCCATTCTTTCGTATTAATAATATTTACCCAGTCATGATCCGATAAATTGATATACTTGAGTTCATCTTCATGATAATCATATAATGACTGTCGTATTAACGGACCGATAGGATGCCAAATACCAGTTTGCCCGAAATATTCTTTTAAATGCGTTACACATTGTTCTAGTGTATAAATGGTCTCACCATCTTCATTATAATCTCTTTTAGGGGTTTGATTAACAATAACTCGAACTTGTTTAGCATTGACTTTTGGTAAATACTTTTGCCAATCTTGTAAGATCGGAGGATGTCTTACAATTAACGTGTCACAACTAACCTCTTCACCATAAACAAGCATTTGCACGGTTTCTCCGTCGATTTGCTCCCTTACCTTGGGGTTAATAGTATTTACTGAATTTAAATCATAACGATACATTTGGATAAGGCCGGTCTTTAAACCATGCTCTTTATGTGCTTTTATTTCTTCTATATTTGACATATTTGTACCGCCTAATAAGCGAAATTCCGAAGCAATAATAACATCAAAATGTCTTGGTTTTTCTTGTGACCTATCAGGCAACATAGGTTCTGGTACCGCAAACGGTCGATTCTTTTGAGGAAAGTTATATTTTAAATTTCCCCTCTCATGATAGTAATCATTTACTTCTGCATATTCTTTTCTTACCCCCATAAAGTAACCAGGGTATCCAAATGCTGAGCTACCTGTTAAAGATTTACTTGACTGACGTGTAAAAGACAGGGGAGGGGTTTGTAATTTAGCAATAGCATCTTCCCCAAACGCTTTCGTTAAACGTTTCAAAAACTCCGAGTCCCCTGCAAAACGAACTGAATCCCAATAGCCGATCGTATTCATTACTTCCTGTCGACGAAACATTAATGAAGACATGTTCGGAAATAAAAAATTACCAGGTCTATTCCGGCGATGAAAAGTTAAGTCATTGGTTAATCTCGCTTGTTGTGAAGTATTTGCTATAATGTGTGGGTGATCAATCAAATGCTCTGCTTGTGTTTTTATTTTATCGCAATGTGACCAGTCATCTGCATCATTTACTGTTACAAAATCACCAGTCGCATGTTTTAATCCTATATTTCGGGCAACATAAGCGCCGCTATTGTTTTCTGTTTGCAATAAAATCACACGATCATCTTTAGCTTGATACGCTTTAACAACCTCTACAGTATGATCATTACTACAATCATCAACAACGATAACTTCTAAGTTTGTCCACGATTGGGTTAATAAAGATTCAATAGCTGTGCCAATATAATCCGCTGCATTAAAAGTAGGGACGATAATCGAAACTTTTACACCTTCATTAACAGCTTTCGTTTTTGGAAAGCTTCTCAAACGGTCGTAAGAATGTTTATCACTATCTTCTGATAGTTGTAAAGGTGATTTATTAAATTTTTTCATGATCGAATTTATCCATGATAGACGCTTATCTACTGTTGTTTGGACATTAACCATCATAAAATAAAGGTCGATATGTTCTGTTTTATTGAGTGACTCAGTGATTATTTGTTTTGCTTCATTAATTTTATTTTGTAAAATTAAACAATCCGCTTTTATAATGGATAATTTTCGTTGAAATACTTTATTAAGCTTCGATTTCTCCAATTGGTTAACATAATCTAAGGCAATTGTTGCTTCCTCAGGGCAATGTTTGTTCGCATGCCATAATGCAAGCTCCCACATCGCTAAATTTCTAATAAAACGGTCTTCATAAGGATTGTTTGCAATTTGTTTTAACTCCTGTAGTGCTCTTTTTGTAAAACCAAGCGTGTATAACTTATAGGTGATCCTCTTTATTTTTTCTTTAGAAGATTGTCTTTTGCCTATATGCATAATACTTTTAATCGCTTCTTTTTGAGTGCTAGACAATCTATTTTTAAGAAAATTCCTCTGTCTTTCAGTTAGCACTGTGAACAATACCCAATCAATGATATGAATGATTAGTTTTTTAATAAATTTAAGCAATGTTATCATCACCTATACATGTTTTTATTTTACTTTTGCCCTTGAATGATTGTTAGTCCCTTTGTTATTACTTTTCTTTGTTCGTCTTTTTTTACGTCCTCTTTTTTTATTAGTTCCCATCTCTTTACGATATTTTGCAACAATTTTTTCAGCATCTCCATCTGCTCGGATTTTTCCTTGATCAATCCAGATCGCTCGTGTACACACTTGTTCGACAAAGCGCATACTATGTGTGACAATAACGACAGCTTTTGCCTGATCCATCATTTCTTGTATCCGTTCGGTTGCTTTTTGGCGAAAAGCTAAATCACCTGTAGAAAGAGCTTCATCAATAATAAAAATATCAGGCTTTAATACTGCAGCAATACTAAAACCTAGACGTGAACGCATGCCACTTGAATAATCTTTTACTGGTTTATCGATCGCTCGTTTAATACCTGAGAATTCAACAATATCGTCATATTTCTCATCTATAACATATTTGGGAATACCAAGTAGCATACCATTTAAATAAATATTATCTGTGCCTGTTAATTGTCGGTTAAATCCTGTTCCATATCCTAATAATGAGGAAGTTTCACCATAAACATTTACAGATCCAGCGTCTGGAGCCAATATTTTCGTAAGCACTTTACATAAAGTACTTTTTCCTGCACCATTATGACCAATAATACCGACGACTTCTCCTTCATAAACTGTAAAGTTTAAATCTTGTAATGCCCAAAATTCATCTTTATTCAACCGAAAAGATACACCAAGATTTCTAGCTTCAATCACTGGATTATTACGAATCGTCGTCTCTGTTTTTCTTAACTCTAGGCTACGTCGTTTTTTAACTGGTTTTGGAACAGTAGCTCTATAATTTTTCACAACTGTTTTTGGATCACCAGTCTCTCTTACAACACCTTGATCGATCCACATAAGTCGATCACAATTACGTTCAGCATAACGCAGGCTGTGGGTAACGATAATAACCATTTTAGCCTGTCTAACGAGCTGTTTCATTTTCTCTGCCGCTTTCCGACTAAAACGCGCATCTCCTGTATTTAAGGCCTCGTCTAAAATTAAAATCTCTGGTTGCAAATGTGAAGCAACACTGAAACCGAGCCTTGCTCGCATGCCACTTGAATAATGTTTCATCGGTTGATCAATAAACTCACCTAAATCGGAAAACTCATGAATATCATTAAAGTATTCGTGAATAAGATCTTGTTCGATCCCTAACATCATCCCGTTTAAATAGACATTTTCTCGACCAGTTAGTTCTTTATTAAACCCCATTCCGAAAGAAAACAATGCTGTAACTTTCCCGTCAACGTGCATCGTTCCTTTATCATGCTTTAAAATACCAGTAATGATTTTACTTAAAGTCGTTTTTCCAGCTCCATTTGCACCGATAATGCCGAGAATTTCACCTTGATGTCCTGTGAAACTAATACTTTTTAAAGGCCAAATTTTTTTTGGTCGTTTAGCTTTTTCTTGACGATTTTTATTACGTTTAAACAAGTCAAAAAGACGTGATTTATAATCGTCATTTGACATACTTGTATCAAAATAAACGCCAACATCTTCAGCTTTTACGACCTCTTCTGGCATTTGTGTATGATCTTTAGTCATGGATTTATATCCCTCTTTATAATGCTTTAATAATATTATGCTCTTTCTTTCGATAGTGATTAATCATAAATATAATGATAGCAACAGAAATTACGAAAATAACCCCTAACTTTAAAAAGTCTGGTATTTGGTGATACATCAATACGTCACGATATGAATCAATAATAATAGCAATTGGATTGGCTGCAACGACAAATCCGTACTCAGGTGGGAGTCTACCACCTTCCCATATGATGGGCGAAGCATAGAAAAAGATACGAATAACATGTGATAATAAATTATCAATATCTCTAATGAAGACAGTAAAAAACCCAAGTACAGATCCAACAGCGAGTAAAAACGTAATGGTAATAATAATGATAATCGGCAATAACACTATATGCCATGTCGGCACCTCAGCGTAAAATATTAAAAATAAGCCGATAACAATTGTTCCAAATAAAAAGTTAATGAGCTGTGTGATCGTAAATGAAAGTGGAAAAATAAATTTCGGCAAATATACTTGATTTATAATTGAGCTATAACGTAAAACTGAATTTGCCGATGTATTAATAGACGAACTAATCCACCGCCAGACGATCAAACCAATCACTAAGAAAAGAGCGTAATCTTCTCCACCTCTATCAAGTATGATAACGACAAGAAAATAATATACAGCGATATTTAACAATGGATCGAGTAACCACCAAAAATAGCCGAGATAGCTATTTCGATGTTCTGCTTTTAGTCCTGATTTGACTAAATATAATATTAAGTCTTTACGTTTCTTAATTTCTTTAATATAAGCATTCATATGTTCTCTCACACCGCCTAATATATGAATTAATTGCTTAAAAATTTATATTTCACTGTATTTTTCACAGACGTTAAGGCGTAATTTATGAAGTACCATAAACTTTTTAACAAACTTTGCTTTTCAATATGTCTGTAAACATACCAATTTTGTTTAGCAGCTTTTATTTTATTACTAGAGATCGAGCCTTCAACGAGACGATATTTTGCAAGTACTTCTGGTAATCCGTAAGCAAGATATCCTTTTTTCATTATGTGTAACCAAAAAACATAGTCTTGACGCGTTCGAATATTGACCATACGCATCGCCCCAATTTTACGACGGTCGATCATCACCGTTAGACAACCGATCACGCAATGTTTCATGAGCTGCTCATAACCAACTGTCTTTGGGGCTTCAGTGACAGCCTTCGTCAACGTCCCATCTTCATGCATACGAATATATTTTGTAAATGAAAAGGCGATATCTTTCGTTTGCATAAATGTAAGTTGTTTAGCTAATTTTTTTGGAAGCCATACATCATCACTATCTAAAAAAGCAATGTAATCACCTTTCGCATAATCCATAGCCGTATTTCGTGCAACTGCTGATCCGCTATTTTTATTAAGCTTAATTAGCTTAATACGATTATCTTTTTTAGTATATGATTGAACAATTTCAACTGTTCGGTCTGTTGAACAATCATCGACGATAATCATTTCCCAATTTTGGTATGTTTGTTTTAGCACAGATTCTATTGTTTCATGAATAAAGCGCTCTGCATTGTAAGCAGGTGTAATTACGGAAATTAATGGATTTGTTTGCATCACTTTCAGCACGATCCTTTTAATAATTCATTATACCAATTAATTAGTTTTCTTTCTTCTACCTGCCAATTCAATTTTTCACTTACAGCCCGCTTGCCATTTTTCCCCATCCGCCTTGCTTCTTCTGGGTGATCTCTTAAATAGTCGATCGCTCGTTTAATATCTGTCTCATCGTATGGATCTACAGCAATCCCGCATTCATAAGTCTCAACGAATGATTTCCATACCGGAAAATTAGAGCAAATAATTGGTAGTCCGGCATTCATATATTCAAAAAACTTCGTCAGTTCCTTTTTCATGTAATGATCTGTTGGCGGAAATATAGCGATGCCCGCTAACCAACGATGATTAATATACGCTTTTTCAATATCTTCTTTTTCCACAAAGCGATCAACACCTTCGATTGTGATACGATCTTTCGCATTTGCAGCTATTTGTTTCATCTGATCTGCAAGTTGACTGTCGCACTTTCCAATAAAATGAACGGAAATGTGTTCATCAATCAATGGTAATCTGGCATGGATGAGTGCGCCACGATCTTCTGTCACATTGCCTGTATAAAGTACTTTTTGTTCAAAGGATCTGTTGTCGTGTCGATTGTTTAATGTTATATCATTCATTAATGGATAATTTAAAACACATACCCCACGTTTGTAAATATCGTAATAATACTTTTCAGCTAAACATAATTCCATACGCCGCGTCAATAGTTTTTCCAATATTTTATATAATTTAGCCAAAAATAATCTTAGCCACCGATTGACATATTGCTTTTGTAAAATGCTAGTTACATAATCTTCATGAATATCGTAAATAACAACATTCGATTTCTTTTTTAACAGCCAACCAACAATCATTAATTCAGGATCATGGAAATGATAAATATCTGCACGCAATCGTTTCGCTTTTTTATAAGCATCTATCGTCCCGAAAATCATACGTTTAAGGCGACTTTTATATGATTTTAACCGCACATGTTTAATAGGCTTTTCATCTGTTTGTTTATCATCCTTAGCTACTAAATAAACGTCAAAGCCTGCCTGTTTAAGTGATAAACATTCTTTATGATAAATTCTTGGATCTGTCGGGTGATGTACCGTTGTTATGTGCACAACCCGTTTAGGTGTGCTCATCTTATCAACTCCGATTTATAAAACTTAACTTTCTAAGGTCTAATATGATAGATTAGTTTTGATCTGTTGCTCGCTCAATATCTAATACGCTTAAAAAAGTTGTTTCATACTGTTTAACGATGTGTCCAACCTCGAAATCTTGCGCGCGCATTTTTCCTTTATTAATTAATTCGTTTCGCTCTTTGTCATTTAAAGTGAGTATATAATGTAATTTATTTGCCATTTGCTTTGCATCACCGACCGGACAAATGGCACCATATACGCCATCAAGTAAAACTTCCTTAGAACCGGGCTTACAATTTGTTGAAACGACAGGTGTTCCTGCTGCTAGTGCCTCAACTAGTACATGGCCAAAACCTTCGTTAATAGAAGAAAGTGCAAACACATCAGCCTTCTTAAAATAAATATATGGATTGCGAACGAAACCTACAAAATGTACATACTCTTCTATCCCTAAGGAGATCGCTTCCTGTATGAGCACATCTTTAAGTTCACCTTCACCTAAAATAATGAGTTTACAATTAATATTTCTTCTCACGATGGCAAAGGCGTTTAATAGCGTTCGTTGATCTTTTTCTTGTACAAGTCTTCCGGCTGTGACAATGATTTTGTCTTTTGTATCAAAAAGAGCTTCATGAGATGGATCGATTCGACCATGTTCAATGTGATACTTTATATTTTCTAAATCGACAGGATTGTAAATCACATCAATTTTATCTGGTTTAACAAAATATCGATTTATAATATTTTCCTTGACACCTTCTGACAGAGCGATTACTTTACTTGATAAACGATAAAGTAATCCGAATAACAACAATTTAACATTTGTAGAAAAACTCCCACCTAAATAAGCTGCTTCTCTTACGATATTTTTTGTTTTTGTAAATGATAACAACTTAGCAATAATTGCGATTGTATTATAAATAGGAATTGTACTAAATACAATGCTCGGCCTTTCTTTTCGAATCACCTTCGCAAACGGTATAATACCAGCACGCAATCGTTTTGTTGGCAATTTTATTAATTTGACATCCGATTTTAAATAAGATTCATAGCTACCGTTATAATTTAATGTAACAAGTATCGGTTCAAAGATTGTCCGATCAATATGGTTTAATATATTTAATAACGTTCTTGCAGCCCCGCCTGCACCCATTTCATAAATAAAGAAGATGATTTTCTTCCTTTGCATTGTATCGTATCCTTTTCCTTAAAAGTAAACAAATATGCTCTAAAGATTATATCATAGCATCAGCTTTTCACAAAATGAGTTTATAGACCTATGAAGCATGAGACGGGCACTTGAATTTAAAACTGAATAATCTATTTAAGAAATGAACGTATTCATTTTTGTCAATTTCATCTATTATACAAGTTATCACACTCATTATTCCCACTTGTCAGAATATACAAACTTATAAAAAGGGTTTTCATGTTAATTTTATCACATTACAAAAGCCATCCCTTCGATGATTGTAATTTACAGTACCTAAAAATGAATAATGTAAAAAATTATGTCACGAACGATGAAAGCGTGTATAATAGGTTATGATTGATTGTAAAATATCGTTTTTTTAAAATAACAATTAAACTCTTTGTAAAGGTAGGAAATAAGATGAGCTTATACGAAAAGTTAATAGCGAAAGAAGAACGAGTCTCAGTCGTCGGATTAGGTTATGTAGGTCTTCCATTAGCTATTGAAATCGCGAAAAAATATGACACTGTCGGTTTTGATATCAATGAAGAAAAACTAAATCAATATTTAAATGGTATTGATGTCACTAATGAAGTTGGCAATGAGGCTATTCAAAACACAACGATGGCATTTTCTAGTAAGGAATCTGATCTTAAGGCGTGCAAATTTCACATAATCGCCGTTCCAACCCCTATTAATGCGGATAAAACACCTAACTTAGCACCGATCATTGAAGCAAGTAAAACGATCGGAAGAAATTTAACACGCGGTTCAATTGTCGTTTATGAATCGACGGTCTACCCTGGAACGACAGAAGAAATATGTATTCCGATTCTCGAAGAACAATCTGGACTTACATTTGGTGAAGATTTTAAAGTTGGATATTCACCAGAGCGCATTAATCCTGGAGATAAAGTCAATACACTCACTAAAATTGTTAAAATTGTTTCAGGTTCTGATAAAGATGCACTACAAAATATTTCTAAAGTATATGATTCCATAATTGATGCTGGTGTACATGAAGCTGAATCAATTAAAGTTGCTGAGGCTGCTAAAGTAATCGAAAACTCTCAGCGCGATATTAATATTGCTTTTATGAATGAGTTATCAATGGTATTTAATAAAATGAACATAAATACAAAAGCAGTTTTAGAAGCCGCTGGAACGAAATGGAATTTCCTGAAGTTTACCCCTGGATTAGTTGGCGGTCATTGTATCGGAGTTGATCCGTATTATTTTACGTATAAAGCTGAACAATTAGGTTATCATTCACAAATCATTTTAGATGGCAGAAAAATAAATGATGATATGGGAAAACATGTCGCTAACCATATTATAAAGACGATGATCCGGGCGAAACAAGATGTGCATGAAGCAAAAATCGCGATTTTAGGGTTAGCCTTTAAAGAAAATGTCGGTGATGTGAGAAATACAAAAGTCATCGACATTATTGACGAACTGCATGATTACGGTATTGACGTTTTAGTCCATGATCCACTCGCTGAAAAAGAAGAAGTCAGAGAAGAATTTAACATTGAACTCATTGATGAAGATGAATTAACTGATCTTGATTGCATCGTCCTAGCGGTTCCACATAATATATTTAAAGAGACGTATACATTAGACAAACTAGCATCAATGTATAGAAATGAAAAGAAAGTTTTAGTCGATGTTAAAAGTGTGTTCGATCAAAACGAATGTGAGGTGAAAGGCATTCACTATTGGAGTTTATAAAAAATAGATGATTTTTTCGCTATGTTAAAGAGGATAGGTTCAGCACCTATCCTTTTTTTAATCATCACATATTTTGTTTTCAAGAGGCATCTTTAGCATACATCGTTGATAAGTTGATTGAATCATTAAAGTAGTTATCTGTTTCGCGTTTGATGACTTTAAAAAGTAATATAATACCGATTAAATTTGGTATCATCATCATGGCATTAGCCATATCAGCAAAAGCCCAAACAGTCGTTAAATTAGCAACGGTACCGATAAAGGTTGCAAAAATATAAATGACACTATATACCTTTAAATGATTAACGCCGAACAAATATTCAAAACATTTAATGCCGTAAACATACCAGCCAATAATCGTGGAAAAACCGAAGAAAATAACTGAGATTGAAACAATATATTCGCCAATCACACCGAGTGTTGAGGAAAATGCTTCACTCGTTAATGCCCCAGCTTCTAAATTTGGATCGTGAGCAACCCCTGAAAGTAATCCACCTGATGGATCCCAGTAACCCGTAACAAGTAAAACTAAACCTGTCATTGTACAAACGATAATTGTCACGATAAATGTTCCAGTCATTGCTACTAATGCTTGTTTAGCCGGATGACTCGTTTTAGCATTACCAGCTATTAACGCAACTGTCCCTAGCCCAGCCTCATTAGAGAACATACCTTTTGATGCACCATGTTGAATAGCTTGTCCAACAGCGACACCGAGAAAGCCCCCAGCAGCTGATACAGGTGTGAAGGCATGTTGAAAAATAAGGCCGAATGCTGGGATAATTCGATCGTAATGTAATATAAGGATTAGTATCGAAGCACCAATATATAATACCGCCATTACAGGCACAAAGACGCCCGCTACATTACTAATGCGCCTTAAGCCACCGAAAACGATCAAACCAGTCAAAATGACAAGAATGATACCTGTCACCCAGCCATTTATATGAAAGCTATTCCAAACGACATCAGCGATTGTATTCGATTGCACACTATTGCCTATGCCAAGGGCAGCAAATGCACCGAATAACGCAAAAGCAACCGCTAAAAAGCGAAATCGTCTCCCGAGACCGCGCTCAATGTAATACATCGGTCCGCTTGAATATTCACCATTTGCATTTTTTATGCGATATTTTTGCGCAAGAAGTGCCTCAGCATATTTAGTCGCCATTCCAACGAGTCCGACGATCCACATCCAAAAGATCGCACCTGGACCTCCGAGAGAAATAGCTGTCGCTACACCAGCAATATTTCCATTCCCAATCATTCCAGCGAGTGAAGTCATTAAAGCTTTAAAGTTACTAACGTCTCCCTTCCCACTTTCCATATCTTCTTGATCCTTCGTAAAAGCTAATTTAAATGCGTAACTTAATTTACGAAATTGAAGCCCTTTCAAAACGAATGTTAAAAATAAGCCTGTCCCAGCAAGTAATAAAATGCTAGGCGTTCCCCATAAAAAATCATTCACGCGTTCGATGATGTGAAGTAACATTGCCGATCCTCTCCTGCTGTTTTTCTAGTTAGAACATTAGTTTCTTTAACGACACGACAAAGGGATTATTTTACAACTATTTAATACACAATTTTTGATAACGCTTTCAATTATCTAAGTGACAAATATAGTAGCAAACACACGTTTATAGGTCAATAAAATATATATGCAAAGAATTGAAGTTTTTATTTTCAAACATCTTAAGGAGAGAATAAATGATTTTCTACTAATGATAAAAAAAGATTGGATCAAAATATTTCAGTGATCCAATCTTTTTTAAATATGTTATTTATTCAAATGTAATCACTGGCTTTATAACTTTTCCTTGTTCCATATCATTAAGGGCTTTGGATAAGTCCTCAAATGGATACTTTTTTATTAATTTATCAAATGGAAAACGTCCATCTTTATAATATTTTATAAGTTGTGGAATGAACATTTTCGGAATTGCTGCTCCTTGGGTTACACCAACAATTGTTCTATTCGGTATAATAACATCCTCATAAATTTGAATTGAAACTTCTCCACCAACACCAACTACTGCCATTGTGCCTTCAACTGCTAAACAATTGAGCGCTTCATTAATCACTGAAGGTACAGCCGTTGTATCAAAAGAATATTGTACGCCTCCATTTGTCACTGACTGAACAGTTTCACTAATATCATCTATTTCATGACTATTAAATGTGTGAGTCGCACCTAACTCCTTAGCTAAAGCTAAGCGATCCTCATCAATATCGACAGCTATAATATGATCACATCCAACGATATTTGCTGCCATTATACCGCTCAAACCGACCCCGCCACAACCAAATATAGCAATGCTTGAAGCAAATTCCGGTTTTAATTTTTTAAGCACTGTACCAGCTCCAGTTTGTATACCACAAGCTAATGGTCCTAAAATTGAAAGATCAACATCTTTATCTACTTTAACTAAATGCGATTCATGAACGATCGCATGTGTTGCCAAGGATGATTGACCGAATAAAGTGGCCACATTTGTATCATCTTTTTTAATTCTCATCGTCCCATCCATCATTGTTCCATTAAAGTTTAAAGACCCTAAATTTTCACATGCTCCGGGATTTCCTGTAATACAAGTCTTGCATTCATTACAGAAAGCAAAAGATAAAATGACGTGATCACCTTCTTTAAAATCTGTCACACTATCTCCGACTTGCTCAACAACACCGGCGCCTTCATGTCCTAAAACAATCGGTAATGGTGTAGATATATCTTGGTTAGAAACACTAAAGTCTGTATGACAAATGCCTGTTCCAACCACTTTTATGAGAACTTCATTTTCCCTTGGCATATCTAGCGTTAATTCTTCAATCTGAATATTTCCTTTTTCTTTTACTAAAGCACCTTTAATGTTCATGTTTTCACCTCACTGATATAAGTTTCATCTTCAAGATAGCATATAGATTATAATATTTTTGTCTTCATACGACTTATACGAATATCTTCCCATATTTCCAATCAAACATTCATATATTGTTAATAAAGCAGGATTTTTCTTTCAAATAACGAATATCAGTCATAGAACTAAACAATTTTAGGAGGAAAAAGTATGCTTGCGATTAAACATGCAAAACTCTTTAATGGACGAGGAGATGTGTTAGAAAACTACCATATCCTTATTGAAGACGGAAAGTTTAAAGCTATTTCCACTAATGTTGATATTCCAGAAAACTATCACTTCATTGATGCGCAAGGAAAAATCATAACACCTGGACTTATTGATGTTCATACACATTTAGGAGTTTCGGAAGAAGGTGTCGGAAGTGAAGGATCTGATTTTAATGAAACGAGTGATCCTGTAACACCTGAGGTTCGGGCCATTGATGGAATTAATCCACTTGAAATTGGCTTTACTGACGCCGTACAAGCTGGTGTAACGACAGCTCAAGTGATGCCAGGAAGTGCCAATATTATTGGTGGAGAAATGGTTGTGATAAAAACAGCCGGACATATCGTTGATGACATGGTTATTAGAGAACCGTCTGGCATGAAAGCAGCGATGGGCGAAAACCCAAAACGTGTATACGGAGAAAAAAGGAAATTACCGGTCACCCGTATGGGGCTTGTAGCAAGATTGCGCGAAATGCTCATTAAAGCTGATAATTATTTAAATGACAAAACGAACGATGGAAGAAATCTTGGTTTAGAGCAGTTAGCGAAAGTGCTTCGTAAGGAAATTCCCCTTCGCGTGCACGCACACCGAGCAGACGATATTTTAACCGTTCTTCGCATTAAACGTGAATTTGATATTGATATAACAATTGAACATTGTACAGAAGGTCATAAAATTGCCGATTATATTTCAAAACACAGCGATGTTCGCGTATCTGTCGGTCCTACAATGTCAACACGATCGAAAGTAGAACTAAGAGATAAAGGATGGGAGACGATTAAAGTTTTATGGGATGCAGGTGTACCTGTATCGATTACGACAGACCATCCTGTTGTTGGTATTGAATATTTACGAACAAGTGCTATATACGCCATCCATCATGGATTAACAAAACAGCAAGCTTTACAAGCAGTGACATTAAATGCGGCTAAACATTTAGGTGTAAGTGAGCGTGTTGGCTCAATTGACGTTGGAAAAGATGCAGATTTTGTTATTTGGAATGGAGATCCATTCGATATTAAATCTCATATTGAGCAAGTGTTTATTGAAGGAGAAAAAGTTACATAAGAACCCCCCATTTTATTGGGGGGCTTGCGAATGCTCATAACCGAGTGGAAATGTGTTTAAACGAGCGAGAATATCACATAAGCGATCGAGAAATTCACCTAAACGATCGAAAAAGCACACGATCCGATCGGAAGGTACAGCGCCTCTGCATGTCATACTATATTTTAAATCGTTCAATAACATAATCTAAACCGAGGTTATCGTCAGGATAACTGTACATCTCACCCGAGGCAAGGCCTGTGTAAATATATTTTGTTGCCTCTTCGGCTTCTTGAAACATTTGCATCATTTCATCTTTGTTATTTTCCAGCTCATTGAGTAGATCATGAGAGACGAAGCGGTCTAAAATGCTTTCAATATTAGAAAAACATATGTCAAACGTGTCATTCATCGTTTTCATTTGGCCTTCAACATTCTCAGTCAACTCTCCCGTCGTTAAACGAACGTTTGATTGATAACTGACAAAAGCAACAATACCTCCAGTTAAAATGAGTAACAATACAATAGGAACTAAAAATTTCAAAAGGAGTGATTTTCGGAAAACAGAAAATCGTTGATGCTTTTTGCTTTCTGGTTGCCTCATAACGTATACGCTCCTTTATATGTATCTTCACTCTTTATATCGTAAAAATATGTAAATCTTTTTAATTCTCTTGATAAATCAATAAATTAAAATGACTCATATAGGAAAGCCTTTACATCATACCGCATGCTACGATAGACTCGTCAATCAATTGCTTCAAACACTTCCACTTAGAAAAAAGACCACCAAAACGGTGGGCACAAAATCATTGAATATGCACATCTAACTCAAGGCTCGCAACTTGATCAGCATATAAGTCCTCATAATTTTGCTCAAGTAGCATATCGATTTCTTCATATCTATACAAACTTTCTTATGACCACTGTTTTATAAATACATTAATAATAACTCATTGTAAAAACTATTTATTCGTGACGCTTTTTTCTTTTAAAAGATTTTTTTAATATATTTAACAGCGGTTTTTTACCGTTTCTTACGATTCCGGCAACTTCAGCAAGTAAGTGTAGCAACATGAGCACTAAAACGGTAATTAATAGGGAAAGTGTTAATGGTGCATAAGAAAATAAAATCGCTAGACATCCAAACAAAGCACTAAACGTATAAATAATGAGAACAGTCCTTTGATGACTGTAACCTGCATCAAGCAATTGATAGTGAATATGTTTTCGATCAGGCATCATAATACCTTCTTGATGATACAACCGCCTTAAAATCGCAAACAACATATCAAATATAGGTACAGCTAAAACGATGACAGGAATGATGAAACTAAACAATGTGATATTTTTAAACAAGCCGAGCATGGAAACGACAGCGATCATATAACCGAGAAAATTTGATCCTGTATCTCCCATATAAATGCTTGCAGGATAAAAGTTGTGATATAAAAACCCTAGATTCGCACCAATTAAAATCACGCATAAATAAGTAGCTACAATTTGTCCATCAATAAGCGCCATAATAAACATACTTATAAATGCGATTGTCGTAACACCCGTTGCAAGCCCGTCTAAGCCGTCGATCAAATTAATCGCATTTGTAATACCGACGACCCAAAGAACAGTAATAAGGACACTGGCAAATCCTAAATCAACGACCCCAACAATCGGTAAAGTGATCCTTTCAATGATAAGACCTGATGAAATGAGAAAAGAACTAGCGATGAGCTGTCCACTTAGTTTAACAACAGGTCGAAGCGTAAAACGGTCATCAAGCAAACCCGTCACAACAATGACAACTGCACCTAAAATAATTTCCAGCATATGCTCATACACTGGGCGCAAATATAAAAGACTAAGCGTGAAACTGATAAAGATCGCTAAGCCACCTAGCCTTGCTGTTTGGTGTTTATGAATCTTTCGCGCATTCGGTAAATCAACGACATTAAATGTAAAAGCTAACTTTTTTAGCGGATATGTTAACAAAAAGGATGAAAGACCTGCAATTAAAAAGACGATGAGTAAATCGATTGTATGAATCATAATATGCTCCTCATTGAATGAAAGTATATGAATGTTCATCTGTTCATGATTGTACCAAATTTATTGCGAAATGAGCAGAATTTCATTACTAAACGTTATCACTATATGGTAGAATAACACCGTATATCAACGTCAAAAGTCTTGGGGTGTTATGATGATAACAGTTTATATCTTTGTCGCTGCTGCATTTTTATCTGTCATCTCTATGCTCATTATTTTTAATGTCAATATAGCTAAACTTAAAAAAGATTCAGGACAAATCTCAAAGGTGCAAAAGCAATTTTTCATCGGAGCAGCTCTTAGTAAAATTGCTCCAACACTTCTACTTATTTTAGGCATATTAAATATGCCATCAAACATTGTGATCGATGATTTATACGTCCCGTGGCTCCTTATTCTTATCATAGTCATTTACGGATTTTACCATGTATCAAGAAAGAAAAAAGTTAACACTAATCACACAATTGACACGTTAGTTACACTTACCCGGCCACATTTAGTATCCATTCCAGTGATGGCAACTATTTTTTTATTACTGATGATATTTTAACGTATTATACAAAATCCCCTTTTAAGATGAAACCTTAAAAGGGGATTTATTGATTTAAAATTTCTTTTTAATTTTATTTGTTAAATCATCAAATAACGTGTAAACAACAGGAATGAGTAACAATGTAAAGATACTTGAGATACCTAGGCCGAATATAATCGTAATCGCAAGTGGCTGTTGAATTTCCGCGCCTTCCCCAAGCGCAAGTCCGAGTGGAACCATCGCTAAAATCGTCGTTAATGTCGTCATTAAAATCGGTCGTAAACGACTTCTTCCCGCTTCAAGAATCGCCTCATAACGCACATAACCTTGATGACGTAAAATATTAATGTAATCAACGAGAACGATTGAATTGTTAACGACGATACCAGCTAACATGATAATGCCGATAAATGCAGGCATACTGAGCGGTAAATTAAATAAAAACAATCCGAGGATGACCCCGATAATCGTCGCTGGCATAGAAAACATAATGACAAACGGATATAAAAAGTTTTCAAATTGAACAGCCATCACTGCATAAACGAGAAAGATGGAAAAGATGAGTGCAAGGGCGAGTTCAGTAAATGACTCAGTCATTTCTTCCGCTTCTCCACCAATTTTATAGGAATAACCTTCTGGGAAATGAAACCGCTCAAGATGAGATTCAACATCTCTTACAATACTGTTTAAATCTCGGTCCATAATTTCACTTGTAACGTTCATTTGTGGCTGCTGATCCTGTCTAAGAAGTGTCTCAGACCCTTGTGTTTCTTTTAAATTCGCCACATCATCTAAAGGAATTTGTGCCCCTGTCGGTGATTGAATGTTCATATCTTGTAAATCACTAATTGTTTTTCGCTCTTCTTCTGGATATAAAAGAGTAACATCAATTTCATGACCAGCTTCACGAAACTCAGTAACTAATTGCCCAGAAAATTGTAACTGTACTTGTTGAGTTATTTGCTGTTCTGTTAAACCGTATGCGGCAGCTTTTTCAGTATCGACATCGATCGTCAATTGTGGAACACCGATCGAAGCGAAAGACTCTGGATTGTGTACGCCCTCTATCGTCTCAATTTCCTTAACGATTGTATCAGCAAGATCACGAAGGACATCGTGTTCTGGACCATTTAACTCAATGCTTACGGGATCACCAAAACTCATACCGCTATCCATAGTGCTCACTGTTATATCAGCACTTGGAATATCCTTTAAATCATGAGACATTTCTTGAACGATTTCTTGATCCGTTTGCTCTCGTTCTGAGGCTGGAATAAGTTGCATCATGAACATCGCTGTATTTGCACTTGCATCAAATTCCCCTGCCCCACCAACAGATAAGTAATTCGTTTCAATAACATCTTTATAATCAGATAATACGTCATTTACCTTCGTAGCGACTGATTCTGTATGTGACAATGAACTTCCCGGTGTTGTTTCAACGTTAATTTCAATTTGCCCTTGGTCTGATGCAGGGATAAATTCCGCCCCTATTAACGGAATAAGCGCTAAACTCGCGATAATGGCGATGATTGTACCGAAAACTGTCGTCTTCCGGTGACTTAACACCCACTTTAAAACCCGGCGGTATCCGTTATTTACCTTTTCTAAAAATGTGTTAAACCAATATCGCCTACCATCGTCTTCCATCGCTTTTGAGAGAAGCTTTGACGATAACATTGGCACTAATGTCACCGCAACGACAAGTGAAGCAATTAAAGAAAAAGACACAGTTAAAGCTAGTGGTGTAAACAAGTCTGATGCCATACCTTCAACAAACACAATTGGCAAAAAGACAACAAGTGTTGTTGTCGTCGATGCAATAACGGCTGGGGCTAGCTCTGAAGCTCCCTTTGTAGCCGCCTCAAATAAACTATAACCATGTTGGCGATAGGAATATATGTGCTCTAAAATGACAATCGAACTATCAACCATCATACCAATACCGAGTGCAAGACCACCGAGCGTTAAAATATTTAACGTCTCACCTGTAAAATACATTAATGTAAACGTTGAAATAATCGCGATCGGAATCGAAAGACCAATAACGATCGTCGCTCGAATACTCTTTAAAAATAAAAGTAAAATAAAAAAGGAAATCGCTCCACCGATAAGCATGTTTTGTACAACAGAGTCAATCGTCATTTGAATAAATTCTGACGTATCTATCACCGGTTCCAATGTTACATCAGACGGAAGCATATCTTTATAATTTTGAATACCATCTTTAATATTGTTAGCAACATCGACGGTGTTCGCATCTGTTTTTTTCATCATCGATAAAACAATCGAAGGTTCACCATTTACAAAAGTTATGTCTGATGATTCCTTAAATGAATCCTCTACATCTGCTACATCTTCAACATGGATCGTCTCGTCAGTTTCAGTTGGAATAACTGTTTTTCGAATATCATCAAGTGATTCGTATTCACCGGATACACGCAGATGCAAATCTTTGCTTCCTTTATTAATGGTGCCTACGGAGGTAGACTCATTCGTACCGTTGATCGTTTCAATTAACGTTTCGGTAGAGACTCCGTATTGTTCCAATGTCGCTTCGTCTAAAATAAGTTGAATTTCACGTTCCTTTCCACCTTCGACAGTTACTGAAGCGACTCCCTCTTGACGTTCAAGAAATGGCACGATATCATCCTCGGCCATTTCCGTTAATACTTCCGGATCCTTACCTGTTAAACTTACCCACATGACCGGAAGTTCATCGGGACTAAAGCGCATGACACGCGGATCACCAGATTGTTCTGGCAAAAACTCCTCAACTTGATCAACACGCTCGCGAACATCTAAAAGAGCTTGGTCAAGATCGATATCATTTTTAAACATCATAACGACAAGAGAATTACCTGCTTGTGACTGGGACTGAATCGTATCTATACCTTCAATCGAACTAATCGACGATTCAATCGGACGGCTGATTGAATTTTCCACATCTTCTGGCGCTGCATCTTCGTATGTTGTCGCGACGACCGCTACAGGTAAATCAATTTCCGGTAATAAATCAACGACTAAATTACGAACAGAGACAACCCCTAAGGCGATAATAGCTAACACAATCATAATAACGCCAACGGGACGTTTAACAGATGTATTGATGAGTCTCAAGATGCATTCTCCTCTTCTGTGACTTCAACTTTACTACCATCTGATAACGTAAGCTGTCCATTAATTACAACTTCATCGCCTTTTTCTAAATCACCTTCGAGGGCTGTCTTATCAGATTGCGTATCTTTAACAGTCACATCTGTTTTAATGGCTTTATCATCCTCTAAGACGTAAACAAATATATCATCGCTTTCCTCAATGACTGCTTCCGTTGGTACGATTAGAGTGTCTTCAACGCGTGTTTCTGGCACGTGTATTTCGGCTACCATACCTGGTAAAATGTATTCATCTTCATTTGTTACAACAGCTTTAACGGGATAAAGACCGGAATCATCAGGCATTTTACTAATAGATGTAATCGTCGCTGTAAATGTTTCGTCATCAATCGAGACATCAAGCTCATCATCTTTTTTAAAGAGGGATCGAACATCTTTCGTAACGGATGCTTCAACAAACATCTCTTCAAGATCGATAATCGTAGCAAAAGGTTCATCTTCAGGGGTAAGATCACCTTCACTTACATCTAAATGGGCAACTTCACCATCTTTTGGTGCTCGCACTTCTTCAGTACCCGCTTGTGACTTAATTTTAGCTATCACATCATCTTCTTTGACCGACTCACCATTTACAACATTTATTTCATCTACTTCACCCGGTTGCTGAATCATCACAGGAGAAGTTTTCCTTGGGGTCGTTCGACCGTAAACATTTCTATCAACGACAAAGTCGCCTTCTGTCACTTCCGCTATTTCTACAGGAGTGATTGTATCTTGCGTTTTTGTCTCTTCTTCATCACTTTCACCGCAAGCGAATAAAAAGAATAGTAGCACGCCTGCTAATAAGGATATCCATAGTTTTCTCATTTTTTTAACTCCTTTGTTTATGTAACATTTGACATTAATGCAAGATAAATATATTTACTCATTGTAAACTCTAATATTATTATAATGAGTGTTTGCCGTTTTTTTAACCTTTCTACATCATACATCTTTAGAAGTCGCTTTCGCAAGAGGAAATTGACAAAAATTTATGATTTCATCTAACAAAAAAAGAGCTTCCAATTGTAACTTTGGACAGCTCTTTTTCTTGAAAATAAATCAACCTTGTTATGTTAGCGATCCTCATTGTTTCGTTGATCTTCCATATCTTGATCATCTTGTAGATCATCATTTGGACGATCATCATTTTGATCTTCTTCCAACGGGGCGTTATCATCATCCCGCTGATCCATATCATTTGGATCCGTATTACATGCCGTTACTAATGTTAAAGCGACAAGAACGGCACCAATATTCAATAACCACTTCTTCATGATCGATTGCCTCCTTTTAAAATGTGTCTTCATCGTTTCTTAGCTTATCCAATTTTAAACAAGTCATACTTTTTTTTGATTTAGCGATAAAAACGATCATGAAGAAACTTTATCTATTGAATGGCGAATGTAATTTCCGCTTCACATGCAACTTCACCATCTACTGTTGCGATGCCTTTTCCCTTGCCTACTGAACCTCGCATACGTATGATTTCTACGTCTAATGTTAATTGATCACCCGGTTTTACTTGCCGTTTAAACCGACACTTATCGACACCTGCTAAAAAGCCGAGTTTTCCTTTATTTTCTTCAACACCTAACACAGCTATCGCCCCAGCTTGAGCAAGTGCTTCAATGATTAATACACCAGGCATTACTGGATAATTAGGAAAATGTCCTTGAAAAAATGGTTCATTCATCGTTACATTTTTTACACCGACAACACGTTTACCTTTCTCAACATCTAAAATACGATCCACAAGTAAAAAAGGATAACGGTGTGGAATCGTCGATTTAATTTGTTCAATATCCATCATGTGCATGCTCCTAACTGTGCTTAACGAAATATTTTAAAAAAGCATGTCTAAATTGCAATAGACATGCTCATTTATTCTTCTTTTAACACGATATCGATAATATGTTGCCACGTCTCTTTTTTCAAAGCATCAAGAGGCTGACCATCACCCATGAAACCATAGCCGACCATTGCGCCAGCTAGTAAAGCTATAAAACAAAGCGCAAAAATGATGATTAATCGCAACCAGATCGGAAGTAGGCGTCGCTTTAACTTTTTTTCTTTGCGTGATTGTTGCTCCTCTTCTGATCGGCGACGTTTACGTCGCTCTTTCTTAGAGGCTTGTCTCGAACGTTTCGTTGGCATAGTCGTATCTCCTTACTTATTCATATCAATAGACGCACGACTTTTCATATTTAACGAAGTTGATTAATAAGTTCCATCATTTGATCACCCATAGAAATCGTTCGCGCATTAAATTGATATGATCGTTGCGCCGTTATCATATCTGTCATTTCTTTAGCCATATCAACATTTGAGTGCTCAAGTTCTCCACTTTTTAATAAATTACCTTGCTCAGCCGGCATTTGAATAACATCAGTCGTATTATAACCTAATGCTTCTAAATCTACTAGACGAAAGTTATTTTGCCCTGTCGTCTCAAGCAGGCGAGGCCTAATCGCTTCAACGATTTCTAATACACCTGCAATTTCCGTTTGTCCGTTACGTGTTACAACAATCTGTCCATCTGGCTGAATATCAATATCATCAAAACCTTCTTGTATAACAATTGGACCGCTGTCACCTAAGACTGGATCACCATCTTCTGTCGTCAACATCACTGCATTATTATTATTGACAGGTTGTAAGTAAAATGAACCATCACGTGTATAATGCGTTTCGGTCACTTCACCATCTGTCGCGGCAACTTGAAATAAATGATTATCATGAAGCAAAGCAACATCTAAATCCCGCTTCGTTTCCTTAATAGCTCCCTCTGTTAAATCGATATTTGTGGCACCTAATCGAGCGCCAGATCCAACGCGAAGACCATCAGGTGTCAAACGTCCTTCTAAATTCGCTGGATCGTTTAAATTGTCGATTTGCTGAAATAACAATGAGGAAAATTCACTTTGGCGATTTTTATAACCTGTCGTTTCGCTATTTGCAAGATTATGTCCAATATTATCTAACTGTTGCTGCAACTGTTGCATCGTTACAGCTGCTTGAATCATTGGCCGTGACAATAACATTCACTCCTTTTTTAAGCGAGCCGTGCGATATCATTGACAGCTTTATTCATACTTTCATCATATGCTCTTAATACACGCTGATTCGTCTCAAACATCCGATAAGACTCCATCATTTCTGTCATCGTTTGTAAAGAGTCAACGTTTGATTGCTCTAAAAAACCTTGCTTTACCGAATATGATGCATCTTGTGGAATATTTACTTCCGCGTCACCATTTAATAAATCATTTCCTTCTTTCTCTAACTCAGTGACATCAGCTACGTAACTTATGCCGAGCGGAATATTAGCGCCATCTATTTCTAATGTTGCATCAGAATGAACAGTAAATTCTAAACCATTAGTTTCAATCGGATTTCCTTCGTTATCAAGAACGTAATAACCGTTATTTGTCACAAGCATACCTTCACCATCGACAGTGAAGTTACCATTACGTGTATAGCGAATATCTCCATCTTCGTTTTGGACAGTAAAAAAGAACCCGCCTGTCTCATCTGGTACATCTTCGTCAACAAGTGCTAAATCTGTCGATACACCTGTTTCACGTGCATCTCCTTGCGTAAAATTTGGAACCATCTCATGCACGTAAACACCTGTATGTAAAGGACCAATCGATTGTTTAACAGGCACATTCGCCTCATTTATTGTTGGAAGATTTTCTTTATCTAATTTGTTCATTAACATTTCCGGAAATGCTCTTTTGACAGGTTGATCAGCTTTATATCCAGGTGTATGAGCGTTCGTCATATTGTTTGACAATGCTTCTTGTTGCCGTTGTTGTGTAACCATACCACTCGCTGCGGTATAAAACCCCCTAAGCATCATTGATCCCCCCCTACAACATTTATGTAACCATTACATCATTTGTTTGCGATCGATATTTTCAATGTTCTCTAGCATAACGCCGGTTCCTGTTGCGACACAGTTCATCGGTTCTTCAGCTAAAAAGACCGGTACTTTTAGTTCTTCAGCTAACAGTTGATCGATCCCGTGAATCATTGATCCACCACCTGTAAGAATGACGCCACGATCGATAATGTCTGCTGATAATTCTGGAGGGGTTTTCTCTAACACATATCGAGAAGCTTGTACGATATCTGTCACTGGCTCACGCAATGCTTCTTCCAGTTCCTCTGAAGAAACAGTGATCGTCCGTGGTAAACCACTTACTAAATCACGTCCACGTATACCCATTTCTTCTTGACGACTTCCCTTAAACACCGTTGCTACATTCACTTTAATATCTTCTGCTGTGCGTTCACCAATAAGAAGTTTATATTTATCTTTAATGTATTGTAAGATAGCGGAATCAAACTTATCGCCAGCCATTTTAATCGATTCAGCTGTTACAATATCTCCCATTGATAATACAGCGACATCAGTCGTTCCACCACCGACATCGATAATCATATTCCCGCTTGGTTGGAAAATTTCCATCCCGGCCCCAACAGCTGCTACTTTTGGTTCCTCTTCCAAAAACACTTTCTTCCCGCCGGATTTTTGGGCAGCTTCTTTAATCGCTTTTTGTTCAACCTTCGTAATATTTGTCGGGCAACATATAAGCATTTTCGGCTTTGATAAAAATCCCTTCACTTTAATTTTATCAATAAAGTGTTTTAACATCGCTTCAGTCACATCAAAGTCTGCGATGACACCATCCTTTAATGGACGAATCGCTTCAATGTTTCCTGGTGTACGGCCGACCATTCGATGAGCTGCCTCTCCGACCTCAAGTACTTTACCTGTCGTGCGGTCCATAGCAACGACGGCCGGCTCATTTAAAACAATTCCTTTACTTTTAACGTGGATTAATACATTGGCCGTGCCAAGGTCAATCCCAATATCCCGCGAAAACATGAATCTAAATCCTCCTAGCTTATTCTATCTTGCATTTGTTCGAGAACAACATGCTACTAGTAGTTCATTCTACCACATTATACGCCAATTAACTGCAAAAATTAAGAAAAATTTACATTCCTTTACCATAATTTTTATCTCTTACAAACGTGAAAAACTCAGCACTTAGGCTGAGTCAGTTTGTACGAATCTTAAACAAAATATTACGGTATTATTGTACATTTAAAATGGCTTTATGTCACATCTGACGAAAGAACTGATTCGTCTGTTTCCTTGCTTTTTGACTCGTATTTTTTTCGCGTCGCCTCACCTCCACGAATATGCCTGATCGATTTGTGGTATTCCAAAATATCTTTCACTTGATTAGCTAATGTTGGATTTATTTCTGGTAAACGTTCTGTTAAGTCTTTATGCACAGTACTTTTAGATACACCAAATTCTTTCGCTATCATACGGACAGTTTTCCTCGTCTCCACGACATGATTACCTATCCTGATAGTTCTTTCTTTGATGTAATCGTGCACACCGTTCGCCTCCCTAAGTTGGATATTTCCGAGGTGTGGGTTGAGACAAGGTGTAACATTTAATCGTAAACTCTTGTTGCGAAAATAATCATTAATCTCTTTCAAATTGTTCATTTTTTATATAAAATAAACTGAATGTTTAGAAAAAAGTCTACACAAATTTTAGAAACATTATGTATGAATCAGTAGATCAATATTTACGTAGTTTGCCTATTTCTATAACTGTAAAAGCGCTCACCTCAGACATCGTTGAATGTTCGGTTTGTAACAGTTTATTACGGTTAGCTATATTTTATGAATACAATTCTTGTTTAAATATAAGAACAAGCGGTAAAATAAAAAAGACTTACTGTCGATGTATAGACAATAAGTCTTAATTATTTTAGAAAAACTGGACGTTATTTCTTAGCACATGTAACGGTAATCTAGCAAAAAAATAATCACTTCGTTTTTCTATAAAATGATTGTATGCTTGAAATAATATGTGTTCATCTCGTTTAGCCAATCCTAAATAGTAAAGGGCGAAAGGGTTGCTTAAAGAAACGTTGTTTAAAAATATAAGCGCCTTTCGATGATTACCGCGCGCAATTTCCAAATGTGCTTGTTCTAGTTTATCAACTGTTTTTATGTTACTCGTTTGTTTGAAATGGGCACATAAAAAAGGTATATGTTTATTGATAATCGTTTTGTAAACTGGTAATTGATAACTTTTTGCGATATCACGCGCCTTCTTTAAATGATACATTCCTTGTTCTAACGTATCAAACGTGTAAGAAAGCCCTAAATGAATATGTAAATTTACTTCCTCCATCGTATGTAGTGTCATATTTAACGCGCGAAATGCATACATACGAGCCATAATCAATTCATTTCGTTTCCAATAGTAAATAAATAAATAGTTGTACATTCTTAGACGAAAACTATTGACTAAATATCGATCGTCAATTAAGTGATATAAATATTGCTGCTTTTCTAGAAAGTCACCGATCTTATCAAATTCCCTTAAGTCATAGTAAATAGAAAGCTTGATAAATTCTAACAAATATTTTAAAGCTGGATCATCTGTTTGAAATTGTTGCACACGCTTTAACATCCGTGATGGTGAATAGTTTTTTAAACGGCGATCAATCATCATTTGGTAACAATAGGCCCACTCCCGAGTTGTCGGGTGACTTGCTTGCATATTTTTATATATAAGCGCTTGTAAATCGTGAAAGAGTCCGTTCATATATAAAAATTCCATACCGGCTCGTTTAATATGTTCTGATGTCGTTTGAAAGCAATAATTGCGTGTTAATTCGACGACCGTTTTCTGTTCACATTGTTGCGCTAATAATTTAATGACGACATCAAGTGATAATTCATCTTGATCAATAATTGACGTCACCATGCTCACATCCCCCCTTCTGACATTAAATGTCTATCTATTTTTCTCTTTTAAATCGCCCTAAAAGTTTCACAACTACAAGTTTAACACAAATAATTAAGAAATATCAGACATTCGTTCGACAAAATTTTTACAGGTACATTTTAAAATATTTCTCATAAAAAAGCGCAGCGAAAACTTATCGCTGCGACTTATCACTTATTCATCTTCTGCTTCTATATCATCTTCGTCTACATCTGCCTCATCGTCTTCTTCTTTTTCTCCGGTATCTTCTTTTTCATCTGCATTTTCTTCATCTTCTTCAGTATCAGCTTCTTCATCATTAGCTTCATCTTCTGTTACTTCTTTTTGTTCCTTAAGTGCTTCGTCTAGTTTACTAATAGGTTGATTGAAAAATTCCTCCGGATTCATTTCTTGATCATCTTTTCTAAGTTCGAAATGAACGTGAGTTCCGTGGTCTTTACCGAATAGGTTTTCTCCTGCCGTCCCTAAAACATCACCTTGTTCGACTTCATCATCAACTTTAACGTCGATGTCATTTAAACTCGCGTAGTATGTCATCACGTCATTTTCATGCGTTAACGCAACGACATTACCTAAAAGCGGATCATCCTTCACCTCTGTTACCGTTCCACTTAAAGATGCGACAACATCAAATGCCTCGTCATCTTCTGACGCAATATCAATGCCTGTACTTTGATAATAACGGTTGTTATACTCGACCAATGCTTGTTCCTGGTCTTCTTGTTCAGCGCTGTAATCATAAAATTTAGTGACAATTTCTGTTTTCTCATTATCAACAACAGGCATTTGGATAACTTCTTGTTGATCCATCACTGCTTCAGCATCCTCATCAAATTGATCATCAGCAAGTTCGTTTGCAGATTCAGGACGGTCTTCATCAAGTGCATCTGGCTGTTTATTGACATTTTGATACCAGAGAACACCTGATAAAAGAAGAGCCGCGAGCATTAAATATAATGCAGGAAAAAACCACTTCTTCTGAATGATACGACGCCATATATTTTTTGTAGTATCTTTGTTCTCTTCTTTCATTGTTATCACCTCAACAACCATTGTGAGCACATCTTGGAAAATCTATACATTTTATTTTAAAAAAGTTCATATTTTCTCTAAATTCATTGGATAAGAAAGATTTGATTTAAGTAGTTATTGAGGTGAATGAAATTACCTCGCAACAAGTGTCGGGGCTGCATCATTTAATGTACTTACTTCGACATCCTTATAATAATATTTCACGATATCTTCATAACTTTTTCCTTCTTTCGCCATACCGTTTGCCCCATATTGACTCATACCGACACCGTGCCCAAAACCTTTCGTCGTAAAAATGAGATGATTATTTTTTTGTTCGACTGTAAAATCAGTCGATTGTAAATCTAGTTTTTCACGAACATCGCGCCCACTAAGTTCATGTTCATTAATGATGAGCTGCTCCACACGCTCACTATCCGTTCGTGTAACATCTAAGCTAATGTTTGTTTCATCTTGTAGTTGAATATTTAATGCGTTTTCTACATCTTCTAGTGTAAACACTTGTTGATCGACAAATTGTGGCGATTGTTCATCCCACGGGCTCTTAACACTGCGTAAATAAGGAATTTCTTGCTCCCAGTAATCTTCTGAGTTCTCTGTATATCCATTGCTCGTTGAAAAATAAGCAGGCGTAATCGGATCATCTTCATACGTTAAAATTTCTCCCTCAGTTGCTTCAACCGCCTCTACTAATTTCTCCATTTTCCAATGATAATCACTCCCCCATTCACGGCGCAATTCTTCGTCATCCTTATACACTTGATGCTCTGTTCCATCGGTCACTTCCGGATTATCGGCTGTTTCATCATGAAGTAAGTAATTAATAATATACGTTCTAGCCGCAAGACTTTGAGCCTTTAAAGCTTCCATTTCGAATTCTGCAGGCATTTCCGAAGCAACAACTCTTCTAACATATGTTTCTAAAGGAATATCTTCCACTTGATCAGATTCAGTTCGCATAATTGAAACAGATAATGAATCATCATCATCTTCCTTCTCTGTGGGAACATCGTCACGTTTATCTACGTCTTCTTGTGAGTGTGTTTCCTCATTTTTAAACAAAATGACGATAAGTGAAGGAATCATTAAAATGATTAACATTAAACTGGCAATAAGCAGGATACTTGGATTTTTCAACCCTAAAAGTAGACGTTTCATACGTTTTTTTCCTAATGGTGTTTTATTCCTTACAATTTGATGTGGATATGAACGCTTTTTACGTCGTTTTTTCTTCAATATCTTCAATATGTCATGTCTATTTTTTTTCATCGTCTCCCCCTTCGCCATTGATAAATATTTTTACGTTATAGCAGATCTCTCCTCCTTTCCTAATTGACTCTAATAAAACTACTACTATTAAACATATATACTAAAAGGTTAAAAAATAGAACCTTTTTTTAATCGAGATATTTAAAAAGTAGAGGTTTATCCTCTACTTATCACCAACATACATTTAATTTTGTAAATGACAGGCGACGTAATGATCCTGTTCAATTTGTCGCCATTGCGGTTTTTTTATTGCACAAATGTCCATTGCCATCGGACAACGCGTCTGAAACACACAACCACTTGGGGGATTAATCGGACTTGGTAAATCTCCTTCTAAAATAATACGTTCTCGTTTCTCTTCAATATCGGGATCAGGAATTGGAATAGCAGATAAAAGCGCTTGTGTATATGGATGTTTCGGATGTTCATACAAACGATCACTATATGTTAATTCAACTAAATGACCTAAATACATGACACCAACACGATCACTTATTTGCTTAATCATAGATAAGTCGTGTGCAATAAATAAATAAGTTAAATGTTTTTCCACTTGTAAGCGTCTTAATAAATTAATCACTTGTGCTTGCACAGATACATCTAACGCAGAAATCGGCTCATCAGCAATAATAAAACTAGGATTAAGAGCTAACGCCCGAGCAATACCGATACGTTGACGTTGCCCACCGCTAAATTCGTGCGGGTAACGATTCGCATGATCTCGGTTTAAACCAACTTCCTCTAACAATTTGTAAATACGTTCATTTTGTTCATCCTTATGATGGTACAATTTATGTATATCCATCGGCTCAGCGATAATCTCTCGAACAGTCGAACGTGGATTTAAGGAAGCATAAGGGTCTTGAAAAATCATTTGCATTTCTCTAAGGAATTTAAAACGGTCTGTATCATTTAATATGTGAACGTTTTTACCTTTGTAAAATACATGACCAGATGTCTTTTGATATAAACCGATAATCGTTCGACCAATCGTTGATTTACCACAACCTGACTCACCAACGAGCCCAAATGTTTCACCACGCTTCATATTAAAACTAACGTCATTGACCGCTTGCAGTTTTTGTCCACGCCCAACATTGAAATGTTTTGTCAAATGCTTCACTTGTAAAATATGTTCTTGCATCGGCCATACTCCTTTTAAATGTTTTCAAACAAACGTTTGATTAATGTAGAAAAGGCTCATTCACATACATGTCAATGAGCCTACATCCTTTTAGATCACTCGTCTTTATCAGCATATTTAAAGTCTGTATAGCCAACAGGATGCCGTAAAACGCCTTCAACACCTTCTGCTTCAAGGACGACGATATTATAGTAACGAATGGGCATAATGATCATTTCATCTGCGAGCATTTTTTCAGCCTCATACATATACTCCCAACGTTTTTCTTCGTCTGCTTCAGATTTACCTTTTTCAATGAGCTCATCATATTCATCGCTGGAAAATCCAGTTCGGTTCATATAAGAATCTGTTATGAAACTTTCTAGGAAATTAATTGGATCGTTGTAATCATTGAGAAACGAGCTTCGAGAAAATTGCAGTTCTAAGTTTTCCTGAGCATCTGCAAAAACAGACCATTCTTGATTCTCTAATTCAACGTCAACATCTAAATGATCTTTTAACATATCTTGCATCGTCTCGGCGACAGCTTTATGCGTGTCACTTGTATTGTAAGATATAACAATTTCTGGCAGCTCATCATATCCTTCTTCTTCCATACCTTCTTCAAGCAATTTTTTCGCTTTATCTGGATCATGCGTGACTAAATCACCGTTTATGTCTCTAAAATCCTCTCCAGTCGGTGTCGTATATCCGGGTGAAATAAATCCGTAAGCTGGCTCAACGCGGTTTTTAACGACAAATTCGGCAATATTTTGGCGGTCAATCGCGTAAGCAAAAGCTTGTCGTATCTTTTTGTTTTGAAATGGCTCCATCGTCACATTAAAACGGAAAAACTCAAGACCACCTTCTTCACCAATAAATACGTTATCACCATCGATCAATTCATCTGATAGCTCTGATGGGATATCAGAAATATCAAGATCACCGCTTTCAAACATTTGATATTCGGTATTTTCTTCTTCAATCATTTCCCAATGAAGTTCATCGAGATTGACCGCTTCAGCATCCCAATACTCTTCATTTTTCACAAATACCATCTCTTGATCATGATCCCACGACTCGAGCATAAAAGGGCCATTAGAAACGAATGTATCAGCTTCTGCATGCCAATCAGCGTCTTCTTCTGCCACTTTATGATTAATCGGGAAAAATGCTGGGTTTGTAAGTAAATCTAAGAAAAATCCTGTCGGCTGTTTTAAAACGACTTCTAGCGTTTTATCATCGATAGCAGTTACGTTTACATCATCCTCCGAACCTTCACCTTCATTAAACGCCTCACCACCTTCTATAAAGTAAGCTAAGAAGGCTGCCGGTGAACCTGTATCGGGATCAAGCATATATTTCCAAGCGTAAACGAAGTCTTCAGCAACGAGCGGATCACCATTCGACCAATAAGCATCTTCACGAATATAAAATGTATACGTAAGCTCATCATCAGAAATATCCCAATCTTCTGCTGCCGCCGGTTGTGGTGTTGAATCCTCATCTAACCGTGTTAAACCTTCCATTAAATTATTTAGCGGTGTCCATGATACAGAGTCAAAGCCAATCGATGGATCAAGAGATGATGGTTCTTCTCCATTATTTACCCGAAGTACTTTATCACTACCTTCCTCCGTATCACCTTCTTGATCTTCTTCTGCTTCTGGCTCTTCTCCTGCTGTATCCCCTGTTGTACATGCAGCTAATCCAAACGCTAACAAAGCTGTGAATAATAAAAATAGAAATCTCTTCACTTTTATCCCCCTTTTTATTCACTCCTTCATGATGAAGGATATATGAAGACTTCACCTGAAGCCTTAATCACTAGCTAAAAGCTTTTGTGCCCGTTCATCTTGCAACCAACAATGAACATGGTGAACTTGAGATAACGTTGTTTGCTCAGGATAAACTTTTTCACAAACGAGCATTGCATATGGACACCTTGCGGCAAATGGGCATCCTTGCGGTGGAGAAAATAAATCCGGTGGTGTTCCATCGATAGCTGTTAATGACGTTTGCTGTTGATCAAGGCGTGGTACAGCATTTAAAAGTCCTTTTGTATACGGGTGTTGTGGTTGATAAAAAATCTCCCGTTTTGATCCAGTTTCAATAATTTTTCCAGCATACATAACAGCGATTCGGTCAGCAATCTTTGCAACAACACCTAAATCATGTGTAATTAATATAATTGACACACCCGTTGATCGTTGTATATGTTCGAATAGTTCAAGAATTTGTGCTTGAATTGTTACATCTAAAGCTGTCGTCGGCTCATCAGCGATCAGTAGCTCTGGTTGACAAATTAAAGCAATAGCAATGACAATTCGCTGACGCATACCTCCACTAAATTGATGCGGATATTGTTTAAGGCGTTCCTTAGGGTTAGGAATACCGACAAGCGTCATCATATCAAGTGCTTTTTGCTTCGCTTCACACTTTGACACGTTACGGTGCTGTCTTAACCCCTCAATTAATTGTGTGCCAATCGTTAATGTTGGATTTAAAGCTGTCATCGGATCTTGAAACACCATCGATATGTTCGCCCCGCGAATAGTGCGCATCTCCTTTTCAGAAACCTTCGTCAAATTTGTTCCTTTATATGTAATGGTACCGTTCGTTATGTCACCTGGTGGACTTGGAATGAGCCCCATAATTGCTTGGGCTGTAACGCTTTTGCCACAACCTGATTCACCGACGATCGCTAAAGTTTCACCTTTATATAAATCAATATTAACACCGCGAACTGCCTTTACTGTTCCACCATAAGTTGAAAAAGCAACGTGCAAGTCATTTATATCTAATATTTTTTCCATTCCCTCACCTACTTCCTTAATTTCGGATCTAAAGCGTCTTGTAAGCCGTCCCCTAACACATTAAAAGCAAACATCGTAAAGGAAATGAAAAATGCTGGAAAAAAAAGTGTCCACCAATGACCGGATAAAATCGCCCCAAGAGAATCATTCGCCATGACACCCCAACTCGCAAAAGGAGCCTGTATGCCAAGTCCGATAAAACTTAAAAATGCCTCAGCAAAAATTGCTGTCGGAACTGTTAACGTCATTTGTACAATGATTGGCCCCATCGTATTTGGGAGTAAATTTTTGCGAATAATGCGTAATGTTTTAGCACCAAACGATTGTGAAGCGAGAACGAATTCGTAATTTTTTATTTGCAACACTTGCCCGCGAACGATACGTGCCATCCCGACCCAACCGGTAGCCGATAAAGCAATAATAATCGTCATTAAACTTGGTTTAAAAACAACAAGTAGTAAAATGACGACGAGTAAATATGGAAGACCGTACAATATTTCAATGATTCGCATCATTATACTGTCCGTACGACCGCCTTTATAACCACTAATACCGCCATAAATAATACCTACGGTTACATCAATTAAAGCAGCCATTAAACCGACGAACAAAGATATTCGCGCCCCATACCATGTTCTCGTAAACACATCACGACCTGCAGAATCAGTGCCAAACCAATGTTCCTTGGACGGTGGTTGGTATTGATTAGGTAAGTCTTGTTTATTGACATCATAAGGCGACAATATCGGCCCAAAAATCGCCATGACTGTTAATAAAATGAGAAAAATTAATCCAAGCATCGCTAATTTATTTTTAACGAGACGTCGCCACGCATCGCCCCAGTAAGATAAGGAAGGACGAGAAACGACTTCTGCTGCTTCTTTCTCTCGTCTAGTCCACGTAAACCATTCATCTGGTATATGTTTAGAAGATTTTTGATGTTTCATTGTTTTATTCATATTATTCGCCTTCCTTCTTATGAACCTTGATGCGTGGGTCTAACAAGCCGTATGTAACATCGACGAGAAATAGCATAATAATTAAAAATGAACTGTAAAAAACAGTCGTTCCCATAATGACCGGATAATCTCGTTGATTAATACTTTCAACGAAATATTTTCCCATGCCAGGAATACCAAAGATTTTTTCGATGACGAAAGTACCCGTTAAAATGCTCGCAAGCAAAGTTCCCATAATTGTAACAACAGGCATAAGCGCGTTTCTTAACGCATGTTTAACAATAACTTTCCACGGTGATAATCCTTTGGCTCGAGCCATTTGTATGTAATCTTCTGTTAATACTTCAAGCATTGTTGACCGTGTTAGTCGTGCAATAATCGCCATAGGACCTGTCGCAAGTGCTATAACAGGTAACACTATATGCATTGGACTTGACCATGTCGCAACGGGGAAAATTTCTATATTCACCGCTAGCTGTTGTATTAGTAACGTAGCTAAAATAAAGTTCGGAATTGAAATGCCTAATACAGCAAAACCCATCGCTAAGTAATCAATGATACCATTATGTTTTAGAGCTGCTAAAACACCTAAGGCAACACCTGAAATAAGTGCAAAAATAATCGTTATAATACCGAGTTCAAAAGAGATCGGAAAGCCGCGACCGAGCATATCATTAACCGTTTGGTCTGGTTGTTTAATCGATGGTCCAAAGTCTAATGTAATAATAGACTTAATATATAAAAAATATTGTATATAATACGGTTGATCTAAATTGTAATGGCGTTCTAAATTTTCTCGGATCGTTTCATTTGATGTACTTTCATCACTAAATGGAGACCCGGGAATATTGATCATAAGTATGAACGTTAACGTAATAATGATCCAAAGTGTTGTAATCATCACAAAAAATCGTTTAAATATATACGCTAACATACATCCGCCCCCTAAATATGCAGAGCCTTAAATTTCTGTAACCGGTTTCAATTTACTTATCATTGATTTCTATTAATAAGCATATGTATAGATCATACAAATATACTAACTGTCTACACCTATGCACTGAGTTTTCTTATAATTTATTATATTCTAACACAAATGTTGTAAAGTTCAAGATTGATTTGTTAAAATAAATATAAAAAACAGATGGCTCATATACTGTTCCATCTGTTTTAATCACAATTATATTTTTATGGTAGTTCGGCCGCCAATGGATCTGTTGGGTAATCAAATGGGACAACGTTTTCTGATTCACTTTTTTCTTCAGAGATGCGTTCTATATTCGCCCCTAAATTAGCTAGTTTCCCGGCAAAATCAACATAGCCACGATCTAAATGCTGCAACTCAACAACCCGTGTATATCCTTTTGCACGAAGACCAGCGATAATAAGCGCTGCAGCTGCTCGTAAATCAGTTGCCGAAACTTCTGCTCCTTGAAGATCTGAAGGTCCTTCAATGATTACACTACGCCCTTCAATTTTCATTTTTGCGTTCATGCGGCGAAATTCTTCTACATGCATAAAACGATTTTCAAAAACTGTTTCAGTAATGACACTCGTGCCCTCAGCACATAACATAAGCGCCATCATTTGTGATTGCATATCTGTTGGGAAACCTGGATGTGGCAATGTTTTTATATCAGTTGCGTGTAGTTTTTTGGGGCCGATGATACGTAAACCACCTTTTTCCTGTTTAATCGATACATTCATTTCTTCAAGTTTTGCAATAAGGGGACGTAAATGTTCACTTATGGCATTTTCAATTAAAACATTTCCACCGGTTATCGCAGTAGCTACCATAAATGTTGCGGCTTCAATACGATCAGGAATCGTTGAATGGTCTGTGCCACTTAAACGATCGACACCTTCAATACGAATTGTTTCTGTTCCAGCACCGATAATATGTGCGCCCATTTTATTTAAATAATTAGCTAAATCGACAATTTCTGGTTCTTTAGCACAATTTTCGAGTACTGTAGTTCCTTCTGCAAGCGTCGCTGCCATCATAATATTTTCTGTCGCTCCGACACTCGGCATATCTAAATAAATTTTCGCGCCTTGAAGACGTCCATTAACATTTACTTCAACATAGCCGTTGCCAACATCGACACTCGCACCCATTGCCTCAAACCCTTTTAAATGTAAATCAATCGGACGTGAGCCAATGGCACATCCACCCGGCATCGCTACTTTAGCATGCCCGAAGCGTGCAATTAAAGGGCCTAAAACCAACACAGATGCCCGCATTTTTCGAACGTATTCGAAAGGAGCTTTCGTTGTTAATGGTCCAGTTGCATCTATCGTAACCATATTATCTTCAAATGTTACTTGTGCATGAATGCTTCGTAATACTTCATTAATCGTATATACATCTGCTAGAGGAGGAACATCCGAAATTGTGCTTTTTCCTTCACTCGCTAAAATGCTTGCAGCAATTACAGGAAGTACAGCATTTTTCGCACCAGCGACTTTCACAGTACCTTTCAGTCGTTGCCCACCTTTTACGATGATCTTCTCCATATGACAGATCTCCTTCAAATCGAATTTCATTATATTCATATTCATTGATTAGGATAGGTGTTCCTATAAAGATACAATATTTCCTTTACTTTTATTTCAAATGACGCATGTGACAATACCTACGTATTTAACGTTCCATTTATTTATGTTTAATCGACGCCATTATTATTAACGATTTTTATAGTATTTATTTCGATCATTTATTAAGATTATTTTCGCATAATAAATAAATGAACCTCTGCGATTATATCATCATTTCAATGTTTAGACAAGTAATCTTATACTAATGCTTTAAAACAAATAGCAGACTATCATATTTAAATTCATTCTTGTCTTCGATGAAGATTCACTTGGACACATAGCCCTATGCTATATATTCTACCTAACATTCACCTTCATGAAAAGTGTCTTATGGACTATTTTTCAAATACTAACACTTTGCGTGATTCATATTAAAAAAACGTATTTAAGCTCATACTTACTATGATCGACCTTCGCTTCATTATTCTTTTTGTTAAAACATTCTGTCATATGTCGAATGGCTTAAAATAAATAAATAAGATCTTGGGACCATTGTAAAATGTCTAAGAAAAAACGACTAACACCAGAACCTATAACGATAGTTATAAAGAGTAATAAAACTCGCGCCTCTGTCACGCGACCCTTACGAATGAGCGGATCAACATTAATCGTTAAAACGACTCGCCACGTTAAGTAAATAAATATAATGTGAGATAAAATGCTAATTAAAGCGACTTGGCCGATTGAAATCATAAAATACCACCTTATTTACTTCATTATATTATGTGTTACTTTGACATGTCTGGCATCACTTGTCAATAAGATTATTCGATAGCGTGTACCCATCATCTACAAAATCAATGGTTACATGAGTTAATAGGAGAAATTTTCTCATTACCTGGGAAATACCGACAACATTCAGGAACATACTGTATGTAAACTGGGGAAATATGACAAAACATAGAAAAATCTCTCATAACAATTGACGTTATAAGAGATTTCTTATACTTATTGGGCAATATTTATACGATTGATTGCACGTTTAAGAGCTAATTCCGCCCGGTATAAATCAATATCATCTTGTTTTGATTGTAAACGTTGCTCAGCTCGCTTACGAGCTTCCTCAGCTCGTTTGACATCTATATCTTCGGGTCTTTCGGCAGATTGAGCAAGAATTGTTATTTCATCTGGCCGCGCCTCAAGGAATCCGCCGTTAACAGCTAATTTTTCTTCATCGTTTCCGCGCTTTAAGCGTACAGCACTAATAGAAAGTGGCGTGACTAAGGGGATATGACCTGGCAAAATTCCAAGTTCGCCTTCCTCTGATTTACAACTAACCATTTCAAAGGAATCTTCTAGAACAGGACCATCAGGCGTCACAACACTGACGTGTAGTGTCTTCATGAAACCCCTCCTTACATTCATAAAACAGATTTATGGCAAGATGGACTTAGCATCTTGCCATATGATTTATTTCATTTGCTCTGCTTTTTCTACAACTTCTTCGATCCGACCAACTAAACGAAATGCATCCTCTGGGATATCGTCGTATTTTCCTTCTAAGATTTCTCTAAATCCTTTCACAGTCTCTTCTACTGGAACATATGATCCTGGCTGGCCGGTAAATTGCTCAGCAACGTGGAAGTTTTGTGATAGGAAAAATTGAATACGACGTGCACGAGCAACAACTAATTTATCTTCATCGGATAACTCATCCATTCCGAGAATTGCAATAATATCTTGCAATTCACGGTAACGTTGAAGGGTACGTTGCACTTCGCTAGCAACTCGATAATGTTCTTCACCGACTATTTTTGGATCAAGCGCCCGTGAAGTCGACTCAAGTGGATCAACAGCTGGGTAAATTCCTTGCTCAGACAACCCACGATCTAAGTTAGTTGTCGCATCTAAGTGAGCGAACGTTGTCGCCGGTGCCGGGTCTGTATAGTCGTCTGCAGGCACGTAAATTGCTTGGATTGATGTGACAGAACCTTTATCTGTTGATGTAATCCGCTCTTGTAATTGACCCATTTCTGTTGCTAATGTCGGCTGATAACCGACTGCTGAAGGCATTCGTCCAAGTAGGGCGGAAATTTCCATACCTGCTTGAGTAAAGCGGAAGATATTATCAATAAAGAGTAAAACGTCTTGTCCTTCTTCATCACGGAAATATTCTGCCATCGTTAAGCCTGTTAACGCGACACGCATCCGTGCACCTGGTGGTTCGTTCATTTGGCCAAATACCATTGCTGTTCGATCAATAACACCTGAATCTTTCATTTCAAAGTATAAGTCATTTCCTTCACGTGTACGTTCGCCAACACCAGCGAACACTGAAATACCACCGTGTTCTTGTGCAATGTTGTTAATGAGCTCTTGAATAAGAACGGTTTTTCCAACACCCGCCCCTCCAAAGAGTCCAATTTTTCCACCTTTAATATAAGGTGCTAATAAATCAACGACTTTTATTCCAGTCTCTAAAATTTCAGTTTCCGTCGATAATTCTTCAAACTCAGGTGTTTCCCGATGGATTGGATGGCGTTCAACGTCCTCCCCAATTTCTTCACCTTCATCAATCGTTTCTCCGAGAACGTTAAAAATCCGACCTAATGTTTCATCACCAACAGGGGTTGAAATCGGTTCACCCGTATCTTCAACATCCATACCACGTCTCAAACCGTCTGTCGAATCCATGGCAATTGTACGGACCGTGTTGTCGCCTAAATGTAAGGCTACTTCTAACGTTAAGTCTCGACTTTCTTGTCCCTCCCCAGTAGCTTCAATCTGGACAACTAATGCATTATAAATATCAGGAAGGTTGTCATCATCAAACTTAACATCAACAACTGGTCCCATCACTTGTGTAACATGTCCCTTGCTCATGATTTCCCTCCTAACATACTTTCAAGTTCATTCAAGTGCAGCTACTCCACCGATAATTTCTGTAATTTCTTGTGTAATCGCTGCTTGACGTGCACGATTATATGACAGAGTAAGTTCATCAATGAGTTCTTCAGCATTATCTGTCGCATTACGCATCGCTGTCATTCGTGCTGCATGTTCACTTGCTTTACCATCAAGTAAGGCGCCAAATATTAAGCTTTCCGCATATTGAGGTAAAAGCACCTCTAAAATATTTGCTTCGTTCGGCTCATACTCATACTCACTTGTTGAACTTTGTGCTTGATGATCATGTAAATCTGTAATCGGTAGTAATTGTTTCGCTGTTACTTCTTGTGAGATGGCACTTACATAATGATTGTAAAATATGTGTAATTCATCAATCTTCTCATCAGTATACATTTGTACTGTTTCAGACGTTAAACGTTTCACATCGTTAAATGTCGGCTGGTCAGATAACCCGATAATATGTTTGGCAACGGGCATTTCACGTTTAGTGAAAAATTCATATCCAATGCGTCCAACGGCAATAATTGTATACTCATCTGTTGATTGATGACGCTTTTGAATCGTATCATATAAATACCGTAAAACGTTGCTATTATAGGCACCTGCCAGCCCACGATCAGATGTAATGACTAAATATCCGGTCTTTTTTACATCTCGTTTGCTTAACATCGGATGACTAATATCGACATTATTGCGAGTAATGTTAGCAACAACCTCTTGTATTTTTTCACTATAAGGGATAAATGCTTTCGTTTTTTGCTCTGCCCGCCCCATTTTAGAGGCCGAAACCATTTCCATCGCTTTTGTAATTTGCTTTGTTTTTTGTGTCGAATCAATCCGATTTTTAATATCTCTTAGTGAACCCAAGCTTTTTCACCACCCTTTCTCTCGATGGTTTCCAAATTTATACACACGTTATTTGAGACAGATAGAAAAGTGTTAAACACTTTTCTATCTGTCTAAACGGAACAATTATGATTCGCTTGGTACAAATACCTTTTTAAATGTCTCGATCGCTTCATTCATATCTTCTTCCTCTGGTAATTGACCCGTTTCATAAATGTGATTTAGCAGTTCCTTACGGTTATCATCTAACCATGAATTAAATTCTGCCTCAAAGCGTAAAATGTCATCAACAGCGATGTCATCTAAATAGCCGTTTGTTAAGGCATAAATAATCATAACTTGCTTATCAACAGATAATGGTTGATGTAAATCTTGTTTGAGTACTTCAACTGTTCGCTCTCCACGATTGAGACGCGCTTGTGTAGCTTCATCTAAATCGGAACCGAACTGAGCAAAAGCTTCAAGCTCACGGAAAGCTGCTAAATCAAGTCTAAGGGTACCGGCTACCTTTTTCATCGCTTTAATTTGCGCATCTCCACCGACACGAGAAACAGATAGCCCCGCATTAATTGCAGGTCTAACACCTGAGAAGAATAAGTCTGACTGTAAGAAAATTTGTCCGTCAGTAATTGAAATAACGTTCGTCGGAATGTATGCAGAAATATCTCCTGCTTGTGTTTCGACGAAAGGTAATGCCGTTAATGAACCGCCACCACGTTCATCACTTAATTTTGCTGCCCGTTCTAAAAGACGTGAGTGTAAATAGAATACATCACCTGGAAACGCTTCACGACCTGGTGGACGGCGAAGTAATAATGACAGTTCACGGTAAGCAACCGCTTGTTTAGATAAATCATCATAAACGACGAGGACATGCTTTCCGTTATACATGAACTCTTCGCCCATGGAAACACCAGCATACGGTGCTAAATAAAGCAGTGGCGCCGGGTCTGATGCACCAGCAGAGACGACGATCGTATAATCGAGCGCTCCGTGTTCTCTTAATGTTTCAACTGTTCCGCGAACGGTTGATTCTTTCTGACCAATTGCGACGTAAATACAGATCATATCTTCATCTTTTTGGTTAATGATCGTATCCACCGCAACTGTCGTCTTTCCGGTTTGTCTATCACCTATGATTAATTCACGCTGACCACGCCCAATCGGAACAAGCGCGTCAATCGCCTTAATCCCTGTTTGCAAAGGTTCATGTACAGATTTACGGTCCATAACGCCTGGTGCTTCTGACTCTATCGGACGAGTTTTTGTAGCACCGACAGGCCCACGACCGTCGATCGGTTGTCCAAGTGGATTAACGACGCGACCGAGTAACTCCTCACCTACAGGTACTTGCATAATGCGACCTGTCCGACGAACTTCATCACCCTCAGTAATGTCACGGTATGGTCCTAAAATGACGATTCCGACATTACTTTCTTCTAAGTTTTGTGCCATACCCATGACACCGTTGGAAAACTCAACAAGCTCACCGGCCATAACGTCATCGAGGCCATGGACACGTGCAATACCATCACCGACTTCAATGACTGTGCCGACGTCGCTTACTTCTATATCCGAATCGAATGTTTCGATTTGTTGTTTAATCAATGCACTAATTTCTTCAGCCTTAATGCTCATACCATTTCACCCCTATCATCATTTGTTCGTAGCGGAAATATTTCGTTTGAGACGATTTAGTTTACCGCTAATCGTGCCATCGATAATCGTATTTCCGATATGAATTTTTAAGCCACCGATAATCGATGGATCAACGACATTATGAAAGGTAACAGATTGTTTATGAAATCGTTTAGCCATTTTTCCTGCCAACGCTTCTCTTTCTTCATCCGACAGCTTGCGTACAGAATAAACGGTCGCCTCAGCAACACCTTTAGCATCGTTTACAAGTTGAATGAAATGATCAATCATGCTTGATGCAATATTGAGTCGTTTGCGTTCAACGAGTAATTGAATTGTATGAACAATGTCTCTGTGTAACGCTTTAAATATATTTTGAATGAATTGCTTCTTTTGCTGTTTATTCATTTGCGGATGTTGTAAATATGTTAATAACTCGTCATGAGTTTGCAGAACTTCTTGAACAGTGCGAAATTCTTCAGCATATTGATCTAGTAAATTTTTTTCCTCTCCGAGTTGAAAAAGAGCTTCAGCATACCGCTTAGCAACTACAGCTTCACTCATTGCTCTTCTCCTATCTCTTTAATGTATTCTTGAATTAAATCTTCATGATCCTGTGCATTCAACTCTTTTTCAATGACTTTACTTGCAATGAGTACAGATAAAGAGGAAACCTTATCTTGAAGTGCTTGCAAAGCTTTCTCTTTTTCATTCTCAATATCCGCTCGAGCAGCTTCTTTGAGACGTTCTGCTTCTTCATGAGCAGAGGCGATGATATTTTCTTCTTGACGTGTTGCTGCTTGCTTAGCTTCTTCGATAATATTTTGGGCTTCTTGTCTCGTTTGCGCTAACTGTTCGGCTGCTTCTTTAGCTGCTTCCTCTGCCTCTTTACGGCTTTTTTCTGCAGCTTCGATTTCACTAGCGACATATTGTTCCCGTTCCTCCATCATATTCATCAATGGACCCCAGGCGAATTTCTTAAGTAACCAAAGTAATATAACGAAAAATAATAAGGTAACAATCATGTCACCGATATGAAGACCGCCAACATTAGCCCCAAGGGTTAATGTACCTAACAATGACTGCACAGTTGTCACTCCTTTCTGAATCACTAATTGACGTTAAAGACATCTGCAATAAAGGAATGGCGTAAGTTCATCAACATATATAAACGAACCCCGCCATGTCAATTTACAAATCAAACATTCATTACATTACGATAAAGGCGATGACGACTGCGAAAATAGGAATAGCCTCAACAAGAGCAATCCCCATTAACATTGTCATTGTTAGGGGACCACGTAATTCTGGTTGACGTGCAATCCCTTCAACTGTTCTACTTCCAATTAATCCAATACCAATTCCGGCACCTAGTGCCGCTAAACCTACTGCAATGGCTGCTGCTAATGCGCTCATTGAAAACTCCTCCTTTTTAGTAATTAAACTTGGTATTTATCATATCATCTTAAGAAAATATTCTATTTCTTAAATGGTACATGTAAATGAACAATGAAGCTTGTCATAACATTTATAAGCTTTCATTTACTTTATTTGATAAATAAAGCATCGTTAATAATGTAAAAATAAAAGCTTGGATACCAGCAACGAATAAGCTGAAAATTGACCATAATAACATCGGAATCGCTGATAATATAAAGCCACCGACCCCTGTTGTCGCTAAACTTATGATGAGTCCTGTTAAAATGGCACCTGCAAACATATTTCCAAACAAACGTAACCCAAGTGTTAACGTATTTGTAAATTCTTCAATAATTTTAAATGGAAACATAATAGCAAGTGGGCGTAGATAGTCTTTTCCGTATTCCTTAGCCCCTTTTACTTTAATGCCATAATAGTGTGACAATACAACTACCATCGTTGCTAATGTTAAGGCGACACCTGCATCGGCTGTCGGGGACTTCCACCAAGATATGTCTCCAATGACGACAGAAGTTACCATGCCCATCACATTACCGACAAGTATAAATGAAATTAAGGTAAGGCCTAATGGTAGAAATACTTTTCCAGTTTTCCAATCCATCGTATCGGTAATTAATCCTTTAACGAAATCAACAACCCATTCCATCGCATTTTGTGCGCCTTTCGGTTTCATTTGTAAATTTCTACTTGCAAGGACACAAACGATGAAAACGATTAACGCTGTTAAAATAATCATCAAAACATTTGCTAAGTTAAAGGAGAGCCATGAAATCCCGAAAACATTTTCAACGATCGGTTCTTTATGATCCAAAGTATCACCCCTTTTTTAGCAGATCGAGTGAGCCATCGAACGGTTAAAATAAAAAAAGAGAAAGGCTGATTATTGTAATTGTTTGACTTCCTTTCCCTTCGCTATGTATTCGAAGGTCCTCATCGTCATAAATACTAGTTTGCTACATTTAGCATAAACTTTTTAGCTAATATTGTCACTATTTTTTACTGTCTAATGTGTCCATAAACATTTGCCGTGTAAAATTAATCATGAAAACAAGATAAGCTATAGCTAAGCCTAAAACGACATATATGACGTGAATGTCTTCTGGAAACTGAAGAGAAATGACGATGACAACAGCAATGCCTGAAAAGCGGATAAATGTCCCAAGATTTGTGCCTGTACCTTTTTCTACAACCGCCTCACCAAATGCTTTCACACGCGATTGTAAAAATCGCAAACCATAATAACCAACGACATATCCTAAGAGGAAACTTAAGAGGATGCGTTGATATGGTGTTACACTTGCTCCAATTAAAAAAAAGACGAGGAAAAAGAGCATCCATTTGCGTTGGCTTATCGCCAAACGTTCGTGTTCATCCATCATTGACCCTTCTCCCTTATCACATAAGTGGCACACGGGTGTTTACTGTTATCATTCGACAACATTCACTTAGTATATCATGATTAATTTTGACATCCCACTAAACAAGTCTACAATAGCCCCTAAAGGTTGTCAATGAGTTTATGCAGTGGCACATACATCATGACAAGTGCCAAAAACTAGAATCAAAAATTCCTTCATATATCCAATTTTCAAAGGTCTAAACAACTTAAAACTATTTACATCATCTATATAGTATAAAGGAAAGTGTGACAAAATTGGATGACATTTTTGTGAACAATATTTTAAAATTGACGTGATTCGACGATATCTATGTTTCTTCTGCAATAAACACTTCTGTTTCATAGCTTTCATAGCCTCCGGATTTTAACTGAACGGTTACAAGTGCTTTATAGTAACCTGGAGAACCTGCATCTTCTTTTTTAACATTCCCTTCATGTGTTCCAGTATCAACATCTGTTAATGTTAACAATGTACGATCAAAGAGCAACGTATCAGGATTATAAAGGTCAACTTGAACGCGTTCAGCTTTTTCCGCAACGTATAATTGATACATATATTCATCATGCGTGTGCGGCTTTAATGTAAAGGTAAAGCCCATCGTTTTTGGAAAGTCTGCCGTTTGGTTCATAAATAAATAAGGTAAATGAAATTTTTCGTTCTTTTCTTCAAGCATTAGCCACCCTTGATGAATACCTTGATCAAGCAATGTCGTTGAAACATTTAACTCAATAGATATTGTTTTTTTCTCTTTTTTTCCTAAAGTAAAGGTTTGCGGTAGCTTCCACCGAAGACCTTTTTGTTTCTTCGGCATAGAAAACGTATATGTTTTCTCTTCATCTGTCATATTTTCAATCGTTACATCAACCGTTTTCGTTTCTTGATTTTCATCCACTTTTCCGAATGATAACAATGGATCATCAATAATCGTCTCAGCCTTAAGAGCTTCATCGAGCTGTATATAACCCATTCCTTGAGCGATTGGGTCTAACGATTTATTTGCTTCCGTTTCTAAACGTTTGGCTGTCGTTTTTAAGGCACCTATAATTTGTTCATTCGTCCATGTTGGATGTGCTTCTTTAAGGACCGCCATGCTACCAGCAACATGTGGGGATGCCATGCTTGTACCTTGTAATGATTCATACCCATCTGGCACTGTGCTTAATATATTTGCCCCCGGAGCAATGATATCCGGCTTAATACGCCAATTAACAGTCACTGGGCCGCGCGAACTAAATGGTGTAATATTTCGTCCAACTTCTTCAAATACAGTATCAGCATAAAAAGGTTTCTTCTCGATTCGATTAAGAAGCCAAGCACCATCTTTTGCTGTAAGTGCCATAACGGGAATATCGATTGGTGATAATTGTTGATTTGTCAATTGTGCAAAATCATTTTCACGATCATCATATATAAGAACACCGATAGCACCTTTTGCCGCCAATGATTTAATACGTTTATAAATCGATTGTTCATTTTGTTTTAAAAGGGCGATATTCCCAGATACTTCAGCATCCTTTTTTTCACCATTCACCACTTGATAGGATCGGTCAATATCCCAAGGTATAGAGCTAGGCATTGGTGTTAATGGTATTTTTTTATTTTCAAGTGGGTCAACTAAAAATGGTAATGTTTGCCTTTCGCTCACTGCACCGACAGCTACTGCTTTCGTCGCTGTCGCTGGTGACCCAACTGTCCAATTTTCCGGACCGTCATTGCCATTAGCGATTACAACAAGAACATCGTGTTCTACGGCTTGATTAACTGCTTGGCTCGTCGGATAATCCGGTCCATTAATTGATTTTCCGAGAGATAAATTTATAATATCGACATCATCTTTAACAGCTTGTTCTAATGCTGCGATTACTTGAATCGATGTTCCTTGACCACCTGAGCCGAGCGCCCGATATGCATAAAGATTTGCATTTGGAGCAACACCTTTTAACTCACCGTTCGCTGCAATGATGCCTGAGACGTGTGTGCCATGAGATGTTGGGATCCCTTCTTCTGGTCGCGTTTCAAATGGATCATCATCAAGATCAACGAGATCATACCCACCTTTAACATTTGCGTTAAGATCAGGGTGATTGTAATCAATGCCTGTATCAATAACACCTATATCGACATCTTCACCTGTATAAGACGTTTTATTGATAGTATGTGGTATGACGGTATTGTCCGTTTTTTCTATTTCGAGCGCTTCATATGTATATACAGGGTGAATCGTTTTTATAAAATCAAATGAAGGAATTTTATCTAATTGATCCGCCTTCGCTCGTAATGCAAGCCCATTAAAAAGAATATCGTATGTTTCTACCACTTCAATGAATGGTGCATCCTTTTCAATGTCTTCCTTTCTTTCGTCCGGATCTCCCTCAACTTCAACGATGATTGATTGCTCTTGATTGGCAAAACTTTCTGTCATACCAATAGATAAAAAAATAAAGCAAATGAGACTCAAACTGTAAACGTGACGCATATAGAAAAAAACTCCTTTTCCTTTAGCTTTTGGAAGGAAGTTGGAATTATATACGTAAAAAATCCAGCTAACTATAAGCTGGATGTTTTAGGAATAACGAATGCTATGTACCTTATATTTCTACTTCGTACCGAATAAACGGTCACCAGCATCACCAAGACCTGGTAAGATATAACCATATTCGTTTAAACCATTGTCTAAAGCGCCTAGGTAAATATCAATATCTGGATGATGTTCTTTCACTAAATCGACACCTTCAGGGGCAGCAACGAGGCACATGAGACGAATTTTTGTTGCGCCACGCTTTTTCAATGAGTAAATCGCATCATTCGCAGATCCTCCTGTCGCAAGCATCGGATCCATGACAATAAGTTCACGCTCAGCGATATCTGATGGTAGTTTCATGTAATATTCGACAGGCTGCAATGTTTCTGGATCACGATAAAGCCCAACATGTCCAACACGAGCAGCCGGTAGTAACTTTAACATGCCATCGACCATTCCTAATCCTGCGCGCAAAATCGGTATGAGTCCAATTTTTTTCCCTGCTAATATATGCGCTGTTGCTTCCATAACTGGTGTTTCAACCGTCGTTTCTTGAAGAGGTAAGTTTCGTGTAATTTCAAAAGCCATTAACATCGCAACTTCATCAACGAGCTCGCGAAATTCCTTTGTACCTGTATTTTTATCACGAATATACGTTAATTTATGTTGAATTAACGGATGATCAAGTACATATACATTTGCCATTGCTGCTCACTCCTTCATTTAAATCATCTATCGAATTGTACTGAAAAACTGTTTAAAATTCAAGTAACTATTGCTTAAAACTTTTCATACAAAAAGGGCACCTCATAAAAACGAGGTACCCTTTTAATCATTCATCATATAATGGAAATGCTTGTGTGAGCGCTAAAACACGTTCCTTTGCTTCCTCTAATATTTCTTCTTGATCATGATTTTTCAACGTCAAGGACATGATAGAAGCAATCTCTTTCATTTCCGTTTCACCAAAACCGCGAGTCGTCACCGCAGCTGTGCCGATGCGAACACCGCTCGTAACCATCGGGCTTTCTTGATCAAAAGGTATCGTATTTTTATTCGTTGTAATGCCAATTTGGTCTAATACTTCCTCTGCCTGTTTACCTGTTAGATGAAGAGGTGTAACATCTAATAACAATAAATGGTTATCTGTGCCACCTGAGACGATGCGAATGCCTTCTTTTTTTAAAGCTTCACCTAATATTTGCGCATTGTTCACGACATTTTCCATATATGTTTTAAAGTGTGGCGATAATGCCTCTTTAAATGAAACAGCCTTAGCTGCAATAACATGCATAAGAGGGCCACCTTGCACACCGGGAAAAATCGATTTATCGATCGCTTTTTTAAACTTTTCTTTACATAAAATCATTCCACCTCGTGGCCCGCGCAATGTTTTATGAGTCGTCGTCGTCACGAAATCAGCATATGGCACCGGGTTCGGATGAAGACCTGTTGCAACAAGTCCTGCAATATGAGCCATATCAACCATTAAATAAGCATCAACAGTATCAGCTATTTCGCGGAATTTTTTAAAATCAATTTCCCTTGAGTAAGCACTTGCACCTACAACGATCAATTTTGGTTGAGCTTCTTTCGCTTTATGCAAAACATGGTCATAATCTAATTGTTCTGTTTCTTCATCGACACCATAATCAACGAAATTGTACAATGAACCGCTAAAATTAACCGGGCTTCCATGAGTTAAATGTCCGCCGTGATTTAAATTCATACCTAAGACAGTATCTTTTGGCTCTAAAATTGTGAAATAAACAGCCATATTCGCCTGGGCGCCTGAATGGGGTTGGACGTTTACATGCTCTGCACCAAAGAGAGCCTTTGCACGCTCACGGGCTAAATTTTCAACCGCATCAACATGTTCACACCCACCATAATATCTCTTTCCTGGATAACCTTCTGCATATTTATTCGTTAACACAGTTCCCATAGCTTCCATAACTGCTTCAGATACGAAATTTTCTGAAGCAATAAGTTCAATTTTTTCTTGTTGTCTTTTCTTTTCAGCATCGATCGCTGAAAATATTTCCTCATCCATTCGTTTCACATTTTCCATTCTTAGCCCTCCTCATCATATACTCATTAAAGGATATTTTGCACGGTGACCACCTATTAACTTCGGCCTCGTTCGTGCGACAGTTAATTGTGCCCGTCCTACTGTTCGTTGTTTAAAACGCAAAGGTACAGCAACATGCTTAAGGTGCATACCGATCATCGTTTGACCGATATCCATACCAGCATCAGCTAATATAGCTTCAACGACGACGGGCTCTTCCATTTGCTCATAAGCGTAAGAGGCAAGTGAGCCACCAGCGGACGGATACGGTATAACGGTTACCTCTTTAAGATTTAAATCGTACATCGTCTTTCGCTCAACGACGAGTGCTCGATTTAAATGTTCACAACATTGAAAGGCAAGTTGAATACTTGCTTTCGCCTTTAATGTCTGAATAGCTTTATAAATAACTTGAGCTAACATCTTACTCCCAGATGTACCTATCCTTTTTCCTGCAACTTCACTCGTCGAACAACCGATAACTAATACATCATTGTATTTTAAAAGCGATCGTTCGAGCCATTCATGAACGATTAGTTGTAAATGATTAGCAACTTCTTCATTGAGTGATAACTGCACCTTTTCACCCTCTTTCAACATCTCCAGCATTCAATCATTTTAAGCATTGTTTCCAAGGTGAAAAGTCTTCATTAATCATTCTTTTTCATATGTCTTAATTTTTTGGACACGTCGTTCATGTCGCCCCCCGTCAAAGTCAGTTTCCAACCATACTTTGGCAATCTCACGGGCTAAACCTGGTCCTACGACGCGTTCACCCATCGCTAAGACATTTGAATCATTATGTTGACGCGTTAACTTAGCACTATAAACATCATGTGCTAAAGCACAACGAATACCTTTTACTTTATTTGCAGAAATCGTCATACCAATACCTGTACCACAAATAAAAATACCTCGGTCAAATTCACCATTTGCAACACGCTCGGCAGCTGGTAAGGAATAGTCTGGATAATCAACGGATCCATTACTAGAACAACCGGCATCCTCATACTCAATATTCATTTCCTCTAATAAGCTTTTCACTTCGTTTCGGATTGTCATTCCGGCATGATCTGCTGTTAAAATAACTTTCATTTTTATATACCTTCCTTTTAATAATATCATTTATAGTTACACATTGAATTGATTAATTTGTTCATTTAAAGTTTGTGCCTGCTCTTCTAATTCATGTGCTAATTGATCTACTTGTTCGATCGTGCTCGTCTGCTCTTGAACAGATGCATTTACTTGTTCTGTAGCTGCAGATGTTTCTTCAGCGATCGCTGCGACCTCTTGAGATTCTCTAACCGTTAGTTGAATAGATTCTAATTGCTTATTGACAAGACTAGAAATATCTTCTACTTCCTTAGCAACATCTTGGACAGATTGTGACATTTGCTCAATGGCAATGTTCGTGTCATGACCGCTTTCTGCTTCTTGTTTTGCATAAGTAACATTGTCATTCATCTTGTCAACGACTAAATTAACATCTTCCTGAATGGCCGTAATTAAACTTGAAATGCGCTCGACAGCTTGAGAACTTTCATCAGCAAGCTTTCGAATCTCTTCTGCAACGACAGCAAAACCTTGTCCATGTTCACCAGCTCTTGCAGCTTCAATTGAAGCATTTAAAGCAAGCAAATTCGTTTGTTCTGCAATTTCCCCGACCATAGAAATAATCGATTCAACTTGGAGGGCATTTTGTTTTAAGTGATCAACATCTTTAAGAGATTTTTCTTGATCAGTGGCAAGCGATTGAATACCATCAACGAGTTGATTGACAACTTTTTTACTATGATCAAGTGTTTGTAACATATATTCTGACTTTTCTGTTGATTGATTCGCTTTCGTTTGTACTTCTTCAGCTAAACGTGTTGCTTCTTCTACAGCTTCTGCCGTTTGTTGAATAGCTTCTGCTGAGCTTTCAGCACCTTTAGATATGTCATCGGTCGATGCACTAATTTGGGCGGAATGTTGTGCAGCCGTTTCAGAAACTTCTTTCATATATACGACAGAGTCATTCGTATTTTTAAAATGTTTATCTATGTTATGAACCATACCCATTAAATTTTTTAACATCGTATCTACTGCAATGCTAAGCGAACGAATTTCATCATCTGACTGCGGAATATCGATTTCTTGTTTCAAGTGGCCTTTTGCAGCTTGTGAGGCAATATCTTCTAAACGTTCCAACGGTCTCGTCAGCAATCGTCCAGCAACATAGGCTAAAATACCTGACCAAAAAACACCTCCTAGAAGTACTAAAAATATAAATGCATGTTCAGACATCGATAAAAATTGTTTGATGTAATCATAAATAACATAAATAAATAAACCGGAAAAAAAATATGTAATAATCGCTAAAATTGTTGTAAATAGTACCAACTTTAAACGTAAACTAAAACGATATCTCTTTTTCATTTATTCGGCCCCCAACATTTATCGATCTTCGTTTTTAATAATGAAACGTAGGTGTCCAACTCTTCGAGCGTCTCTTCATATACGGATAAATCACCCCCAAACGGATCAGCAATATCATAATGTATCAGTTGACTTTCTAATTGTTGTATCCGCTTCATTTCACGAACTAAATAACTTTTTAATTGTTTCTTTAGTGCTTCCTGATCAAGCTCATCTTTATATGCTTGGATAAACAGTGAGCGTTTCGTTTCATATTCAGTATAAGCCTTTCGTAATTTATCCCACACCTCATCATTAGATATCGTCGTGTACTCTTTTAACGTAAAATATTTCGTTTGAAAATCTGGATATTCGATGATTAAAGATTGTTTATGTTGCGCTGTCATCGTTAAAACAAGATCTGCCCACTGTAGCAAATGTTCTGTAACGGGTTGAGACGTATGGTCTAGGGTGATGCCGTACGTTTTTAATACATCAACAGCGTATTTATTGGCAGAATTTTTCGAATGTGCAAATAAACCGGCCGATTGAACATTAATGTATGGTGCTTTTTGCTTTAATAATGCTTCTGCCATTGGGCTGCGACATGTGTTACCTGTACAAATAAACAAAATGTTCATGACCTTAACCTCCGTTACATCACGCTAATATTATATTACCACATAATAGGAAGCATTGTCTTGACAAAAAGATTTATTAAATGCGAAATTAAAACAATGAATTATAAGGGGCCAAATAAAATATATAATCCGAAGGCACAAAGAACACTGCCACCAAATATTTCACTATAAACACCGAGAAAACCGCGTACTTTTCGCCCGAGCAACATACCGATCCACGTTAAACCAGTGCTAACAACGCCAAACAACATAAGCGCTATAATCGTTTTAACACCAGAGAGACCAAGGCTTAAGCCGACAGAAAAGCTATCGATACTAACGCTAAGCGCTAACATAAATAAGCCGATACCTACAGGCTCTATAATTTTACGCGATTGTTGGTCCATTGCTGAAAAAATCATTTGTAAACCAATGCCAATCAACAGCAAGCCACCTAATAACATTGTATAATGGCCAATTTTCTCAGAAAGTTTTTTACCAATGAAAATACCGCCAAAAGGCATCACCATGTGAAAAAAACCGAATAAAATTCCAATATATGCAATTCTTTTTAAACGAAAGTATTGCATGCCCAGTACAAGACTAATCGAAAAAGCATCCATTCCTATCGCAAAAGCGACAAATAATAACGAGACGATCGTACTTGCACCGTTTATTTCCATAAAAAAACCCCCTTGGACATGCTAATTCACTATATGCACGTCTAAGTGGGTTTATGTAAATACAATTCTATTTATAAACACTAGCTGCTTTTTTAAGCCGATTCATAATGGCATGACCGAGGTCATCTTCAGGAAATGATTCACAAACAATAATATCAATGTCATCTTCATGAAAAGACCTTAAGGCACTGTATAAGTTTAAGGCGACTTCTTTAATCGTCTGCCCGAGAGACACTTTTTGATCAGCTATTAAATGAAAAAGCAAGCCTTCTCGTGCCATCACACCTACGCGTTTTCCTTTTTTTCTTTCCTGATGAATGATCGATTGAATTTTTTCTTTTGTTCCTGCAATTAACCATAACGGTATATTCGGTGCGTAATGTTTATATTTCATGCCCGGCGATGCCGCTTGCTCTGTCTTATCCCTTTGAACCGTTTCAATAGCAAACCCTAATACATCTTCTATCTTTTCTTTCGTTATACCGCCTGGTCTAAGAATAAGCGGTTTTTCCTTCGTGCAATCAATAACCGTTGATTCAACACCGATGCCTGTTGGGCCTCCGTCTAAAACACACGCAATGCTTCCAGCTAAATCATCTAAAACGTGACGGGCAGTCGTTGGACTCGGTCTTCCAGAAACATTAGCACTTGGTGCGGCAATCGGAAGATCACATACCTTAAGAAGTTTTAAAGCGACGGGATGATTTGGTATACGTACAGCAACAGTCGCCAATCCTGCTGTCACGTTACGTGCACATTTGTCGCTACTTTTTAAAACATATGTTAAAGGGCCTGGTGAAAATGCATCTATTAATTGGTGCACAAATGACGGTATATCTTTAACAAGCATCTCCAGTTGCCCCTTCGTTGCTACATGAGCAATGAGCGGATTATCTTCTGGTCTTTTCTTCGCCTGAAAGATTTTACGTACCGCCTGTTCGTTCGTCGCATCTGCCCCTAAACCGTAAACAGTCTCTGTTGGAAATGCAACGACTTCACCAGTCATTAAATATTCAGCAGCTTTTTGAATGGCTTTGTCATTGGATAATTGCTCATCTTGTATGATCAATCGTTTCGTCTTTTCCATTTGCGCTACCTCATTTCTAAAGATATTTTATTAAAAGATAGCGCATAACGCAAAAATATTCCACAAACAATAACTGCCATATTATCAACAGTGAGATTATTGTTGTGATCGTTTCTTTACGAAATACCCTTCTCGTTATACACAAAAATAATCGTTTGCCCACATACTTTAAACAGCTTATACACACCATCTTGTGGATAATGTGTATAATTTTTATGACACGTTATAAGACCACCATTGTCCATGTCGATTAACATAGTCGTTAGCGAATCCACTTTCTCGCTGCGGTGTAAAGCGAAGCGCCTCTAAAATTTTATCAACCATCGGCTGATGGCTATGGACGAAAAGCTTTTTTGCACGTTTCTCTTTTACTAAAGCTAAAATTGCCTCAAATAATAGTGGCAGAAAGTTTACTTTCGATTGAGAAATATACAAAGACTTTAACCAAAAGAAATTGTTCTCAATCGGTTGTATAATAAAACAGCCCTCAATACATCCATTTATTTCTACGACATATCCATCTCTTAATAAATATTTTTTATCTAATTGGTTATTGTTGTTTAAAAACGCATCAAGCTCGTCCTTGGAAACACAATGTGCGCGAAGAAGATTCATATATGGTCACCTCAAATATTTTCCAACATACAAAACTTTTAATCTGTTATAGATTATGCTTGGAAAAATATTTTATGATAGACCTAACCATTCAAATAACATAAATTTAACTGATACATTTTCTTTTTCGTCGTCTTCTGCTCCCTCTTTATCCTCTTCATGATCTACATCATCATCCGTCTTAGAATCATCAAAATCAACGAAGCATAGCGGTGGGAAAAGAACACACCACCAATTAGAGCCATCACCCTCACCAATCGTTATTAAAACCGCTTCATATTCCCCTTCAGGATATACATATGGGCCGTATGTTTTCTCTGGAAACATGACATTCTCATCATATTTAACGTGAATGTCATTATGTTCACCCTCTTCTTGAACGACTTCTTCAGCGATTTGTTCAATACGATGAATGCGATCAGCGATAAAGTGTCGAGCGTCTTCAATATTTGTCATATCTTCAACCCATGAATGAATTTCCGAACTAACTTCATCGCGTATTAAATACTTTAACTGTTGATCTTTTTCCGAATCACTGTTTGCTAAAATTCGCAACCGAATGGCTTCATCGGGCATCATTTGATACGTCTTTTCATCAGGTTGGCTATCTGTCTTTGCTGGATTTATAAAGAAAAACATAACACATATAAAAACAAAAAATACTCGTTTTCGCAACTTTCTCTGCCCCCTTTTTCTCTCTAGTTGATTAGTATGGGCAGAAAAAAATTGTTTTAAACGAGTATGGGAAAAATTTTTAAAATTGCTAGAATAAAAAGGAGTGGGAAACGTCTATTTTATATAGGCGATAACGATTCGGTCTTTACCATTGATATCTTTCAAGACATAAACGTCGCTTGTTGGATAAACTTTTTTAATAATTGAACGAACGATTTTAGCTTGCTTATACCCGATTTCAAACGCAATAATACCAGAAGGCTTCAGGACATATTTGGATTGTTCAACAATGATTCGGTAAGCTGCCGTTCCCTTTTCTGTAGCAAATAACGCAATATCCGGATCATGTTTTACCGTTTTAGATAATGTTTGTGCCTCACTCGGGGCAACATACGGAGGATTTGAAACGATGATATGAACAGATTGTTGCTTCATTATAAGCGGTTGTAAGTAATCACCGTGTAAAAAGTGTACAGGTGCTTGGAGGCGATTAGCATTTTCCTTCGCCACACTTAAAGCCTTCGTTGAAATATCTGTCGCATAAAGTGTTGCTTGTGGCAAGTGAAGGGCAAGAGTGATACCGATAACACCGCTACCTGTACCGATATCAGCGATCGTTATAGGTTTATCAAAGTACGTTTGTGCAATGATATGAAGTACATGATTAACGAGTTCTTCTGTTTCTGGTCGCGGAATAAGCACGTGTTTATTCACTAGAAATGGCCTGTCAAAAAAGTACTCCATACCTGTTAAATGTTGCAAAGGGATGCCTGTTGTCACATGTGCTTTTAAATCTTTTTTTAAACGTTGAACTATTTCCGGGGGGATTACTTCATGCATATTTGCATAAAATGCACTACGCGATAAGCCTAAATAATGTTGGAGTAAATATTCACCGATTCTTTCTTCACATTGATGTTTTTTTAAAAAAGAAGAAGCCCACGAAAGGACTTCATATTGCTTCAATCGTCTTGTCATATTAGTCACCAATATTTTGTAATTTTTCAGCTTGCTCATGTGCCATTAACGCTTCAATAAATTCATCTAAATGTCCATCTAATACTTGCTCAAGTTTTTGCAATGTTAAAGATATGCGATGGTCTGTGACACGATTTTGGGGAAAGTTATACGTACGAATACGCTCAGAACGGTCCCCCGTACCTACAGCAGACTTTCTCGTTTCATCATATGCCTCTTGCGCTTCTTGTTGATATTTATCGTATATGCGTGCGCGGAGTACTTTCATCGCCTTTTCGCGGTTTTTTATTTGTGATTTTTCATCTTGACATGTCACAATAATGCCCGTAGGTTCATGAATTAATCTTACCGCTGACATCGTCGTATTAACACTTTGTCCACCAGGTCCACTTGAAGCAAACGTATCCATGCGTATATCATTTTCGTTAATATCTACTTCAACCTCTTCTGCTTCTGGCAGAACAGCGACAGTTGCTGTAGATGTATGCACACGTCCACCTGATTCTGTCTCTGGAACACGTTGCACACGATGAGCACCATTTTCATATTTAAGTTTTGAATAAGCTCCTTTTCCATAAATCATAAAAATAATTTCTTTAAAACCACCGACCCCTGTCGTATGTGCTTCAATAACTTCCGTTTTCCAGCGATTTTTTTCTGCATAACGTGTAAACATTCGATACAAATCTGCAGCGAATAACCCCGCTTCATCGCCGCCAGCTGCTGCACGAATTTCAACGATCACATTTTTCTCATCATTTGGGTCTTCCGGTATGAGAAGAATTTTTAACTGTTCTTCAAGATTTTCCTTTTTCTCTGTAAGTTCGGCAATCTCTAACTCCGCTAGCTCGCGCATCTCATCGTCAAGCTCTTCCTCGATCATTGCTTTTGCATCATTTAACTGTGATGTGATGTCTTTATACGTCCGGTAAGTTGAAATAACTTCCTCTAAATCCGCTTGTTCTTTTGAATATTCTCGTAATTTATCCACATCATTAATGACCTCTGGATCACTTAAAAGTTCATTTAATGTTTCATAACGCTCTTCCATTAAGTCTAACCGATCTAACATCACGTTCACCCCTTTTACATTAACAGTATTATTATAGTATACACATATGATTGACGTAAAATTTCATCAAATCTCTTAACTGTTGATATCGTTAATGATCAGTTGAGGTTTATCAGGAACTTCATGATGATGACGGCACCGTGGTTCATACGATTCTGCTTCTCCAATCATAACGGTCGGGTCATGATAAGATGCAGGATTTCCGTTGATTAAACGTTGTGTTCGATTTGCCGGTGAATTACAAATCGGGCAAATCGCTGTTAATTTCGTAATCGATTCACATAGCGCCATTAAATGTGGCATCGGACCAAAGGGGTCACCGCGAAAGTCTGTATCAAGTCCGGCTAAAATAACGCGCCTTCCGGATTTAGCGAGTTCGTTTGCGATTGAAATGATCGTATCATCTAAAAATTGCACCTCATCGATCGCTACAACTTCGACATCTTCCGTTATTAGATATAAAAGATCTTTCACCTCTTTAATTGGGTGTGCGACGATAGATGTTCCATTATGGGAAACGATAGACCTTTTTGCATATCGATCGTCAATAGCTGGTTTAAATACTTGAGTAACTAAATGTCCGTATTGAGCGCGACGTATACGACGGATCAATTCTTCAGTTTTACCAGAAAACATACTGCCACATATAACTTCAAGCCAACCGCGATCATTCATCTGTTCAACCACTTATGTCACCTTCTATTAATACAATGATTTCTTCATTGACGACATAAAAAAACAGGCGATCGCAAAGAGTGCCTGTTTTTCATCCGTCATTTTAAATGACACGCTAAAATGACCGTTTATTTTAAATTGTATTTTTTCTTGAAACGGTCAATACGTCCACCTGCACGGTCTTCACGTTGTTTGCCTGTGTAAAATGGATGTGTATCTGAACTAATTTCTACACGGATTAATGGATAAGTGTTACCATCTTCCCATTCAATGGTCTCATCAGATGTACGCGTTGAACCGCTTAAAAATTTATATTCTGAACTTGTATCCATGAATACAACTTTTCTATACTCTGGATGAATTCCTTTTTTCATCGTTTAACACCCCTTCTTAATAAAGATAAAAGAGAACATTTTAGTCTAATCACATACAAGAAATTATAACAGTGTATATGACAGATTGCAACAAGATTAAAGCTTTTTATGACGTGCCACGCCTTTGCATTTCCTCCTCCATCAGTTGGAAAAACTCCGAATTATCAACAGAACTTTTCATCCTTCTTAGGAAACGTTCAATAAAGTCTTGTGAGTCTTGCATCGTTTTACGGATCGCCCACGTTTTATCTAAATGATCTTGTGAAACGAGCAATTCTTCTTTTCTTGTTCCCGAACGTAATAAATCGATCGCTGGAAAAATTCGTCGCTCCGCAAGTTGACGGTCGAGATGTAGTTCCATATTTCCCGTCCCTTTAAATTCCTCATAAATCACATCGTCCATCCTAGAACCAGTATCAATGAGGGCAGTTGCTAAAACTGTAAAACTACCACCTTCTTCAATGTTACGAGCAGCGCCGAAAAAACGTTTAGGCCGATGAAAAGCAGCTGGGTCAATCCCACCTGAAAGTGTTCGCCCGCTCGGAGGAATAACGAGATTGTAGGCACGTGTGAGCCGTGTAATACTATCCATCAAAACGACGACGTCTCGCTTATGTTCGACAAGACGCATCGCACGTTCCAAAACGAGCTCGGAAACTTTAATATGACTTTCAGGGACTTCATCAAAGGTAGAGCTTACAACATCGACATCGTCATGAACAGACCGTTCAATATCTGTTACTTCTTCCGGTCGCTCATCGATGAGTAAAATAATTAATTTTACATCTGGATGATTTTCCGAAATGCTGTTGGCTATTTCCTTTAAAATCATCGTCTTCCCAGCTTTCGGTGGCGAAACAATTAATCCACGCTGACCGTAACCAACAGGTGTCATTAAATCTATTATTCGTGTAGCTAATTTATTTCTGTCTCGTTCTAAACGCATAAACGTATCTGGATAAAGCGCCGTGAGTGCAGGAAAATGTACACGCTCCTTTGCTGTTTCTGGATCTTCATCATTTACAGCATCAACATGAAGTAGCCCGTAATAACGCTCGTTTTCCTTTGGTGGTCTAACTTTTCCTGATACTTTATCGCCATTACGTAAATCAAATCGACGGATTTGGGAGGCGGAAATATAAATGTCTTCTGCACTTGGCGAATAATTGATCGGCCTTAAAAAACCAAATCCCTCTGAAGGGATAATTTCTAGCACACCGTCCATAAATAAATAACCATCTTTTTCGGCTTGTGCCTTTAAAATCGCAAAAATAAGTTCTTTTTTTGTTAGTTTTGCATAATAGGAAATTTTATACTCTTTTGCTAACTTGTACATATCTTTTAAAGTTAACTCCTCTAAATGAGAAATCGTTAACGTCGTCATAAAAAAATCACCATACCTATTCATTTTTAACATTATCAAATAAACAATTGACAATCAGATCATGTCTAAAATATTGAGAATATAACAAACAAGATGGATGAATACCCTAAAAGAATGAAGAACAGTTCAGAAGGTAGGCTAAAGTCATTACGCTAATCGTTATACTAGCCAATATGAGCGACCAATAAACATTTTCCTTTCAATGTTTCATAGATGATAAACTTTGCTGAAAAGTTACGCTTTTTCATATGTGATTGTATACTTTTCACGGTAAACTAAGGGTGTAGGTTGTTGCAAATAAGCTCATAAATATGAGAAAAGATGCAACAACACTACGAGACATCGATATCGATATGGGTAGAAAATGTAGGAGTTACTTTGAAGTCATAAGACAGGCTCTTACGGCTCAGGATCTATAATTAAATTCGGCTTTGTTTTTAAACGATGTTCTCCATCGATAAAACGAACAGTTCCACTTTTTGATCGCATAACGACAGACTGGGTCGTCGCCTCAGCACCTTTAAATTGGACACCTTTTAAAAGTTCACCATCAGTGACACCTGTCGCCGCAAATATTGTATCATCTCCAGCGCAAAAGTCATCCATATCATACACTTGATTTAAATCTTCTATTCCCATCTTCTGACATCTCTTAATTTCTTCATCGTTTTCTGGTGCAAGTTTTCCTTGAATTTCACCTCCTAAACATTTTAAAGCAGCCGCTGCTAAAACCCCTTCAGGTGCCCCACCGATTCCGAACAATATATCAACGCCTGTATCATCAAAAGCTGTATTCATTGCCGCTGCTACATCTCCATCAGTGATTAATTTAATACGCGCACCTGCTTTGCGAATCTCTTGAATCATCTGCTGATGACGTGGCCGATCAAGAATAATGGCAACGACGTCTTCTACACTTTTATTTTTTGCCTGGGCAACTGCTTTTAAGTTATCGACGATCGGCGCATTAATATCTACTTTACCAACCGCCTCCGGGCCTACAGCAATTTTCTCCATATATATATCTGGAGCATGAAGTAAATGGTTATGATCAGCAATGGCAATGACTGAAAGAGCATTCCACGTACCTTGAGCAACGATTTTCGTCCCTTCAAGGGGGTCGACGGCAACGTCTACACACGGTCCATTGCCTGTACCTAATTTTTCACCAATATATAACATCGGTGCTTCATCTTTCTCTCCTTCACCGATAACGACTGTACCTTGCATCGGAATTGTATCAAAGACTGTCCGCATTGCTGTTGTTGCAGCTTGATCGGCTTCATGTTGCCTACCTTTACCCATCCAACGAGCAGAAGCCAAAGCAGCCGCTTCTGTCACACGAACTAACTCCATCGTTAAACTTCTTTCCATCGAATCTCTCCTTTATCATTGATCGCTTTATCGCATCTTTAATCGTTCAGTTAAGAATTTTGCAATTGTTCGACTTCACTTTGAGTCATTCTTTCCCGCCAAACGTTTGCGCCTAATTGCGAAAGCTTTTGTGTAATATGTTCATACCCTCGGTCTATATGTTCGACACCAGTTATTTCTGTAATTCCATCGGCCATTAATCCTGCAATAATTAAAGACGCGCCGGCGCGTAAGTCTGTTGCTTTTACTTTAGCACCTTTCAGTTGAATGGGTCCTGTCACGATAGCAGATCCACCTTCTACTTTTATAAGCGCATTCATTCGCCTTAATTCATCAATATGCTTAAGGCGTGCAGAATAAATTGTATCCGTCACAACTCCTGTGCCTTTTGCTTTAGTTAATAATGATGTAAACGGTTGTTGGAGGTCTGTTGGAAAACCAGGATAGACGAGTGTTTTAATATCAACACTTTTAAGATAATCTTTTGGAACGATTAATAGTTGTTCATCGCCCTCTTCAACGGAAACACCCATCTCTCGTAGTTTAGCTAGGAGAGATTCCATATGTTCGGAAATAACATTGTCAATAATGACTTCTTTTCCTTGAGCTGCCGCTAAAATCGCATACGTTCCTGCCTCAATTCGATCGGGAATAATTGTATGACGACATCCGTGTAAATTTTCCACACCTTCTATACGAATAACATCTGTTCCTACACCTTTAATTTTAGCTCCCATATTCGTAAGCAACGTTGCAACATCAATGATTTCCGGCTCTTTTGCTGCATTTTCAATAATCGTTTGCCCCTTTGCTTTAACAGCAGCTAACATAATATTAATCGTTGCCCCGACACTTACAACATCTAAATAAATACGCGCCCCGTGAAGTTCTTTCGCTTTTAAATAAATAGCCCCTTGCTCATTCGTCACTTCAGCACCAAGCGCTTCAAAACCTTTTATATGTTGATCAATCGGCCTTGGGCCAAGGTGACAACCACCAGGCAGGCCGATCACTGCCTTTTTAAATTTACCTAACATTGCTCCCATAAAATAATAAGAAGCGCGACATTTCTTAACTTTCCCATTAGGAAGGGGCATTGAAATCATATGATAAGGATCGATATGTACCGTTTGACTTTCTTTTAATGTTGATTCCCAGGATACTCTGCCACCGATCTGCCTTGCTAACTCACCTAATGTGTAAACATCAGATATGTGTGGTAATCCCTCAATCGTCACTTTTGAATCAGCCAAAATGGCTGCGGGCACTAAAGCGACGGCACTGTTTTTAGCACCGCTTATTCGCACTTTACCGCTTAATGGTCGACCACCTTCAATAAACATCTTTTCCATTACAAAACCTCCAACGCACAGGTTGCCTGTAAAATTTAGCTTTATATTGTTAATAGGAATGGGTTTCCATTCCTTAAAGTATATGGCACTAAATGGAAACCCACTCTCACTCGTGCGTTATTTTTTATCATGCCAGTCAGCTAAAAACTTCTGAATGCCTTTGTCTGTTAATGGGTGTTCAACAAGTTGCTTTAAAACGTGATAAGGGATTGTTGCGATATGGGCACCATGTGAGGCTGCTTGCATCACGTGTAGCGGATGTCTAATCGATGCAGCAATAATTTCCGTTTGAATATTGTGATATTGAAATATATGTGCAATTGTCTTAATTAATGCCATACCGTCATGACCAATGTCATCCAAACGTCCTAAAAACGGCGACACATACGTTGCTCCGGCACGTGCAGCAAGCAAAGCTTGGTTCGCGTTAAAAATGAGCGTTACATTCGTTTGAATGTTAAATTCGGTAAACCTTTTAACAGCTTTCAAACCCTCTAACGTCATCGGTACCTTAACTGTGATATTAGGGGCGATCGCCGCTAATTCTGTACCTTCTTTCACCATACCTTCAGCATCTTCAGCAATGACTTCAGCACTTACTGAGCCTGATATTTCCTGCGTTATTTCCCTTAATCGATCATGAAAGGAGATACCTTCTTTCGCAACTAAGCTTGGGTTCGTTGTAACACCATCTAAAATACCAAGAGCATTTGCTGCCTGAACTTCTTCAATACTAGCCGTGTCAACAAAAAATTTCATAATGAAACGTCACGCCCTAAACATATTTTTATTTTAACATACTTGTTGTAGCCTCAAAAGATACTTTAAGCTTTTCCGGACGAACCGAACTCGCGCATTTTTTCAATAACTGTTTCTTTAATGACTTCACGACTCGGCCCTAAATATTTCCGTGGGTCATACAATTCAGGTTGCTCCTTGAGAACTTCGCGCACTTTTTTCGCTTGAGCAATTTGATTTTCTGTATTGACATTAATTTTCGCTGTTCCTAAAGAAATAGCCCGCTGAATATCCTCCGTTGGTATACCTGTTCCACCATGCAAAACGAGCGGTACATTTGTTAAATTCATAATTTCTTCCATACGGTCAAAGCCTAAATTCGGCTCTCCCTTGTAAGGACCATGAACAGATCCTAAAGCTGGTGCAAAGCAATCGACATTTGTTTCTTGGACGAGTTGCTCACATTCAGATGGAATAGCATACATTGCTTCAGCATCTGTCACATCTATATCATCTTCTTGCCCGCCGATACGTCCGAGTTCTGCTTCAACAGATACACCATGTAGATGAGCAAGCTCAACGACCTTCTTCGTCAACGCAATGTTTTCCTCGAGCGGTAAAGCAGACCCATCAATCATCACTGAAGGAAATCCGGCATGAATGGCTTGTGCGCAAGCTTCAAAGCTTGACCCATGGTCTAAATGCATTGCAACAGGAACGCTTGTACCGTATTCTTCCATGAGCGCCTCGGCCATTTTTACCGCAACTTTATATCCACCTACATAACGTGCGGCACCTTCTGATACACCTAAAATAACTGGTGATTGTTCCTCTTCCGCCGCCTGTAAAATAGCCTGAGCATATTCTAAATTATTCACATTAAATTGACCAACAGCATAACCGTTATCTTTTGCTTTGTTTAACATGTCTTTCATCGATACTAAGCTCATTCGTTATATCTCCTCTCTTATAAACTTGTTATAGTATTAAGGTTCCAACTACAGTATACTTAGATCGCGCGAATCATTCAAACTGTATAAAAGGCGTTTTTAAAAATTACCTATTATGTAAGAATTGATTGAACGAGTGCGGACATTTTTTGCACATCAAAAGGTTTTGGTACAACTTTTTTAATAAAACTATATTTGTGCCGTTTGTTAGATAAATATTCTGTTAAACCACTCATGACAATAAAAGGAATCGTGAAATTATGTTGCTCCAAATGTTTTATCACTTCAATACCATCTAAAATTGGCAATTTATAATCAATAATGACTAAATCAAATGAATGTGCATAAATTTTATCTAAAGCTTCCCGGCCTGTTTTAGCCGTCAAAACGTCATAACCGCTTTGAATAAACATTTCTTCCAATAACAAGCGAATACCAGGTTGGTCATCAACGACGAGTATTGTATACCTTTCTACCATGTACCGTACCCCTCCCCATAATATAGTGGTTCGACATAAACAAAATATTATCCTTCTCATTTAACGAACTAGTATGAATGTCGTAGGCAAATTTTGAAAGGAGGGGTAAACTGATTATTTATGGTTATGATACGTTAATGCTGCCTCAATAAATCCTTTAAATAACGGCTGTGGCCTTGTCGGACGTGACTTGAATTCCGGATGAAATTGACAAGCGATAAACCAAGGGTGATCTTTGAGTTCGATCATTTCAGCAAGCTTTCCATCAGGACTTGTTGCGGAAACAATTAATCCCTTTTCTTCCAACTGCTCTTTATAATCATTATTAAATTCGTATCTATTTCGGTGTCTTTCATGAATGATATCTGTATGATTGTAGATAGTTTTCGCTTTCGTTTGATCGACTAACTTACACGGAAAAGAACCAAGTCTTAATGTACCTCCTAAGTTGGAGATATGTCGTTGCTCGGGCAGTAAATCAACGACGGGATAAGGTGTGTTTTTATTTATTTCCGTTGAATGGGCCTCTTCTAAACCGAGCACATGGCGGGCGAATTCAACAATTGCTAATTGCATCCCTAAACTAATTCCGAAAAAAGGAATATGATGGGTACGTGCATAATGAATTGCCTCTATTTTTCCTTCAATCCCACGATCGCCAAATCCACTTGGAACGATCATCCCATCAACATCGGATACTTGTTCCTGTATCGTCTGCTTATCTAGTAGTTCTGAATTAACCCAGCGAATAGAGACGTCTGTATCATAGGAAAAACCAGCATGTTTTAATGCTTCAACGACAGATAAATAAGCATCTGGCAATTCAACATATTTTCCGACAATCGCTATATTAATTGTTTTCTTTAAGTGACGTACTTTATTAATGAGTGCTTTCCACTCTCGCATATCCGCTTCTTCACACTCAATGCTTAAATGATTACACGCAAGTTCATCTAATTTTTGTTTTTGTAGCTCAATCGGCACTTGGTATAAAGTATCCGCATCTTTCATTTCAATAACAGCCTTTTCGTCGATATCACAAAATAGGGCAATTTTCTCCTTATTATCTGGGCTAATTGGAAATTCTGTTCGTAAAACAATCGCATCTGGTTGAATGCCTAAAGACCTTAATTCTTTCACACTATGTTGTGTCGGTTTCGTTTTGATTTCTCCAGCTGCTTTTATATAAGGAACTAGCGTGCAATGTATATACATCACATGTTCCCGCCCGATATCGCTTTTGATTTGCCGAATTGCCTCTAAAAATGGTAAAGATTCGATATCACCAACCGTTCCACCAATTTCTGTAATGACGATATCGGCTTCTGTTGCTTCACCTGCCCGGTACACTTGCTTTTTAATTTCATTCGTAATGTGAGGGATTACTTGGACGGTGGCGCCTAAGTAATCACCACGACGTTCCTTTTTAATGACGCTTGAGTAAACTTTTCCAGTTGTAATATTACTATATTTATTTAAGTTAATATCAATGAAACGTTCATAATGACCTAAATCTAAATCTGTTTCTGCACCATCTTCTGTTACAAACACTTCTCCATGCTGGTAAGGGCTCATCGTTCCCGGATCTACGTTAATATACGGATCGAACTTTTGAATCGTTACTTTCAATCCACGGTTTTTTAATAAACGACCTAATGAAGCGGCAGTGATCCCTTTACCTAATGATGATACAACGCCACCTGTTATGAAAATGTACTTTGTCATCAGTTATCCCTCTTTCCAAACACGGCTTATATTGTCTTTTATTTCATTCGTTTTTTTAACATAATACATCTATCCATCATCTATACAAAAAGAAAAGCGCCTCCCCAAGCGAACAAGGGGAAACGCTAAGTTTATTTTTAAGAGCCCACTGAAAATATTACTCATATATTTTCGAAAAGTCAAGTATGAATAAGTGCAAATAACATCGACATTATTTATTTTAATGAAAACATTTAATATTCGTAATGATTTTAAATCAATTGTAAGCACTTTTAGTTGTTCATCATATGATATACTTTTTTGTGTAGTTTGTACATTAAGGAGGGGCAAAATGTCATTTAAAGACGTATTTAATCATGTTAAGGAAGATTTATTCCACATCAGTCAACAACTTTATGACAATCCGGAACTAGGCGATGAAGAATATGAATCAATGAAACTGCTCACAGACTACCTTAGTTCTCATAACTTTACAGTAGAAACAGGGATTGTTGATCGACCGACTGCTTTTAAGGCAAAATACACAAGCAAAAAAGATGGACCGACGGTTGCATTTCTAGCAGAATACGATGCATTACCAAATATCGGACATGGATGTGGACATAATTTGATTGCAACAATGAGCGTCGGTGCCGGTATCGTTTTGAGTAAATTTATCGATTCAATTGGCGGACGTGTCATTGTTTTTGGCACACCGGCTGAAGAAACAAACGGAGCGAAAGTACCGATGAGTGAGCAAGGTATATTTACCGACGTTGACGTTGCGATGATGGTTCATCCCGCTGGCGTATCAATGGAAAGTGGATCAAGCCTTGCGATGGATGCTATTCAGTTTGCATTTCACGGTAAAGCATCACATGCAGCCGGCGCCCCCGAAGAAGGAATTAATGCACTTGATGGTGTGATTCAACTATTTAACGGTATTAACGCCCTTCGTGAACATCTGCCGACAGATGTACGTATGCACGGTATTATTTCCGAAGGTGGTCAAGCGGCAAATATCGTCCCTGAAAAAGCTGTTGCGCAATTTTACTTTCGAGCTGAAAAGCGAGACGCATTAAATGAAGTCGTAAAAAAGGTTAAAAACATCGCTCACGGTGCAGCACTTACCACAGGAACAACAGTAAATATTTCTAATTATGAATTAAGCTACGATAATATGGTGACTAACGAAACATTGTCTAAAGCGTTTACAAAAAACTTGCAAGCAGTTAGCGAACATCCAGTTTATCCAGCCAAAAAACCGAGCGGATCATTAGATATGGGAAATGTTAGTCATATCGTTCCAGCTATCCATCCTTACGTCGGATTAAACGAACCGAACTTGATTGCTCACACGAAAGAATTTGCTGATCAAACGATCACAGCTGATGGACGTGAAGCGATAAAAAGCGCTGTTCTCGCGCTAGCCAAGACAGGATATGACGTTATTTGCGATCAACAATTACTAAAAGATATTCAAAAAGAGTTTAATGATCAATAAATAAAGGCAGGGAATCATTATGGATTCTCTGCCTTTTTCTACGATTAAGCAACCCAAACGAATAAATGGGCAATCATAATAAAAACAGCACCTAAAATAAATTGTAAGACAAGGACTGGAATGACCCATCTTATCCATTTTACCCAAGGAATTTTCGCCAAAGCTAAAGAGGCCATTAACACACTGCCTGTAGGTGTTAAAATGTTTGTAATACCGTCTCCGATTTGGAAAGCGAATACAGCCGTTTGACGGCTAACACCTGTTAAATCTGCAAGAGGCGTCATAACAGGCATCGTTAAAGCTGCTTGTCCACTTCCTGATGGAACAATGACGTTTATGAAATTTTGTGTAATATACATACCGATTGCCGTTAAACTCGTTGGAAGCTGTCCTAAAAATCCTGAAACAGTATGCAAAATTGTATCGATCGTGTAACTTTCTTCTAAAATGACTAATACACCATAGGCAAAGCCGACAACGAGTGCACCGACGATGATTTCTTCACTACCTTTAACGAAAGATCTAGCAATTTCATTTACTCTCAAATTACCAATGATACCAACAATAATCCCCATTAATAAAAATAAGCCAGCAATTTCTGTAATATACCAATCGTAGACTGTTACACCGACCGCGAGTGCAATAACAGTTAAAATTAAAACGCCGATAATCATCGATTGTCTCATCGTTAATGATTGTTCTTCTTGTTGTATATCTAAATGACGTTTTTGGTCTAGTTCATAGACAATACTCAATTGCGGATTCTTTTTAATTTTTCGTGCATATAGTGTTACATAGCCGACACTAATGATGACGAATCCGATCCAAGCAACAACACGAAAACCTAAACCAGAAAACATCGGTACATCAGCAATTTCTTGAGCAACGCCGACGGTAAATGGGTTTAAAAAGGCACCGATATAACCAGCATAAATTCCGACGAGAACGATTGCTGTTCCGACTAATGAATCAAAACCTAGTTTAATAGCTAATGGCACTAAAATTAAGATCATCGGTATTGCTTCTTCAGCCATACCAAAAGTGGCACCACCGAGTGCGAATATTGTCATAACGACAGGGATAATGAAAAGTTCTTTTCCACCCATTTTCCTTGAAACAGCACTAAGCCCTGATTCGATCGCTTTTGTCGCATTTAAGATACCAAAAGCGCCTCCGACAATTAATATGAAAAATATAATGCCTGCACCATCTTCCATTCCTTTATGGACGGCTTGAAAAATATCGAGAAACCCTGCAGGATTTGAATCGACAACCTCGTATGTGCCATCAATAACAACAGTATTTCCATCTTCCGTCACTTCCCGATCATATTCCCCAGCCGGAATAATATGTGTGAGGACAGCCATGATCACGATTAATCCAAATATAATAACGAACACATGTGGAAATTCAAACTTTTTCTGTGATTTCTTTGATGTCTGATCCATGTTACTATGTCCCTTCTCTATATTTTAAAAGATTTCGCAAATATTTAAAAGCACCCTTTACCCTCGATGAACACCATCTTATCAATTAAAAATAGCGATAAAAGTCTGAAAATTACGTTTATGTAGTTTGCATAAGTTCATACAACATACTCTTCTATTTAGATGGGAAGACGCTTACATTTTATCTTTAGTAAGTGTACCGCCTTTTGATGATATAAAATTTCATCGATGTTCCTCGCTATATCATCTTATGAAGTTAGTATAATAGAATGTGTGGTGAAGCTTATAGATTTATCATATTTTAGTTTGTATGCGTTTGTCAAGCATTTGTCAGAGGATGTATTTTCCAAATATGTAGGCGCGTATACGTGAGGACTCACTAGGTAGAGTCCTCACTTGTTATCATTAAACGTCACCATCACCTACAAAATCACTATCATATTGAGCAATATCATCGTAATTGTCGTTTGCTTGAAGTTCATCTGCCATAAAATCTTCGAGTTCAATGTCTCCGTCATGTTCGGCCGTATCCTCTTCATCCATTTGGGCTGTCGCAAATTCTTTATTCATTTGGTCAACACGGTACCAACGTTTTAATCCCCATGTATTTTCTCCATTCGTAATAAAACGGCCGTCAAGATTAAGATCTGTATAAAACTGAGATATTTTCTCTTGTTTTTGTTCTTCATCCCAATTTTTAAGCGCTGCTACTTTATCAAATGCTTCCTTAAAGGTCATTGGCTTTTTTTCTTCCAACAACATTAAATTGGCAATATCAACCATCGACATTTTCGCAATTTCTTCGTGGCTATACTTGCTCAAGCTCACGGTCATACACTCCCTTTTTGTATAATGATAGCCTTATGTATGCTCGTAAAATAATAATTTAAACGTATTACAGCTAAAAATCAATTTAAATGCAACCAATTTTACAGAAAATCCATAGAATATTTTATTTGCTCATCTTACAAAAAGGACATAAACATTTCCATGCTTAAATTATTATACGGGAACTAATCATTTTTTAAAAATATACAAGCTAAGTGATCCACTATTTCTTACATTATAAGCAAATATGTTTTGAAATATGCCACGTTAAAGTGAGGAGAAAGCGATGACGTTAACATCAACTTTCTCCCATAAGAGCCTCAAAATTACATATTGCGTCGATATTGACCGCCAACTTCATAAAGCGCTTGTGTAATTTGCCCGAGACTAGCAACTTTTACAGTTTCCATTAATTCAGCGAAAATATTTCCACCTGATGTAGCGACTTCTTTGAGACGGTTTAAAGCTTTATCAACGTATGCTTTATTTTTCTCTTTAAATTTGTGTAGCTCTGAAATTTGGTGGTCTTTTTCTTCTTTTGTCGCACGCGCTAATTCCATAGAGTCAATATCTTCTTCAGACGTTGGATTAGGATTTAAATACGTATTAACGCCAATAATTGGAAGCTCACCGGAATGCTTTTTACTTTCATAATAAAGAGATTCTTCCTGAATTTTCCCACGTTGATATTGTCTCTCCATAGCCCCGAGCACACCACCACGATCATTGATACGTTCAAATTCTTGCAAAACAGCTTCTTCAACTAAATCTGTTAACTCCTCAATAATGAATGATCCTTGTAAAGAGTTTTCATTTTTCATTAAACCGAATTCACGGTTAATAATCATTTGAATGGCCATCGCTCGTCTGACAGATTCTTCTGTCGGTGTTGTAATGGCTTCATCATAAGCATTCGTATGCAAGGAATTACAATTATCTTGCAATGCGATTAATGCTTGTAGTGTCGTGCGTATATCGTTAAATGCGATTTCTTGTGCATGCAGTGACCGCCCTGATGTTTGTACGTGATACTTTAATTTTTGGCTGCGCTCATTCGCGCCATATTTTTCCCGCATAACGATTGCCCATATGCGACGTGCTACTCGGCCAATCACGGTATATTCCGGATCGAGACCATTTGAGAAGAAAAATGATAAGTTCGGCGCAAAATCATCTATATCCATTCCCCGGCTTAAATAATATTCAACATACGTAAATCCATTTGCTAATGTGAAGGCGAGTTGTGTAATTGGGTTTGCCCCAGCTTCTGCAATATGATAACCCGAAATAGATACAGAATAATAATTGCGTATGTTATGGTCGATAAAGTATTGTTGAATATCCCCCATCATACGAAGGGCAAATTCCGTTGAAAAAATACATGTGTTTTGTCCTTGATCTTCTTTTAAAATGTCTGCTTGAACGGTTCCGCGAACGACAGATAACGTTTTATATTTAATTTCTTCATATTCTTCCTTAGTTGGCTCACGGTCATTTTCTTCGATAAATTTCTCAATTTGTTGATCAATTGCGGTGTTAAAGAACATCGCTAAAATGATCGGTGCTGGTCCGTTAATCGTCATTGACACAGATGTTAATGGATCTGTTAAATCAAAGCCGTCATAAAGCTTTTTCATATCTTCTAACGTACAAATACTAACTCCGCTTTCACCAACTTTTCCGTAAATGTCTGGTCTTTCATCAGGATCTTCTCCATAAAGTGTTACAGAATCAAAAGCCGTTGATAGACGTTTAGCTTCCTCATCTTCTGATAAATAATGAAAACGCCGGTTCGTCCGCTCTGGTGTGCCTTCACCAGCAAATTGCCTTGTCGGATCCTCACCTTCACGCTTAAATGGATATACCCCCGCTGTAAACGGAAAAGCACCTGGGACATTTTCTAACATGAGCCACCTTAAACGCTCTCCCCAATCTTTATAATTTGGGAAGATGACTTTTGGAATTTTAAGACCGGCTAACGATTCAGATGTTAAATCAACACTAATTTCTTTATCGCGAACGGAAAACGTCATCGAATCCTGTGCATATTTTTCCTTCATCTCATCCCAAGCGTTTAGCAACTGTTTACTTTCAGGATCGAGTTGTTGTTCAAACTTTTCCTTCGTCTCATCGAGCAATTGTGTCGTTGTTTCATCGTCAATTGTTTCTTTTGTACCTTCAATCTGATACAATTTCGTTGCAATCTTACTTTGCTCTTCAACTTTCTTTTTATAATTACGCACATGTTGACTAATATCGCGCAAATAATAGCGGCGATCATTAGGAATAATCATACTTTGTTTTTCAGCGATCGCATGACGATCGAAGTCGACGTGAACATCCCAACCATAACGGTCATTTAACGTATCAATAATAGATGCAAATAACGCATTCGTTCCTGCATCGTTAAATTGACTAGCAATCGTTCCAAATACCGGAAATGTCTCTTTATCTTCACCAAACAAGTGGCGACTTCGTTCATATTGTTTCCGCACTTGATTTAATGCATCTTCTGAACCGCTTTGTTCAAACTTATTAATGACGATAAAATCGGCATAGTCGATCATATCGATTTTCTCAAGCTGTGTTGGTGCACCAAATTCCGCAGTCATCACATACATCGATAAGTCAGTTATATCTGTAATAGCCGCATCACCTTGACCAATGCCGCTCGTTTCAATAATGATAAAATCAAAACCAGATGCTCGCACAACATCTATCACATCTTCCATCGCATCCGAAAGCTCACTTCTTGAATGACGCGTTGCTAAAGAACGCATATACACGCGGTCATTAAAAAGTGCATTCATTCGGATACGATCACCTAACAGTGACCCGCCGGTTTTTCGTTTGGTTGGGTCAACAGAAATTACCGCTATTTTTTTATCTTCTACTTCATGAATAAACCGACGAATAAGTTCATCAGTTAATGAACTTTTTCCAGCTCCACCTGTTCCGGTAATACCTAACACAGGAACATCTGTATGGCTGTTTTCGCGAATCGTTTGTAACACTGGCTCTTTTTCTTCCGGGTGATCCTTATGTCTTTCCATAAACGTAATAAACTTGCCGATTGCCTGACGGTCTCCGTTAAACAACTTATCTTGATCGCTCTTTAAATCAATCGGTGTCTTAAAATCGCTTAATTCCAATATTTTATTAATCATCCCTTGAAGGCCTAACTGCCGACCATCTTCTGGTGAAAAAATCCATGAGACACCATAATCATGAAGCTCTTTAATCTCACGCGGAATAATCGTTCCACCGCCCCCACCAAACACGCGGATATGTTCAGCATTATACTTTTTTAGTAAATCGATCATATACTTAAAAAATTCAACATGCCCACCTTGGTAAGATGATACAGCAATCCCTTGAACATCTTCTTGGATCGCTGCCATGACAATTTCCTCAACTGATCGATTATGCCCTAAATGAATGACTTCTGCACCTGTTGATTGCATAATGCGACGCATAATATTAATGGATGCATCATGCCCATCAAATAAACTAGAAGCCGTTACAAAACGAATATGGTTTCTTGGCTGATAAATGTGCACATTCCCCATTGTTTAACCTCCCCTTGTTAATATCATGTACACCTTATTATGCATGTTGATCGATAGATAAAGCTTGCATTAAATAATGTATTTGTCGCTCTGTATACTCTTTTAACGTAAATTGTTTATGAAGCGCCCAACGCCGGAAACCCCACATTTGTCCTTGTATAAAAATGTTATGAGCAAGTAGCTCAGCATCTAATTTCGAAATATCATAAGGAATACAAGAGACGATGACACGTTTAAGCATTTGAATCATATCGCACTCTTTTTGTAACACGTATGCTTTCGTTTCATCTTTTAAAGACTTTACTTCTTGATACATCACAACAATTTCATCTTGCATTTCGTCCATTAATTGAAAATACGATTTAATGACAGTAATAAGGTGTGTTACGGATGGATGTTCCAGATCGATTATTGCTTCAAGCCGTTTATTCACCTGTTCATGAATCGAATCACAAACTAAAAATAATACATCCTCTTTCGTTCGGATATACTCATATAACGTGCCGATACTAAAGCCTGATTCTTTGGCAATTTCCCGCGTTGTTGTTTTATGAAAGCCCTTCTCTTTAAAAAGCTTAATAGCGCCCTTAATCATTTGATCGCGACGTTTTCGAATAAGTGCTTCATCTTTTACTGAAGAAAGTACTTGATCGTCATTCATCATTATCAAGCCCCCTTTCCATCTTCCATTGATTATATAAATCTCTTGCAAGCTGGTATGGATCACTCATTTTCTCTATTGATAAAGCATTTGGCTTTGATTCAATAAATGCTTGCACATCACGCCATATTTCTTCCCGGATCAGTTCGTATACTTCAAGTCGTTGTTTCATTTCTCGTTTTCTTTGACCCGTCTTCGTACTATATAAATATTCATAATGCGCTTTCATTTTCTCCCACAAATGGTCGATACCACTATTTTCGGTTGCAATTGCTTTAATGATAGGAATCGTATACTCATGTGACGACGTCATAGCGACAAGTTCTTTTAACAACCCTCGTAATTTGCCAACACCATGTAAATCAGCTTTATTAATGACAAATAAATCTGCAATTTCCATAATGCCAGCTTTAAATACTTGCAGAACATCACCGCTATTAGGTGTCAAAACGACTGCCGTTGTATCAACGACTTTCATAATATCAAGCTCTGACTGACCGACACCGACTGTCTCGACGATGACAACATCAAAGCCGAATGCATTACAAATTCGAAGCACATCTTTCGTTGCCCGTGCAAGGCCACCGAGACTACCTCGGGTAGCCATGCTACGGATAAAAACACCATCATCAGTAAAGTGCTGATGCATGCGCACCCGATCACCTAAAAGGGCACCACCACTAAACGGACTTGTCGGATCAACAGCAATAACAGCTATGGTTAAATTTTCCGAGCGAATTTCATCAATTAAACGGTTAACGAGCGAGCTCTTCCCAGCACCTGGTGAGCCTGTAATACCGACGTGTTGGGCGTGTTTTTTTAAAGCAAAAATATCGCTTAACAATTGCAATTTTTCCGGGTGATCGTTTTCAACCATCGTAATAGCTCTAGCTAAGGCACGTATATCTTTTTCTTTAATCCTTTTTACGAGTGGATGTAGCATTGACTTCCTCTCCTAAATTTTTATATCACTTCGTAAGCATACGTCCGATGACTAGTCGTTGAATTTCATTCGTTCCTTCGTAAATTTGCGTAATTTTTGCATCACGCATATACCTCTCAACTGGATAATCTTTTGTAAATCCATACCCGCCAAATATTTGTACAGCTTCAACTGTTATACGCATCGCTGCATCTCCAGCAAACAATTTAGACATCGCCGATGCTTTTCCGTAAGGTTTGCCGGCGGATTCGAGCCATGCTGCTTGATACGTAAGCAATCGAGCTGCTTCAACTTCTGTCGCCATATCAGCAAGCTTAAAAGATATACCTTGATTACATGCAATCGGTTTTCCAAATTGCTCTCTTTCTTTGGCATATGCAAGTGATACATCCAATGCGCCTTGGGCGATCCCGACAGCTTGAGCAGCGATGCCGTTTCGCCCACCATCAAGCGTTGACATCGCAATTTTAAAACCTTCGCCTTCCTCACCTAATAAATTATCTTTCGGAATACGACAATTTTCGAAAATAAGCTCTGTCGTCGGGGATGAACGAATCCCTAGTTTTTTCTCTTTTTTGCCAAATGTAAAACCTTCTGTTCCTTTTTCAACAATAAATGCACTGATGCCTCGATGTTTTGCATCTTCATCTGTTTTAGCGAATACGACGTAAATATCGGCTACTTCCCCGTTTGTAATCCACACTTTATTACCATTTAAAACGTAATCATCGCCATCTTTTTTAGCTGTCATTCTCATTGAAGCGACATCACTTCCAGCACCAGGTTCAGATAAAGCATAAGCTCCTAAGGATTTGCCCGTTGCTAATCTCTTTAAAAAGTTTTGCTTCTGTTCTTCCGTGCCATAAGTGAAAATTGGCCAACTTGCAAGTGAAATGTGAGCGGAAAGGGTGACACCTGTTGAGGCACAAACCCTCGATAGCTCTTCAACAGCTATTACATAACTGACATAATCAGCACCAATACCGCCATATTCTTCAGGCCAGGGAATCCCAGTTAAACCGAGTTCAGCCATTTTTTCAAAAATGTCCCGATCAAACCGTTCTTCTTCATCCCGCTCAGCAGCTGTAGGTTCGACTTCATTTTCCGCAAAGTCTCTTACCATTTTCCGAAGCATTTCTTGTTCTTCAGTTAGTTGAAAATTCATCGATCATTCCCCCTATTGTTTTAACAAATGTTTAGCGATGACTAAATGTTGGATTTCATTCGTCCCTTCATAAATTTCTGTCACTTTTGCATCTCGAAAGAAACGTTCAACAGGATAATCTTCGGTAAAGCCATAACCACCAAATATTTGCACAGCCTCAACAGCTGTTTCCATAGCTGTTTTAGACGAAAACATTTTAGCCATTGATACTTCTTTTCCATTAGATGTATTTTGCCCAACGAAAGATGCAGCGTGATAGGTTAATAGTTTCGCAGCTTCAATTTGTGTCGCCATATCCGCGAGTTTAAAAGAAAGTCCTTGTTGATGGGCGATAGGTTTTCCAAATTGATAACGTTCCTTCGCATAGTTGATGCTTTCTTCTAAAGCTGCTTCACCGATTCCTAAAGCTTGAGCGGCAATACCGATGCGTCCGACATTTAAATTTGCCATGGCGATTTTGTATCCGTCACCTTCATTACCGAGCATTTGCTTTTTTGAAACACGACATTGATCGAAAGTAATTTCGACTGTTTTTGAGCCACGAAGCCCCATTTTACGCTCTTCTTTGCCAATGATTAGACCTGGTGTATCTTTTTCGACAATAAATGCACTTATACCTTCTGCGCCACTTCCCGCTTTCGTTCGAGCGAAAGTAATGTATGTATCCGCTTCGCCACCATTTGTAATAAATGATTTTGTGCCATTTAAAATATAATCATCGCCATCTTTTATCGCCCGTGTTTTTAAGTTCGCTGCATCTGAACCAGCGCCAGGCTCTGTTAAAGCAAAGGCACCTAAATATTTGCCTGTTGCTAATTTCGGTAAATAATAATTTTTTTGTTCATCATTTCCAAAGTATAAAATTGGATTTGTACCGACAGATGTATGAACGGAAAGGATCACCCCTAACGTTGCGCTCACTTTGGAAAGCTCATGAATAGCTATAATATATGAAGTAAAATCCATATTGCTACCACCGTATGTTTCAGGAATTGGGATGCCCATTAAGCCGAGTTTTCCCATTTCATGAATTAACTCTTTCGGAAAGCGCTCCTCTTTTTCCATACGGGGTACTTCCTTAGCAACTTCATTTTCGGCAAAATCTTGAACCATTTGTCGCATCATTTCTTGCTCTTCGGTGAGATGTAAATCCATGGTGATGCCTCCTTAAAAAGTGAACTGCGAATCTTTATTTCTCTTAACAACTTAATCATAGATATAAAAGCCACGGCCCGCCTTTTTACCCAACCAACCAGCTTGCACGTATTGACGAAGTAATGGACATGGACGATATTTACTATCACCAAATCCTTCATATAAAACTTCCATAATGTAAAGACATGTATCTAAACCGATAAAATCGGCTAATGTTAACGGTCCCATTGGATGATTCATGCCGAGTTTCATCACTGTATCGATATCTTCTTTCGATGCAATCCCTTCATATAACGTATAAACTGCTTCATTAATCATCGGCATTAATATGCGATTTGCAGCAAATCCAGGAAAATCTTTTGCTTCTACCGGTGTCTTTTGCAATTGTTTGACGAGGCGATCAATCGCCATATATGTTTCATCATTCGTCTGAATGCCACGTATAATTTCAACAAGTTGCATCACTGGTACCGGATTCATGAAATGCATACCTATGACTTGTTCGGGACGGTTAGTAGCAGCAGCTATCTCAGTAATCGGAAGTGACGATGTGTTCGATGCTAAAATTGTCTCTTTCGGTGTTGTCTGATCTAATGTTTGAAAAACGTTACGTTTTATATCAATATTTTCAACAACTGCTTCAATGACAAGATCCACGTCTCTTGCATCGTCTAAAGATGTTGATTGTGTTATTTTTCTTAAAACTCCCTCTTTATCTTCGGTTGTCATTCGATTCTTTTCGACATTTTTAGATAAAAATTTATCAATAGTTTTTAAACCTCGATCGAGAGCCTCTTTGTGATGATCATTTAAAACGACATCGATTCCAGCTTGTGCGGCGACTTGAGCAATACCAGACCCCATTTGACCAGCGCCTACAACCATTATGCGTTTGATACCCATATGAATACCTCCACTTTCAATTGTTTATGTTTATACTTCAGTCGGTACTTCAACCATAATAGCATCTCCTTGACCACCGCCACTACAAATCGCAGCAACGCCAAGACCTCCACCGCGACGCTTTAATTCATATATTAATGTTAAAATGATGCGCGCACCACTTGCACCAATTGGGTGTCCAAGCGCTACAGCGCCACCGTTTACATTAATTTTCTTAGAGTCAAGATTTGCTATTTGCGAACTTGCAAGGGACACGACAGCAAATGCTTCATTAATCTCAAATAAATCAATATCAGTGACAGATTTACCCGTTTTTTCTAACAATTTATTAATGACAAGACCCGGTGTTTGTGGAAAATCCTTTGCTTCAACAGCTACTTCAGCATGCCCGATAATCGTCGCTAATGGTTTTTGTTTGAATGCATTTGCACGCTGTTTCGACATCACGACAAGCGCACAAGCCCCATCATTAACACCTGGTGCATTTCCTGCTGTAATCGTACCGTCTTTATCAAACGCTGGACGTAAGTTACTTAACGCTTCCATACTCGTGTCTTTACGCGGCGCCTCATCAGTGTCTACGACAATAGGCTCGCTCTTACGCTGCGGGACTTCAACAGGGATGATTTCCTCTTTAAATTTACCAGATTCAATCGCCTGTATAGCGCGCTCATGACTTCTTAAAGCCCACTCGTCTTGTGCTTTGCGTGGTACGTTAAAAGCTTCAGCTGTTTCATTGCCATATGTACCCATATGAACATTGCCAAATGCACACGTAAGCCCGTCATGAATCATCATATCTTTAGCAAATCTATCCCCCATCCGATGTCCCCATCTTGCATCTGGTAAAAAGTATGGTGCATTGCTCATACTTTCCATACCGCCTGCAACGATGACATCTTCATCACCAAGTCGAATGAGTTGATCAGCTAATGTGACACTTCTTAAGCCTGATGCACACACTTTATTAATCGTCTCTGTTTTAACACTCCACGGAATACCAGCGTTCCGAGCAGCTTGTCGGGAAGGAATTTGCCCTTGCCCACCTTGTAGCACATTTCCCATAATGACCTCTTGAACGTCTGATGCATTTAATTGAGCTCTATCAAGTGCTCCTTCAATGGCTTTTCCACCAAGTTCAGCAGCACTTAATGCTTTTAAAGCGCCTCCAAACTTACCAAAAGGTGTCCGAGCGCCAGATACAATTACTGTTTTTGTCATCAATTGAACATCCTCTCTCAAGATTTATGTATCATTTTAATATGATAACGCTTTCTTTTCAATGAGCGAACACTCGCTCAATAAATATCGTAAAATATAGGGGGAAAATCCCCCCCTTTATATTTAAGCTATTTTTTCTTCATCATCAGCAAGCACAGACAAGGCTAAAATCTCCGCAACATCCATTGTAGAAATGTCATCTTCAACATCTTTAGCCTTTGTCCCGTCGCTTAACATCGTTAAACAAAACGGACAAGCACTGGAGATCATCGATGGATTCACAGCTATCGCTTGTTCTGTACGCGCGACGTTAATGCGGTTTCCTGTTGTCTCTTCTGTCCACATTAAACCACCGCCTGCACCGCAACACATACCGTTTTCTCGTGTTCGGTCCATTTCTACGAGTTCTAAACCAGGTATAGCTTTTAAAATTTCCCGCGGTGGGTCATACACACCGTTATAGCGACCTAAATAACAAGAATCATGATATGTTAAACGTTGATTAATAGGCCGTTTTGGCTTTAGCTTGCCATTCATGACTAAATCGTACAACATTTGCGTATGATGAATTACTTCTCCTTCAAAGCCAAAGTCCGGATATTCATTTTTAAATATATTGTATGCATGAGGATCAATGGTGACAATTTTTGTTACATTATTTTTCTTAAAAGCCTTAATGTTTCGTTCGGCAATTTCTTGGAATAAAAACTCATTACCAATTCGGCGCGCTGTGTCACCAGAGTTCGCCTCCCGGTTTCCTAAAATAGCAAAGCTTATACCCGCTTTATTCATCAATTTCGCAAAAGCAATCGCTATTTTTTGACTGCGACTATCGTAAGCACCCATCGAACTTACCCAAAATAAATATTCGAAGTCTTTGCCTTCCTTTTTCAATTCTTTAATCGTCGGTACATAAATTGTTTCATCTTGTTCACGCCATTTAATACGATCACGTTTCGATAAGCCCCAAGGATTTCCTTGACGTTCAATGTTCGTTACAGCTCGCTGTGCTTCCGGATCCATTTTACCTTCCATCATCACTAAATATCTTCGCATATCAATAATATGACTTACATGCTCATTCATCACTGGACATGCATCTTCGCAATTGCGACAAGTCGTACAAGCATTTAATTCTTCTTCTGTAATAACATCGCCAATCAAACTGACATCTTCTGCTGTCGCTGCTGCTTCCCCACTTCCTGCTGACTGAGCAAAAACGTAAGAAGGGACCCACGGTGATTTCCCTGTAATAGCTTCACCTTTTTCATTTAAATGATCGCGAATCTTTATCATTAAATCCATTGGGGATAACATTTTACCAGTTCCGCTCGCAGGGCACACATCTGTACAACGGCCACACTCAACACACGCATAATAATCGATCATTTGGCGCTGTGTGAAATCTTCAACTTTCCCAACACCAAAGGACATATTTTCTTCATCAGCCATTTCAGCTTCAAAGTCTATCGGTTCAAGCTTTCCAGGCACTTTACTACTAAAAAAGACATTAATTGGTGCAGCAATTAAGTGGGCGTGTTTAGACTGTGGAATATATATTAAAAAGACGAGAATCGTAATTGCATGAATCCACCATGCAATATAATAAATAACCATGGCAGCTGTTGGTGATAACCAAGCAAAAGCCCCACTGATTAAAGATGCAATCGGCTCTGTCCACGTACCACCCGTTTCATGCCAAATTTGCAACATACCATTGCCGATTAAAACAGTAAGCATGATTGTTGCAATGAAAATAAGTACTAAACCTGCTTTCCATCCTCTTTGAAGTCGCGCTAGCTTTTCCATATAACGTCGGTAAAACGCCCACGCTACAGCTACAAGAACAATTATTGTGACAATTTCTTGAAAGAAAGTGAAGCCCGGGTAAAACGGACCAAAAGGTAAATGATTGCCTGGTGCTAAACCTTTAATAAACATATCAATGGCACCAAACTGAACTAAAATAAATCCATAAAACAACATGACGTGAATGCTACCAGACTTTTTATCCTTTAATAACTTCTTTTGTCCAAAGACAATTGTCCCAATTCTTCGCAACCTCTCTTTAAGTGCAACATCATAGTCGGATTTTTTTCCGAGTCTAATATAAGCGACACGTGTTGCGACGGCTCTTGCAAATAAGTATATGCCATATATTGTCACTAACGTAAACGCTATCATATTTATGATGAGAAATGTGTCCATGTCTGTCTCCCCCTTTTGTGATCATAATCGCAAACAACATTGTACTGTCTTATCACTAAAGCTAGTAGTAACTGTAAGTATAAGTAAATTCGAAGTTTTCTTTAAATATGGGTGTATACCTATACTTTAAACATGAATGATCATTCAGTCAACATTTTTCTTTAAATTTTTTTAAAAATATTTATAAAAACGGGATACCTCCTTTGTAATGAGGTATCCCTACCAAGTGTTGTTACATACTTTCAGGCGCAGCAACGCCAATGATATGAAGCGCATTAGCTATCGTTATTCGAACAGCTTTCATTAATGCGATACGTGCACCTGTTTGCTGACGGTTATCTCGATCTAATACTTTATTTGCGTTGTAAAATCGATGAAGCGACGATGCCAAGTCGAACACATATTGTGCAATGAAATGGGGAGCATGTTTTTTTGCCGCACTCGCAATACTTTCAGGAAATGCTGCTAATTTTTTTAGCAAATCTATTTCCATATCATTTGTAAGAAGCGTCGGATCATAATCATCCAACATAAGTCCTTGTTCCTTAGCTTGTTTTAACATCGTACAAATTCTTGCATGTGCATATTGGACGTAGTAAACAGGGTTATCTGTTGACTGTCTTCTTGCTAAATTTGTATCAAAATCTAAATGGGTATCATTTGATCGGGAAATGAAGAAATACCTTACAGCATCAACACCAACATCTTCGATTAATTCACGCAATGTTACTGTATTTCCACTTCGCTTACTCATCCTTAATGTCTGTCCTTGTTCAAGCAAGCTTACCATTTGCGTTATTTTAATCGTAAAGCGATCTTTTGAATATCCTAAGGCTTGAATAGCTGCCTCCATACGTGAAATATAACCGTGATGATCAGCTCCCCATACATTAATGATGTGATCATAACCACGTTCAAATTTATGTTGATGATACGCAATATCCGGCGCTAAATATGTATAACTACCGTCGTTTTTAATAAGAACACGGTCTTTATCATCATTAAATGCCGTCGAACGTAACCAGGTTGCCCCGTCCTTTTCATAAATATATCCAGCTTCTTCCAACGTTTTTAAAGCGTTTGTAACTTGGTCGTTTTTATACAGTGAACGCTCTGAAAACCAATGGTCAAAAATGACGCGAAAATGGGCAAGATCATCTTTAATACGTTTAAGGATCGATTGGAGCCCGTATTCCTTAAAATGTAGATGACGTTCTTTAGCGTCAACGTGCATCCAATGTTCGCCATCTTCAATGGCAATGGCTTTACCTATTTCTGTTATATCTTCACCAAAATAACCATCCTCTGGAAGATCAACATCTTTTCCTAAAGCTTGAAAGTAACGTGCTTCAATCGAAAGGGCTAAATTATCGATTTGCTTGCCAGCATCATTAATATAATATTCTCGCTCAACATTGTAACCAGCTTTTTCTAAAACATTGCAAAGAACATCGCCAAAAGCTGCTCCACGAGCATGACCGAGATGAAGAGGTCCTGTTGGATTAACAGAAACGAATTCAACTTGAACGCGCTTGCCTTGTCCAAAATCGATCTCACCATACGCCTCTTGTTCTGATAATATCGTCGGAATAATATCTCCTAAAAAATCTCTTTTCATAAAAAAGTTAATAAAGCCAGGTCCAGCAATATCGATTTTTTCGACAGAAGCTTTGGCTAAATCTAAATGTTTGACAATATCTTCTGCAATAGCGCGAGGTGCTTTTTTCGCAATGCTTGCAAGCTGCATCGCAATATTCGTTGCAAAATCTCCATGCGCTTTCTCTTTTGGTGTCTCTAAAACAATTGACGGAAGTTCGTCTTTTGTCGCTAAATTTGCCTTTAAAACGGCTGATTGTATTTCTGTTTTCAACATATCTTCTGTTTGTCCTAAAATGCTCATTTAATCATCCTCCTCGTAAAACGTTAGCAACAGTTGATGTTTTCGATTCGCTTGCTGATTTAAGGAAACTGTATAATCAATCAATAATCGACCAAAGTCATTTGATCTTAACGTTTGATACGATATGCTGTTCGTATAAGTTTCCATATACATAAACCCATATGGATGCTTATACATACATTCATGTGTTTCATGAATAATAAATTGTTGATGCATCGATACGGCGCCTGACCGCTTTAAACTCACTTTATAAGGGGATATCGTTAATAAGTTCTTAATTGTCTTCTCTTCATTTGTCGTTTCGGAAAATGTAAGAACATCCATCGACTGTCGATATGAAAATAAACCTGAGGTTATAACGTTATGTGTTTCTATGTCGCCTTTGTCGTCGATAGTCGTTTTTAAATGAAGCTTCACATTTTTCATCCACTGTCCCATCTCAAATACTCCAATCACTACTTACATATGTTGATACACTATTATAGGGTGATTTAAAGATATATTGCAATCAACGTGTGACACCGTTTAATTATTGGATGATTTTCCCATAATAACAATAGTATACTTAGACAATGAGGAGACACACGTATGAGAGATTGCTTCAAACGATTCAAACATTTACCGAAAAGTTTAAAAATCATTATAGCTATGAGCATAACCTTAATTATGTTTATAGCTAGTGTTTATATTGTTAGCTTTTTACTTGGCCCACCACCATTAACGAATGAACAAAACACTATTTACTATAGTGAAGACGATGAAGTAATCGGCGGTGAGCAAGGTTCCGAAAATAGAATATGGGTTTCACTCGATGACATATCGCCATCTCTCATTCAAGCTATTTTAACTGTTGAAGATCAGCATTTTTATAAACATTACGGCATTGATTTAAAACGTATGATCAGTGCCACTATAACTGATTTAAAAAGCTTATCTTTAAAAGAAGGTGCAAGCACGCTCACTCAGCAGTATGCACGAAACTTATATTTATCCCATGAAAAATCGTGGTGGCGTAAAATAAAAGAAATCTTTTATGCCATACGAATGGAAATGTTTTATTCCAAACGAGAAATTTTAGAGGGATATTTAAACACCATTTACTTTGGCCACGGTGCGTACGGTATTGAAACGGCAAGTAAGTATTTTTTTAGAAAGCCTGCTCGCAATTTAACGTTAGCAGAAGCAACGATGCTTGCTGGGATCCCTAAAGGACCGTCATACTATTCACCATTGAAAAATTTACAAAACGCGAAACGTCGGCAAAAACATATATTACAACGATTGCGAAAATCCAATCAAATATCCGATAAAACATTTTTCTTAGCGTCACGTGAACATTTAACATATGCCGAAGACGAAAATGAAAAATCCCTCGGCTCCTATTTTCAAGATACAGTTTTAAAAGAGGCAGCACGCATTTTAAATACTGATCCTGAACTCATTCGCTCCGGAGGTTATTCTATTTATACGACGATGAACGCAAAACAACAAAAACAATTAGAAGAAAAGCGTGATAACATTATAGATACAGATAGTGATATTGAAGTAAGCGCAATGGCTATGGATCCAAAAACCGGGGCAATCAAAGCATTAATCGGCGGACGAGACTATAAAAAAAGTCCCTTTAATCGCGCAATGTCCGCTAAAAGAATGCCAGGTTCTGCTTTTAAACCTTTTTTGTATTACGCAGCTTTAGAACATAATTATACACCGAGCACACGCCTGTTAAGTAAACCGACATCGTTCGTTCTTGAAAATGATGACGTCTATACACCAAGTAACTACAATGACTATTATGCCAATGAACCTATTACGTTAGCGCAAGCCCTTGCCGTTTCCGACAATATTTACGCTGTTAAAACGAACTTATTTCTCGGCCTTGACAAATTGCCAAAAATAGCTAAAAAATTCGGTTTTAAAGATGATTTGCCGAAAGCACCTTCTCTTGCATTAGGCTCTGCTGTAGTTACGATGAATGATATGGTGACAGGATTTAGTAAGATTGCCAACGGTGGACGAGACATAGATAGCCATACGATCCGAAAAATTGTTGATCATCGTGGCAATATCGTTTATGAACAACAAGAAAAAGCAACAGATGAGCAGCTACTTGATCCTAATAAAACATTCGTCTTAACACATTTATTAACAGGTATGTTTGATGAAACGTTAAATGGCTATACAAGCGTCACGGGCGAGTCTATTGCTGAGCAATTATCACAAACGTACGCAGGTAAATCAGGAACGACTGATTCAGATCATTGGATGATTGGCTATAGTCCTAGTCTTGTAACAGGTGTTTGGACAGGTTATGATGATAATCGACCAGTAGAAACTGCACGTGAGACGAGTTATGCCAAAGATATATGGGCTCACTTTATGGAAGCTGCCCATGAAGGCAAAAAGGAACAATCATTTAAAGCTCCATCGGAAGTTGTCGCTGTCCGTGTTGATCCGGAAACCGGGGAACTTGCAACACCGTATTGTTCTTCTAGTCGACTGATGTACTATGAAGCTGGCACCGAACCAACCCAACATTGTTCGATGCATTTGCCAGATCAAGATGAAGATCAGCAGCCAGAAAAGAAACGAAAAGATAAAGGATTATTACGACGATTGTTTGAATTATTTACTTAAAAGAAACCGACTCCAGCATATAAAATGTGGAGTCGGTTTCTCGTTTGTCCTAGTAATATGCTATAAGCCTATGCTTATAGTCTACAAAGTTTTAAGGAAAAGGACAAGATTTTCCTCATCGTTTTAATATTTGTCACGAATCATTTATAATGTTGAAGGAAGTGCTTCTTTTAATACATCGCTCGAATTGTTCCACATATCTTCATTAAATTCGATTAAAAAGTCACGAAGCAGCTTTTTTGAATGCTCATCCATATGTGCAACGACAATTTCACCAGCAAGGGATTTCTCCATATGTTTCACATGCTCAGGCATTGATTTATATCCACGTTTAATCGACCGATCAATACGCAATTCACTACCAGCCACTCCATGATAATACGGACCATTTTCGTTATGTTCAACAGTCACCCAAACGATCCAATAGAGTAAGCCATTAGGAACATCTTCTCGATTCGGCAAATATCTTACTCGGCGTTCAACATCACTTCTTGCATGCATTGCTCGCATATCGACGTATGCTTCATCTTTATTCGGATCAACGATGACAGATGACATATTTTCTAAACTGATCGAACCTGCACCAAAACCACCGTGGCCATCAGTTGCATCATCTTTTATAATCGTAAATGATTGACGACTTTTTCTTTTTGAAGATTTATCTGCGCTCACAGATCAAAACCTCCTTTAACTCAACATGTTTGTTATTTATTATATCATAGGTCAATTCGTACTTTCATATGTTTTAGGCTCAAGATTAGTATTGACACTACTGATGATATGATAACAATGAAAAAATTTTTCGCTTTTCTTTACTGTAAGGCAAAGCATCCAATATCTCTAGTGGAAAGTATAACTTTTGATCTGTGCGCTTTTTACCTGAGATTGCTTCAACGATATGTGAATGCTTTGATAATTCTTTTAGACTTTTATTAGGCATTTGTAAATATATCGGCTTCGTATCTTGCACGTCATCGAACGTAGCGTAGTAATCATATGGTAAATCTGAAGACTTATCGACTGCTAAATAGTAGACAGGATCAATACCAACATCAACGAAAAGTTTCTTTAATTGACATAAATCGCTTGGATGAAATTCAACGTATTTAAACAAACGTCTGTTAACAAAGCGGTCACATAAATCGCTTAAAATCGAATCATCTTCCAACGTCCACTGTTGAAAATAAAAAAGCATAATCGATTCATCGAGCGATAAATACTCAGAAAGCGAAATATTGTCTGTGAAAAAAGTCTTAAAATGTGTAGGAGGGAAACGAAAAGCGTAACCTTGTTCATACAAATCTTTTACACGTTGTAAAATTTTTATTAAAATAACCTCAGCACTTCGTGTTACTGGATGAAAATATACTTGCCAGTACATTTGATATCTGCTCATAATGTAATCTTCAACAGCATGCATACCAGTTGATTTAATGACAACTTGATCTTTAGCTGGACGCATAACACGCAAAATGCGCTCCATATCAAAATGTCCATAACTAACACCTGTATAATAAGCATCCCGTTGTAAATAATCCATCCGATCGGCATCGATTTGGCTTGAAATTAAACTAACGACAAGTTTATCTCCATATGTTTGATCAATAACGGAAGCAACTTTCTTTGGAAATTGTTCATCAACTCGTTTTAAAATACGGTTAACTTCTGTTTGTCCAACGATAATTTTTTTCGTGTACGTCTCATGATCTAAATGAAACACTTTTTCAAAAGAATGGGAAAACGGACCATGTCCTAAATCATGTAATAACGCAGCACATAAACAAAGAAGTCGTTTTTCCTCATCCCAATCCATATAGTGAGTTAATTTGTTAATCATTCGGCGAACAATTTCATAAACACCTAAGGAATGGTTAAAACGACTATGTTCAGCCCCATGAAATGTTAAATATGTCGTGCCTAGTTGCTTAATGCGACGTAAACGTTGAAACTCGGGTGTTGCAATTAAATCCCATATTAATCGATCCTTCACCCGCACATAACGATGGACAGGATCTTTGAATACTTTCACTTCATCTAAGCGATTATTTCTATAAATCATCACTTACTCATCCTATCTCTTTTCGACGCTTTTATTATATTATATAATAGACAAGCTAAGTTAAAAACAATTAAACAATTATTTCCACATAATGAAGGGGAAAACGATGCAAACTTATACAACGTTTCGATATATAGACCATACCGAGGTAGAGGTTTTAAATGACGTTAAAAATACTGCGATGACATCTTTTGCCATTGATGATGCATTAACGACAGCCGTTAGTGAACGCACATCTCCACCAATTTTACGCCTTTGGCTTCATCCGGCAACCGTCGTTCTTGGGATTCCTGACACACGTTTACCGTATATTCATGATGGTGTCAAATGGCTTAAACAAAATGGATATCATGTCATTGTGCGCAATTCCGGCGGGCTAGCTGTTGCTCTTGACCGTGGTGTATTAAATATGTCACTGATCTTGCCAAATATTAAAAAACTATCAATTGAAGATGGTTACAATAAAATGTTTCATTTTATAAAGCGAATGCTACAAGATTTAACGACAAATATTAAAGCTTATGAAATTGCCGGTTCTTACTGTCCAGGCGATTATGATTTAAGTGTCGAAGGTGTAAAATTTGCCGGAATTTCACAGCGACGTATTCGTGATGCTACAGCTATACAAATTTATTTAGATGTTAACGGCCGGAGCAAAGAACGGGCAACTTTAGTTAGAGATTTTTATAAAGTGAGCAAAAAAGGTGAAAAAACGTCATTTACTTACCCAACCGTTAATCCGGATGTACTTAGTTCCTTACAGGAAATTTTAAAGCAGCCGATAACAGTTACACATGTAAAACAAAAAGCACAAAAGACGCTTGCTTCATTGTGCAAACATATCGTTCATCAGCCCTATTTAACAACACAAGAAATGAAAACTTTTTATAAACGTTATGAACAAATGATTAAACGAAATAGAAAATTATCATTGTTAAACACCTCTCACAGGTAAAAAAGACTTCCTATGAATGGAAGTCTTTTTTACTACGTATATTCTCACTTTCATTTACATATATATCAATGAAATCGATTATGAATCGAGGTGCATATGTTGGCAGTCGTCAGATACACTGATGAAGATGTTCAATTATTAGCACGGCTTATGCGTGCAGAAGCCGAAGGTGAAGGAAGACTCGGCATGCTCATGGTCGGTAATGTCGGCATTAATCGCGTGCGAACTGACTGTTCGGATTTTACGGATATTCGAACAATTCGTGATATGATATTCCAACGCCCAGGCGGTTTTGAAGCAACAATGAAAGGTTACTTTTACCAAAGGGCACGTAATGTTGACATCGAATTAGCACAAAAAGTTATTGACGGTCAGCGCTTTCATCCCGCAACAAATTCATTATGGTTTTTTGAACCTGGTGGCGCTTGTCCAGAGCAATGGTTTGGTCAATGGAACATGGGACGGTATAAAGCACACTGCTTTTATGCTCCCTTAGCATCAGAATGTCCGAGTGTCTATTAACATATGAATTTAATGATAAGGAGGAATTGACAATGTATGAACAATATCCTTACTATTACCCGTATCAAACAGCATATCCGTATTATTATCCACCGACGTCGCCAGCATATTATCCAGCATATGCCCATGCACAACGCCAGCAACAAATGAATCAGACAAAACAAAATGAAGATATGTTGCCAATGGAAGAGTCTTACATTGAAAACATTTTACGACTAAACAAAGGAAAAGAAGCAACGGTATATATGACAATCGACAATAACCCGAAAACATTCCGAGGCGTAATTGAAGCTGCGGGGAGGGATCATATTATTTTAAGCGACCCGGAAACAGGTAAGCGTTATTTACTTTTAATGGTTTATTTAGATTACGTCGTGTTTGATGAAAAAATTAATTACCAATATCCATTTGCCAATGAATCCGGTCAATTATCAAATTATCCACCACGATAAACATAGGATTGAATAGTTTTAGATGACACATATAGAAAAAGTAGAAACCATTTTCTGTATCGTGTCATCTTTTTATTCCATCATATATGGGGCGGTTGTATGCGACGTTCATATGAAAAAATCATTTTTTTAGAGCATATATCTCTCACAGTCGCCATCGTCATTGGATTTATCGCTTTAGTCAAATCATTTTACATATTGGTTTACTTAAGCTTTTATATTTTATCCCTTAGCATTGCTTGTAACGCAATATTTTTTTGGAACACATACCGTAAAACTAATGCGATTAAACAACTTTTACGCGCGGCTATATTATTATTACTAACGACATATTTGCTGATTATTTTATAGCATCACCGCTATCGTATAACCAAGCACAACCCATCCGATTAAAAAAGCGACTCCACCAAAAGGTGTAATCATCGCTAAAAATGTAGCACCAATTGTAGAATAAAGATAGAGACTACCGCTAAATAATAAAATACCGATAAAAAATAATGCCCCAGCCCAAACGATACTCATGTTATCAATTTTCGCCATTAACAAACCGGTAATGAATAAAGCCATCGTATGAAACATTTGGTAATTGACAGCTTTCTCCCACGTATTTAATGCATGTTCTGATATTTTTCCTTCTAAGCCGTGAGCGCCGAAAGCTCCTAAAGCTACGGCTAAAAAGCCATTGATCACACCTAATAATAAAAAGAGTTTCAATGATTATCACCCCTGCTAAAAATCAAAAATTGAATCTCCATTAGCATCATCATCAACTAATTTCGTCTTATTTAAAGATGGATAAGCTTGTAATGTTTGCTTATGATCTCTTTGTTTATCATCTTCCTCCAAAATTAACTCGCATAACGTATAAATGCGATTTATATGTTGTCGTAAGGATTTATGATTCATTTGATATTTCTTTGCCAGATGTAATTGTTGATCGATCTTATTTAAAATTGTCTCATATGATACAGACAAAGCAATCACCTTCTAAGTTATTTTAACTTGAAACATAAAAAAACTTAACTACTATTAGTTAAGTATAACAAGCTTTATTTACATTTGCATTGATTTTAGTGAAAGGCAACATAATTTAAAATGTATATATCTGAGGAAAAAAATGTAGTGTTTAAAAGTGAAGAATGTAAGACGATCTCTCTCTTATAAGCTATGTAAATGTATTTTATTAATACTTATTCATAAATTCCTTCGCTTGTTCTTTCTCATATCGTTTATACAACCATTGTAAAAACTGAACTTCCTTATCTTTTAATGGTCTACCGAGCTTTTCTTTCGTATCTTCGCATACTTCATAAAACGTTTTCAAAAGCCTCAGCCTCCTTTACAATCTATTGGAGCCACTATTTTCCACATTATACCATTATTATAATCAGTTATCAATATTAAATTAAAAATTTACTAAATTTACAGAAAAGTGTAATTTTTGACTTTTTACTTTGATATTCGACGAAATATGCCGAACATAAAAAGACTTTCTCCTCTCTTTATTAAGAGGAGAAAGTCTTTTACTGGCGCTCAAGTGCTCGTTTTAAAATAGTCATTCTACCTTCAATTAAAGGTTGCCACACACTAATCATCGGTTTGCTAGATAAAATAACGACGATAAGTGCTGACAAAGCTGCAAGCCCTGTGAAATCAAAAATATTGCTTATTTGAAACATTTCTGCTTCACGAAAATATTGGATGAAAAATCCATGCAGTAAATAAACATACAGTGTACGTTCACCTAGATACGTGATTTTAAGTCTTTTCTTCGGAATCCAAGCTAAGAAACTGATCGCCATCATCGTTGAAGTCGTGTACACGAGGAATCGGGCAAACCCACCATGTCTAGGCAAGCCTAACTCACCATAAGATTTAGAAGCAAGCAACCAACCTGAATTAAATTCTGGGGCAATATAAATAGCAATCGCAACGACAGCCATCACAATGACTGAAGCAATTTTAACGTAATGATGTTTAATATACATAAACTGTTTTTTCGTTAACCAATATCCTGTTAAAAAGAAAGGGAAAAATACAATTGTTCTGGATAAGCTATACGTATGCCCAACTTCGCTAAAATAGCCGATGATTAGTCCAAGTTGAACAGAAATGACGATACTTAAAATCGGTGGTAGCTTCTTAAACAAAATAAGCAATATATGCCAGCTAAATAAACTAAATAAAAACCATAATGACCAATGTGGATAAAAAATGTTCGTTTGCCAATCTGGTTTTCCGATAAAGAAATAATATCCTGTATATATAAGTTGAAATATAAAATATGGGACTAGTAATTTTTTCGCTAAACGTGCAATATAGTTTAAATTTCCTGAGCCTTTAGCAAAGAAACCTGCTAAAAAGATAAATGCTGGCATATGAAACGTATAAACCCATTTATAAAATGTATTGACACTTTGTGAGCCATCTATAAAAGGTTGAATCATATGGCCAAAGACGACTAAGAAAATCAAAACTAACTTTGCATTATCAAAGTAAGCATCTCTTTCCATCTGTGTCTCATCCTTTAATTCACATAATGTCCCCATAACCATTTTAAAGCGTAAACATTCACTTGCAAAGAAATGAATGTTATTTTATAAAGTTGTTATTTCTCTGTAAACAAAATGATAAATTGTATTAAAAATGTAATAAAATGAACGAATAAATGCGTAAACTCCATCAGTTGAAATAAATATGCTAAAAACGCAAGTATTATGAATGATGAGATTGCTCATATTTTATTAACGAATATACGGTTCAAGTTCAATAGTAATATTTCCTTCAACCGCTCTGGAGACCATGCAATGTTTATCTGCTTGGACGATTATTCGTTGTAACTTTTTTCTCTCTTTTTCTGTCGCTTCGTCTGTTAAAATAACCGTTGGGCGATGGATGATTTTTTTATAAGTAATGACACCGTTTATTATATCAACAATACCTTCTGACTTAAGCCCAATCTCTTGTAATGGAAGTTCGGCACGTTCGATCATCGCTGCTAACGTCATTAAATAACAGCCACCAGCAGCGCCTAGCAACATATCACTTGGATTTGTTCCAACTTCAGGACCGTCCATTTTCTTTGGAATAGATACTTTTGTTGTCATTTGTCCAACATTCATTTCTCCAACACTATTTCGTCCGCCTGGCCAATCAATATTTAAATGAATAGAATGCTCTGCCATCGCAGTGCCCCCCCTATGAAAATATTTATCTAAATTTATTTATAGGATATCATGTTGAATGATTTCTTTTAAAATAACCACATGATTGTAAGTCGTCTCTTTAGAGGCAAATATAAACGTAACAACGTCTTCTTCTTGGACGATTCGTTTTAATTGTTCGAAAGCTAATCGTTGTTGGCCATGCTTAAGCTCCTCTAGATAAGCCTGTTTAAATGATGAAAATTTCTTCGGATCATGCTGAAACCATTGGCGTAAATGAGAAGAAGGCCCAACATCTTTTATCCACGCATCTACATTAGCTTTTTCTCTCGAGACACCGCGTGGCCATAACCGATCAACGAGCACCCGAAATCCGTCTTTTTTCGACGGTTGTTCATATACCCGTTTTAAATAAATGCTCATCAGCATCTTTCCTTTCATGATGTTTTAAATTTATTTTGTTTTACATGAGACATGACCCAACTACCAATCACGATACTTATTAAACCGACATAAAATATCGTTTTCCACACCGTTGATTGAATAAAATCAGCTGAAATAAGTTGTATATCTTCATGGCTAAGTGTAAGCATAGCTAACTTTACACCGACCCAACCGACAATGATATAAGCAGCTGTCTCTAAGCTAGGACGCCTTTTTAACAGTGTAACAAATATATTGGCGGCAAAACGCATAATAATTACACCAATCATTCCACCAGCTAAAATAACGATAAATTGACCACCATTAAGGCCACCAATGGTAAAAGAACTAATCGGTGGTAACGAAATCGCAAGAGCGAGGGCTGCTAAAATTGAATCAACAGCAAAAGCTAAATCAGCAAGTTCAACTTTGAGAACCGTTAACCAAAAGCCGCTTCTCTTTCCTTCTGAACGTTTAACTTTTTCCTTTTGAAACCATTTATTATAAAAATGTTTCCCCATAATAAACAATAAATAAGCGGCACCAAATGCCTGAAGTTGCCACACATCAACGAGGAAAGAAATCATAAACAATGAAGCAAAGCGTAAAACAAATGCACCGATTAAACCGTAAAATAGCGCCTTTTGTCGCTGTTTTTCTGGCAAATGTTTTACCATAATGGCAAGTATTAAAGCATTATCAGCAGCGAGCAAACCCTCAAGACCAATGAGAATGACAAGTACCCATGCATATTCAATCAGTAACTGCATATCCATGACAAACACTCCTCGTATGAAGAACAGCTTAAGCTCATGAAAAAAGACCTTTACCCCTACATATTGGTAAAGGTCTCGCTAACAACAGGTGTTGCCAATTTAGCCGGAGAAAATTCTCGTATTGACGACTATAATTGTATAGCTACTCCCCTTTTAAATTAATTATATTTATTCGATTAGATCAACTTCTTTATACTTTGTTCCATTGTTCCCTGTAATTCATTTAATATACGTTCACACTCCTCACGTGTTGAGCCCTTAACACCATAGTAACATTTTAATTTCGGTTCAGTCCCTGATGGTCTTAAGCACACCCAACAGTCGTCTGTCAATATAAATTTAAGTGCGTTTTCCTTTGGTAAATGAAGAACTTCTTTTACTTGCGTATCATTGATGGAGATTCGCTCATGCTTTAAATAATCTTCAATCGCTTGCACACGTAAGTTTGCAATTTGTTGAAAAGGGTGTTTGCGAACATAATCCATGACAGCCTCAATTTTTTGTGTACCTTCAATCCCTTCAAGCGTTAACTGTGTCATCCCTTCTAAATAATACCCGTATGTCTCATATAACTGATCAAGCGCATCTAATAATGACTTTCCGCGTTTTTTCCAAGCATAAGCCATCTCCGCTGTCATCACTGCTGCTTGTATAGCATCTTTATCCCGGGAAAAACTGTCGATTAAATAACCATAACTTTCCTCAAAACCGAATATAAACGTCTCACCTGTTGTATCATACTGTCGAATTTTTTCACTTATAAATTTAAAGCCTGTTAACGTGTTTACAGTCTTAACACCGTAGTCTTCGGCAATTTTGCGACTCAATTCTGTTGTAACAATCGTTTTTAGCATACGCGCATGAGTTAGTGATTGTCCACTATATTGATGCAATATATAATCGAGCAATAATGATCCGAGTTGATTGCCTGTAAGCACTTGATAATCACCAGACTGATCTTTAACAGCAACCCCGAGTCGATCTGTATCAGGATCTGTACCTAACAATATGTCCGCATTTACTTTTTTTCCTAGCTGAATAGCAAGCGTAAATGCCTCCTTCTCTTCCGGGTTTGGCGAATTTACGGTCGAAAACTCTGGGTCTATCGTTGCTTGCTCCTCAACGACGTGCAGATGATTGAATTGTAGCTGCTTGAGACCTTCCGTTACTAAGTGATATGCAGTTCCGTGCAGTGGTGTAAATACGATCGTTAAATCTTTCTCTATTCGTTTCGTTGGCTCGTCCATTCTCGACATCGCGTACAATTGTTCTAAATATGCCCGATCAATTTCAGAACTAATCCAACATAGCAAGCCACTTTTCTCAAGTTCTTTTTCATCTAAAACAGGAATTGTCAATTCATCTGTTATTTGTGCAACACGATTAATCACAGCATCAGACTCTTCAAGAGTCATTTGTCCACCATCTTCATTATATACTTTAAACCCGTTGTATTCTGGTGGATTGTGGCTAGCTGTAATCATAATTCCAGCAACTGTTTGTAAATGACGAACAGCAAAAGAAAGAAGTGGTGTTGGCCGAAGCGATGAAAACACATACGTTTTAATACCATGATAGCCGAGCACCTTCGCACATTCTAAAGCAAATTCTTTTGACATATACCGTGAATCATAAGCGACGACGACACCACGAGCCTTTGACCCAACATCTTTTTCAAGTAAATATTTTGCAAGCCCAGCCACAGCCTTTCTTACAGTATATATGTTCATTCGATTCGTTCCTGGGCCTAATACCCCACGCATACCGCCTGTTCCAAAAGTTAATTTTTTATAAAAAGCTTCTTTTAATTCACTTTCATTCATTTTCATATCATCTAAATGTTTTCTTAACGTTTCATCAAGATTTTCATATGTATCCCAACGAACAAACGCATCTTTCCAAGTGCCCAACGACCATCCCCCTTGCACAACTTTGATATGTCCAAATCTTAACACACTTATAAAAGATGTTCAAAAGGGCTTTTATAACTTTCGATCTATAAACATTTTGAATAGAAAACTTTATTAGGTTATAATATAGAGAACACTTCTTTCTATAAATCTTATAAACTTTAATTGTTGGAAAGTTGGTATTTGAATGTATAAAAAACGTTCGTTTCAAATACTCGTTGTGCTCGTCTTAATCTTTCTATTAATTTTATTAATATCTAAAACCCAATTTATTTTTGAACCCCTTTTAAAATATATTAGCGCTGTTGCCGTACCGGTGATTGGGGCGGGCATTCTTTATTATTTGACGAAACCTGTCATGCACTTTTTTGAAAGCTTTAAAATGAACCGGATTGTTTCTATTATTCTCGTTTTTCTTTTATTAATAGGTTTAATAAGTCTATTTATATTATACATTTTCCCAATTGCCCAAAGACAAGTGACTAACTTGATTAATAATATTCCATTCATTGTGCACCGAACACAAAATCTTATTGCTTTTTTACAAACGTATGAAATTCATATACCAGAACAGGTTGATGAAGCGATTGATCATTTTACATCTAATATTCAAGCATACATCGAAAATGTGATGAGCTACTTATTTGATTTCATCACGAATTTAATTACATTCATTGCTTCATTAGTTTTAATTCCATTTTTCCTATTTTTCATGCTCAAAGACGGTCACAAACTCGTTCCTTTTATTACGCAAATATTTAACGAAAAACAGTCTGAAAACTTACGTCGCTTACTATATAAAATCGATGAAACGTTAACAGCTTTTATCCAGGGACAGCTAATCGTTAGCTTTTTCCTCGTTATCTTATTATTTATTGCTTACTGGTTAATCGGTTTAAATTATGCATTGACACTCGCTTTATTCGGGATGATTATGAACGTTATTCCTTTCGTCGGTCCATTTCTCGCAGTCATTCCCGCTTTAATCGTCGGAGCTATTCAAGATCCGATGATGCTCATTTGGGTGTCGATTGCAACATTAATTGCGCAACAAATTGAAAGCAATCTAATATCGCCAAATGTTATGGGTCGCGTTTTAGCGTTACATCCATTAACAGTTATCACCGTCATTTTAGCGGCTGGAAGTATTGCTGGCTTTCTCGGCATTTTGTTTGCCGTCCCTTTTTATGCCGTCATTAAGACGATTTTTATTCACTTTTATCAAATGTATCGACAGCAAGAAGCGAAAGATTAAACATCTATACATATGATATGTTATGTTTAAATCAATCACGCAACGTAAAAATGAGGTGAACATATGGAATCTAAAGAAGCTTTGGAAGCGAAATTAGATGAACTTAAGTCCGATTATTTTCGCATTCAAGAAGATATGGAAAAACTCGTCTTCGTTGGCGGAAGAGCATCTTCTGCCGAGGAACAACTCATTCGATTAGAAAAAGAAATTGCCGATGTCCGAAAAAAGCTAGAAGCTTATGAGTAATATGTTAAAAGGAGTGGTTTTAGCCACTCCTTTTTGTTTCGTTATTTATCTTGATTGCGTTGTGTCTCAAGCTTTTTTTGAATTTTTGTGAGCTCTTTAATCGGCGGTGTTAGACTGACAATCGTATCCCCTGCTTCAGGGATTGTTCGCATTTGTTCTGAATAAAACTTAATTAAGCCAGACGGTTTGATTAAATAAAGAAAAACAGTCGATGGATCCTTTTCCTGAACGTACTGTTTATACGTATATTGTGGTGTCAGAACCGTTTGTCGAAAAATAAATCCGTCTCTTACTTTTTGATTCAAGACTTCAAAGGACAATCCTTCCTTAAACAGTGTACGACCACCAACTTTATCAACGACGTCTTTTGTATTACCATCTTGCTCATGTTCAGGTGGACTAATCTTAAATACATTTGTCCGGCCATATTCTGGTATAAATGTCGTACAAACGAGCGAATTGTACGAATGATAATCTGTTGCTGCTAGCAAATAGTCGTAAGGAATCGTATCTAAATTATATTCCGTCTGTTCCGATAACATATCTCCATGGTAAAAAGGAACACCTTCATTGCGTGCATGACGCAACTTCTCCCAAGATGAATCAACAACAATAACAGGCGCTTTTGCTCTCTTAAGAGATTTGGCGAGTTCGACTGTAAATAAACTACTGCCAACGATTAATGTTCCAGGCCTTCCTTCTAGCGATAAATTTAACTTTTTCGCTAAATATTCTAAAGAAAAGCCGTGCGCAACAACCGTCGCAAAGACGAGCGCAAACGTTAAAGACGTTAAAATGTCAGCATCTTGATAGCCGGCATCTTTTAAAATCGATGCGAAATAACCTGACACGGTTAAAGCGACGATCCCCCTAGGAGCAATCCAGCCGACTAACGTTCGCTCTCCTAAACTAAGGCCTGAACCAATCGTTGATATAAATATCGATAATGGACGAACCGCAAACATCATTAACAATACGTAGCCGATAATATTCGGATTAAAGATGTGTAACAATGTATCGATTTTTAGAGATGCCGTTAACATAATAAAAATGGCGGAAATTAATAAAAGCGAAACATTTTCTTTAAAATGGCGCATATCTGCCACTGAACTTATACCCATGTTCGCAAGAGTAATACCCATTGCTGTTACAGCCAACAATCCCGCCCCGTGGGTAATTTCATCAACAACTGTAAATGTCAAAATGACGAGCACAAATACAGACGGCGATTTTAAAAACTCCGGAATATGCCCAACCTCAAACATCCAGCCAGTAAACCAGCCACTCAACCATCCTAACAATATAGAGAAAATAGCGATAATGAAAAATAATATAAGAGCCATCCCATTAGGATCTTCAGCCGTTAAATACGTAATAATTTCAAAGGCGAGCACTGCAAGTAATACACCAATGGGATCGACAATAATACCTTCCCATTTTAAAACTTTCGCAGGACGAGGTTTTAGCTTTGACTGTCTAAGTAACGGCATAATAACCGTCGGACCCGTTACAATAAATAAACCACCGATGACAAAAGCAACGGCCCACGAAAGGCCAGCCATATAATGTGCTGTAAGTGAACCTAAAATCCAGGCAATAAAAGCACCGACCGTTGCAATCCGAAAAATCGGTCGTCCCATTCCCCTTATTTCTTTAAACCTTAAACTTAAACTACCTTCAAATAAAATTATCGCAACAGCTATCGAAATAATAGGATCGTAAAGATCACCAAATTGCTCTTCGGGGTTAATGAGACCAAAAAACGGCCCAACGATTAAACCAGTAATTGACATAATAACGATTGCTGGCATCCGATAACGCCAAGCAATCCACTGGGAGCCAATGCCTAATAAACCGATTAACATAATCGTAAATAAAAGAGACGGTACCATTGCCTATCCCCCCTCAACACTTTTGAATTAAAATATAATGACATTCTAATAGCGATTGTTAATAATGTAAACTAAAAAACATAAAAAATATTAAGTTTTATTTTTCGCGCAATTTTCTTTTTCATAGTTTGCTGAGCCATACAATTTTTATGAACACATAGGGAGGATAAAGGCAAAAAAGTAGGGAAAAAAACTCCCCATTTTTTTCATGATTTGATATTAAGTGCCCAAGTACCTTTACGAAAAACAGGTTCTACATCACCATTTGCACGAACACCATCAATATTTAAATCTTTAGATCCAATCATAAAATCAACATGTGTTAAGCTGTCGTTAATACCAAATTCATCTAATTGATTTTTACTCATAGTCTCACCATCCTGTAAATTTGTTGGATACGCCTTTCCCAAAGCGATATGACATGATGCATTTTCATCGAATAACGTATTATAAAATATTAAGCCGGACTTAGAAATCGGTGATTCATTCGGAACGAGGGCTACCTCTCCTAACCGGCATGCACCTTCATCTGTATCAAGTAAATGTTTTAATGCCTTCTCACCTATTTGCGCGGAAAAATCGACAACTTTCCCATCCTCAAACGTCAGGCTAAATTTGTCGATTAACGTTCCGCCGTAATTTAACGGTTTTGTACTTGCTACCGTTCCATGAACGTTGTATTTATGAGGGGCTGTAAACACTTCCTCAGTAGGCATATTCGGGTTGAATTCAATTCCTTTTTCGGATACGGCTGAGCCTCCATGCCAAATATGTCCTTTTGGTAAACCGACTTCTAAATGTGTGCCAGGACTTTTAAATATAAGCTTCGTATATTGTTTTTTGTTTAAAACATTTTTAGCTCGTTCTAAGATAGTATTATGCTCACGCCAAGCCTCAATCGGATCAATATGATCAAGTCGGTTAATTCGAACAATTTCTTTCCATAGACGCTTTATAGCTTCATCTTCTGATTTGTCCGGAAATATTTTTTTCGCCCATGCAGCTGTTGGAATAGAAATAACGGTCCATGTAATTTTATCATTCATAATGTACTGTTGAAATTCAGCCATCGCTTCTGCTGACGCTTTATTAGCCATGCTCACACGTTTAGGATCAATATTTTTTAACAAATCCGGATCTGTTGCATGGATAGATATAACAGCTCCATCATCCTTAGCAAACGACTCGTGTAACAAAACACGCCATTTTGGAACGTTGGATAGGACTTCATTTGGTGCATGTTGATATTTGAGTAATGTTAATTCATCATCCGTCCAATTGACATATACATCTTTTGCCCCAAGTTCGTAGGCTTTTCGTACAACAATCCTTGTAAATGTCGCACCTTCAATCGGTGCATTAATAAGTAAAGGTTGTCCACGTTGTAAATTAACACCCATACGCAAGACAAGTTCAGCATATGATTCTTTTACACGTGTATCAATCAATTCATAAAACCTCCTATGATTCCTCTTTTTCGATATTCCAAGGATAAGCAGTTCCAAATAATTTAGCCATCGCTTTTGATTGGTCTCTTCTGTTTCGACGTAACTTAGCTCGTTCGGGTGCCTTTTCATGAAGATATTTTTCTTGCTCAGTTTCCGGATAAACCGGTGGCACAGGTACAGGCTGTCCTGTTTCATCAACAGCAACAAATGTTAAAAAAGCTGTTGTACAAACTTTACGTTCGCCGGTGAGTAAATCTTCGGTAACAGCTTTTACAAATACTTCCATTGACGTATGGTGTGTCCACGTCACAAAAGCTTCAACACATATTGAATGACCTTCTTTTACGGGTGAGAGAAAATCAACTGAATCAGTCGAAGCTGTCACAACTGGCTTTCGGGCGTGGCGAACTGCTGCGATCGCTGCAACATCATCAATATGTGCCATTAAGCGACCGCCGAAAAGTGTTCCATGAGAACTCGTATCTGGTGGTAAAACGTGTGATGTTTTAACAGCTAATGAATTTGAACAAGGTTTCGCTTCCATATATGTAACTCCTTTCAGTGCACTTCTTACAAAATCGGTGATAATAAACGTGATATTGATTCTTTAAAGCGAACGCCTAATGACCTTTTCGCGTACAATTTTTTCGTCATTTGCGTCGATAATGTAATATCGTGTTTAAAAGCTTCAACTAATTGTTTAGCAATCCCTTTATCATATAAAAACGCATTGATTTCAAAATTTAAACGAAAACTACGAACATCAATATTTGCCGTCCCGACCGAAGATATTTTTCCATCAATGATGATCGTTTTTGCATGCAAAAACCCGTTTTGATAAATATATACGTTAGCACCAGCATTTAACAATTCCCCTACATGTGATAATGTCGCCCAATACACGAAAGGATGATCAGGTTTATTCGGAATCATCAATGTAATATTAACACCAGATAAAGCAGCAATTCTTAAAGCATCCATTAAGCTTCCATCTGGAATAAAATACGGTGTCTGGATATACACATATTCTTTCGCTGATAAAATCATTTTTATGTACCCATATTTAATTTGCTCCCAATCGGAATCTGGGCCACTAGAGACGATTTGCACACCAACATCTCCTGCTTCAGCGCCGATATAAAATCGATCTTCATATAAAATATCGTTTCTTGACGCTTGGTTCCAATCTAAAATAAATCGGGTTTGCATATTACGAACAGCATTGCCATGAATACGTAAATGTGTGTCTCGCCAGTAACCGAGTTTTTTATTTTTTCCTAAATATTCATCACCAATATTAAAACCACCGATATAACCTACTTTACCATCGATAATAGCTAGTTTTCGATGGTTGCGGAAATTGATTTTAAAATTTACTTTAGGAATTTTCGGTGGAAAAAAAGCGTCAACATGAACACCTGCCTGTTTTAACCGCTTAATATAGCGACGACTCAATGAGCGAGAACCCATATCATCATACAACATACGAACTTCGACGCCTTCTTTCGCCTTTTTAATTAATATATCAGCAATTTGCGATCCTAAATGATCATGGCGGATAATGTAATATAGTAAATGAATATGATCTTTCGCTGCTTTTAAATCTTTTAATAATGCGTTGAATTTCTCTCTTCCATCTGTAAAAATATCAATATGATTGCCTTGCGTTAAAATAGCGTCATTATTTCGTAAATGTAAATAGTACAAATCTTTATATGCCATTAATTCTTTTTGTCTAAATGAAAATTTATTCTCATCGAGTGCACGCATCTGCTTTTGAACAGCTGTTTTAACACCGAGTTTGCTTTTTGTATCCCATGTAAAAATACGTTGATTACTTAATTTCCGGCCGAAAATTAAATAGAGAAAAAATCCAGCAATGGGAACGAAAAATAAAACCATTAACCATGCCCATGTTGCACTAGCATCTTTCCGCTCTAAAAAGATAATGGTAAACGCTAATATAAAATTAAATAAATATATAAAGCCAACTATGTAAGGAACGATTTGTGTCAACAAACATTCCCTCCCAATTAACTGGAAAATTTTATGCTATTATTAATATAGCATATAAATGAAATAAGCCGTTAATGTTGTTGCATTTATAGATGATCATTTTTAAGACAAACGGTTACATTTAAGGATTATCATCATTATAAGACTCAGAAGAAAAAATTATCCATGTTATTTCAAAAGAATACACGTCTGTTAAAAAATCAGACGTGTATTTGATAAGTGTAAATATTTAAATTGTATTTAGTGCTTGCTCTAAGTCTTCCCAAATATCTTCCCAAGCCTCAAGCCCTACTGATAGACGAATAAGTTGATCTGTAATCCCCATCTTTAACCGATCCGCTTCAGGAACCACTGCATGCGTCATCGTTGCCGGATGTTGAATAAGCGTCTCAGCATCCCCTAAACTGACAGCTAGTTTAATAAAGGATAATGTATTTAATAACGTTTGAGCATCCCTTTTAGATCCTTCAATTTCAAAGGAAATCATCCCGCCCCCGCGCCTCATCTGCTTTTGAGCAATCTTGTAGTCAGGATGGTTTGGGTCAAATGGGTAGTAAACCGTTTTTACTTTTGGATGTTTGCTTAATTTCTCATAAATTTTTTCTGCATTATCACAATGTCTATCCATTCGTAACGGTAATGTTTTTAAACCTCGAAGCAATAACCACGCATCAAAAGGGCTCATAATACCACCGATATCTTTTTGAGTCGTCATGGCTACTGAATTTATAAATTCTTCCTTACCAACAACAAGCCCAGCTACAACATCCCCATGTCCACCAATATATTTCGTCGCACTATGGATGACAACGTCACACCCTAAATCAAGCGGTCGTTGTAAATAAGGCGAGGAAAATGTGTTATCAACGACAATCGGAATATTGTATTCTTTTGCAACATCTGCAACCATTTCTAAATCGATTATTGCCATCGTCGGATTAATCGGTGTTTCAATGTATATACAGGCTGTCTCCTGTTTAATAAGTGATCGCAACGCCTCTTTTGATGCCATCGTTGAAAAGTCATGTGTGATATGATATTTGTCTTCCATCATTTTAAGCAACCCATAAGTACAACCGTATAATCCTATTGAACTAATGATATGATCACCTGTCTTTGTCAAAGCAATTAAAACAGATGAAATCGCCGCCATGCCCGAACCAAAGGCAAGAGAGCATTCACCGTTTTCAAGTGTTGCGATACGCTCTTCTAAAACAGCAATTGTCGGGTTCCCAAGCCTTGAGTAAATATAACCATCTTCCTCTCCTTTGAAGCGATGTTCCCCTTTCTCGGCGCTTGGAAATGTATAAGTTGATGTTTGAAATAACGGCGTTGATAAGCTCCCTAGCATCGCTCGTTCATCATATCCTTCATGAATCGTTGCTGATTCAAAGCGCTTATTTTTATCCATAAACATCCCCCTCATTTAACTTAATTCACACAGTTTTATAATATTTTAAAAACCCTGTGAGCGCTTTCCAAAAGTTTAGTTTGTTTTAATGTATATGCATCAATGAATTGTTAAAAAAAGCACCTATTTGGTGATGTGACCAAATAAGTGCTTTTATGAACGGTTGATTACTCCTCAATATAAGTATCCTTCAATTGATAAATACCTTGAGCATCAATGCCAAAGTCCTTAACATTTTCATTCACACCAAGTAAGTACTCCTGATGGTGAATGTAGAGCATAGGCGCAAGGTCAATTAAGAGCTCTTGTGCTTCAGAATAGAGCTCTTGACGCTTATCATCATCCGTTTCACGACGAGCCTCATCGAGCACTTCATCTACCTCATCATCAGATAAGAAAGAACGGTTACCTGGGTCTCCATGTTGTGAGGAATGGAACAATGGATACATACCGTAATCGGCATCAGATGTTACGGTTGACCAACCGAGAACAAACATATCATGTTCACCGTTAGCTGTCCGTTCGAGATAAGCACCCCATTCAAGCTCTTCAATTTCAACATCTACGCCTATCTCGGCTAACTGCGATTGAACGGCAACAGCTGTATCAATCCGCTGTTCATCATCATTTGTCCAAATCGTCGTTTCAAAACCATCTTCATATCCAGCTTCTGCGAGTAATTCTTCTGCTTTCTCAGGGTCGTATTCCAAGCCGTCGACAGACTCATCAAATCCAAAAACAGGTGGTGCCAACGGTCCAACTGCTGGAATACCGATTCCCTCATACACCCCTTCTATAATTTCTTCTTTATCAATAGCCATAGAAATTGCTTGACGAACTTTTACATCATCAAAAGGTTCTTGTTCAACGTTAATACCGATGTAAGACATTGAAACACTCGGTTCTTGTAACACATCTGCATCTGGCATGCCTTCAACACGTGAAATGTTGTCCGGTCCGATCGCATCAGCTATATCAGACTCTCCTGTTTCAAGTTCAGCAATTCGAGAGCTTTGCTCATCAACGACTTTAAATTCGACAGAATCTAATTTAGCTGGCTCACCCCAGTAGTCATCATAGCGAGATAATACAACTTTTTCGCCAGGTGTCCATTCTTCGTATTTAAAAGGACCGGTACCTGCTGGGTTTTGGTTAATGTAAGCGTCCGGGTCTCCTTCTTCAGCTACTTCTTCTTCATCAATATCATCAGCATCTTCAACATCCATTTGATCATAGTCTTCTTCGATAATTTTTGGACTCATAATCGCCGTTCCTGTATGGGCTAAATTTGCCAATAATGGTGCATAAGCATATTCTAAATGAAGACGAACTGTATAATCATCGACAACTTCGATCTCTTCCACTTGCTCTAATAAAAAAGCACGCGGTGAGGCAACATCTTCATCTTTTAGACGCTCAAAGTTAGTCTTAACAGCTTCTGCGTTAAATTCTTCCCCGTCATGAAATGTTACGTCTTCTCGTAAAAAGAAATCCCACGTCGTTTCATCAACTTCTTCCCAATCTTCAGCTAGTCCTGGTTGTACTTCTTGATCTTCGTCTAGGACTGTTAATGTTTCATAAATATTTTCTTGCACGTTACTTGAGGGAACATCGTTTGATCCATGTGTTGACAGCGATACGACATCAGCCCCTAAGGCAATCGTTAAATCGCCACCAGCTTCTTCTGCCTCCTCACCCTCTTCAGGTTCATCGACTGGCTCTCCATCACCCGCACAGGCTGATACTACGAGTGCTAGTCCTGTAAGAAGCGAAAATAACCAAAATAATTTATATTGCCTCATCGAAACAAATACCCCCTTTTGTATCATTAAGAATATCTCAATTTAAAATATAAAGCAAATTTCAAAAAATATCAATATCATTTTATAGACAAAATTTGCACATCTTTAAAGAATATACCAAAATAAGTGTATAATTATTCATTGAAAAATTCGCAAAAGACATTTAATCAATTAAAATATATATTTGTAAATGTACCATTTTTCAGCAAAACGAGTACATTATGCTATAATATGTGACAAACGAGTGAAATATAACGGTTTCAAGTGTTATTGACGGATGTTTAAACTTATAGTAGTATAAAAAACTAATTCTTTTAAATTGTTCAACATACTTTTTTCTAAAATTCCTAAAATTCATTATGTATATGTCACTAAAATAAGGAGGTAGCAACATGAGTGCAGATTCAGCAAAAGAACTTAATGCTAAACCAAAGACAGAAGGCTCCTTTGCAAGGTCATTAAAGGAATTTTATAAAAATTTTAAAAGAAATAAAAGTGCCTTAATAGGAGCATACATGATTATTTTTCTTATTATTATTGCTATATTTGGTCCAAAATTAATGCCACTCGATTTAAAAGAAACAAATTACACGATGAAGTTTGAAAGCCCATCAGCTGAACATTGGTTTGGAACAGATCATCATGGTCGAGACATTTTCAAACGTGTGGTTCACGGCTTAAAAATTACATTAGGCATCGGTTTTTTTGCAACATTGCTCGGTGGACTTGCCGGTGTCGTTATCGGTATTATTTCTGGATATTACGGTGGAATCATCGATGCAATCATTATGCGTATTATGGATGTATTGTTAGCTTTTCCCGGTATTCTTCTAGCGCTTGCTTTAGTTAGTATACTAGGTGCTAATATCCAAAATGTCGTTTATGCTGTAGCTATTTCTGCGATCCCGACATTTGCCAGGATTGTCCGTGGGTCGACGCTGGAGACGAAAAATTTAGAATATATTGACGCAATGAAAGCATTAGGCGCCTCCGACATAAGAATTATATTTAAACATATTTTACCAAACATTTCATCGCCGATTATCGTTCAAGCAAGTTTATACATCGCAACTGCCGTATTGTCTGCAAGTGGATTATCATTTTTAGGAATGGGCGCACAACCACCATCTCCTGAGCTTGGTGCTTTATTAAGTGATGGACGTGACTATCTATGGGACGCTTTTCATATCGCACTGTTTCCTGGTCTCGTCATTATGCTTATCGTCCTTGCTTTTAACGTATTAGGTGATGGATTACGTGATGCATTAGATCCAAAAATGAAAAGATAGAAAGTAGGTGCAAACATGTTACAGTTTATAGTTCGTCGATTACTACAATTAATCCCTGTCCTCATAGGTGTTACAATTCTCGTATTTTCATTGATGCACCTGACTCCAGGTAATCCAGCCCACATTATCGCTGGTGAAAACGCGCCAAAAGAAACCGTGGAGCAAATTGAAGAAAGACTCGGATTAAATGATCCAATCGTTGTACAGTACGTAGACTTCGTTAAAAATGCAGTCAAGTTAGATTTTGGAAACTCTTGGCGAACGAGTTTGCCAGTAACACAGGAGTTGTGGCCGAAGTTTTGGGTGACATTTGAGCTATCCATTTACAGTACAATTTTTAGCATTGTTCTAGGATTAATCGCGGGCATCATATCAGCCGTTAGACAATATTCACTATCTGATATTGGAATTATGCTTGTTGCTTTATTCGGCCTATCAATGCCAAACTTTTGGCTCGGTTTAATGTTAATGTTATTGTTTTCTATTCATTTAGGCTGGTTGCCTCCTACAGGATGGGGGTCATTGCAACAGATTATTATGCCAGTAATTACTTTAGGTACAATGGGCGCAGCTGTAATTGCTCGCATGACGCGTTCAAGTATGCTCGATGTAATTTCTCAAGATTATATCCGTACCGCAAGAGCAAAAGGTGTTAAAGAGAGAGTTGTCATTTATAGACACGCATTAAAAAATGCCCTTATTCCCGTCGTTACTGTCGTTGGTTTACAATTTGGTAGTTTACTAGCCGGATCTGTTTTAACCGAATCTGTATTTGCAATCAATGGTATGGGGAAATTGATTATCGATCGAATTTTAGCAAGGGACTTCCCTATTGTTCAGGCATCTGTACTCGTTATTGCCGTTGTATTTGTTTTCGTAAATTTAATCGTCGATATTTCCTACAAATATTTAAATAAGCGTGTTGATTTAGAATAATAGATTGACTTAAGAGGTGAACACGATGACGGAAGAAATTATTCTAGATATAAAAGATTTGCGTACCTCATTTTTATTAGAAGATAAAGAAATAAAAGCTGTCGACGGTGTCTCTTTAAATTTACCTAAAGGTAAAACACTCGGGATTGTTGGTGAATCAGGTTCCGGCAAAAGCATTACAGCTTTATCAATTTTACAATTGCTCGATAAACCTGGAAAGATCATGGGAGGAGAGATTAACTTTAAAGGAAAGGATCTCACAAAAATGTCTCCTCGAGAAATTCGCAACATACGTGGCAATGAAATATCGATGATATTCCAGGAACCAATGACATCACTTAATCCTGTTTATACGATTGGCCAACAAATATTCGAAGCTTTAAAAATTCACGAAGGTTTAGGAAAAACAGAAGGGACAAAACGGGCGATTGAACTATTAAATCTAGTCGGTATCCCTTCACCGGAAGATCGCATCAAGCAATATCCACATGAATTATCTGGTGGCATGCGTCAACGTGTCATGATTGCGATGGCTCTTGCTTGTAATCCTGATCTACTCATTGCTGATGAACCAACTACAGCATTAGATGTAACGATTCAAGCACAAATTCTTGAATTAATTAAAGATTTACAACAAGAATTCGGCATGTCTGTTATCATGATTACACACGATCTTGGTGTTGTTGCCGAAACGTGCGATTATGTTGCTGTTATGTATGGTGGTCAAATTGTTGAATTTCAAGATATTAAATCGTTATTCAAACGACCAAAACATCCTTATACAGTCGGACTTATGAAGTCTATCCCCCGTCATGACACAGATGTTGACGAATTAGAGCCCATTAGAGGTAATGTCCCAAGTGCAGCCAATATGCCAATAGGTTGTCGTTTTGCACCGAGATGTCCATTTGCAACAGAACTTTGTCATACAGAACCGCCCTCCCTTGAGGTGCAATCAGAAGGTGGCGAAGTTCGTTGTTGGATTTATACTGATCGATGGGATGGCAACCCGGAGGTGGATATATATGAGTCAGAAACAACTTCTTGAAGTCAAAAACTTAAAACAATACTTTCCGATTAAAGACGGTTTCTTAGGAGGAACTACAAATTACGTCAAAGCTGTCGACGATATAACGTTTGATATATATGAAGGTGAAACATTAAGTGTCGTTGGTGAGTCAGGATGTGGAAAATCAACGACTGGACGTTGTATCCTGCGATTAGATGAACCGACAGATGGATCCATTATATTTGATGGAGACGACCTTTTATCACTTAGCAAAAGAAAGATGCGACAAAAACGAAAAGACTTACAGGTTATTTTTCAAGACCCTTATGCATCATTGAACCCGCGTCAAACGGTCGGAAATATTTTAACCGAGGCGATGGCTATTCAAAACGCTGTCCCCAAGCATAAGCGTAAAGATAGGGCAATTGAGCTACTAGAAACGGTAGGATTGGGTGAGCAACATTTTGATCGCTATCCGCACGAATTTTCCGGTGGCCAGCGCCAACGAATTGGTATTGCCCGAGCACTTTCCGTTGATCCGAAACTCATCATTTGTGATGAGGCTGTTTCTGCACTTGACGTATCTGTTCAAGCACAGGTTTTAAATTTATTGAAAAATTTACAAAGACAATTTAATTTAACATTTTTGTTTATCGCACATGACCTCGGCGTCGTCCGCCACATATCCGATCGTATTGTCGTCATGTATTTAGGAAAAATTGTTGAAATAGCTGATAAAAAATCATTATTCGAACATCCACAACACCCTTATACAAAGGCGTTGCTATCGGCTATTCCTATACCCGATCCAGAAATTAAAAAAGAACGGATTATTTTAAAAGGTGACGTTCCATCTCCCATTAATCCACCAACTGGATGTCGCTTTCATACAAGGTGCCCGTTTGCAACAGAGTTATGCCAAACAGAGGAACCTCAATTACGTCATCTCAGCCATATGAAAAACCAGCATAAGGTCGCCTGTCACCATATCGAAAAAATTAAATCAGGTGATTTACAACCGATAAATAAGCAAAAAAGCCCAGCCCTTCGCTAAAGGGACGGGCTTTTTTAACGAAAAAAGTACATGTTTACATTACTCAATTAACGTGTAAAATACATATATACCATATTGTGGTGATTCATCTAATAACATACATAACAAATCCAGGTGTGATGTAGCTGTGAAAAAACAAACGTTTATATGTCTCTCAATCATCATAAGTCTCCTTATAAGTGTTACTTTATATATTATAATAAGCAACAACACAACTGAAACCGAAGCACCCTCTGTCGACCAAAATAATATTACTGAAGGTTATGACAAAGCAAAAAATGATTACAAATCCTCGATAATTATTGATGAAGAGCCTGAAGAGGAAACTGTCACGACACAATTTAAAGATTTTTTATCCGATACATTACAAAACGCCATTGATTTTTTCTTAAAAAAAGATATACAAATGGTCGCGATTGGAGATTCTCTAACGGAAGGCATCGGTGATGAAACAGATCAGGCAGGATATGTCGGCATCTTAGAGCAAACATTTAATGATCATAAACAAACAAGAAACTTCTCAATTGAAAATTATGGCAAACGTGGTAATCGTACAGACCAATTGTTAAAACGGCTCGAACAAAAAGAGATTCAACAAGCAATTAAAACGTCGAATATCGTTTTAATGACAATTGGCGCTAACGACATTATGCAAGTGTTTAAAGAAAATATTACAAACTTAAAGCTCGAACCATTTCGAGAAGAAAAGAAACAGTTCGAACGACGTCTCCACCAAATATTTTCAACGATTAAAGATTATAATGAAGATACTCACATTTATTTATTAGGCATTTACAATCCCTTCGCACAATATTTCCAAGACATCGAAGAACTTGAAATGATTGTCAATGAATGGAATGAAACGAGTGAAGCAACCGTGAAACAATATGACCGTACGACATTTATTCCCATCAAAGATTTGTTTCGCGATGAAAATGTTCATTTATTTGCCGATGATAATTTCCATCCTAATCGGCGAGGCTATGAGCGGATGGCATATCGCATTCTAAATTATTTAACCGAACAAGAGGAGTGAGTTGATGGCAACAGACAATCAACATAAACGAAATATTTGGAAACGATTATTTTTCACGTTACTCGCTCTAAATATCATTACTTTTCTGGTGATTCTAGTTTTAGTATTTTGGCCTGTTTCATATGACGAGCAAAAAACGACCAAAAAATTGCGGACAGATGAAAGTTCGGAATTTATTATCCGAACGACGAAAAAAAATTTAAATGAATTAGTAAACGCTTATATTGATCAATTTCTACAAGGAACAAATCACACATATAGTGTATCACTCGATGAAGATGTACACTTACTCGGAGAATTGCCGGTTTTCTCAACAACCGTTCCTCTCTCTGTTCACTTAGAACCACTCGTCCAAAAAAATGGAGATGTTATTTTAGAACAAAAGTCTATATCTATCGGACTTCTCCAACTACCAAATAAGAAAATCATGGAATATATCAAAAAATATTTACCAACACCTGAATGGGTTGACGTTAATCCAGAAAAAGAAGAAATATATGTAGCCGTTTCAGAAATGGATATTAAAAGTAATTTCCGAGTAAGTGTTGAAAACTTTGATCTTGATGCAAACAATTTATCTTTTAAAATTTACGTCCCATACAAGACACTTGGGATTGAAACAATACAACCATAATATCGCTTCTAGATCAGTCAAATGTATGCTATTTAGTGATAAATCGCATACATTTGACTGATCTTTTCTTTCACCTGCTGAACGAGATAGTCTGGTGATAAAACTTTTGCTCGGCTTCCCCATGTCAATATCCAATTAATTAAACCATCAGATAATTTAGCCTGAGTTGATAAAATGAATGCCTCATCATTAACTTTACGAATATTGGCATCTTTCCCGAAACGATCAAGAACGACATTCACAAGAGAAGCATGAAATTTAATACGTATCCGGATATTTTCTCCGGAAAACATATGAAAGCTTTTATCGATATATTGTTGTAAATGAAAATTTTCATCCTTTTTAAATGTCTCATCACTTATATGAATATCACGAATGCGATCGAGACGATAATGTCTTATTTCATTTGTCGGCTGAAACCGGCCGATAAGATAATATAAGTCATTTTGCCAAATTAATGCATACGGTTCAACGTAATATGTTTCACCATCTCGCCGCCATTCAAATTCTTTATCCATATTGTACCGGCCATATTTATATGTGAGTACTCTTCGTTTCGAAATGGCGCGATGAACATGGTCGATATTTAACTTAATTAGATCATAATCTAAATTTACAGATTGACTAAATACAACGGGCTCGGGAAGCGTTTTCGCAATCGCATGACTTGTCAGCTGTTTTACTTTTTCAATTAAATGGTTTTTTTCCTTCGTCGTAATGAATCGGGCTGATAAAATAGCATCAACTAGAAGCCGCAACTGATAAACCTCAAATAAACGGGCTTGATGGCTATATAAAATTTTCCCATACTTTCCTTTATTGCGAACGATTTCAAAACCAGCTTCTTCTAAAGTCATTAAATCTCGTTTAATTGTTCTTTGGTCAAATGTTTCTTCAGGTAAATACCGCTTCAATTTTTCCTGAATATCAGCTATGCTTAATTCATGTTCAGCATCCGTTTCATAAAATAAAATATCTTTAATCTTCAATAAACGATAACTATTACTATGCATATAAACTTCTCCCCTCCTTCATCTAGCCTTTACATGAAATTTTGTTTATATTTAGTGTATGTTTTTCAGCCAATAAACACAAGGCATTTAAAAAAACGCTCTCTATATTAAGCATTAGAGAGCGTTTCTTCATTTTTATTTAACCGTTTATGAAGTTGTTGTAGCATATCAGCTGTCATTTGATCTAAATCGTAAGACGTTTGAAAACCCCATTCTTCCTTTGCCGCCTGGGCGTTGATGGCATTTGGCCAACTATCGGCAATTTTTTGTCGCGTCGGATCAACATCGTATGTTAATGTAAACGTCGGTATATACTTCTGAATCGCTCGTGCAAAATCTTCCGGTGCTGCTGAAAAAGCGGTCACATTATATGCATTTCGGTTAATAAGTTTATCCGAATCAGCTTCCATTAACTTAATAATCGCATTTAGTGCATCAGGCATATACATCATATCCATATAGGTGCCTTCAGCAATAAACGACGTGTACGCTTGCTCGTAAACGGCGTTATAATACATGTCGACGGCATAATCTGTCGTACCGCCACCTGGAGGGGTTACATAAGATATTAAACCGGGAAAGCGAACACTGCGCGTATCGACACCATAACGGTAGTAATAATAATCACAAAGTAACTCTCCAGCGACTTTATTGACGCCATACATTGTCGTTGGACGTTGAATTGTATTTTGTGGTGTATTATCTTTTGGTGTTGTTGGACCAAATGAACCAATCGAACTTGGCGTGAAAAATTGTAAATTAAGTGTTTTAGCTACATCTAGCGCATTCACTAATCCGCCCATATTAATATGCCAAGCTCGCTTTGGATCGGACTCAGCTCGTGCCGAAAGAAGTGCTGCAAGATGAATAATTGTATCAACATCATATTTTTTTGCTACGTTATACATATGTGTCGCGTCTAATACATCAACAACTTCAAAAGGACCTTCTCCAAGTTCACCTTCGGGTTTTCGGATGTCTGTGCCTATGACATTTGACGTACCGTATAACTGACGTAACTTTGGAAGGAGCTCGGAACCAATCTGTCCGAGCGCACCCGTTATTAAAATTTTTTTCATACGTATGCCCCCATCATATATCGAAACGTATATATTAAATGATTTTCATTTCTTTACCGACTTTTTCATAAATTTCCAATGCCTCATCAAGCATTTCCTTTGTATGTGCTGCTGTTGGCATATTACGCACTCGGCCTGTACCCCGAGGGACCGTTGGAAAGACGATAGATTTTGCATAAACACCTTCCTCGTGCAATCTTTTACTAAATGTTTGCGTCGTCTTCTCATCACCGATGATGCACGGTGTAATCGGTGTTTCACTTTCTCCGATGTCAAAGCCTAACTGAGATAAACAATCTTTGAAGTAATTGCTATTTTCCCATAGTTTCTCATAAAGCTCTGTGCTCTCCATCAATAGTTCAACAGCTTTTGTACTTGCGGCCGCATCCGCGGGTGAAACAGCGGTTGAAAATAAAAATGGACGAGCCGCTACTTTTAAGTAATCGATTAAATTTTGTTTACCTGCGACATATCCACCAATAACACCAATCGCCTTCGATAACGTTCCCATTTGTAAATCAACTTTATCTTCTAAACCGAAATGTTTTACTGTACCAGCACCCTTACCTAATACACCAGAACCGTGAGCATCATCGACATATGTTATAAGATTAAATTCCTCAGCAATCTCAACAATTTCTGGCAACTTCGCAATATCACCATCCATAGAAAAGACGCCATCTGTTATAACCATAATTTTTTTGTATTTGCCAGATGCAACAGCCTCTTTCGCTTTCTGTCGTAAATCATCCATATCCGAGTGCTCATAAGGGATAATCTTTGCCCGGGATAAACGACAGCCGTCAATGATTGATGCATGATTTAAAGCGTCGGATAAAATAGCATCATCTCTATTCATAACTGCTGTAATTGCTGCGATATTGCTATTAAAGCCTGATTGGAAAGAAATGACCGCCTCTGTTCCTTTAAACTGAGCTAATGTCTTCTCTAACGTATCATGTAAATCTAATGTTCCATTAATCGTCCGAACAGCCCCAGCTCCTACACCATATGCCTCGATCGCTTCTTTTGCTACACGTTTTAAACGCTCATCTGTTGCTAAACCTAAATAATTATTTGATGATAAATTGATGAGTTCTTTACCCTCAATCGTAATCTTCGGCCCATTTGCCCCTTCAACCGTTTCGATTTCGTTATATAAGCCGCGACTTTTTAAGTCAGCTAATTGTTCATTGATAAATGTATTTAAAATTTGGCTACTCACTTTTCTCCCCCTTTAATCATGTAAGCGTTATATGAACATTTGTGTTTTTACAGCGGACAAAAGTGTCCGAGGAATCGCTTGATCACATATATACTACCATATATATTTAATTTTGTTTACAAGAAAAACACATTATTTGAAAAGCGTTTATTTTTAATTATTTCATATAAAAAATAGAAGGTGAAATATGTATTCACCTTCTACTTTCGGGGATATTATTCATCTATTATTGTAACGTCTACGTCTTTCACGCCCCAATCAAGCGCTTCATCTTGTGTTGGAACAAAAATATCGATTTTATTTCCTTTAATAGCACTACCGATATCAGCTGCAATAGCATGTCCATACCCTTCTACATATACTTCGCTGCCAAGGGGGATGACATCAGGATCAACAGCAATTACTTTTTCTTCCGGATTTTCATTTAAATCAATACCTGTGTAAGTGACACCTGTACACCCTTCACATTCAGCTGTATATGCGGTTGCTGTCATCGATAATGTTTGCTCCTCTAGAGATTCGTTATTTGTTGCGTCTACTTCATCGGAATGATTATCTGATTTTTCTTCTTTAGAATTATTCTCTGACTTCCCCTCTTTTACAGATTCTTGCGTCTGCTTTGATTTTATGTTTAAAATTTGTCCGACTGTAATTAAATCAGATTCTAAATCATTCCATTCCTTTAATTGATCAACGGATACATCCAAATCTTCACTAATTTTTGTTAATGTATCACCTTTTTCTACTTTATAGGTCGTGTATAAATTTAACGTTTGTTTTGGGTGAATCGTCGATTTTTCGAGTTCATTGATCTCCATAATTTCTTCTACAGTTATATCGTATCTTTGTGATATATTCCAAAGTGTATCTCCTTTTTCAACGACATGTTCATCTTCTGCTGAAACTGTCATACCAGCAAAACAAGTAAAAACAACCCCTATAGCAATTGATATTGCTACTTTTTTCATAGGTATTCCCTCCTTCATTTGTACCATTGCTATCCTAGCATAAGTAGGTTAGTAATACAGTTACAAGACTCTTAAAAGTCTATTACAAGCATTACCAATATCGCTAAAAAATATTACAATGATTATAGAATCGTTACAAAAGCGTCGAAGAAAGGCTACATCATAACAATATAGATTGCTAGAAAACAAAAAAGAGAAGCTTAAAACGCTTCTCTTAACGATTCATCTTAGTACAAGGAGGTAACAACCAGTCATTATTACAATAAGTGATAATACTCCTGAAGTCATAAACATTTGGTCATAACCGATATTAACAGCCTGTGAAACAACTTCTAACATATCTATTTGTAATGTTTCATCCTTTATTCGCTCTATTTGCTCAATGATATATAGATATGCCTCCTGCGTATCATCCGGATCTACATCTTGAAAGTCCAACGTTTCTTCTCCAAAAACACTCACGACTTTTTGTTCAACATTCATAAGACCACTTGTAATGAAGCCTGCATAAAGCGTAGGAAATAATGTTAACCCAACCTGACGTATGAGAGAAAGTGTACCTAATGCTGAACCTTCACCTTCTCTGATGCGTCGGGCGCTTTCGCCAACGAGTACATTTAATGGTGCACCGAGTAAAATGCCTAAACCAATGCCTGCTAAAATACTTGCTATAACAAATATCCACAACTCATCGACCCATAGCGGAAATAAGAAAAACCCAGCTACACCGATGGCACCTGAAAAAATAATCGTTCGAACGGCCCCAATTTTATCTGTTAAAACACCACCAACTCCAGCGCCGATGCCAGATGCTAAAGCAAGCGGTGTCACCCAGAATCCAGCCTTCTCCGCTGGAATGAGCAACACTTGTTGGACATATGATGGAATAAATATAATACCGGCTAAAAATCCACCCGATAACAAACCGAGGATCAATGTTAATTGAAATTTTTTCGTTTTTAACAGACTATAAGAAATGATCGGATCTCCACCACGAGCTTCTTGCTCTTGTTCATGAGAGAGAAAAACAAATAAGACACCTAAACCGAAAATAAACGGTATTAACACGCGAATATCAAGAAATCCGAGTAAAAATGATGAGCTATCCATATTCGTTATACTAAACATCATCGCCAAAATACCGATTGATAAATACAAAATACCCTGTCCATCAAGTGGCTTTGTATAACCGACTTTCGTTTCTGGTATTTTTAAAAAACCGAAAATGATTAAAAATATTGCAATCGGAATATTAATTAAAAATAGCCATTGCCATGATCCTGTCATCGTTAATATAATCGCACCTAAGTTAGGACCGGCAACCGCAGATAGTCCATGCATGCCTCCTAAAATACCGAGCGCACGTCCTTGTTTCTCTTTCGGTAGCGTCGCTAAAACGTGTGAGCTACCAATGATAAATATACCACCACCGCCGATTGCCTGAATAAAACGAGCAGCGAGTAAAAAGATAAAATTGGGACTTAAAGCAACGAGTAATGAACCAAGTCCAAACAGAAAAATTTCAATGATAAATAGACGCCTTCTGCCATATCTGTCTGCAAATTTTCCTATAATCGGAACACTAATAGCAACCCCTAATGTATAAAGGGTAATTGACCAAGCTCCCCAAGAAGGCGAGACATTAAATGATTCATTTATCGTTGTTAGAGCTGTACTAATAATACCATTATCGAGCCCTGCCATAAAAACACCAATAGTGAACAAAAAAATCGGCCACGATTGTGATGAATGAATGTTACGTTGCATATCAACAGCTCCGTTTTAATATATACTTTTCATGTAGAAATTTAGTCAAGGAGACGTGCAACTATGTCACTCACCTTGGCAAATAACTTTTTGAAGAAATTTTGCACCTTTTCCATAAAGTCTGGATCAACATCTATATCGTCCATTTTCTCTTTAAGTGTTGCTGCAATATCTTCAAGTTGATTTTTTACTTGATTAAAGTCAATGTCTAAATCCTGCATCTTTTCAAACAAACGAGTAAGCATTTCTCGATCATCTTCACTTAAGGAAATATCAAGCTTATCTAATTGTTCCTTTACAATTTGTTCGACATCTTCTTTTGTTGCCGGATTTTGTTCAGCAATTTCCTTTTTTATATCTGTTAACAATTCGGTTACTTTATCTGAATCCATTCCTTCACGTTCAGCTAGATCTGTTGCAACATCAAGCTCCTCACTTGCTAGCTCCATGCGGTCTTTATCAAGCATTTCACCTTCTTCATCATATGCTTTGTATATACCCGATAAAGCCGAACCGCCCGTCACAGGAATTGGGGAAGCGACATCAACAGTTGCATCTTCAACGCCAGCCGTCAGTAACGCATTTTTATACATATCTGTCGTTACTTCTGTAATATTTTCCGCCGTGACAATATTAATCGTTAATCCTTTTCCTTCTTCTTCACGAACGATTTTTGCCGATGAATACATATTAGAATTTGGATCACCATCAATGTATGTTGCGATATCTTCACCAGTTACGTAAAATTCCTTAACCTCTTTAGATTCATCTACTTCTAAAAGTCGACGCACTTCTTCTTGTTGATCAGTAGATAACGTATCTCCGTAAACGACAATCGGAACATTCGCTGGTGTCGTCGCTAGAGCAGGTGTCGATACACCTAACAACAAGCTTAATATTAAACAAATGATTAACAACTGCTTGATAAAACGTCTCATATCTTTATTGCCCCTTTTAATTTATTTTTATCATTATATGCTCGTCCCTATAGATCATGTTTATTGCTTTCTTTGTCTATACTATTATAACTGTTTTCGCATACAATGCACATCATTTAAGCTAAAACACTTCATAAGCACATTCATTTGCTTACATAAAAAATCAATATATACTAAACATAGTAATAATATTGAAATATTTTTTAGAAAGAAGTGTATACGTAATTAATGATCAACAGTCGCTTGTAAAACGTAACGTCGCAATTATGTGGTTTGCAAATTTTTTCGTCGCTGGAAGTATGACGATGATTTCCCCTTTCATCTCTCTTTATATCCATACGTTCGGTAACTTTTCCGAAGCTTATGTTCAACGCTGGTCTGGATGGATTTTCGCTATTACTTTCGTTACCGCGTTTTTATGTTCACCTATTTGGGGACGAATCGGCGATAAATATGGACGTAAAAATATTTTAATTATATCAGCTACAGGCTTAGCTACATCGGTACTTTTAATGGGGTTTGCCACGTCAGTATGGCATCTTTTTTTATTGCGCCTTTTCGGTGGCTTTTTTACAGGATTTATTTCCATGTCACAAGCTCTTATATCTGTTCAAACACCGAAAGAAATCGCTGGGCGTGTCCTTGGAACTTTACAAACAGGAAGTGTGTTCGGGACACTTATGGGACCGCTTCTTGGTGGTTTTATGGCCGATATCCTTGGATATGCATCGACGTTTAAATGGATGTCTATGACTATCTTTTTATCCGCAATGATCGTTTTTCTCGGTATTAAAGAAATGCAAGTTAAAGTAACAAACGTTTATGATGAACGTTCATATTCTTCTAAAGAAGTCCTCATGCATATCGCAAAAAAACCGGTACTGTTTGTTGTCATGCTTATGTCCATGCTTGTACAAGTCGCACATTTTAGCATTCAACCGATCTTATCTCTTTACGTCATTGAATTAAATGGGCTTAAAAATATCGCACTTATGTCGGGAATTACCTTCTCTGTCGCTGGCCTCGGCAATTTATTTATGGCAAAGCGGTGGGGAAGTATTGGAGATCATATCGGGTATATAAAAATTTTGATCATACTTCTTTTTGCCGCTGGAATCTTTTACTTCCCCGGTGCATTCGTAACGAATATTTGGCAGTTAATCATTTTACGTTTTCTCGTCGGTATTGCGATTGGTGGAATTATTCCTTTACGCATTGCTTATATTCGTCAGGAAGCACCTTTATCAATGCAAGGTGAAGTTCTCGGATATAATACGAGTCTTCGTTTTCTCGGGAATATTATCGGACCAGCACTTGGCGGAATGCTCGCAAGTCTATTCGGGTTTGCCTCCGTATTCGTTGTTACAAGTGTACTGCTTATTATGAGTGGATTATTGATGTTTATCGTTTGGTATAAATTTGCGATGGTTGGTCAACATACGTTACAGAAACTGCCCTTTCGTTAAACATAAATGATGCATATAAGTTATAATGATTACAGACGAATAGTGCTAAAGAAAGAAAGTGATAATCATGGGCATTGTCGTTGTTGACGTTTGTGAGACGAATGCGATTATGACTTTTGACATTGAAAAAATTTTAGAAAATAAATATCCTGAAGTTGCCGTTTTAATCAACGACTGTCTCACATATTGTGGGCTTTGTCGAGTTCGTCCTTTTGCCCTCGTCAACGGTAAACGTATTTTCGGACAAACGCCTGAAGAATGTTTAGAAAATATTCAAGAAGCAATTGAAAAAGAACTAGCTTTTTACGCATAAAAGCTAGTTCTTTCATATTTTACTCTTCCTTATAAGCAATCGCATCCATTTCTACACGAACATCTTTCGGTAAACGACTCACTTCAATGGCAACCCTTGCCGGATAAGGCTGCGTTAAGTAATTGCCATAAATATCATTCACCGTCGCAAAATCATCCATTGATGCTAAATAAATGGTAAATTTCACAACGTTTGTAAAATCTACACTTGCTTCTTTTAATACAGCTTGTAAATTTTCTAACACTTGCTTCGTCTGATTTTCTATACCTTCAACAACTTCTCCGCTTTCAGGATCAATGCCAATTTGCCCTGAGACAAAAATAAAATCTCCCGCTTCAATCGCTTGAGCGTAAGGACCAATTGCCTCAGGCGCATCGTTTGAATGAATGACTTTACGCATATTAACCCTCCTAAAAATATTCTCACGTTATATCGTAACACGTTTACATATGAAAGCGTAACATGATATATGTCTATATTGATGGCTTTTTTATTGATGTTGTAACGATATTACATGAATACGTGATTTTAAGTTTTCACTAGGTACTCTTGACAATATTAGGAAAATTCCCTACGATGAATGTAATTACGATAAACTGAATGTAAATGTAGCATAAAATATACTTGTATGCTTCATAAAAATATAAAACTTTTTTATGAAGCATACGAATGTTTATGTTTGGGAGGGAATGATCATATGAATGTTAAAGTAGCTGTCTTTGGTCGCCATAACGTCATTGAATGTATGAAGCGCGATATACATGCAAAAGACCATATTGAAATCTTTCCGTTTCCGTTTTCACATGTTAACGAAACGAATGAACTTGTTGATAAAGCTTTTATGTGTGATGTGTTTTTATTTACGAATGAATTATCGTATATGCTCGTTAAAGAAAAAATTAAAAGAAAACGTGTGCCTACAGTCGTCACTCCCATTGATGAATATGCCATTTTAACATCTTTATACGAATTAAAAAGCAAAAAAGAAAGCGCATTCAAAAAATTGTCCATCGATTGTGCCCATAAAAAATACGTAGAAAAATTGCGCAACGATTTAACGATGAATGAACAAACGATTTATACGTATAGTTATGAAGAGCAAAATAAGGTGAATGTTGATGATATCATCGATTTTCATCGTCAATTATGGCACGATGGAAAAATAAACGGTGTTTTAACATCGAATCAAGATGTTGCCGAGCAACTTAAATATGAAAATATTCCTGTTCACTTAATAGAAATTAAGCAAAGCGATCGTATACGTGCCATTGAACAAGCTGAAAACATGGTTAAACTAAATAAACAAACGACACATCAAGTCATAGTAGGCCATATTCAAATTAAAGACGCGCATACTGACAAAACTGCACCTACAACGATTATTCAAAACGTCCACGATATGCTCCTTATGTTTGGGGAACAGACAAACACATCGATTTTATTACATAGCAACGATAACTTTACGATCTTTGGCACCCGTGATTTACTAAATTATATTAGAAGCAACTTCCGTACATTTCCACTTCTAGAAAAAATTAAAGATATGCTACCTGAACATATCATCGTCCACATCGGATTTGGTTTCGGTTTAACGGTTAAAGAAGCAGAAAACAATGCCCATTTATCTATTGAAAAGTGTAGGGAAAATTCAGATCATTGCTGTTATGCTGTGAATGAACGTCGAGAAATTCTTGGCCCAATCGGTGTGAAAAAGGAATTTAACACATCAGGCCTCTATGAAGCATTAATCCATAAAGCACGGTTAAACAACCATTTATCCTACAATTTTATTCAATTTATTACACAACGTAACAATGAGCCATTTTCTTCTAATGATATTGCCCATTATTATAAAGTTACGAAACGAAGTGCAGAACGAACAATTAATAAATTGCTATCAAGCGACATTATTAAACATGTTGGGGAAGAAAGGCCTTACTTCAAAGGACGCCCACGTAAATTATTTCAGCTTAATCAAAAACAAATCAGCTAAAATGTATGCGTTTTCATATGTAAATACTCCCCCTTATTCATAAACATTTTGAATAAGGGGGAGATTTTTAAATGTTTAATAACATTCTAATATCTTCCTCTGATAAAGTTGAAAACGTCATCTCACCTGGCTTTACGACTTCGTCAATAAGCGCCCGCTTCTTCTGTTGTAAGTGATATATTTTCTCCTCAATCGTACCCTCTGCCACCATTCGAATCACTTGCACGACATCTTTTTGCCCAAAACGATGAGCTCGAGCCATCGCTTGATCTTCAACAGCAGGATTCCACCATAAGTCATATAAAATAACTGTATCTGCACCCGTTAAATTAAGTCCTGTTCCACCCGCACGAAGCGATATAAGAAATACACTTTTTTCACCAGCGTTAAATTGCTCACTCATTTTTAACCGTTCCTTAGCTGGCGTTTGTCCATGTAAATAAAAGTAATCAATGCCTTCTTTATTTAATCGCCTAGTCATTAAATGGAGCATAGACGTAAACTGCGAAAAAATTAACATTCGTTTACCTTGTTCAATCGATGATTTAACTGTTTCAATAAGTTGCTCAAGCTTACCTGATGTGCCCGTATAATTATCGATAAACAAAGATGGATGACAACATATTTGTCGCAATCTCGTTAAACCAGCGAGTATTTTCATACGCTCCTGATGAAAAGGTTGATGTTTTAAAACGTGTGTAGCTTCATCTTGAAGTTTCCGTAAATAGCCAAGATACAGTTGCTTTTGCTCTTTCGTAAGCTCAGAAATATGTATCGTTTCAATTTTTCCCGGCAGTTCTGTTAAGACATCTTCTCTTAAACGTCGTAAAATAAACGGTTTTGTTAAGCGGGCGATTTTTTCATAAGGTAATTGCTTAAATTGACGACGATTTGGCATGAATCCTGGTAAGATCACTTGAAAAATCGACCATAATTCATCGACCGAATTTTCAATAGGTGTGCCACTTAGTGCAAAACGTCTTTTCGCTTGAATCCTTTGAATAGCTTGTGATGTTTTCGTCTCAAAATTTTTAATGTATTGCGCCTCATCTAAAATTAGTGCATGAAACGTTAAATGTTTATATAACCCAATATCTTGTCGCATCGTTGCGTATGATGTAATCCATACATCCATATGTGTTAATGTATTTACTTTTTGTTGACGTTCGTCCTTTGTTCCGGTCATGACTGCAACTTGTAATGATGGAGCGAAGCGATTGAATTCATATTTCCAATTGTAAACGACAGAAGAAGGAGCGATGACTAAATGGATGCATTCATTCGGTTCCGATAGCAAGTAAGCAATCGTTTGTACTGTTTTGCCAAGTCCCATATCATCCGCTAAAATGCCACCTAAGTGGTAATCACTTAATGATTTAAACCATTGATAACCTAATTTTTGATATGGCCGTAAGGTCGCTTGTAAGTTTGAAGGTATATCGTCATTTGTCTTTTGAGGTGATTGTAATTGTTTCAGCAACCTTTGAAAGGTTAAGTCGTAATTTTGCTCATTTAACACATCCGCTACTTGCATACTGCGATAAGTAGGTACTTGTAGTTGATGGTTATTTATAGTTGACGAATCGACGTTTAATTCTTCTAATAAATGTTTCATCTGGGAAAATTTTTCATCTTCTAATGGTAAAAAGGCACCACTCATCAAGCGGACGAACCGTTTTTTCTCAACAACTGCTTGAAGTACTTTTTGAATATCCGCTTCATCAATACCAGAAATATCAAAATTAATATCAAGTAGCTTCGCTGATTCGTCATAACGAACGAATGTATTCGGCTGAACATTTTGTGCAACTATTAATTTTTTCAAACGAGGCGTTAATATAAGTTCAACATGTTTTGCTAATGTCGGTAACACTTTATATAAAAAATGATATAACGATTCATCATCTACTTCGATATACAGCACCTTACCATTATATTTAAACTGGGCATCTTCTATGAAACGCATAATTTGTTCTTCTTTCTTTCGTTGACGAACGATGATCACATCACTATCATTCTTCTCAGTAAAAGGATTGATAGTATAATGATCATATTGATATGTTAATTGACCGATGATAAAACGGTCCTTCAGTTCCAAATAAAGCTTTGCTTGAAGGGGCGCTTGAATCATTCGTTCTTTGACATCGCGATCAATATGCACGTGAGCTATTCTTTGCAATGTCGGAACGATATCAGAGACAAACGTATGCATTTGTTCGCTTGAGACTGCTAATGCATCCGTATGTAAGTCATGGATATGCTTTAAAAACGGTACTTGTTCATCAGTAGGTACATAAAATATACCTTCTGAAAACAGTAACTCATACGACGGTAAATAAATAATATTCGACTTATTTGGCATATGAAACATAAACATATTTTCATCTGTTTGCGTGATGTAAAATTGATACGGGAGACCGTCAGTTACAATGTTTACATGTTTATAGCACGACGTATTGATATAAACTGTTAAATCTCTTGCCACAAGTTTCATCAGTAAATCTTCAATGACGTATGGTGGGATCATTAATGAACGATTATCTTTGGAAATAGATAAATATTGATAAATGCGTTCATTTTTTATGATATGATGTAACATGTTCAAAATAGCGATATCTTCACGTAAAAAATAATGGATTTTCGGACTATATGTGAACTTTTGTGTAAAAAAATGCTCACGATGATGTTGCACGTCATTTAAAAAGGAAGCTAAATCTTTAACGACATAACTTCGATGCACACCAATTTTGAGTTCGATATGAAAAAAACCTTCATCAGTCCATATAAGAAAATATTCAACATGCAACGGACGTTTTTGTAGCAATGTTTCTAAATCAAATGCTCTTTGCTTAGTCGATAAAACACCGTCTATAAATTGTTTCGTCTGCTCAAGTGAATACGTTTGTGACTTTTGATATGAAATGGCCAACAAAACGGCAACAATATGTTTACACGTTCCATATGTTACAAAAGCCGGACATTCACAATAAGCTTTCACTGTTCCTTTGTTAAGTTCGACTAAATTAATTTCCACAAAATAATCTATAGAACCTGTCACACTTGCTGTCCATACGTGATGGTTTAAATCATAGGATAAGCCATGGACACGCTCTTCATTGTAATATGTTAACCCTCGTCTATAAACGTCAGATGGAAAAATATTTTTAATACTCGCCTTGCTAATTTTCTTCAACGATCGAAACACCGCCTCTGTTTGGTCTCGCAAACTTTAATATCTTGGATATATATTACATCATATAAACGCATTTAAAAACCCCGGGTAAGCACCCGGGTTATTGTTCTATGACACCACATGCGATACGGTCACCTGCATCACCAGCAGGTTGCGATGTATAATCATCAGAATCGCTATGAATGATTAAAGCTGTTTTATCATCTTGAAAGAGTGAGTGTACTTCCCCTTCTTTTAAGGTTACCATATCTGCAACGACTACATCTGTGCTCGTTCCATCTTCATCTACCTCAATATTCGCTAAATCACCTGCATGAGGCCCTTTAGGGTGATCAAATCCGTGTTTAGCCTTTGTCGGATTAAAATGATCGCCTGCTGATTGAAATGTTGGCGTCTCGCATAAACCTTTTTCATGAATATGAAAGCCATGTATTCCCTCTGGTAAACCCCAAACGTCTAAAGCAATGACAACACCTTCGTCTTCTTGGTGTAGTGTAGCGATACCTGTTCGCTCACCTTCTGTATCCATTAATATCACTTCAACCGCATCACTCTTAGCCGTCGTTTGCCAAAAATCTTCTTCTACAAGAGATGCCGTATGTGTTTGCTCCTTCTCCTCTGTCGGTGTGCATGAAGCTATCATACATATAACGATGAACAATAAACTAATATATATAAGCTGCTTCAAAGTTCTCAAACTCCTTTCTTGTTAACCATTTTTTACATGAAAGGAGTTTTTTAAACCGTTTAACTACGTAACTCTAATGACTTTTCCTTTCGTCATTTGCAAAAGCTCACCGGGTGTTAATGAAAAGACAGTTTTCGGGTGTCCAGCTGCTGCCCAAATGTTTTTATACTGCCATAAATCCTCATCAAGTAACACTTTAAGCGTTTGTACATGTCCGATCGGTGCTACGCCACCAATTGTAAATCCTGTTTGTCGTTTAACATAATCTGCATCAGCTATTTCAATTTTTTCTTGAATGACTTCTTCAACTTTCGTTTCATCAATTCGATTGGCCCCACTTGCAATGATCAGTAATGCTTGATTAGACGATGTCATCTTAAAAATAATTGATTTTGCAATTTGTTCTATGTTGCAACCAATAGCTTCCGCTGCTTCTTCGGCAGTTCTCGTATGATCTGGCAGTTCTACAATTTTGTTTGTAAAACCTTTATGAAGCAATGCTTGCTGTACAGCTTGAGCACTTGCTTTCACACGTCATCCCTCGCTTTACTAGATTGATAAAGTATGCATATGATTTAAAAATGTTATTGCCCGCCATTTTATAATTGATCGGAAATTTTTGCAAATTTATGATAAACCCATCAAAGCAGGAAGTTACCACCCGCTAACATTAATCGTCGATTAAGATGAAGGATTTTTTAATATAGTTGTCGAACCTTTTAGTTATATAGTTACATATATATTTTAAAAGATGGACGCGTGATCATTCACTTTGAAAAAATTGTAAGAAAGGGTGGAAATGGTTAGTGGAGACGATACTAAGCGTTGAAAACTTGGGAAAATCATTCAAATATAAAAATGTCGTCAACGATGTATCCTTTGATGTGTACAAAGGAGAAATTATGGCTGTTTTAGGCCCTAATGGTGCCGGAAAATCGACGACCATTCGTAGCATTATGAATATTATATATCCCGATTACGGAAAAATTACTTTTAAACATAGTCAACAGGGTGAAGTACCTCGTCATTTGATTGGCTATTTACCTGAAGAACGAGGGCTTTATAAAAATGTCAAAGTGCTAGATATTTTACTTTATTTAGCTGAGTTAAAAGATTACCCACGAAAAAAAGCGCGTGAACGTGCGTTATCGTACTTAAAAAAATACGATTTAGAAGGTAATGAAAACGTCTCTGTTGATGAGCTTTCTAAAGGAATGAGTCAAAAAGTACAATTTATATCTGCCATCATTCATGAACCTAAACTGCTTATTCTCGATGAACCATTTTCTGGGCTTGACCCTGTTAGTCAGGAACTTTTTAAGGAAGAAATTCGCAACCTAGCCGAAAGTGGAACTGCCATTTTATTATCTTCCCATCAAATGAATTTAGTTGAAGAAATGTGTGATCGATTGTTAATGATGCACGAGGGCAAACGCATTATTTATGGACCATTAAATGATATTAAAGCGAAATATGCGAATTTTAAATGCACCATTCGAGGAAGAAATGAGAAAAGAGTTTTTGCACAAATACCACAAGTTAATCGTATTGAACAATCCCACGATCAGACGACATTATATTTGAATAAAAATGTCGATATAACGAATTGGCTTAAACATTTACCTCATAACCTCATGATACAAGAAATTTCCGTTGATCGTGTTTCACTTCACGAAATTTTCATTGATATGGCAACTGGAAAAGATTTCACAATGGAAGTAGGGGATATTTATGCGTAATACCTTTAAAGTTGCAAGATGGGAAATCAAACGGAATTTAAAAAACAAATCATTTTTAATAGGCTTGTTTTTAACACCAATTATCATTATGTTATTTATGTTCATCCCTAGTTTACTCAGTAATACTAGCTCAGATGATAACAAGGGACAAGTTAATGTTATCGTTAAAGATGAACTAAACATGTTTGAAAACTTAGAACAAATTGTTGAACAAAATGACGCTACCGACTGGCAATTAAATACGACAAATTTAACGAACGATGAAATCATCGACCAATTAGAGGCAAATGAAAACATGGCTTATATTCCATTTACAGAAGACGCTATCGAAGAAGAAACTCTTACGATTTATACAAGTGAAAAAATTGATCATGAATTTTCAGATCACACTTATATAATCGATGAAGTGCTTAAACAACATCAATTAGATCAGCTTGAATTGACTGATGAAGAACGAAATATCATTGCAAAAGACATTTCAGTTCATATTGAAAATGCTTCTAACCATGAACAACATATACTTCCTACAAATACACCTGACTTATTAAAACGAGTCGTGCCAGGTGTATTTGCTGGAGTTATTTTATTTTCGGTCATTATATCCGGCATGATGATTTTTCAAAGTGCCTTTCAAGAGAAAAAAGATAAAATTGCCGAAATCATTTTATCGTCGATTACTGCAAAAGACCTTATGCAAGGAAAAATTATCGGCTATTTTGCACTAGGCATCATTCAAGTTCTCGTATGGATGGGGCTTCTTTTTCCAATGATTATGTGGAAAGTCGATATACCTATTCTTAAATATTTATTCGTTCCTGAGCTCCTCATACTTTTAACGATTGCCATTCTCGGCTATTTAATGTTCGCTTCATTATTTGTCGGTTTAGGCGCAACGATTGAAGATGTTTCGACATCTGGCAATTTTCAAGGGCTCGTTTTAATGCTTCCGTTTATACCGTTTATGTTAATCGGTCCAATTATAAGTGACACGAGTGGTATTGTTGCACAAGTGAGTTCATACATTCCGATCACTTCACCTAGTGTCTTTCTCATACGTCTATCAATGTTAGATGATTGGCCATGGATTGAAATTACCATAGGCATCGTCATTTTACTTGTAAGTGTTTGGTTAATGATGAAACTTGCCGGTAAGATTTTTCAAACAGGTATTTTATTGTACGGAAAAAATGCAACACCGAAAGAAATTTGGAAATGGCTTAAAGCATAAGGCATATGATCTATAACGATTAAACTAAAATGAGTACATTTATTTATAAATGCTTGCCTTCTTTTTGCGGTGTTCTTTTCGAATAGGTGCTGTATTGTGTAAAACTTTTTCTTCCTCACTTTCCGGATAAACATCTGGAACTAGCGTAGGATTGCCTTGTTCATCAACCGCAACCATCGTAAGAAAAGATTCTGTCGTTAACCGTTCTTCATTGTTTAGTAAATTTTGTGCGATGACTTTGACGTAAACTTCCATTGACGTTCGCCCGGCATGTGTGACAAACGCCTCTAGTTTTAAGGCATCGCCAACTTTAGCTGCGGATAAAAAGTTAACTGAATCAATCGAAGCGGTTACGACGACATGGTTGGAATGTTGCATCGCAGATAATGCTGCGACTTCATCGATATATGCGAGAACTTTACCACCAAAAATAGTATTTAAATGATTTGTATCTGGTGGCAAAACGAGACGTGTTTGCACAATTCTTGAATCTTTCATAGCCTTTGGTTTCAATATTTAGAACTCCTTTACTTTTAAATGTATTAATATGGTGTATAAGAAACGTGTGGGGTGATTCGTTAGCCGACCACCCCCACCATCTATATGATTCATCGTTACAGTTCATCAAACCGGTTTAAATCACTCGTTTTCGTATATTGGCGAGATGTTTGTTCGAAAAAGTCTGTTTTATTGCCGTCAAAGTTATCAGCGTAAACGCGTATCCAACGCATCGGATTTTCAATATGTTCTGGATATACCTCACTTAAGCCCATCATTCGAAGCATCTTATTCGCCCGGTATTTCACATAACCAGCCATTTCTTCTAAATCAATGCCTTGAACATTTGCTAATACATATTGTGACCATTTAATCTCTAAATCAACAGACGTCGTGAACGTATCATACACCCAATCGATAAATGACGGTGTATTCATTTCCGGATGCTCTGCCAATGTGGCACGAAACAGTTCTGTAATAAATCGTCCATGCTCTAACTCATCACGATTAATATAGCTCACCATCGTCGATGTACCGACCATTTTATTATGACGTGCAAGGTGATAGAAAAAGGCGAAACCAGAGTAAAAAAACATCCCTTCAAGCAATGCTGTATAAACGATGACTTTTAAAATATTCTCTAAAGTCGGCTCTTCTACGAATGCATTGTACTGGTTTGTTACATATTGATTACGTTTAAGCAATATTGGATCTTTTCTTCCTAATTCAAACGTTTTATTTTGCTCATCTAAGGAGACAACGGATGATAATACATATGAATAACTTTCGTTATGCACTGCTTCTTGCTGAGCGATCACTGCTAAGATCGACTGAACAGAAGGATCCGTCGCATAAAGAGATAAAAGTAAAGCAGTTCGCGTTTGCGGTGCATCTAACGTTGAAAGTAAGCCAATAATTTTCAAATAAGCCTCTTGCTCCGCTTTCGTTAACGTTGGAAATTGCTTCACATCTCCTGACATATTGACTTCATCGGATTGCCAAAAATTACCAAGCAAACGTTTATATATTTGATACCAATGTGGATAAGCGATATCGTTCCAATTTAAAATGCCACTTGATTGACCACCGAATAAACTCGTCGATTTATTCGGATACATCGGTTCTAACGTTTTAGCCCGTTTAAGTAACGTTTTTGACATGATCTAACACTCCTTCTAACCATTCATCGATAAGTTTTTCCTGCATACCTCTTGGTGATTGTTCAATTTTTAAACCCGGCCATTTGCTTTGATAAACCGAAACGAGCTCATCGACGGCTTTACAATATTGCATCTCAGGGCCAAATTGTGTATCTCCTGTTCCAAAAACCGCTACATTTTCCAATTGAGTGCCTGTCTCTGCAATAAATGCTTCAACTTCATCTGGAACTTCCCCGTAATCCCACGTAAACGTGCCGATAAAAGTTAAATGATAGCCTGAGGGATCGATCGATAAACCATATCCAATATGATGAAGATGCACAACCCAACCATCCTGTTTAAGGCGACTTGCAATGTGCTCAGCTACCTCTTCTGTATTGCCACTATATGAGAAATAAACGATGAGTGCCTTCAACTTTCACACCACACACATTCTTCGATATCGTGCGCTGTCGAGCGAATATAATACGTCGTTTTAAGTCCATGTCTCCAAGCTTGTAAATGCAGATCTAGCAATACCTTTGCGCGAATCGTATGCGGTACATATATATTAAACGAAACACTTTGATCGATATGTTTTTGTCGAGCAGCGTTTTGTCTCACTGACCAACGTTGATCGATGATATAAGCAGAGCGCCTATAAATCGGATACGTCTCTGGCGTTAAATCAGGTGGCGTCGTTGGAATACGAAAATCCTTTTTCTCTTCACTATAAAACGGCTTAAATACTGGATCTATACTTGCTGTGGAATGAGCGATCATCGCCGTTGAAGAATTCGGGGCAACAGCGAGTAAATATCCATTTCGCATGCCGTACTTGGCAACATCTCGTTTTAAAGCTTGCCATTTTTCATCATCGTAATTACGTTCAGTAAAATAAGCGCCAGTTTGCCACTTACTTCCAGGAAAAGCCGGATAATGACCTTTTTCTTTACTCAACTCCATGCTTGAATGAATTGTATAATACGCAATTTTTTCGTACAGTTCATCAGCATATTTTACCGCTTCTTCCGACTCCCAAGGGATTCCTTTTAAAGCGAGTAAATGATGCCATCCGAAAGTGCCTAACCCAATGGCTCGATATTTTTCATTCGTCAACTTCGCTTGTTGAATAGGAAGCGTATTGACGTCGATGACGTTATCAAGCATGCGTACTTGAATTTTAATCAATCGTTCTAAAACTTGATCTATAACAGCGCGGCCTAAGTTAATTGAGCTTAAATTACAAACGACGTAATCACCCGGCTGATATGTTTTAACAATTGTTTGCTCATTTTCCACCCATTCTTCTAAAAACACTGTTGGTGATTGATTTTGTGTAATTTCCGTACATAAATTAGAGCAATAAATAACTCCAGCGTGGTTATTATTGTTGCGTCGATTAACTTCATCCCGGTAAAACATAAACGGCGTTCCGGACTCAAGCTGTGACCGTAAAATGCGTTTCATAATTTCAATTGCCGGCACTTTTCGTTTCGAAAGCCCTTCATGTGCAATGCATTGTTTATATTTTCTTCGCCACGATCCATCGCCTCGCTTTTCATCATAAAAGTCTTCCAACGAAAAGCCCATCACCTCTTTCACTTCATGTGGGTCAAATAAGTACCAGTCACCGCGTTTTTCAACTTGCTCCATAAAATAATCTGGTAAACAAACCCCTGTGAATATATCATGAGCACGCATTCGCTCGTCACCGTTGTTTAACTTTAAATCTAAGAAATTTTCAATATCTTTATGCCAAACGTCTAAATAAACGGCAATAGCTCCTTTGCGTGTCCCTAATTGATCAACGCTGACGGCTGTATTGTTTAACTGTTTAATCCATGGTACAACACCACTTGATAAGCCTTTAAATCCTTTAATGGCACTTCCACGCGCGCGAACCTTCCCCATGTATACACCGATACCACCTCCATTTTTCGATAACTGTGCGATATCCGTATTGCTGTCGTAAATACCTTGCAATGAATCATCGACAGTATCAATAAAGCAGCTTGATAGTTGACCATGTGTTTTGCCGGCATTTGTTAATGTCGGTGTCGCTACAGTCATATAAAGGTGGCTAAGCGCCCAATAAGCTTCAAGGACAAGTTCTAGACGTTTTTCCTGTGGTTCTTGTTGCATTAAATGCATCGCAATAATCATCCACCGTTCCTGTGGCAGTTCATAAGTATTTTTTTCATAATCTGTTGCTAAATATCTCGTTGCTAGTGTGTGTAAACCTAAGTAATCAAAAAGTAAATCACGCGCTGGACAAATAAAAGATGCTAAATGGTTAATCTCTTCTTTTGTATACATTTGTAACAACGTTTTCGAATAGATCCCTTGATGCGTTAACGTTTGTATTAATGTGTAAAAATCACCATATTTTAAATCCTTATCATAGTTGCGATTTGCCGCTGCTTCTTCGTATAGCTGATCCATATAAATCCGACTTGCAACATATGTCCAATCTGGTTCACTTTCATCGATATTTTCTAAAGCAAGTTTAATGAGGTACTCATATACATCCTCCATTGACATTTGTTCATGAACCATTCGCTTGATTTTACTTTCATAAGATGAAGTATCTACATCTAATCCTTCTGTTGCTTGCGTTAAAAGTGTTTGTATTTTTCCACGCTTAGATAAACTAAGTTTTGCCATTTCTATTCCTCCCTATCATGAACGTATAGGGCGAGAGTGATTTTTAACATAAAAAAAAGCCGTCTCCTTCGAGGATCAACGGCAAAAAACGACAGAAAAAGCGTGTAACATTTCTATCGTTTCACGTGCTCCCACCCCGAAGACATGAAACTATGAATGGATGGCAGGTCTCCTGACTCGTGCTTCATCCGACTTGAGGCCCTTCCCATTTCATCAATGTGAAACAGTGGCTTGCCTCGTTTGTCCACACTTACAGTTGCGGGGGCAGTTCCAGAGTTACACTGGATTCCCTTTTAAGATTTTCTGCAAATCACCATCATTCATAAACACAACATATAGTGTTAAAATTTATTATTATGCCCATATATTGTTCAAATACACTTTAGCATAGAAATATCATGTATGCAAAGATAAAATAATTTTATTGTTGAAACTTCTCCAAGCGTGTGAAAAAATCTTTTAAAAATCGATAGAACATTTTTTCTGTCGGAAGCAATGTCCGTTCAGTCGGAATAAGCATGCCGACTGTTCGCGTTACACTCGGCTCATCGATCGGAACCATAACCGTTGAACGTGGTACATTATCTATTAGCGTAATTTCTGGCACTAACGAAATGCCTAACCCAGCCGAAACGAGTCCTTTAATCGCATCAATATCTTCACCTTCAAAGGAAACATTCGGCGTAAAACCGAATTGTTTACAAGCTTTATCAACGATTTCACGTAAAATAAATCCTTCGGGAAAGAGGATAAACGAATCATGCCTCAACTGATTTAACGTTAGTGATTTTTCTTTTGCTAAAGGATGGTGTAGCGGAATTAAAGCAACAAGATTTTCAGAAAATAGTATCGTTGCTTTCGTTTTCTCTTTTTTTATCGGAACGGGAGCAACTAAAGCGATGTTAACATCACCTTTAACAACTGCTTCTTTTAAATAACGGTGCGATCCTTGATGTAAAGAAAATTTAACATGTGGGTATTGTTGACGAAAAGCTGAAATAGCTGTTGGTAACATATATGACGCTAATGTGCTCGGAAAACCGATATGTACGGTTCCCCGTTCAGGGTCTGTATATTCCTCCACAATTTGCTGTGCATCTTCAATGACATTCATTGCTTGCTCCATTCGCTCTAAAAATGCTTTGCCAACCGTTGTCAATTTAACACTACGACCTTCCCTAATAAAAAGATCGACACCTAATTCCGCCTCTAAATTAAAAATTTGGCGGCTAACAGCAGATTGAGCGACGTGTAACGCTTGGGCAGCAGATGTTACATGTTCACGTTTAGCAACCTCAATAAAATATTTGATTTGTCTAAGCTCCACAATGTTCCCTCCTTATTTTTATTATCTCATATTAATATGAAAGATATCTAATATTCATATTGTTTAGATCGGTTTTTTTATATATAATAGGAATAACATACAATTATGAATTCCTCATAACAGCACTTCTCAACAAATATGTTTATAAACGAATCGGCATAGTGCCGATTTCTTTTTCTATCTTCGAAAATATTTTTCAATATTTAAAAGAAAGGAGCTTGTTTATGACTGTAACGAAGGTAACGTCAAATACAAACAAAAAAGTTTGTGATTACGTGAACAAAGTTTTATCAAGTGTTAAAGAACACCATCCCCACGACCGTGAATTTCACCAAGCTATTTCCCTTTTATTCGATGCACTTGTTCCCGTTTTAGAGCAACATCCTGAATATATGGAACATAACATTTTAGAACGTTTCGTTGAACCTGACCGCATCATAACATTTAAAGTACCATGGACAGATGATAAAGGATGTGTTCACGTTAATCGCGGATATCGTGTTCAATTTAATAATGCTATCGGCCCATATAAAGGGGGTATTCGTTTCCATCCATCGGTCAATCTTAGCATGATGAAAAGCTTAGCCTTTCAACAAACGATTAAAAACGCTTTATCAGGTCAAGCAATCGGTGGGGCTAAAGGTGGTGCTGATTTTGATCCAAAAGGTAAATCGGATATGGAAATTATGCGCTTTTGTCAAAGCTTTATGACTGAACTTGCTAAATATATCGGGCCTGATTTAGACGTCCCAGCAGGCGACATTGGTGTGGGGGCTCGAGAAATCGGATATATGTTTGGCCAATATAAACGTCTTCGCGGACATTATGAAGCCGATGTATTAACGGGAAAGGGAATTGAATACGGCGGTAGTTTAGGACGAAAGGAAGCAACTGGATACGGCGCAATTTATTTCATCGAAGAAATGCTTAAACATAATAACTTAAGCTTAGAAGGAAAAACGATCATCGCTTCTGGCTCAGGAAATGTTTCTATACATGCGATGCAAAAAGCAGTTGAGAAAGGGGCTAAAATCGTCGCTTGTAGCGATTCTTCTGGTTATATATACGATCCAAACGGTCTTTGCGTCGATACGATTAAACGAATAAAACTTCACGATCATGCGCGCATTAGCACATATACAAACATTCATCCAGAAGCAACGTTTTGTCCAAATTGTACAGACATTTGGTCAATCCCGTGCGATATCGCTTTGCCTTGTGCCACCCAATATGAAATCGACGAAAAAGCTGCGTACACCTTAGTTGAAAACGGTGTCAAATTGATCGGTGAAGGTGCAAATATGCCTTCGTCTGCTTTAGCGATCGATATTTTTTTAAAAAATGGTGTTTTATTCGGCCCCGCTCAAGCTGTTAACGCTGGAGGGGTTGCCGTTTCAACTTTAGAAATGGCACAAAATAGCGCACGTGTATCATGGTCTTTTGAAACAGTTGATCAAAAGTTACAAACGATTATGAAAAATATTTATAAAAGCTGTGTAAATGAAGCAAAATATTACAATTCCAAACATAATTTAATGATAGGTGCTAATATTGCTGGTTTTAAAAGAATTGCTAATGCGATGATCCTTCAAGGGGTTATATAAGTCGCTTTGATTTTGAAGTAAACGAAGAAATGACATAAAATAATTCGAAGAGGTGACAAATGCATGGAGCAATTGACGAAATGGCTTAAAGATTCATCTTATACAATTGTATATACAGGAGCAGGCATGTCAACGGAAAGCGGTTTACCTGATTTTCGCTCTAAAGAACGCGGGTTATGGGAAAAATTTAATCCCGATGAATTAGCAAACGTGCAAGCTTTAAAACATAACCAAGAAGAATTTACCGACTTTTACCGTTACCGTTTATCAGCGATTACAACATATCAACCCCATGATGGACATTATATTTTAGGTGAATGGGAAGATAAAGGCCTCATAAACGGTATTATTACGCAAAATGTTGATGGGTTTCATCACGATGCCGGTAGTAAAAATGTCATGGAACTGCACGGAACATTTCGCTCCTTTCACTGTCACGATTGTGGCAATAAGCATGCTCGTAACGATTATTTAAATGGTGATGTATTTTGTAAAGCATGTGGCGGCATTACAAGACCTGGTATCGTTTTATTCGGTGAAATGCTACCACAAGACGTTTTCCAACAGGCAGAACAAGAATCATCAAAAGCTGAGTTATTTATCGTTCTAGGGTCCTCACTATCTGTTTCACCTGCCAATATGTTTCCAATGCTTGCTAAAGAAAATGGTGCTAAACTTATCATCGTTAACCGTGAGCCGACACCGTATGATAGCTTTGCTGATCATGTGATACAAGATACCTCCATTAAGGAAGTATTAATAAATGTAAAGCAACGTTTACATGAACAATTTTCATAAAAGAGGCATATCATAATCGTTAAAAGGGGAGACTCTCTATCCCCTTTTTCTATGACATTTTTCTGAATGAACTCTAACATTTACCTCCCTTTCATATATAGCAAACTTACCAATTCCTTTTCATATAAAGTGGGCATTCATTTATATTGTCAAAATATTTCAATTAATTTGCATTGTATGCGCTTACATGTTATTGTTACTTCATAATAAAGGGTTCATAAATGACGTTAATTTTTAATAATAAAAATATAGGGAGGTTATGGTGTTGGAAAAGGTTAAAAATCGTTGGCTCATTGCAGCCTCGGCTGTTGGCATTCATTTATCGATTGGGTCTGCTTATGCGTGGAGCGTATTTACGAATCCACTTGCGAATCAATTTGGTTGGCGTACAACGGAAATTTCAATGGCTTTTAGCATTGCCATATTTTTTCTAGGCACTTCCGCTGCTTTTATGGGAAGATTTGTAGAAAATCAAGGTCCACGAAGATCCGGTATGCTAGCTGCTGTTTTTTTCGGCATCGGTGTTGCAGGCTCAGGTATCGCTACAACTTTTGCATCTCTTCCATTGCTTTATTTATTTTACGGTGTGATCGGTGGCATCGGACTAGGCATCGGTTACATTGCCCCCGTGTCAACACTTGTTAAATGGTTTCCAGACCGCCGAGGGTTGGCAACAGGGCTTGCCATTATGGGCTTTGGGTTTGCTTCACTCATCAGCGGTCCGATTGCTGCAAGATTGCTTGAAATCGTTGGTATAAACAATACATTTTATATTTTAGGTGCCGTTTATTTTATCGTCATGACCACTTCTGCACAATATTTAGCACCACCACCAGAAGGCTGGATGCCTGAAGGGTTCAAACAAAATGCAAAAAGTAAAGTTAAAATGAAGCCTGATCTCGCACAGCTAACGGCTAATGAAGCGATTAAAACAAGAAGATTTTGGATGCTTTGGTTGATGCTTTTTATTAACATTACATGTGGCATTGCTTTATTAGCTGTTGCTTCGCCAATGGCACAAGAAATTACTGGTATGTCTGCGATTACCGCTGCCTCAATGGTAGGTATTATGGGATTATTTAATGGTGGCGGGAGAATTATTTGGGCAACTTTTTCAGATTATATTGGTCGGCCAAATGTTTATACAACATTTTTTGTAATCCAAGTGATTGCCTACTTTTTACTACCGATTTCCACAAATGTTATCATATTTATGGTTTTAATTTATGCCATTATGACATGTTATGGTGGCGGTTTCTCATCCGTTCCTGCTTATATCGGCGATATATTTGGCACGAAACAAATTGGAGCTATTCATGGATATATTCTTACAGCTTGGGCGATGGCGGGCATCGTCGGTCCAATTTTATTATCGCTCATTTATGATCGTACGAATAATTACAATGTGACGATGGTTATTTTCGGCATTATGTTTATCATTGCATTTTCTGTTTCTATGTGGATTAGAACTGACATAAAACGTCTCGAAAAAAGTAGAGACAAAACTTCTAGCACGATCAGTGAAGTTCACTAATATCCGTGGTACAATATAGTTAATACTGAATTTACTGCCAACAATTTAAAATATTTTTGTGAGCGCTTTTATGATTTGTTTTTTAAATGATTAAAATTATTTGACTGGAGGGAAATAAAGTGTCAAAAACAAAGCATACGGGTCCGATTAAATTACCTAAAAAACCCGATCCGAGTTTGTGGGTAAGTAAGGTGCCGTTTGGATTGGGGAAAGTTAAGCCACACCATATTCGCGATATGCTTAAAGTTGCTTGGGAAAATAAGGATAACCTTGCCTATGCGACACGCATTTTAACACAAGGTGTTTGCGATGGATGTGCACTTGGCGTTTCGGGACTTAAAGACCAAACGTTAAAAGGACCACATTTATGCATGACACGGTTAAACGTTCTTCGTCTAAGTACAATGCCAGCAATGGAAGAAGACGTTATTCACGCTGATATAGATGAATTGCGAGAGATGGATAGTACAGAACTACGTAAGCTCGGTCGCATTCCTTATCCGTTAATTCGAAGACCTGGTGAACGAAAGTTTAGTCGATTGTCTTGGGATGAAGCCTTAGATATGATTGCGGCGAAAATTAAATCAATTGATCCAAAACAACTCGCTTTCTATTTAACATCACGTGGCATTACGAACGAAGTATATTATACAGCTGCAAAAGTTTCTCGCTTTTTAGGAACGAACAACATTGATAATGCTTCTAGAATTTGTCATTCACCTTCTAAAACAGCTATGACTCGCTCGATCGGGGTCGGGGCTTCTACATGCAATTATAAAGACTGGATCGGAACGGACGTTCTACTGTTTTGGGGATCTGTCGCTGCTAATAACCAGCCAGTTTCTACGAAATATATGTATGCTGCTAAGCGTAAAGGAACAAAAATCATTATTATTAATCCTTATTATGAACCATCTATGGAAAATTATTGGATTCCATCAATTCCTGACTCAGCACTTTTTGGCACAAAAATTGCCGATGACGTCTATCAAGTCAATATCGGTGGCGATATCGCCTTCATGCACGGCATTATGAAACATTGGTTTGAAATGGAAGAAGAAGAACCTGGCTCGGCGATTAATCATGCATTCGTTCAAGAACATGTTAATGGTTATGAAACGTTGCGAACAAAAGTAATGGCTTATGATTGGGAGCAACTTGAAAAATCATCAGGATTATCAAAGGAAAGAATGTATGAACTGGCATCTATACTTGCAAAATCAAAATCTGCTGTCTTCGTTTGGTCAATGGGTCTGACACAACATCGTTTTGGTACTGACAATGTTTCCCAAGTTGCTAACTTAGCGCTACTGCGTGGTTTCTTAGGCCGAGAGCATTGTGGCCTCATGCCAATTCGTGGTCACTCTGGTGTTCAAGGCTCTGCAGAAATGGGAGCTGATCCTTTCGTCTTACCTGGCAGTGATATGGACGAAAAAAACCGTCAGCGCGTTGAAGAACATTGGAAGTTTGAGATTCCAAGATGGCAAGGCGATATCGTCGGTGTATCTTTAGAAAATGCATTGCTACCAGAAAATCATGAACGAAAACTGAAATTATACTACATGTCCGGTGGTAACTTCCTTGAGACAATGCCTAATCCAAAATTTGTTAAGGAGTCTTTAGAAAATATCGATATTCGAGTTCATCAGGATATCATCTTTAACACATCGACGCTCGTTGATGCCAAAGAAGCTGTGATCGTCCTTCCAGCGATGACGCGATATGAGCAACCCGGTGGTGGAACATCGACGTCCACAGAACGAATGGTTTATTTTTCGCCAGAAATTAAAGGCCCGCGCATCGAAGAAGCGCGCTCAGAATGGGAAATATATATCGATTTAGCGAAACGCGTCAAACCAGATCAACAACATCTCATCCATTTTGATGATGCAGCAGCCATTCGCGAAGAAATTGCCAAAACAGCACCAAATTATGACGGTATTCAACACTTAAAAGAAAGAGGCGACGTGTTCCAGTGGGGTGGCGCATGGCTTTGTGAAGGTGGCGTTTGTCCAACGCCCGACGGAAAAGGTAACCTTATTCCAGTAGAAATACCTGAGCTTCGTAAACCTGAGGGACATTTTTATGTAGCCACGCGACGAGGTAAACAATTTAACTCGATGATCTACGGGGAAAAAGATCCCTTTAATGCAGCCAATCGCTATGACATTTTAATGAATGAAAACGATGCGAAAAAGCTTGATATCAAAGAAGGTGAAGCAATCGTTGCTTATAACAAATATGGAACATTTAGTGGTCGGGCAAAATTTGAGCCTGTGAGAGAAGGGAATATCGAAGTTCATTGGCCAGAAGGAAACGCGCTCATTCCTGAAAGCGTTTATGAACAATTTGCCGGTATTCCAGAATATAATGCTGCTGCTGTCGTTGAAAAAGCTGAAACATATTATGCACATAAAGATACAAAATACGTTGAAAAACGTATCAAAGAACTAGAAACTGAACCTAGCTAATAAAGGCAAAAGGGGGTGAAAAACTTGGACCATACCGTTATCAGTGGGTGGGAAACGATTCGATTTGAAGGAGAATCTTCAACGGTTGAAGAAGAAATGATTGCTGTTGAATATCCGCTCACAATTGTTTTAAATGGAGAGGAATTTGCCACAATGGTCTGTACCCCAACCGATTTAGAAGAACTTTTAGTCGGATTTTTAGCCTCAGAAGGCATTATTCGTTATTTTACTGATATAAATATGCTAAATATCGATCAAGAGCGTGGTTTTGCTTACATTGAAATTAATCGACCGGTTAAAGATCTTACAAAAGCCCATTCAAAACGCTTCATAGGTTCATGTTGTGGTAAAAGTAGACAATTTTATTTTCAAAATGATGTTAAAACAGCTAAAACAGTTATGAATCAATTATCCATCGATGCTAATCAATGCTTAAACTTAATGGCGCAATTACAAATGCGGTCACAATTTTTTAAACAAACAGGTGGTGTGCATAACGCCGCCCTTTGCACGGTCGATGATATTTTAACCATCAGGACAGATATCGGTCGTCATAATGCATTAGATAAAATTTACGGTTACATTTTAAAAAACAAGATCCCGCTCGCTAATAAAATCATTACGTTTAGTGGGCGAATCTCATCTGAGGTGTTATTGAAAATATCTAAAATGGGTATTGGCATTATTATTTCTAAATCAGCACCAACAAATTTAGCACTCCGTTTAGCCAATGATTTAGGCATCACTGTCGTCGGCTTTGTTCGCGGCGATAAAATGAACGTTTACACACATCAGCAACGTATTATTTCTAAAAAAACTGCACTTTATGAATCGTAAAAGTGCAGTTTTTAGTTAATTATATTTAAAATAATAAGTGAGCAATACCAACGATTACTGGTAACGTTATTAACGTTCGTAAAATAAAGATAATAAATAAATCTTTGAAAGATACAGGTACTCTTGATCCTAATAATAATCCACCAACTTCAGACATATAAATTAATTGCGTTACTGATAATGTTGCGATAATAAATCGAGTCATTTCGGCCTCAATTGAAGAACCGATAATTGCTGGTAGGAACATATCAGCAAACCCAACTAAAATTGTCTCAGATGCCTCAGCTGCATAAGGGACTTGCATCAAATCAAGCAGGGGAACAAACGGAAGCCCGAGCCATTGAAAAATTGGTGTATATTCAGCAATGATTAGCGCGATGAGACCAAAAGCCATAACAACTGGCGCAACACCCATCCACATGTCTAAAACATTTTGTCCACCTTCTTTAAAAAAACGATATACACTCGTCTCTTTTCGGCTTCGTTGGATCGCTTGTTTATAACCGAATGTAAATGCATTGTATCCTTCAGGGATTGTCTCATTGATGCCTGTTGCCGCTTTAGTAATGTAAGCATCTTGTTTTCGTGACAACGGTGGGATACGTGGCATAATGAGTGCTGCAACAAATCCAGCTGTTAAGACTGTTATATAAAATGGAATAAACATATGTCCTAAACCGACTTCATCGATAACGACTAATGTAAACGTAATCGAAACGATAGAAAATGTCGTTCCTATCACAGCTGCTTCACGCTTTGTGTAATAACCATCTTCGTATTGCTTGCTCGTTAACAAAACACCAATCGTCCCGTCACCAATCCAAGACGCAAGCGCGTCAATGGAGGAGCGACCAGGTAATTTAAATAATGGACGCATAATTTTAGTCATTAACATTCCGAATAATTCTAGTAATCCAAAATTCATGAGTAAAGGTAAAAATAAACCAGCAAATAAAAAGACTGAAAATAACACGTGTAATAGTCCATCTAGCAATTCTTGTCCTGTCGCTTCTCCGTGGATCGCTTCAGGTCCGAGACGAAAGAATACCATCACAGAAAAAATGGCTGCGAGTACGCGAGTAAGCGTCCAAAAAGCGCTTACATTAAATAACTGTTTAAAGAATGGCGTTTTACCTAAAAATTGCTCACCAGCAATTTTCGTTAAAACAGACATAATGGCAGTAATAACGATCATAATCATCATAATAGCTGATAATTGATTTGCTAAAACATCCTGCGCCCAATCTGCTAATAAAGCAATCGGTATCGTGTAACCACCATCAGCTTTAACCGGTAACATAAATAGAAAAATACCGAGTAAAGAAGGAATAATAAACCTTAAATGGTCACCTAGTTTAGCTTTGTTGTTATTCATGATGTACGCCCCCAATGTTATATAAAAAGGTTTTTTCGCTCTAATTGTATACGTTTTCAATCACTATAATCAAGTATTTAGCAAAAGTTTATTTAATTTTAAAGCGTTTGACAGATCAATAGGGAAGAATTTCTATTAACGTCTATTTAAACATTCGGGGGCTCTTTTATCGGCTCAATAACTTTATTTTCATGAACATCGACTTGATATGTTTTTTTCTTATAAACGAACTTGAAAATACCGTTATTAAAATCTGTCCCGATTTCCTTATAAAAAATGCCTTCATATTGATTTTTCTTAGACTTCGTAAATGTTAAGATATAATCGCCTGTTTCCTCATTTTTTTGTAAAAAGCCACGAACACCTTTTTCATATACGTGACCTTTTTTACTTCGAATCGTTCGATCTAGCGAAACGATATGTATATCAACAAAAGAAGATAGTTCACGTTGCAATGCATTGACGAACGACCCTTTCGTAATTTCCTCCCAACGATTTTGCGGCGTTTGACCAATAACGACCTGTGTAACATTGTATTGATGAGCAACCGCGGAAATCACTTTTGGAACCGCTTTTCTTTCATCATCACGTAAAATAAATTCTTCTACACCTAATTTTTTAGACAATTCTTCCCATTGTTCAATATAATTCGAACGCTCCGCATCCAGTTCGTCATATGGTAATGAATCTACAGTTAACACATATAATGGACATTTAAGCAATTTGGCTAATTTATGCCCTCGTCGCATTAAACGCTCTCCGTTTGGCCCGTAATATACACATACTAAAATACACTCATCCATGTGACCTTTTATTTTTACCATCGATAATCCCCTCTTTACATTCAATCTAAACTTAATAAACGTACGTTTATCATAAAAATCCATCATCATTATACGGGTTCTTTTAAGCATAATCTATTTAAAAAAAAATTTTCCAGAAGATATATTTTTTTTAACGCGAGTAATCGTTATATGTGCAAGGATATAGATGTTTAGTATATAATATACTAAGGAATTTTCACCATTACTTTCTACATTTAACCCTCTTATATATATATATAATGATTCAAGCTTTATTGTAACTTTAAAATAAAAAATTGGTTGTTTTTAAACATAGAAACTGTAAACGATAGTATAGAAACCACTTAAGGAGGTTTTATTTTGTACACTGTGAATTTGGCAATCTTCGCACCCTTTTTAGCTGCTGCACTTATTCCTTTATTATATAAGAGGCTTTCACGACTACATTTAGGATGGTTTGTGATCACGGTACCAACGGTTTTATTTTTAGCCCTTTTAAAATACATTCCAAACATCGCTAAAGGCGAAACTTATGTTTTTAGCACCTCCTGGATTCCTTCATATGATATAAATTTCGTCACTTATTTAGATGGGCTTAGTATAATTTTTAGTTTATTAATTACTGGTATTGGTATTTTAGTTATTTTATATTCCATCTATTATTTATCAGCCGAAGAATCCTTGCATAATTTTTACATATACTTATTGTTATTTATGGGGAGTATGCTCGGTGTCGTCTTTGCCGACCATACGATGGTTTTATACGTATTTTGGGAATTAACGAGCATTTCTTCATTTTTATTAATCGCCTTTTGGTATCATCGTAAAGGCTCGCGGTATGGTGCTAGAAAATCGCTACTCATTACTGTTTTTGGCGGATTTTCTATGCTCACTAGCTTCATAATGTTTTATCATATGACAGGTACTTTTAGCATCAGTCAAATGATCTATGATCATGAATTCAACGATCATCCCTTATTTCTTGTAGCTATGGTATTATTGCTTATAGGTGCCTTTACAAAGTCTGCCCAATTTCCCTTCCACATTTGGCTTCCAGATGCGATGGAAGCACCAACACCTGTCAGTGCCTATTTACATTCAGCAACAATGGTTAAAGCAGGTATTTTTTTAGTCGCCCGCTTCACACCTATTTACGGGGGCGAGGCTGTATGGTTTTGGTTAGTGAGTGGCATTGGATTATTTACTTTATTTTGGTGCTCATTCCAAGCAATTCGGCAAACAGATTTAAAAGCATTGCTCGCTTATTCAACCGTCAGTCAGCTCGGTTTAATTATGTCTTTATTCGGTATTGGTTCTATCTCGATGCATATGGACTTACATGCTGATCACACCATTTACATGCAAGCGGTTTTTGCTGCGCTGTTTCATTTAATAAACCACTCTACCTTTAAAGGTGCATTATTTATGATTGTCGGAATCGTCGATTATCAAATTGGCACGCGTGATATTCGAAGACTTGGTGGATTAATTTCTTTTATGCCCATTTCATTTACGATCGCGCTTATCGGTAGTTTTTCGATGGCTGGACTACCACCATTTAATGGATTTTTAAGTAAAGAAATGTTTTTTAGTGCTGTTTTAAATGTACAAAAGCTAAATATTTTCTCTCTCGATACACTTGGAACACTTTTTCCAATCATCGCCTGGGTCGCTAGTTTATTTACATTCGTTTATTGTTTAATGATCGTTTTTAAAACCTTTTTTGGTTCCTATGTTCAAGAAGAAACGACTGGAGCAGCCCGTGAACCTGCAAAAGGTATGCTTATTAGTCCAATTATTTTAGCGAGTTTAATCATCGGTATTTTCTTTTATCCGAATGTCATTAATACTTATTTGCTTCAACCTGCAATGGCAAGTATTTTTCCAACATTTCATATCCCCAAGCAAACGATTACAGCTTGGCACGGACTAAATCCGGAATTAATGATGACAATCGGCCTTGTTATCGCTGGTATATTCGTTTATTTTGGCCTTCGCTATTTTCAAGCTATTTATAAACTTTTTCCAGATAAATTATCATTTGATACGTTATACCATTCGATGTTAAGTCGAATGGAAAGTAGTTCGCAAACAATTACATCTTTTTATATGTCGGGATATTTAAGAGATTATTTCATTTACATTTTCGTATTTTTAATTTTATCTGTTTCTTTCGTTTTCTTATACACAGATGCTTTTTCGTTCAATATGAATAATGATGCGCCTATTCATCTATTTGAATGGCTTTTAGTCATCGTTATCATCATAGCGAGCATCAGCATTTTACGAACGACCTCACGGTTAAGTGCTGTTTTATTAAATGGCTTAATCGGATTTTCCATCGCGATGTTTTTCGTATTATTTCGCGCACCTGATTTAGCCTTAACCCAGCTCGTCGTAGAAACAGTCACGACTGTGTTATTTTTATTATGCTTTTATTTCTTACCCGAATGGAAAAAGGAAACAATTGATGAAAAAGTAGATATCCGGCGTTTACTACTATCCATTGCCGTTGGTATGACGTTTGTACTCGTTGCACTAACCGTTAAAAGTGGCAAATTGTTTGATACAATCTCTGTATACTTTGAAAAAGCAGATGAACTTACCGGTGGCAATAATATCGTCAATACGATTTTAGCCGATTTCCGAGCCTTTGATACAATGTTAGAAGTCGTTGTCCTATTTATTGCTGGCATCGGTGTTTATTCGCTAATTAAATTAAAACATAGAAAAGGGGCAAATAATATTGAAGATTAACGATGTTATTTTACAATCGATTACGAAAGTTGTTGTATTTATTATATTAACGCTCGCCATTTATTTATTTTTCTCAGGTCATAACAATCCCGGTGGCGGGTTTGTCAGTGGACTCGTCTTAGCATCAGCGTTTGCCCTTTTATTTTTAGCTTTTGATATCGAAACGGTTCATCAGGGTTTCCCGATCGATTTTAAATTAATCGCCGCTTTAGGTACGCTCATCATCGTTATCACTGGTCTTTGCGCCTTACTATTTGGCGTACCATTTTTGAGTCAAACGTTTACTTATATCAATCTGCCAATATTCGGTATAACGGAAATTACAACTGTTACTTTCTTTGAAATTGGCGTTGCCTTAACTGTCGTCGGTGTTGTAGTTACAATTATTTTATCGATTAGTGGGGATGTGTAATTCATGGAAACATTAATGATTATACTTTCAGGCATTTTAATTACAATTGCAACATATTTAATTTTGTCGAAAAATTTAATCCAAATTATTATCGGTTTATCTATTTTGACGCATGCTGGTCATTTATTATTAATGACAATGGGCGGGCTTAAAAAGGGAAGTGTGCCATTGCTTGGAGAGGGAGCTGCTGTTTACGTTGATCCATTACCACAAGCACTTATTTTAACATCTATTGTTATTAATTTTGGAGTTACCGCTTTTTTCCTCGTGCTTACATATCGCACATATGAAGAACTTGGCACAGATAATCTTTTCGAATTAAGGGGTCGAAAACATGAATAACATCATTGTACTCCCAATGGCAGTCCCGCTTATAACAGCAATTTTACTCATTTTTATCCAGCGACATATTCGCATGCAGCGTTGGATAAGTATCATCGCTATGATCGCAACAACTATCATTAGCTTTTTTATATTAAATCGTGTGCAAACGGAAGGTATTCTACGCCTTGACTTCGGGGATTGGCTACCACCTTATGGCATTTTGTTTGTAGCTGATTCCTTTGCGAGTCTACTCGTCTTAACATCTAGCATCGTTACAGTTATTTGTTTGTTATATGCAACAGCATCCATCGGAAAAGCACGAGAAAAAATGTTTTTTTATCCGTTCGTACTCTTTTTAGTTACTGGTGTTCATACGTCTTTTCTTACAGGAGATTTATTTAACTTATTCGTTAGTTTTGAAGTAATGTTACTTGCATCATATGTTTTACTCACACTTGGAGGAAAGAAACGACAATTAAAACAGTCGATTGTCTATATCGCCATTAACATTTTGTCTTCTTGGATTTTTCTCGTAGCAATTGCATATTTATATGGCACACTCGGAACGTTAAATTTAGCCCATTTATCAGAACGAATTAGTAATGTTGATCAAGCACCTTTAGTTACTGTTATAAGCATATTATTTTTAATCGTCTTTAGCTTAAAAGCTGGTCTCTTACTTTATCAATGGTTACCAGGCTCCTACAGTGCACCTCCAACTGCCGTCGCCGCCATTTTTGGAGCTTTACTTACGAAAGTCGGCATTTACGCACTGTTTCGTATCTTTACACTGCTATTTTATCATGAATCACATATTACACATACTCTGATTGGCATCATGGCAGGAATCACATTAATCGCTGGCAGTATCGGTGCTGTCGCCTACGACGATATTCGCTACATCGTTGCCTACAATGTTGTCATCTCGGTCGGTTTTATTTTAGTTGGACTCGCTATATCAACGACAACTGCCTTTGAAGGATCTATTTATTATTTAATTCATGATATAGTCGTTAAAGCTCTTTTATATTTACTAGCTGGAACGATAATTACATTAACAGGAAAAGCGAAAATTAATGCAATTAGCGGCCTTATTAAAAATTATCCAATTCTCGGTTGGCTTTTTTTTATCGTCATTTTATCTTTGGCAGGCATTCCACCCTTAAGCGGATTTATTGGAAAAGTTTTAATTGGCCAAGGAACGGTTGAAGGCGGTGCCTACATCCTTTTAACATTAAGCTTTTTATCCGCCTTATTCGTTCTTTACTCATTACTCCGTGTATTTATGAATTGTTTTTGGGGCGAGACAACCTTAAGTGATGAAGATAAAATACCGTTAAGAAAAGGATTAATTATTCCAAGCATCATCTTAACGATCATTTCATTTGGCATCGGTCTAGGGGCGGAAAGTATTTCACATTATGTCATAGATGCAGCACGAACGTTAGCTAATCCAGAGGTATACATTGACGCGGTTCTTCAGCAAAAGTAGACGTGGGGTGAATGTATGGCTGTTCAATTTTTAGTTAATTTGTTTATCGCTCTTTTATGGGTATTATTTATTGATCAAAATGTCTTTCGGATCCCAACATTTATAAGCGGTTTTATCGTCGGTATAGTGATCGTTTTCCTTATGCGCCGTTTCTTTGATGATCGCTTTTACTTATATCGTTTGTTCGCCGTTATAAAGTTAGTCGCTATTTTTATTTCTGAAACATTGCAATCGGCTATCTCTGTTTTGAAGCATATTCTTAGCCCAAGTATTAATATCGAACCAGGTATATTTAAATATGAAACGATTCTAAGCAACGAATGGGAAGTAACAACACTCGCTTTACTTTTAACGCTTACACCAGGTTCTGTCGTAATGGAGGTAACCCCGGCGGGAAATGTATTTTACGTTCATGCGATGGACATTAAAAGATATAAAGGAGACCTTGAACAATCGCTCAAAAGATTTGAAAGGGCTATTATGGAGGTGAGTCGTTAATGCTTCAAACAATACTCATGATTGCCTTAACGTTGTTTGGCATCGCTATTTTCATAACGTTTATTCGAATTTTACTTGGACCATCGTTTTCAGATCGCGTCATTTCAATGGATGTGATTGGTGTCAATCTCATTTCCGCCATGGCCATTGTTTCTATTTTACTTCAGACGAAAGCATTCTTAGATGTTATATTAATTTTAGCTATACTCGCTTTCATTAGTACAATTGCTTTTTCCAAGTTTATAGAAAGAGGTGTCGTCATTGAGCGTAAGCGTCATCGTTAAATGGATCAGTGTTTTACTCATTTTACTCGGCAGTATCATTAGTGTTATTAGTGCTGTTGGTATCATTCGTTTTCCTGACATATATTCCCGGGCACATGCCGCTACGAAAACGACGACACTCGCTGTTTTGATCACACTGCTTGGTGTGTTTATTTACTTTTGGTTCGGTGAGTCCTTTATAAGTGTACGATTAATTTTAGGAATTATTTTCGTCTTTTTAACCGCACCAGTCTCAGGCCATTTAGTCCTTCGCGCCTCATATCGTGCAAATGTTAAAATGGCTGAATCAACATTAGACGATGAATTGTATGATTATGTACATGAAGATAAGCATACTTAACGATAGATGTTCATCACAAAGACTAGTAACATGAAAGTAAATAGTGCTTCTTTATATGTAAACAATGAAGGAGTTGATAAGTTGAGCGCAAAAACATTTCAAGATGTAAGATTATCTGTATTAGATTTAGTACCGATATGTGAAGGAAGTACAGCACAACAATCTTTTAAACATAGCGTTGATTTAGCACAACACGTTGAAAAATGGGGATTTCATCGCTTTTGGTTAGCTGAACATCATAATATGCCTGGTATTGCAAGCTCAGCGACATCTGTCATTATTGGTCATATCGCTGGTGCAACAAACAACATACGTGTAGGATCTGGGGGTATTATGTTACCAAATCACGCACCACTTGTCGTTGCGGAGCAATTTGGTACACTCGAATCTTTATATCCCGGACGTATTGATCTTGGACTCGGACGAGCACCAGGAACAGATCAAATGACAGCTTATGCGCTTAGGCGAACGTTAAATTCACATGTTGAAGATTTTCCAATGAATGTAAAAGAACTTGAAGCATATTTTTCCGATCGACCGAATGCACAAGTTCGGGCGATTCCCGGAGAAGGATTGCAAATTCCTATTTGGCTTCTTGGCTCAAGCGACTTTAGTGCACGATTAGCTGCAGAAAAAGGGCTGCCATTTTCCTTCGCTAGCCATTTTGCACCTGCTTTTACTGTTCCAGCATTACAACTCTATCGAAACAATTTTAAACCTTCAGATGCGCTTGAAAAACCGTACACGATGGCTGGTGTCAATATCATTGCTGCAGAAACTACTAAAAAAGCTGAATATATTGCAACGTCCCTTCAACAACAATTTTTAAGTTTAAGACGCGGTCAACCAACAAAACTTCAGCCACCTGTTGAAAACATGGATAACTTATGGACAGAAGCTGAACGTGCTGCCGTCCTTGAATCATTAGATCCACGTTCAACAATCATCGGTGATCAAGAGACTATTAAGCAGAAACTTACAAGCTTTATCGAAGAAACAGAAGTTGATGAAGTAATCATTAGCGCGCAAATATACCACCATGAAGATCGACTAAAATCTTATGAAATCGTCGCTGATTTAATGTCATAAGTAATTTTTAAGAAGGCTTCTTATTTAAATAGAAGCCTTTTCTAACGAAATGTCGAAGGCATAACGACAGCTTCAACTTCACCTTTGACATAACATTGATCATGGACAAACACTTCAGTATGTACTTTCCATCTTTTCGGATGAACTTCTTCTAATGTTCCAATCGCTTTCAATGGCATTAAATGTGGTGTTGGTTTTAAAAAATCAACCTTTAATGAAGCTGTTACAAAACGTGGTGGCTCAACGCCATCTCCTGGTTCATAGCCATTTTTTCGATGAAGTGCTAACGATGCTGAACCTGTTCCGTGACAATCGATCAACGAAGCGATTAGTCCACCATACACAAAATTCGGTGTCGCTTGATGTGCCTGTTTAGGCGTATATACAGTAATTGTTCGCTCACCATGCCAACCCGTGCGAAATTTGTAACCGCTGTCATTTAAGCGCCCACATCCGAAGCAATGGGAAAATGAATCAGGATACTCATCTTGAATCGCATGAGCGATGTACTCTACCATAATTTTGCCTCCTTTTTCCCTTAGTATATCATAAACTTAATAAGCTGCGCTTAAGGATTTAGGTTATTTGTAAGCTTTAGTTTTTAAGGGAGCGAGCTAAACTTTTATTTTCACAATCATCTTAGCAATGCTAATATATATGTAATGCTAAGGAAACGGGGGAAAGAAACAAAGAATGGAGAAATCAGCTAATATAACGATGCATACAGAGAAAACGGTTTATACCATATTAATTATTATTGGACTTTGTCATTTATTAAATGATTCATTACAAGCTGTCATTCCGGCGATGTTTCCTATTTTAGAGGATTCATTAAATCTTACATTTACACAGTTAGGCTTTATTGCCTTTACACTAAATATGGTCGCCTCTGTCATTCAACCCGTCGTTGGCTTAATCGCTGATCAAAAGCCAATGCCATATGCTTTACCAATTGGGCTAACGAGCAGTATGTTTGGTATGCTCGGTTTAGCATTCGCGCCAAATTTTTGGACAATTATTATTAGTGTATTTTTTATCGGGTTAGGTTCAGCGGTATTTCATCCCGAAGGTTCAAGAGTCGCTTACCTCGGTGCTGGGCCGAGACGAGGTCTTGCACAATCAATTTATCAGGTCGGTGGCAATGCTGGTCAATCACTTGCTCCGGTGATTACTGCTTTAATTCTCGTTCCGCTCGGTCAATTTGGTGCCGTTTATTTTACATTCATTGCCGGTATCGCCGTTATCTTCTTAATTTATGTCGCGCGTTGGTATGCAACAAAAATAAACATACATACATCTCAATCAGCTCCACATAAACAACATCAAAGTAAACGTATGTCTAAAACAATTAGAAACACACTTATACTTCTTGTATTTCTCGTCTTCGCTCGAACATGGTATCAAAGGGTGATCGCTGACTTTTATGCTTTTTACGCCATTGAAAATTATAACTTAACGATTGCACAATCACAAATATACATTTTTACTTTTTTATTTATGGGTGCCGTTGGAACATTTTTAGGTGGCCCCCTTGCCGATCGGTTTGGCAAACGTAACATGATTTTACTTTCTTTACTCGCACCAGCCCCACTTACTTTATTACTACCACATGTTGGGCCGATATTAGCGATTATTTTACTCGCTTTCATTGGTTTGTTACTGTTATCAAGTTTTTCTGTCACTGTCGTTTATGCCCAAGAACTTGTGCCTGGAAAAATTGGAACAATGGCTGGATTAATCGTTGGTCTCGCTTTTGGAATGGGTGCGATCGGCTCAGTCGGCTTAGGTACTTTGATCGACTGGATTGGTTTGAAACCGACGATGATTGTAACGTCTTTATTACCGTTGCTTGGATTTTTAACATATTTACTACCGACAGATGAAAGAATAAGAGCATGGTATTTAAATTAAATAAAGCAATATATACTTTCACTAGTTTTCAAGTGCCGTTTTTGATAATCTAAAATTGTAGATCATTATTTAACAGACAGGAATGAGGGTCAAGTTATGAGGAGTTTAGTCATTTTAGGTGGTGGCTACGGTGGACTTAAAATGTTGTTGCAATTGCTCGAGTTACCGTTGCCTGAAGATGTACAAATTACACTTATAGAAAAAAATCCATATCATTCTTTAAAAACTGAATTTTATACAATTGTGGCTGGGACAGCTGCCGATAAAGATGTTCGGATGGAATTCCCAGAAGATGACCGCGTACATTATGTATTTGCTCACGTTGAACATATTGATATCAACAATCAATGTATCAAAGTTAATCGCAAAACAGATCATACCATTTATTATGATTATTTAGTGATTGCTCTAGGGTGTGAGGATAATTATCACGGAATTCCGGGAGCCGAAGAATTTACAGAAAGTGTGCAAACCTTTTCTAAAGCTCGAAAAGCTGGTCTAGCCGTTGGCAATTTAAAAGCGTATGGTAAAGTGTCGATTGTCGGTGCCGGATTAAGCGGCATTGAAGTCGCCTCGGAAATTAGAGAAAGTCGACCGGATTTAAACATCCGTTTACTAGACCGAGGTGGAACTGTTTTAAGAGGCTTTGCACCTCGCATTCAAGCACATGTAACCGATTGGTTTGTTAAAAACGATGTAGAAGTTCTCCATTATGCAAATGTTGAATATGTTGAAGAAGATGGAGTATGTAATAATGGTATATGTTATGTGAATGATGTCACAATTTGGACAGCTGGCGTTCGGCCACATAAAATTGTAAGAGATCTACCTTTTAAGAAAAACAAATATGAACAAATTGTTATTAACGATTATTACCAAGTACCGGAGGCGCCGAATATTTACGTCGTTGGCGATTGTGCTGCGTCTGATCATTCACCTAGTGCACAACTTGCTGGACAACAAGGTGAACAAATCGCAGATGTGCTCGCGTCTGTTCTTCAACATAAAGAACCGAAAAAACCAGGTGAAATTAAACTAAAAGGAACACTCGGATCTCTTGGAAAATCAGACGGATTTGGCAATATGTTCCAACGACCATTGACAGGACTGCTTCCACGTTTGGCAAAATCCGGTGTCTTATGGCTTCATAAACGAAATGAATAAAAATGCGCACATATTACAATGTGCGTATTTTTTAGTGTTTCATACATATTTTTAAGCAAACATTTCATAATAAAAAGGCAGATAAATTTTATGAAATGGAGGCTCTTTTCATGAACAAGTATCGAGCCAAAGAAATCTCCCAATCCCCGATCATGAAACATGTGACGTTTAATGGACAACAAGTGTATATCCAACATGTTGATGAACAAACCGAGGTGGCACATATTTACCCGTTAGATGATCCTGAAAATGAATTTTCTGTTCAAATTTCACAACTCAAAGAACACGGTAGAGGAAAGGTGTAAAAGTCATTAATACCAAATGATCCATTTAAACAATTAACAAACATGCGGGTCACTGTTTTCTAATGTTTCATCACTTCTAAATGATGAAAAGTTTTTGGAAGTCCTCGAGGAGATGTTCATGAAACAAATGATCAAGAGATCGTTACATGCAACTTACCAAGGCTTAAAAGTAAAAGAGATATACACATTAATAGAAGTGATCAAACGTTAAATATTTGCGTCACAATCAGGCAAACATTTATCGCTGAGAATAAACATGTCTGCCATCAAGAGCGAATTATAGGAGGGGAGATTTCAACATACAGTTGCTTTACCAACCCTTGTTACTCAAGATGAAGCTAAAGCTCCTTACCACAATGATGTGCTTGCAGTAAGCTTACTGAAAATTAAATGAAATGATTAGTAAAAATTAATGTAACATTTCGTTTAAGAAGCGTTGTTAGCGACGCTTCTTTGTTTATATTGTTGATTAAAAGCTATAATATCATAACAGACTTCTACTTATTTTTCATATGTTCATTAAACGACGCTATAAACTGAACTGGTGACGTCTTTACGGTATAAGAAAATACACCTTTACGCGTATGAATATAAAGAAGTCCACGCCCCTTTTTACCAAATGCTCGGTAAGACATATCAAACACATCTTCAATCGGAAATTCTCTATATTTCGTAACGAGTTTGTCACGATATAAGTATATATAACGTTTATCTTCAATATTTTCTTGCATCGTACGCGTTACTTGGCGTATGACTTTAATATATGGTTGGATAGCGATGAGACACATGTCTTACCTCCATAAATTTGAAGTGCTTGACCGAGTTCTTGAGATTACAAGTTTTCTAAAAACAATCTTACAACATCTGCTCCACCTACAAATGTTCCAATTGTACTTCCAATATTTGCAAGTAAAACGACGAGAAAAATACGTGTTACTTTATTTTGCCAAAATCCTTTTAGTGTAAACACATCTTCTGTTAGTTTCTCAAAATCATGTACATTAGGCCGGCGAATAAATGCTTGTACAAATCCAGCAAACCATCCGGAGGCAAGTATCGGACTTAACGATGTAATCGGAGCAACAATGAAAGATGTTAAAATAGATAATGGGTGGCCTAAAGCAACAATCGTCCCTAAAGCTGAGAAAGTTCCATTCCAAATCACCCAACTCAATGTTTGTTGAAATCCTGCCGTCGGATTACTATAAAATGTATATGCAATAATTGCTACAATTAGTATCGGAATAATCCATAAAAGCTTTTTCAACTTTTTAGATTTCACCGGACGCTTCTCTAAAAGTTTTAAATTATGGCTCTTATATATTTCTCGCTCAATACCTGGGATATGTGCTGCGCCAAGCACAGCAACAACTTTTTTTCCCGGTGCATTTTTAATATTTTCTGCTAAATATTGATCGCGTTCATCAATCAACGGCTTTTTTAAGCGCGGAAAATTTTCCGTAAGCTCCTTAAGCATCGCATTTAACATATCTTGCGATTTCATATTTTCCAATTCTTCTTCTGTAATATTTTCCCGACTAAATATGCTGTAAATGATTGATGTAAGCAATGTTGCTTTTCCTTTTAAACCGATACCATTCCATATTCTCGAAAAAGTCACTTGTATATTTCGATCAGCTAAAACAAGCTCTGCGCTTACATCTTTTGCTGATTCAATACCTTGGATCATTTCTTGGCCTGCTTGCACACCGAACTGTTTAGCGAGTCGATTTTGAAAAGATGAAATCGCTAAATTCATTAAAAGAAGTGTCGTTTTTTTCTCTTTAATCACTTTAAAAATATCCATATTACGCCAACGGTCTTTATCTTTAATCGACTGGTAGCGCCGTTCATCAAGCTCAACGCAAACGGAATCTGGCTGTTCTTGTTCTATAACCTCTTTGACTTGTTCAGCACTTCGTTTCGAGACGTGAGCTGTTCCGATTAATACAATTTCTTTTTCATTTATAAAAAGACGTGTTATATTTTCGGTTGACATACGTTTCTCTTCCTTTATTCACTGAAATGTTTCGACTTTATTATACATGATCACGATGATGTTAAAAACTCTAAGACTTCTTTGTCAATTTTTCCATGTCCTAACTCTCTTCCTTCAAAATTTTCTACGTGGTGAAAAGTACCTAACGCTGTATTTAAATCCTGATCGCTCACATGTTTTGATAATAAGAAACCACGACGATATAAATGATTAACAATTTCTGTTCTAACGTCACTTACATTTAAAATATTTTCTTTCTTCGTTACACCAAAGTAAAGGCGATGTAATTTATAAATTCGCGTCAACTCTTTAATCGGATCTGGATGTTCATCAACGCGTAAGTCAATCATACGATCATTAGCTTGTAAATAACCTCCTTTTTCTCTCACAACCAAAAGCGCTGCTGCTTGTTTACCACGACGATCGCCTCCAGCTTCTTGGCCTGCATCAAGAGCTTTTAATAGCCGATCAGCTAGCTTGCCTGTTTCTTGTTCAAATGTGTTTATCATTGATGTAACGACTTCTTCTTGAACTAAAATGTTTCCTTGGGCGACACAATATTCACCGACCATTCCACCTGCCCAATCGTAACATTTATTGCCTGTGAAAGTTGCCGCGTGACCTGTTGCATCCATGATGCCGACTTGTCGATACTCCTTTCCATCGTCATTTGCTGTTATTATGTCAATCGTCTCTTCAGCTGACTTTCCTTCTGCCATAAGTTTTAAGCCGTCTTGACCGTATGCTGGATTGGCGAAGGATTGTGTCGCAACAGCCCCTACACCCGCCTTTGCCCACGGAACAACTGCTCCAACGCCTATAAATTTTGACTGTACAGCAATCCCTAGAGCCTCCGTTTCCGGATCATAGCCAATGATAGAAAAAGTCACTCACACATACCCCCTTTAAATATGCCTTATTTCCTGCCAAAATCGGCTTTAATTTCTCCCCATTCATCTGAGTTCCATTTTAATAATTCATTTTTATAATTATTTTGCTCTAGCCACGTTAACGCCCGATCGATTAATTGCCATACGTCTTTAGTTGACGTTTTTCTTTCCAATGTCGTTTGAACACGTTTATTTTTCACCCAACTGATAGCCGTCTTTGAATCAGAGTATATCGGTATATCTTCCCCCTTTTGCTTTAATAGAGCGAGCGCATGAACAATCGCTAAAAATTCACCAATATTATTTGTACCGTTAGCTACTGGACCGTAATGAAAAATTTCTTCACCAGTACTTGTCTCAACACCTCGATATTCCATATCTCCAGGATTGCCACTACAAGCAGCATCGACGGAAACACTTTCAGCAATGTAATCTTTATTTGTGCCAAAGAGTGAGCCTTTAGCAAAGGCTCGTTCCGCTTGTTCTCTCGTTTTAAAGGCTTTAAATTGTGCCCCTTTGACACCGATGACTTGCTTTTTACATGATTCCCAAGACGTGTATATACCTGGGTTTTTCCCAGACCATACGACGTAATATTTTTGTTTAGACATTTATTTTTCACCTTTTCTTTTCGTTAACTTATATTATGTGGAATGGTTAGTCATTTATAAAGATAGAGTAGTTGTGAGTGAGTTATTGATGTAAGATATATAATCGTTTCATTTGTGTATTAGAAGTAAAATAAAAGAGAGGGATAGGAAGGATGAGAAATGCTTTTATAACGGGAAATACTTCCTTCCTTTTATATATTTACACGTCATTTTCAACGAATATCGTCAACACTTTTGCCCCTTGATTATCAACAGGTATAAATAAATGTGGTTTCGACCCCTTAAAATAAGCTGTATCCCCTTGATTCATAAAAGTTTTCTTATCCTCATACAGTAAATAAATGGACCCTTCTAAAATATAAATAAATTCATCTTGAGAATGGGTATACGGTTCTTGACGCAAATTCGCATCTTTAGGCGTAACATATACGATTGTCGGTTCGATATTGGAAAACTTTGATCGATTCGCGAGCAATTCATATGAATAGCCCATGCTCTCATCGCCAACACTTACTTGCCGGTGTGACTTCGGCAATAAAACGAGATCTGTCTCTGGACGGTCATCTAAAATCCAGGAAAGGGATACGTTTAAAGAACGGCTTATTTTAGATAAAGTTGCAACAGCTGATGAAGTTTGTCCATTTTCTATTTTTGATAACAAACTTTTAGAAATACCACACTCATCAGCAACTTGTTGCTGTGTTTTTTTCAAACGTAAACGTGCTTGTTTAATTTTT